>Ga0299907_10001229_pt1 | contig 14441 bp, 22 predicted proteins | sample RVTome_16_FD_198680 | JGI IMG/M metagenome (GOLD analysis project Ga0299907, IMG submission 198680) | Soil microbial communities from uranium-contaminated site in the Upper Colorado River Basin, Wyoming, United States - RVT152D67 (version 2) ... | reverse complement strand
TGGCCGGCAGTTGCGGTCGTCGGCCGGCACAGCTGGCTTCATCCGACCTGACTCACGGGCGCCGGGCGGCGACCTCGCCGCGGGGCACCGGGTCGAAGCTGCTGGACGCGCTGGAAGGACACACCGACGAGTTCGGCCTGGTCCCGGAGCCCGAGATCGGGCAGGTGAGTAGATAGCGCTTCGAGCGCCTCCTCCGTGGCTGTGCGGGCCTCCTCCGCGGCTGCTTCGGCCCGGGCCCGGGCACGTTGCACCTTGGCCACTGCTCGCCGGACGGCGACCGGCAGAACGATGCGCTCCTCCAGGTCAAACGTATTTTCTGCGCCTGAGGGCAGGTCCTCCATGAGAACGATCGCCTCCCGGATGTTGGACCGCGCTCGGGCAAGTGTCTGACCCTCGGAGTGAGCTCCCTGGATATCCGGGATGTCCACGAACCACCAGCCGTTGTCGTCGAGCTGGATGTTGACGCGGTAGCTCCGTCTGCTCATCTCCTCAGCCATCCCTTCCCGAGGCATGGTTCCAGGTCTCGTTCGATGCTCCGCCGCGTCCCCTTGGTGAGGTCACGGGTCCCGTGATCGGGGACGGTGGTCCTACACACGTTCTCTCCGCAACGGCAGTCGAAGCGCTTGTGGGAGCCTTCCTGGCGAACGAATTGGCAGCACTTCTCCGTTCCACACCTCGCCGAATCGATCATTCGCATGACCTCCCGCGCCCGCATCGAAAGAGTCTACTGGCTAGACATGAGACTTGGCGTGTCCGCTGTTCAGCCGGACACGGCCTCCGTCGGGGCGGGCGTCAGCTGGCGGCTTGGGACCGCTGGACGTAGGCGAGCACCGAGAGCACGATCATTCCGTCGGTGCGGATCTCCTCAATGACCGCCTCAAGGGGACCGTCCCCGCCGTCGGCCACCATGACGTGTTCCCCGACCCGCGGCTCCCGGTCTTCCTCGTCCCAGTCAACGAGCCCCGAAAGGGCCGGGCCCCCCTTGACCAGGATGAAGGTCAGGTCCGCGGCCAGGAGCGGAAGGGAATTCGCCACGACCGTCAGTCTCCGACCGCCTGAACGGTACAAAGCCGCTCCTCGCGGGCGTGCGTTCAGACTGAACGGGCATGCGTCTTGGATCTGAACGGAGAGAGCGGAATCGGGCGCCGGGCGCGCGATCACTTGCCGTTGGCCGCTCCAACTCCGTTCGAACCCATTTCGGACAATGCCTGCTCCATCTCCATGACGGCTTGGGCGGCCCGCCACAGGTGGTCTTCGGGTGATTCGTCGTATCCCTTGTGGTCTCGGCGCCAGTCCGGCTCCCAGTACCGGTCGAGCACCTGGCGAAGATGGTGGCGGCTGGCCGAAAGCTCCTCGAGCAGCTGTCGGGCCAGGTCCTCGCCCGGGGCCTCGATGATGGGCAGGCGGTCGAGCTTCCGATCCCCGAGGAGTTCCAGCACGTCGGTGTGGGTGCCCTGGTCAGCCGACCAGAAGCGGGCCAGCCGGCGGTTGCGGTGGTTCCAGACGGGCCAAGCGTACGGCCGGTAGGCCCAGGCGAAGGGGCGCTTCCCGAGCCGGAGCTGGGAGCCGACCCACTCGGCCGTGGGGTGCTTCGCCAACCAGGTCAGCTCGTCGGGCGGCAGATCGAGGACGAGGACGACCGAGCCCCACTCGAGGCTCTCCGCACCCTCCAGGAGCTCGCCGGTCACCCACAGCTCTTGGAGCGGCCAGCCGATCCCGCTGTCGGGCAGCGGCAGTCGTTCGGTGCTGACGTCGGCCATCTCCACGAGGTGCCGTACCGCCGCAGGGAACTTCATCCGCACATCTTGCCTCGACCGGGCGGTCTGACGCGCGGGATCCACCCGGTTAACGCCCGAGCCGCGTAACCCTCCCGGGAGGTGCCCGGGATCGGCATGTCAGGGATGCTGCGAACCGGGATTCCCTACGGGACGTACTGCTCGCAGATCGCCGTGATTACTCCGTCACTGAACGAGAGCCAGAACGGATTCGCTGAGAGTCGCCTTTCCTCGGCGGGACGGTACCCGGCCAGGTAGGTCGGCAACTCCTCAAACGTCCCCGGATCCAGGTCCGCCGAGCTGTCTTCGTGCAGGCGGACGAGCCGGACCCGAACGTCGCGGTCGACGGCTGCTTCCCGAGTGGTCGGATTGTCGTTGACGATGAAGTAGTCGTTCGGGGGGCCCTCGGGGTCGTTCGGCGCCTCGCGGTGATACGCGGCCGTGGCGTCATCGCCACGGAGGAACTGGATGACGTCGAAACCGAGAGCCCGACGAGTCACATCGACCGCCGTGAGATAGGCGGCGTACTGGCCGGTGCCGGAATCGAACTGGGCCGGGCTACTCAGGGGAGCCGAGCAGTTGTCGTTCGGGGGCCCGGACGTCGATGCAGTCGCGGGCGCGGGTTCCCCGCCTGTTGGCGAAGCCGACGGTGACGACGGAGCGCCTCGTTGCGAACTGTCGCCACCGCAGGCAGGGGAAAGGCCGAGCATCCCGGCGAGGAAGGCGGCGAGAACGCGTAGTCGCATCCTTTGATCCTCCACCGCGGGAGGTTTCACCCGCCAGAGTCGAACGTCCCCAGCGAAGGAACGACCCGATCGGAAATGCCGGATCCTGAGTCGATCGCTCGGCGTCCTGGAGATCGCGGGTGGCGCGTTCAGACCTGAACGAAGGTTCGAGTGGATACGTTTGGACGCGGAGCCCTGATGTCGTTCTCTCGCATCTCTGTCAATCCGGACAAGATGGCCGGCGTTCCGTGCATCCGCGACTTGCGGATTCCCGTGTCAACGGTGGTTGCGATGGTGGCGGAGGGCATGACCGTCGACGAGGTCGTCGCGGAGTTCCCGTACCTCGAGCACGAGGACATCACCGAAGCGTTGCGATATGCGGCCGCCGTCTTGTTGGAGGGCGGGCTACCGCATCAGCACTGACGTCCTACCCCAACACCTCCGACCCGTGGTCGGCCGGGTCAGGCTGCGGTGAAGCGGGCCCGAGAGAGGGCTTCGGCCAGCTCGTCGGCGCCGCCGACCAGGGCCATGAGCACCTTGCGGCCGCCGGGGCGGTCGACGATGTCGACGACTCGGGCGACGACCGGGTCTTCGGCGTCGCCGGTGACGACGAGGTTGCCCACGACCACGACCTCGGGATGGGCGGCCTCGTCGAGGAATGCCCAGAGACGGTCCTCGTGGTCGCGGCCTTGTACGTCGCAGGGGATGTCCAGCTCGGCCACCTCGTTCACCTCCTCACCCGGTACTCGTTCCTCGCCTCTGTGAGGCGGAACAACTCCGCGAGTCGCTCCGCCTCCACGATACCGAGCACGGGGAGCACGACGTCGGCGTGCGGTCGCTTTCCGGTGGCGAGGACCGCGAAGCTCTCGTCGATGAGGGCTGTGACTTCGCACGTGGCGAAACGGGAGTAGTTGCGGAGCTGGCGGGCGAGGATCCGTTCCAGCGGCCAGCCGGGCAGGACGAGGTCGACGCTGATCGATGCCATGTTGGCGCCACGAAGGCTGTACTCCCGAGCTTGACGGATGGCGTGTTCGAGGAACCTCTCTCCCCGAATCGGTGATCCGCGTACGACCAGCGCCGCATCCAAGGGCGCGGTACCGCCCGGCGTCCAGAACTTGTCCTCGATGGGGTCCAGGACTGCAGGGTCGGGGAGCTCCGGTATCTGCACGTCGCCCATCATCGCTGTCGGGTATGACGGTCTCGGCGGCCGAACACCGAGCGTGGCCTTGCGAAGGCCACGCCATCCTCGGGCGGGACACGTCCACGGGTCGGATTGGTCGCGACTGTGCGCCGACATGAGCGCTGGCCCGGGTAGGAGTCGCCAACGGCCCGGATCGCGTGTCGAACCGACCTGCCTCGCAAAGCTGGGAGCCAACTGAATGCCCCGCGGATGCCCCGCGGAAGGAACAGAAATGCCCGGCAAAGGCGGTCAGCAGCGGTCAACGAAAAAGCCGGTTGACGTGCTCTTTTGCGCTTGAAGGCAGATCGGCGCCTAGCGCCGATCTGCCTTCACACGGCAGAGGCCACTGGTTCGAAACCAGTATCGCCCACGACAAATGTGCTGGTCAGGCGACACCTGAGGGGTCGTTGATCTGCTCATCAGCCGAGCGATTCCCAGTGGCCCTTCCCGAAGTGGACCAACCGGCCACCGCCGTGCCCCTTGAGGATCCGCGCCGCGAGATCCTTGTTGCCCTCGTCGGCTGGCACCATGAGCAACAGCCCTCCAGCTTTCAGGTGGTCGGCCGCGACGACAAGCTGTTCGTATTCATCCCCCAGATGCTCGAGAAAGCGGTAAATGCGCCCCCGAAGCCCATGATGACGACCGGTCACGTCGAGGCGCTCGGCTCCCAAGGGGCCAGCCAGAAGGAAGATCTCGCTTCTCTCAAAGCCGGCCTGAACAAGATCCGCGACTGCCGCGGCAACCTGGTCTGGGTCATCCATGAGGGCGCGGACCCGGTTCGTCGGATAGGGGATGAGACCTTCAGGAGGGTCCGGGAGGCGGACTTCCTCGTCTCTGCGTTCGCTCACGACTTTCCTCCTGGGTCGGCTGTGAGGCGTCACGGAATTCCCTAGCGGTGGCGTAGTTCCGTCAAACAACTCCGGCGTCAGGCTGCTCGAGCCCCCGGGGCCGGGCGCCAGTTGTGGTCGATGGCCGTGGCGGGAAGAGCCATGCGCTCGTCTTGCTTCACGGCAACCGCCAGCCAAGAGAGCCCGCCGAGGAAGCCGGCGGTGAACAGGGCCGGCACGAGGGCGATGATGGCGGCGTTGCCCGCACCGGCGGGCAGTGCGAGGAGCAGCGCGGCGGCGAAGTCCAGCGGGGTGACGAGGAGGGCGCTGACGGCGAAGACGCGCTTCGAGTCGCCGGCTCGCATGCGGCGGGTGGCGGGTTCGCTTCGCGTGATGTGGGCTTGTGTGGTGGTCATCGGAAGTCTCCGTTCCCTGGCCGAATGACGAGGTCGTACAGATGTGAACCATTCATCCCAGAACGTTATTCCGTGAATAGTTCACATCTAGACGAACCGCTAGGCTGGAGCCATGGGGAAGAAGGCACGTTGGGTCGACCTCGTCCCCGAGGCGGGCCCCTACATCGAGAGGACTGACGCAGGCAACGCCCTCTTCGTGTGCCTGCGCGCTCATCGGGTCATCTTCGATGCCATCGATCGTGAGTTCCGGGCCGAACTTGGGCTTTCGCTCGCGCTCTGGGAGGTGCTCGTGATCCTCAGCAAGGCTCCCGACATGCGCTTGCGGATGGTGGACGTCACCCGGCGGATGTTGGTCTCGAAGAGCAACGTGACCCAGCTGATCGACAAGCTCGAGCGGGCGGGGCTGGTCACCCGAGAGACGTCGCCGTCGGACCGCCGGTTGATCTACGCCGCCCCGACACGGGAGGGAATCGAGGCCCTCCGGCGGGGGAGCGGCATCTTCAATGAGGCCGCCCGAGAGCACTTCGCTCAGTACATGACCGCGACTGAGCTCAGGACGGTCCGGTCGGGCCTGTCGAAGGTGATCGCAGCCAACGCGTCCGACAGCCTGGAGTGACGTTGCTCAGGGCGGCAAGGATCGGAAAGCGCGTGCTATGGAGCAGGGCGGCTCCCGGACGATTACGTCGATGTCTCAGCCCGGACAGTCTCCGCCATGCACGGAGGTGGACGCAGTTGACCCCCTAGCAGGGGGTCAATCGCTGCCACCTCGGTGAACCGCCCGATCCGCCCGGTCAGTCGTGGAGGGTTACCGGCGCCGAGCCACCAGGCGCGCCGCGGAGCCGGCTGCCGCGAAGCCGGCCGCCAGGGTGAGCAGCAGCCCGGCGGGGAGGCCCGTACGGGGCAGCTGCGAAGCGGGCTGTGGGGTGGTCGCGCCGGGGCAGTTCGCTCCGCCGGGGATCTGCTGGTCGGCGCGCAGCTCGCCTCCGACCGGGACGGCCAGGTACGTGGCGTAGACCTCGACCGGAGTGGTGCCCTCGTTGCGGGCCATGTGTGCGGCCCCGACGGGCTCGACGTACCCCTGCCCGGCGGAGTAGCCCTGCGACGTGCAGGCCGCCGACGTGGCCTGGTAGAGCGTCAAGGCTCCTGACTTGACGGCCACGAAGGTGGGAGAGGCGTGGCTGTGCCAGCCGACGGTGCCCCCGGGCTCGATGACGACGGTCTGCATGGCGACATCGGACGTCGCGGTGGACGGGACCTCGAACGGGGCGCTGATCTTGGCCCGGACGATGTTGGTCACCGAAGGCGCCGGCCCGGTGGCATCCGGCGGGCAGTTGGCCGTGCCGGGATTCGCCTCCGTCTTGCGCAACTCGGCTCCCACGGGCACGCCGACCTGGGTGACGTAGGCCTCAACCGGCGCGGATCCCTCGTTCTTGGCGGAGTGCACCTGGCCGACGTGCTCCAGGTACCCCTGGGCAGCCGAGTAGGTGTTGGTGGTGCAGCCCTCGGCTCCACCCACGTAGACGGTCAGTGCCCCGCCTTTGACGGCCACGAAGTTGGCCCCGGGGTGGCTGTGCCACGGGATGATCCCGCCCGGTGGAACGGTGACCAATTGGCCCGCCACCTCGGATTCTCCGGTTGCACTGGCGGAGATCGGCGCCGAGATCGTGGCCCGAGCCAGGTCGGTTCGGGCCACGCCCGTCGCAGGCGTGGCCACTGCGGTGACCACTCCCGTGGCCAGAATGACGGTGACGAGGATTCCCAGGTGACGTGGGTTCGTGACCCCTCCCCTTGTGATGACAACCGATGTCTACCATCGATTTGTAGGGAGGAATACACCCGGGTTTCGGCGTCTCCCGATGGCGGGAAGGAACAAATGTCCCTTTTGCGAGGATGGAGGCGACGACGTGAAAGCACGCAAGAAGCTCGTGGCTGCCGCGGCCGGCTTGCTGCTGGCGGGGCTGGGTCTCGTGGCCGGCGGGACGTCGACGGCCAAGCCGGTGTCGGCGGAGATGCCGACCACGACCACGACCGGCTATTAGTCAGACGGCGCCGAAGACGAACCGGCTGCCGGTGGAGTTGGGGATGATCTTTCCCGGCATCGCCTCATTGGCGAGGCGCGTGAAGGTGCTCCCGCTGCAGTGCATGGGGACAAGGAAGTCGGGGTTGATCTCCTTGAAGGCGTCGACGGTCTGCACCACGTAGAGCTCCGGGGACGGGGCGAGGTGGAAGCCGCCCAACACGGCGTGGACCTTCTCGATGCCGGATGCGGCCTGAGCCGCCTTGACGGTATTGACGATGCCGGCGTGGCCGCAGGAGGAGATCACCACCAGTCCCCGGTCCTTGACGTGGAAACAGGTGGCGTGCTCGAACCAGAACTGGTCGGGGACGACCTGGCCGGCCTGCTCCGCGGGGGTGAAGTGGGAGGCGTCACAGCCCGCCCCGTCCCGCTCGCCCAGTTCGATCTTGGCGGCGGGCTGGACGGTCTCGAAGGTCGTACGGGGGATGGCGCCGGTGGTGAACGCCTGGCCGCCGATGACCATGGGCTTCTCGGCCATGACGACGCGCACGTCGGCCTTGTCCAGCTCACGCCGGTCGAGGACCCCGAAGCTCTGGCGCTCGGCATTGGGAGGCTCCATCCACCGATAGCAGAAGGTGTCCTCGCCGCCCACGTAGAGCGGGAGATCGGCCCGCATCTTCTCGCGATGCTGGGTGAGGAGGGGGAGCAGGCCGCCGAAGTGGTCGTAGTGTCCATGGCTGAGGATGAGGGCGTCGACCTTGGCCGGGTCGATCTTGAGGGACGCCATGTTGTCGACGCCGGCCGTCTTCGACAGGCCATAGTCGAGCAGGTAGCTCCGGGTTTCGCCTGCCTGGGCGGACTCCAGGTGAAACCCGAGTCCGAACTCGCTCTGCAGCTGGTGCGTGTTCAGGTTCGGGCCGACACCGAGACCGCTGCGCTGCACCTCACACTTCACCGCAATGTCGCCGACCGGGCCACTCTTGAGGAAGATGTCGTGGGCGTTGTCGACAAGGGACCACACCGCAACACGGTCCACGACCGGCGGAGCGCCGGCCAGGAGTTGAGGGGGCGTGGCCTCGGCGTTCTCCTCCCGGCGCACCGTGCTGTCCGGCGTGGACGAGGCGCCTGTTCCGTCGTCGCCTCCACCGTCGCACCCGACCATCGCCGCGGCGAGAATCGCTCCCCCGGCCATCGCACCGAGCCGCAGGACTTCGCGACGGGTGAGGTCGCCGCGCTGATCCATCTGTCGCCCCCTTCCTGCCCACGGCAAGATGTCAAGGAAACAGGACCGAGCCCTGAAGCATCTTGCTTACTACCAGGGGGGCCGAACAGCAATCACTTCCGCAGCGGCCCCGGACCACGGCACCGCCGTCCGATCGCGATATCCTGCCGCCCGTTCCCTTTGCACCCGTCCGTCATCGGGCGTACCCACGGGAGCGACGGCAGGAGGTGGGCATGGCCACCAGCAGGCCGGAAGAGGAACTCGCCACCACCGAGACGGTGGCCTGCATCCTCGAGGCGGTCAGCGAGGCGCTACGCCAGCTCCGGTCCGCTCAGCAGCAGGCCGATCGACTGGTACGCCAAGCCATGGAGCTGCTCCCCTCCGTGGCAGAGGCCTCTTCGGCGGCCGCTGCCGGCTCCCGGCGGGACCCGCTGCTCAGCCTCACCGAGGTGGCCGAGATCCTGAGCATCAGCCGTAGAGAGGTGTCCCAGCTCGTGCGGGACAAGGTGATACCGAGCGTGAGGCTCAGCGGCCGCATCCTCGTTCCCCGGACATGGCTGGACGATCGGGGCGACGAGGAGATGGGCGGCCTCGGACTATCCTGAGGGAACCGATCCGCTACGAAGTCGGACGGCCCCGGCGCCGGCTGCCTCCAGGAGCCGGGCCGTTTTGAGCTTGGTCTCCCGCCACTCCCCGGCAGGATCGGAGTCGGCGACGATGCCGGCGCCCACGCCGAGGTAGGTGCCGCCGCCGGCCACCGTGAAGGTCCGGATGGCGACGTTGAGGTCGAGGGAACGGGCGTCGGCGTCGATCCAGCCCACCGCCCCGCAGTACAGGCCCCGCCGGCAGGCCTCCAGATCCTCGATGGCCTGGAGCACCCGGGGCTTGGGGGCGCCGGTGATGGAGGCGGGCGGGAAGGTGGCCCGCACCAGGGCGGCGGTATCCACCCCGGGGCGGAGCGATCCCCGCACGGTGCTGACGAGGTGATACAGGCCGGGATGGCGCTCGGGGGCGCACAGCTGCGGCACCCGGATCGACCCGTACTCGCACACCCGGCCCAGGTCGTTGCGGGCCAGATCGACGATCATCACGTTCTCGGCCCGGTCCTTGGTGCTGCGGGTGAGGACAGCGGGATCGGCAGACGTCCCTTTGATGGGTCTTGTCTCGATCTCGTCGCCGCGACGGCGGAGGAACCGCTCGGGCGAGGCGGAGACCACGGCGACGTCGCCCAGGCGGATCAGGGCGGCGTGGGGGGCAGGGTTCCATCGGAGGAGGGCGGCGAACAGCGCGATGGGATCGGCCGGGAGGGGACAGCTCAGCCGGCGGGTGAGGTTCACCTGGTAGCACTCGCCCGCCTCGATGAGGGCCACCACGGCCCGAACCCCGGCCTCGTAGGCCTCCCTCGAGAGGCTTGACGACCACGGGCCGAGGTCAGGGGGCGCGGGGGAAGGGCACCCTTCCCGGGCCCTGCGGACCAGCGCTTCCAGGGCGGTGCGGGCCCGCCCCCCACCCTCCACCCGGAATCCCCGGGGCCCCACCACCAGCCGGGCGTCGAATCGGGCCAGCGCCAGGTCGGGGAGGCCGAGGTCGTCGGGCAGCCGGGGCACGACGCGCTCCACAGCACGGCCCAGGTCGTAGGCCAGGAACCCTGCCCACCAGCCGGCGTGGATGCGCGCCAGGGCCGTCAGGGCCGCTTCGCCCATGCCCATGACGGCCTCGTCGGGATCGACTCCGACCACCCAGTCCGCTCCGTCACGGACCACGGCCACGTCGGCGCCCGGCGGGAGAACGCCCAGGACCGCCAGCAGGAAGTCCGCCGGCGCCCCGATGCTCGCGGGGGAGGCGGTCGCCTCGGCCCTCATCAACCGCCCGGGTCCCGGAGGCGGGCCTCGATGGCGTGGTCGGGGCCGAGGTGAGCCCAGGCGAGAAACTCGTCGCTGCACCGGGCCAGCTCCGCCGCCGGCAGCAGTCCGACCAGCTCGACCGCCACCACGTCGGACCCCCGTAGTTGGGCATGGCGTCGGACTTCCGAGAGAGCCGCCTCGACCCCGGTGGCTTCCAGGTCGACCAGGTTCATCGACACCTGCGTCCGGCTCCGTGAATCGAGCGGAAACCCCAAAGCCCGTACGCCGGGAAGCCCCCCATCCCGCTCCCGCACCGCTCGAGCCACCTCCGCCGCCACTCCCACGTCCTCGTCGGGCAGCTCGCAATTGATCGCCACCATCAGCGGACGGGCTCCCACGCATACCGCTCCCAGGCGGGGATGCGGTGCCGGCGGGCCGAAGTCGGGCGCCCGCGACACGAACGCGTCCCGGCGCACCGACGGCAGGGTGCGCCGGGAAGGATCGGCGCGGTCGTAAAGAAACACGGGAATCCCGACCTCGGCGGCCACCGCCTCGGCGAAGGTGTGGGCGGCGGCCACGGCGACCTCGTTCCCCACCCCGTCCAGGGCCACGAAGGGGACCACGTCGAGCGATCCCACCCGGGGATGCACCCCCCCATGCGTCGAAAGGTCGACCCGTCCGTCCACCGCCCGGGCCAGGCGCAACGCGGCCTCCACGACGCCCGCCATATCCGCGGCCGCAAGCGTGAACACGGAGCGGTGGTGGTCACCGTCGACGTGGACATCGAGCAGAGCCTCCCCGCAGGCCGCGGCCAGATCCTCGAGAACGTCAACCCGCCGTCCCTCCGAAACATTGGCCACACACTCAAGCACGCGATGCCTCCTGTCAGGGCCTCCTGGCTCAGGGCCTCCTGGCTCAGGGCCTCCTGGCTCAGGGCCTCCTGGCTCAGGGCCTCCGGGCTCGGGTTCATCGTCGTTCCCTTCCGAGCCCGGCGTGTTCGACTGATCGCTCGACGACCTGGGCCGCCGTGGTCACATGCGCCTGGGCCCGCTCCCGCCAGGGTCCTTCCAGCCCTCCCTGCCGGACGTTGAGCTCGACGAGCGCGGACGCCGAGCGTGCGCCGGCCAGGGCGAGGAAGGCGCCCGTGACGGCGTCGCCCTGCAGGTTGGGGTTCCCGCCCGTGGCCAGGCGACCGGCCAGCTCGGCCACCTGGGCGGCGACCTCGGCGATCTCCAACGGCACCTCGGTGGCTCCCACCAGCGCGGCGTGGATCCGCCGCCGTCGCCCTTCGGGATCGCGATCCTTGGGCAAGGCGTAGGCCGCGTGGACGGCCTGGAAGGCCGTCATGTCCTCTTGGGCCAGTTCGGTGGCCCGGTGCCGGAGCCGCTCGGCCTGGTCCACCAACTGCGCCGAGTCCCGGAGCTGGCTCACCGACAGGCGGGCGGCCATGGCCGACACCCCAGCCGCCAGGGCCACGGTCACGGCGGCAGCGGCGCCGCCCGAGGGCGCGGCGCTCTCGGAGGCGACCGATTCGAAAAACCGGCGCAGCGGTTGATCGAGGAAGTCGTCGGTCATGCACGCCTCAACGAGAGGGCTGGGAGACATCCGGTGAGTTGGTCACCAGTGCGCTCCGGGCCTCCCCGATCAGGTAGAGGGAGCCGGTGATGACCACCTGGCCGTCGGGCGGCGTGACGGCGAGGGCCCGCTCGATGGCCTCGGCGACGTTGGCCGCCACCTCCAGTTGGGCGGGTGCGACCCCCACCTTCAGTGCCGCTCCGGCGAGGGCTCCGGGCTCGAGGGCCCGCGGGGTGGACGGGGAACACACCACCACCCGGGCGGCGTCGGCAGCCCCGAGGGCGTCAAGCATGCCTACCGGGTCCTTCTCCCGCAGCAAACCCAGGACCAGGGTGCGGGACGTCGTTGGAAACTCCTCCGCCAGGGCCGCCTGAAGAGCCTCTGCTCCAGCCACGTTGTGGGCTCCGTCGAGGAGCACCAGAGGTTGGTGCCCGACCACCTCGAGGCGACCGGGCGAGCGCATCCCGGCCAGGGCCTCGACCACCACGTCGGCCGAGACGGGAGCGTCCAGGAAGGCCTCGGCACCGGCCACGGCGCAGGCGGCGTTGTCGGCCTGGAAGCCGCCGTGAAGCGGGAGGTAGAGGCCGCGGTAGTTGCACCTCGGCGTGCGCAGGTCGACGATCTGCCCGTCGTGGGCCGGGCGGCTGGTGATCACTCCGAAGTGCTCGTCCCGCACCAGAACCCGACCGGGTCCGCGGTCGAGGAACAGGTGTCGGAGGAGCGGGTCGGGCTCGCCCAGTACCAGGGTGGCTCCCGGTTTGACGATGCCGGCCTTCTCGGCGGCGATAGAGGCCCGGGTCGGCCCCAGGTACTCCGTGTGGTCGACGCTCACGTTCGTAACCACGGCCACCATCCCGTCGGCCACGTTAGTGGCGTCCCAGGTGCCGCCCAGACCAACCTCGACCACAGCCGCCTCCACGGCCAGATCGGCGAAGAAGCGGTAAGCGGCCGCGGTCAGGATCTCGAAGTAGGACGGCGGCTCAGGCAGTTGGGGCTCGACGGCGGCTACCTGCTCGAGCACTTTGGCCAGGGCCTCGTCGGAGATGGCCTCGCCTCCAAAGGCCAGGCGCTCGTTGACTCGCTCGAGATGGGGGCTCGTGTAGGTTCCCACCGATAGTCCGTGGGACTGGAGCAGCCGGGCGAGCATGCGGCTGACGCTGGTCTTTCCGTTGGTCCCGGTGGTGTGGAGGAGCGGGTAGGTCCGCTGGGGGCTGCCGAGCAGCTCGACCAGGGCGGAGATGCGCTCGAGGGTGGGGGTGGCCCGCCGGCCGGCGAGTTCCAGGTTGGCGTGGGCTCCGAGCCAGGCCAAGGCATCAAAGACCGGCGGTTGCGTGGCCATGCCCCTCCTCAGACGGACGAACCCCTGTCGTGCCGGTAGCCATGGTGTTAACTTCCAGCCGCGATGGCCGCTCCACGGCGTGGATGGCGGTCGGGGCCTCGCCCGTCTCCGCGCCTTGCACTATACTGGTAATGATGTAACATTTCATCTCGATGCCTGAGACGGTCCAGCATTGGTCCGGGCGAGGGGCGGCTCTGCCCGCGCTCCGGCAGTGCATCGGAACCGGCTCGACTGGCACCCGTGGTGTCCGGGTAGGGGAGTTGAAATGAGACCGACGATCTCAACGCATATATCACCGGGAGGTGTAGGGATATGACCGAGGCGGCTATTCGGACCCCCGTCATGCAGGCCCCGGAGCGCAAGCTCCACATCATCGACACCGACGTCCATGAGCGGGCCGAACTCCCGGCGCTGCTTCCGTACTGAGCCTCGATCCACCGTCTGACCGGCCCGGACCGGGGTAGCTGAGGTTTGTAGGTCCGCGAAAAGTGCCTCCCTGCAAGGGAAGATCGGGTTTGCGTAGACACGATCGGCCCTGGGGAGGCAGGAGATGCGCCTGATCGTCCGTCGCACCCGCCTGGTCGGCCCGCAGGCCAAGCTCTGGCCCGACTGGCGCCACCACGCCTGCGTCACCAAACCGCACCGGCACGACCGTCGACCTCGACACCGACCACCGCCGCCACGCCGTGGTCGAGATCGCCATCCGCGACCTCAAAGAAGGCTCCGGACTGAACCACTGCCCATCAGGGAAGTTCTTCGCCAACTCGGCCTGGGCCGTGATCGCCACCCTGGCCCACAACCTCCTCCGCTGGATCGCCGCTCTCGGCTTAGGCATCACCGGGCCGATCGTGGCCAAGACGATCCGCCGCCGCTACCTCACCCTCCCCGGCCGGCTCACTCGAGGCGCTCGCCGCCAGACGCTCCACCTCCCCGCCCGCTGGCCCTGGCACCGCACCCTCGACCACGCTCTGGTCCGGCTCCGCCAGCTTCCCAGTGCTGCGTGACCGACCCAGCGGCCGGCCGTCCCGGCGCCCGAGAGCGGCGCCAGCCGAACACGCCCGGAAACGGTTCCGCGGAACCGCCCCAAGAACCAAAACACGTTCAGCCACAAGCATTCCGGCCCGGCCATCACCACCAGCAATCACATCGCCCACGACAACAGCGTTGAAATCAGCGAACGGTGGATCGAGGCTAAGGGAGGTGTGCCTTTTCTAGGAAGCTCCGCTACCTTTCCTGCGGCTGAGATCTACTATTGGCTCTATGTCACTGGCTAGCGACTTCGTCCTCGACCCGCCGGCGTCTGCAAGTCCGGTACCGCTCCACTACCAGATTCGCGAGCAGATCTCGCTGGCGATCTCGGGCGGGCGGCTTGTCCCCGGTGACCTTCTGCCTCCCGAAGAGGATCTCGCCGCCCAGGCCAGCGTGAGCCGGACCACCATACGCCAGGCCCTCGCCGCTCTCGTCCATGAGGGTCTCATCGAGAGAAAGCGGGGGAAAGGCAGCTGGGTCGTCGAGCCGAGG
>Ga0299907_10001228_pt1 | contig 14445 bp, 14 predicted proteins | sample RVTome_16_FD_198680 | JGI IMG/M metagenome (GOLD analysis project Ga0299907, IMG submission 198680) | Soil microbial communities from uranium-contaminated site in the Upper Colorado River Basin, Wyoming, United States - RVT152D67 (version 2) ... | reverse complement strand
TGATGATGGCCGTCATGTTCCTGCCGCTGAACCTGGATCTCGTGCTCGTCGCACCGCTGCTGCTGATCGCGGCGGCCGTCGTCCAGTTCTGGGCCGGGGCGGTCTTCTATCGCGCCACCTGGGCGGCAGCCCGGCACGGCGCCACGAACATGAACACGCTCGTGGCGGTGGGGACCAGCGTCGCCTTCGGCTACAGCGCGTTCGTGACCCTGTGGCCGAGCCTGGCATCGGCGTGGGGCTTCCCGTACCAGCTGTACTACGAGACGGCCGTCGTCATCATCGCGCTCATCCTCATGGGCCGCTGGCTCGAGGCGCGCGCCAAGAAGCACACGGCCGGCGCCATCAGGGCCCTCATGGGCCTCCAGGCCACGACGGCGCGGGTGCTGCGTGACGGCGTGGAGGCCGACGTCCCGGTCGAGCAGGTGCTCGTGGGCGACCTGGTCCGCGTCCGTCCCGGCGAGAAGGTGCCGGTCGATGGGGTCATCGTCGAGGGTCGTTCGGCGCTCGACGAGAGCATGCTCACCGGGGAGAGCCTGCCGGTGGAGAAGGCGGCCGGGGACGAGGTCATCGGCGCGACGCTCAACCGGACGGGCTCGGTCGTCTTCCGCGCGACGAAGGTCGGCGAGGACACCGCGCTGGCGCAGATCGTCCGGCTGGTCGAGGAGGCGCAGGGGTCGAAGGCGCCGCTCCAGCGCCTGGCTGACCAGGTCGCCGGCGTCTTCGTCCCGATCGTGCTGGTCGTCTCGGCGCTCACCGCCGCCGGCTGGCTGGTCTTCGGTCCGAGCCCGGTGTTCGCGGTGACCGTGGCCATCGCCGTGCTCATCATCGCCTGCCCCTGCGCGCTCGGGCTCGCAACGCCGACCGCGATCATGGTCGGCACCGGCAAGGCAGCCGAGCACGGCATCCTCATCCGCGGCGGCGAGGCGCTGGAGCAGGCGCGCCGGATCGACGCGGTGGTGCTCGACAAGACCGGCACGCTGACCCGAGGGAGGCCGGCGGTCACGCGCGTCGTACCGGTTGGCGCAGCCACGGACGAGGAGCTCCTCACTCTTGCGGCCGCGGCCGAGGTCGGTTCCGAGCACCCACTCGGGGAGGCGATCGTGATGCGCGCCCGCGAGCTCGGGCTCGACGTGGGGAAGGCAGAGGACTTCCGCGCGGTGCCCGGCCGAGGCATTCACGCGACTCTCGACGGCCACGCCGTGGCTGTCGGCAACCGCGCATTGCTCGCCGAGGACGGCATCGACGTCACCCGGCTGGAAGCTGACGCGGAAGGACTGGCGCGCGAGGGCGCGACGCCGATGTTCGTGGCCACCGATGGCGACCTCATCGGCATGATCGGCGTGGCTGATACGCTCAAGCCCGAGTCCGCCCGGGCCGTGGCCGAGCTGGAGGCCCTGGGTCTCGAGGTCTGGATGCTCACCGGCGACAACCGGCTCACCGCCGAGGCGATGGCTCGCCATGCGGGGATCACCCGCATCCTGGCCGAGGTCCAGCCCGATGAAAAGGCCGCCAAGGTGCGTGAGCTGCAGGATGCCGGCAAGGTGGTCGCGATGGTCGGCGATGGGATCAACGACGCGCCGGCCCTTGCCCAGGCGGACCTCGGGGTCGCCATCGGCACCGGGACGGACGTGGCCATGGCGGCGTCCGACATCACCCTCATCGGCGGCGACCTGCGGACGATCGTCACAGCCATCGCCCTGTCGCGCAAGACGGTCGGGGCCATCAAGCAGGGCCTGGTCTGGGCCTTCGGCTACAACATCGTTCTCATCCCGGTGGCGATGGGCCTGCTGTACCCGCCGTTCGGCATTCTCCTGAACCCGGTGATCGCCGCGGCGGCCATGGCGATGAGCAGCGTCAGCGTCGTGACCAATGCGCTCCGCCTGCGCTCGTTCCGGGCGCCCGAGGGCCCCGAGCAGATCCTCCACCCCCCACTCGCCGAGCACATTCGCGAGTACGGGTACCTGGCAGGGATCGCGGTCATCGCCGTCGTCATCGGCGGTGCGGCGCTGGTCCTGGCCAACCCGGCCCACCAGGAGACGCCCCAGCCGATGTCGGACCGCGGCGTGATGGGATCTGTTGCGAGCACCGATGCCTCGGCGCGGTTCGTGCTGGTCGACCAACCCAACGAGGAATCACAGAGGAGTGGCTGAGCAATGGCAGACATCGCCTCCGATCCGGTCTGCGGCATGCAGGTCGACACCGCCCAGGCAACCGAGAAGGGACTGACCGCCGATCACGACGGCGAGACCTACTACTTCTGCGGCAAGGGCTGCATGCTCGACTTCAAGGAGGATCCCGGGCCGTACTTCGCCCCCGACTACAAGCCGTCCATGTAACCCGTCAGTCGAGGAAGGTGTCCTCGACCTGCCACGGATGATCCTGCCCGCACTCCAGGCAGTCCACGAGCAACTGGTGTCGCACTGACTGCGGGGACGGGGGATGCGGCCGGTTCGCGCGTCACTTTGCCCGGACCATCGGTCCAGGCCTCCCGCGTGACTCGCCCGATCTATCGGCACCTGGAGTGACGGATTGTCACCGGAGGGCCGAGTTGGGTGGCATTCCGCACCTGTAGGTGCACCTGCTCCGCACGAGCTGCACGGCTGGGTGCGGTTCCTGCGTGGCGGATACACCCACAGGTGCCGAACCGCACGCAACCACCGGTTCCGGTGAACGCATGAACATGGAGTGACACCGGCCCGGTGAGCGCGGGCTGCTGCGCTGGCACGGCGCGTGCCATTGGGCTCGGCAGCCAATCCACCATATCCAGGAGGGGAACATGCCGTCAGGCACGGAATTCATCACCCATGAGTTCGACGAGGCCATCGCCATCCAGCAGGCCATCGTCGAGTCCGGGAGGAAGCTCAGCACCTCACACCCGGTCCCGGGGGTCAAGCGCCAGATCAAGGCCGATCTGAAGGTCGACGAGCGACACCTCACCGAGCTGAAGAGGTTCGGCAAGCCGTTCGGCGCCGCCGGCAAGCGCGAGGAGGTCGCCGATGCCCTCTGCACGCTGGCCGAGGAAACGGCCGGAAAGGCCAGCGACGAGAAGAGCGAGGCCTACGAGGCGCACGCCGTGCTACTCAACCTCAAGCGCAAGCAGCAGGACTCAGCCGATGCGATCGTCAAGATCGCCCGAGATCGAAAGGCCACCGACCTGCGCGACGCCGCCACGAAGATGAAGCGGGAGATCAAGTCGAGTGCCGATGCGCTCGGCAAGAGCCTGGCCGATTTCGCCGTGGAGATCGCCTCGGCCTAGGAGCTGCGTGGAGACGCCCCGGCTCGGCGAGGGTCTCGTCACCGGGGCGTCGACCCGCGTGCGCGCCTAGCTCTGCCCGCCCTCGTGCTGTGCGGCCCACGAGCGGGCGAGGCCACGCTCGACGATGGCATCCTGGCCGCGCTGGTACTCGATCGCCTCGCTGCGCAGGCGCTCGAGCTCACGCCTGGCCCAGGCGGTCGCCCGCTCGCGGGTCGGCCACAGGTAGCCCGGCTCGATGACCTTGAGGGTGGCGGCGTTGACGACGACCCATCCACCCAGCTCCGGGGCGTCGACGACCGTGAACTCCAACGGCTCTTGGCCGTCCGCCATCTCGCGCATGCCGTGCCCTCCTCGTCCGGACATCGCCGGAATCGCAGCGATCGCGCGAGGGCACGCGGCGAACGAGCGTCACGATACGCCCGGCTGTCAACAGGTCAACGGGTCAGCAGCAGCCGCCTCCGCCGCAGCAGCCGGCGGCGGCCACGGGAAGCTCCGCCCGAACCGGCGGCGTCCACGGCGCCGCATCGGCCGGCTTCGTGGCCTTCACGATGACGCTGTGCATGCCGTCCGCCACCGAGTGCGTCGGCGTCAGGGAGATGTCGGCGAGGCCCACATCGCGCAGCCCGACCTCGAACTCGCCGAACGAGAGCGCGCCAGCGATGCAGCCGACGTACGAGCCGCGTTCGGCGCGCTGATCGGCGGTGAGGGCGTCTTCGGCGACGATGTCGGTGATGCCGATGCGGCCACCGGGACGCAGGACGCGAGCCACCTCCCGGAAGACGGCAGGCTTATCGGCGGCGAGGTTGACGACGCAGTTGCTGATGACGACGTCGACCGAGTCGGCCGGCAGCGGGATCGCCTCGATCTGGCCCTTGAGGAACTCGACGTTCGTCGCGCCGGCCTCGGCCGCGTTGTGCTGGGCGAGGGCGAGCATCTCGTCGGTCATGTCCAGGCCGAAGGCGCGGCCGGTCGGGCCGACGCGCGCTGCCGACAGGAGGACGTCGATCCCGCCGCCCGAGCCGAGGTCGAGCACCCGCTCGCCGGGATGAAGGTCCGCAACCGCGGTCGGGTTGCCACACCCCAGGGATGCGAGCACGGCCGCATCGGGGAGCTCGTCCCGCTCGAGCGCGCTGTATAGCCCGGCGCCGATGCCGTCCTCGGGACCGCAACAGGCGCCCGTGCCCGTGGCGGCCTGGACGGCGGCGGCAGCATATCGCTCGCGGACGATGTCGTGGATCTGCTCGGTCATGAGGGTGCTCCTACGCGATCTGGACGAGATTGCTGAAGCTGGCGGCGATGCCGGACCAGCGGGCGCTGAAGTCGGGGGAGAGCGAGTAGACGATGTTCGTGCCCTGCCGCTCGCTGACGACGACGCCCGCCTCCCGCAGCACCTTGAGGTGGTGGCTGACCGTTGGCTGGCTGACCGTGCAGCACTCGGTGAAGTCGCAGGCGCAGACGTCGGATGCGGCGGCCAGCTGCCGAACGATCGAAAGGCGGACCGGATCGGCGAGGGCGGTCAGGAGCATGACGTCGGGATCGGCGCTGCGCATCTGTCCGCGTCAGCCGGCGGTGGAGCGGGGAGCGCATGGCTGCTCGACAGGAAAGATCCCGAGCACCCAGCGCCGGCAGGTGGCGACGAGCGAGCCGAGCCGGCGCGCGGCCGCTTCTCGCTCCAGGTCCGCGGTGTGTGCCGTGGCGAGCATTTCGAATCGGAGATCCATCGAGTTTGGTGTCCTTCGTGTGATGTCAGGGGATGAGCGTACCTTCTATATCGACGACTGTCAATATCGACGGTGGTCAAATAACGGCAGGCCCGTCCGAACGGCACTGGCAGCCCGGCTGCAGGAGGGCGATGCTGGAGCCAGTACCGGAGCAATGACGAGAGGAGCGCGATCCATGGTCGAGACCGATATCCAGCGAGACGAGAGCGCGGCACGCACGAGGATGGCCGCGGCCGCCATCGATGAGAACGCGGTGCACGTCCGGCAGAGCGCCATCGGGATGATTCGGACCGTGTCGGCCACCGTCCGCCAGGCGGCGGTCGGCGCCGTCTTCGCGCGCCGCGACGTGTCCGTCGCCCAGTGCGGTGGCCGGCTCTTCGTGGCCGGCGGCGATCTGAGCATCCGGCAGGGCGGCGGCGGCATGTTCGTCGCGGGTGGCGACGCGGAGATTCGAGAGGGGGGCGTCGGCACGCTGGTGGCGCTCGGCGGGACGACGATCGAGCGCGGCGGGGCGGCCGTGGCGCTCACCGGCAGCGTCGAGCTACGCGAGGGCGGAATCGTCGGTATCGCCCTGTCGCCGCGCATCGCGGTCCATCCGGGCGGACGCGTCCTGGTCGGCATCCGCGAGGCCGGGTTGGCCGGCGTGATCGGCGGCCTCGTCGTCGGGGTGGTCGTGGTTCTCGCGCGCAGGCTGACCGGCCGCTGACGGCACCCGGCTCAGCGATGCACCGGCTGCCGTGGCTCGCGCGTGGTCACTGAAGCCGCGCCTGGCTCGCCCTCGGTCTCAGCCGGAAGCTCGAGCGCGGAATCGTCGAGGTCCCAGGTGAGGGCGATCTGGACCTCGACCACACCGTCGACCACGCCGATCAGCTTCTCCACGATGAGCGCCGTCGAGCGTCGATCGACCTGTCCTCCGATGCGCACGAGGCCCTCGCGCACGTCGATGTCGTAGGCAGCCGGGTCGAGCCACATCGTCCGGCGCAGGACGTCCTCGCGCACCTGTGCCTCGATCTCGGCGTCGAGGCGGAGGTAGGCGCGCACGAGGTCGGCCCGGGTGAGCACGCCCACCAGCTGGCCGGCCTCGAGGACCGGCAGCCGGTTGACCTGCCGATCGATCATGAGCGCCGCCGCCTCGCGGAGGGGCCGGTCGGCGTCGATGGTGATGGCCGGCGAGGACATCGCGTCGCCCGCGGTCGTCGCGCTGCGGCGTCGCATCTCCGCTGGATCATGGTGATCTCCCAGGATCCACTCGAGCGGCAACCGTCGGCTGACCGAGCGGCTCAGCTGCTTGACGAGCAGATCGGTCTCCGAGATGACGCCGATGCAGCAGCCCTCCTCGTCCACCACCGGCACTCCGCTGATACGGCGGTCGTTGAGGAGGTGCGCGAGCTCGCGGAGCCTCGTCTCGGGCTGGACGCTGACGGCGCCCCGGGTCATGACGTCACTGACCTTCATCGGGTCGTCTCCTTTCGGCGGTGGGGCGCACGACAAGCACCGATGCGCCGGCGTGAACCGGAACGTTGCGGGCGACGCTGCCCAGCCAGGAGCGTGTGGAACGCGCTCAGGACGTCGACGCTGGTTTCGGCGGGCCAGGCGAGCCCGGCGACGAGATCGCGGGCGACGATCGAGGACGGTGAGCCGTCGAGCGCGAGCAGGATCCGCACGAGAAACCTCCTGCCGGACGGGTGCGGGGCGATGCGCTCCTTCGTCCGTCACGCCCAGCGTGTCCGGGGCCTGCCGCGACTCCCAGTGCCGATTGGCCCGCCGGCGCGTGACGCTCGGCCGGTCAGGTCTCCTCGGCCACGATCACCCGCGGGAGGCCGGCACGCAGCGCTGTCGGGAAGTGCGCCGGGTGATGCCCACTGACGGTGGCGTTCGGTCCCGACGACTCATCGCGGACCAGGGGTCGCTCGCTGGCAGATGACTGGACCGTGTGGACGACCTGGCGCACCACGAACGTGCGCCGCGTGCCGTCCTCCGCGATGTACTCGACGTGCTCACCGGCCCGCGGCAGAGCGGCGCCGTGCTCGAGGTCGGCCGACCAATCCTCGCCGCTGACGATCAACGTCCACGGCTGCAGGACCGGCGGCCCGCCACCCTGTTCCGGTCCCAGCGCGTCCAGCTGGTCGCGATCTCCCGCCGCCTCGGTCTCCATGCGAAGGCTCCTCCTCGGTTTCGGTACGGGCCATTGTGGACGTCTCGCGCCGAAAGCCAGGCCCCGACTTCGACAACGTGCCATCCGGTGCGCATTGCGTGGCCGGTTGTTCGGATGAGGTGGCTGCCCGTGCCGAGATCAGCCGCTCCGAACGGAGATCTCCCACGCAATGTGCGCCTGGCCGAGCATTGTCGGAGATGCGCAGGCTCGACGCCGACAAACGTGCCCCTCAGCGCGCATTGCGCAAACCGATCGACGCTCCACGGGGCCAGCCCTTCCTCGGCCTCCTCCGCACATTCCTAGCACGCGGCGCGGCCGAGGTCCTCCCGGTGGAGCCGGCAGGAACGCTGCACGAGCGCGTCGAGCTCGCTGACCGAGTACGGCTTGTCGCGAGCCGGCGACGTGAATGCCAGCATGCGGTTTCCGGTCACCATCACGACCGGCACGCTGCTGAGCTGCGGGTCTCGGGCCGCTTCACGCGAGAGCTCCCAGCCATCCATGCGCGGCATGTTCACGTCGGCCAAGACCACGCAGGGAACGGAGCCAGTGCGCAGCCGATCGAGTGCGTCGACCCCGTCGCGGGCCACCGCCACCTGGTGACCGGCCGCCTCGAGGGCGTCGACGTACAGGTCGCGGACGCTCGCCTCGTCATCGACCACCAGGACCGAGTGGGCTCTCCCCATTGCGCGATTCCGAACGGATATGCCAAGGAAGCTGCATCTTGCGTGCCCGTGCTCGGCGGCACCCATTCGTCCGGCCCGGTCGTGGTACCTCACCGGCCCTGGGTCCGGGGTCCTGCCCGGACGACTCGCCTACAGACCCGGTGCATGGCGGCCCATACGGTACCGCTGGGCGCCGAGCCGCCCAACCCGCACGACGCCGCACCATCGGAGCACAACGGATGACCGACATCTCCACCACTCGCAAGCCGAGACGAATCGTGATCAGGACGCTCGGCCTTGGCCTGAGCCTGCTGCTCGCCGCCGGCCTCCTGACCTGGAGCCCCGCGAGCACCAGCGGCTGGAACCAGGGCTCGGCCGAAGCGACCCTGTGGCAGCTCCTGAACGGCGCCCGCGTCAACAATGGCATGGCGCCGCTTCAGCAGCACTCGACGCTGATCGGCCTGGCGCGCTGGCGGAGCTCGGACATGCTGGCCAAGGACTATTTCAGCCATACGATCGCCGGGTGCGGCTGTCTCGTGTACGCCTACTACGACAGCAACGGCCTGAACTACGTGTGGGGCGGGGAGAACATCGGCTGGAACTCCGGCCTCGATGACTCGTACTCACCCGTCCGCGTCCACGAGCGGTTCATGGCCTCGCCTGGCCACCGCGCCAACGTGCTGACCGCCGCCTTCACCCACGGCGGCGTCGGCGCGGCGGCGGCCGACAACAAGATGTTCCAGGGGTACGTCCAGAACACGCGGATGTACACCGAGCTCTTCCTGCAGGCACCCTCCGCACCTGCTCCCGCTCCCGCACCCCCGCCCGGCGGTGGCGGCGGTGGCGGCGGCGGCGGCGGCGGCGGTGGCGGTGGCGGCTCGACCGCCCCGGCTGCACCGGTCGCCCAGGCGACGCCCGAGCCGAAGCCGAAGGAAGTGGCGGTGGATGCCCCGAAGCGCCCGACGTCGACCGCCGGCCTGGACGGGGTCGCAAAGGTCATCTCCTCGCCGGCGACGGACGAGCTGGCGGACCGGCTCCGCGTCTACGAGCTGGCGGAGGCGCGCGCCGCGGCCACGTCCGCCGACACCGCGGCCAAGGGGACGGGCCCGGCGCTCGCTCGCGGTGGCCTGGAGGTCACGGCCGCCTCCACCCCCGAGGCCGGATTGCTCGAGGGCCTCGTCGGCGCGGTGATCGGCTTCCTCTTCGGCTGACGGCCCGCACGGGCGCGACCCGGGCGATTGCTGGTCGATCACGGACGTGAGGGCGGCCGGCGGTCGGTAGACTGCGGTCCATGCCGGTCATCCTCGAAGCTCGCGACCTCGTCAAGCGCTACCCGCTCGGTGACGGCGAGGTCGAGGCGCTGCGCGGCGTATCGCTCGCGGTTGAACAGGGCGAGTTCGTCGCCGTCATGGGCAGCTCCGGCTCCGGGAAGTCGACCATGCTGCACCTGCTCGGCGGCCTGGACCTGCCGACGTCGGGCGAGGTGGTCATCGACGGCATCGGCATCTCCGGCCTCGGCGAGGAGCAGCGCACGCTGACCCGGCGCGCGAAGACCGGGTTCGTCTTCCAGTTCTTCAACCTCATCCCACTGCTGAGCGTGGCCGAGAACGTCGGGCTCCCGTTCCTCATCGCCGGCGACGCCCTCGGCCGGCATCGGTCGCGGATCGACGAGCTGCTGACCATGGTCGGGCTGGCCGACAAGGCCGATCACAGCCCGGATCAGCTGTCCGCCGGCGAGCAGCAGCGCGTGGCGCTGGCACGGGCACTGGCCACCGGACCCGCGATCCTGCTGGCCGACGAGCCGACCGGCAACCTCGACTACACGACGGGCACGGGGATCCTGGACCTCCTGTGGGATTCGGCCGACCGCCTGGGGCAGACGATCGTGCTCGTCACCCACGAGGCCCGGGCGGCGGCGTACGCGGATCGCGTGCTCGTCGTGCGCGACGGCCTCATCCGCGACGAGATCGCTCTCGGCCGCCGGGCCGAGCACGAGGCCCGGCCCCTGATCCGGCGGCTCGCCGAGCTGGGGCTCTAGCCGCCGATGCGGCTCGCATCGCTCGCCTGGCGCGGGCTCCTCGCCCACCCGCTCCGCACCGCGCTGGCGATGCTCGGCGTCGGGCTCGGCGTGGCGGTGGTGGCGGCGACCATCATCACCGGGTCATCGTCTCAGCAGGCGCTGCGAAGCGCGACCGCCGACCTGCTCGGGGACGCTGACGTCCGGCTGCGCGCGTTCGACGACGCGGGCTTTCAGCCGCGCACGCTCCAGGCGCTTCGCGCGATGCCCGACCTGGAGGTCGCCACGCCGGTATCTGAGCGGCGCCTCCTGGCTTCGACCGCACCGGGCCAGCACGAGCAGGTATTCAACCTCCTCGTGCTCGGGATCGACGCCGACACCGATGCCGAGATCCGGGAGCCGATGCTGACCGAGGGCGTGCCGCTCTCCCCGGACAGCCCGACCGATGCGCTCGTCGCATCGTCGTGGGCGGCGGACCATGGGCTCGGTCTCGGCGACGAGCTGCTGCTCGGCGGTCGGCGCCAGGGGATGCCGGCGTTGCGCATCATCGGCCTCATGTCCGACACCGGCATGGCCGCCCTAGAGGGTGGAGAGGTTCTCGTCATCTCGCGCTCCACGCTCGACGACGCGTTCGAGGTCCCGGCGCCGATCCGGTCGATCGATCTCCGGTTGGCCGGTGCGGATGCGGAGGCAACGCTCGATCGGGTGGTGGCCACCGTCGACGAACCCTACGTTGTCGAGACGCCGGACGCGGCCGCCGCCCGGCTCGCGGCGGCGCAGACGAGCTTCCTCGGCGTCGCCGCCCTGTTCGGCCTCGTGGCCCTGGTGGTCGGCGCCTTCCTCGTCGGCAACACGATGGCCATGACGGTCGGGGAGCGCACGCGGGAGCTCGGGCTGCTTCGCGCGGCCGGCACGACCTCGCGCCAGGTGCTCGGCATCGTCATGCGCCAGGCGATCGCGATCGGCGTCATCGGCGGATTGATCGGGATCGCGGCGGGCATCGCGCTCGCGGCCGCCATGATCGGCTTCCTGGGAACGACGCGCGCCGTCCTCGTCAGCGGGCTGCCGCTCCCGCCCTTCGGGTTGCTGGCCGCCTTCGGGGCGGGCCTGCTCGTCACGCTGGCGGGCGCCATCCTTCCGGCGATCCGGGCCGCGCGGCTCTCGCCCCTCGACGCGCTGCGCACGTCGCGGCGGCGGGCCGGTCACCTGGCCGACCGGCTGCGGCCCGTCATCCTCGGTGAGCTGGCCGTGGTGGCACTCGGGATCGTGGCCCTGCTGGTGACCGGCGTGGAGACCGCCGCCCTGCCGCTGCTCCTGGCGCTGGCGCTCCTCATCGGCGGTGCCGTGGCCGCGGCCTTCGTCCTCGAGCCGCTCGGCCGGGTGGTGGGGCGACCCTTCGAGTGGTTCTTCGGCGCCCAAGGCATGCTCGGTCGCGCAAACCTCGGTCGTGACCGGGCTCGCACCGGGCTGACGGTCGGCGCCATGATGATCGCGCTGTCGGCCGTCGTCGTGCTCGGCACGGTCGCCGAGTCGGCCCGCGCCGGAACCGATCGCTGGGTGAGCTCCATCCTCCCCGGCGGCCACGCCATCCGCGCCGGGCTGCCGCTCGAGGTGGAGACGTTCCGGCCGACATTCGAGGCCACCGCGGGCCTCCAGGTCGCGAGCCCGGTGCTCGAGCGGTCGGTCGTGCGGGTGACCCCGGACGCCCAGGTGGAGACGGTGGTGGCCGGCATCGACCCCAACGTCTTCCAGGACGAAGACGCGCTCATTCTCAGCGGCGTTCGCCGCGCGGATGCCTTCGCCGCCCTGCGCGCCGGCGCCGCCGTCCTGGTACCGCGGTCGCTCGCCGAGCGGGAGGGGATCGAGATCGGGAGCACCCTCGCCCTCGGCCTGCCGGGCAGCGAGGTGAGCGACTTCGTGGTTGCCGGTCTGCTCGACTACACGCTGCCGGCGCGTACGACCGATGGTGCGCTGCTCATCAGCGCGGCTGACGCGCGCGATCGGTTCGGGGCGACCGCTGCGGCGCTGTGGGTGATGATCCCGCAGCCGGACGTGCCCCCCGCCGCCTTCGCCGCCGCGGTGCGCGAGACCGCCGCCGGCCTCGCCGCCCAGCCGATGACCGCCCGCGACCTGGCCGGCGAGCTGTCCCGATCGCTCGACTCGCTCATCGGCCTGTTCGACGTGCTGGCGCTCATCGCCGTGGTCATCGGCGCTCTCGGCATCGTCAACACGCTTGGCATCGGTATCACCGAGCGCGTCCGCGAGATTGCCATCCTTCGGTCCCACGGCATGACGATCGGCCAGGTGCAGGCCATGGTCGTCACCGAGGCGGCCATCATGGGTGCCATCGCGGGAGTCCTGGCGGTGGCAACCGGGCTGATCGTGGCGGCCATGCTGGTCAGCAGCGGGGCGTCGGCCGAGCTCGCCGCCGGGCTGCGTCTGCCGTGGGGCCTGCTGCTTGCGGTGATCCTGGTCGGAACCGCGGTCGCGGCGCTGGCCGGGCTCTATCCGGCGCGCGTGGCGGCGTCGATGCCGATCGTCCGCGACCTCAAGCACTTCGAGTAGGAGGAACGATGCCGTCGAAGTTCTGGGAAGCCAAGGCCGGTCGCGCCTTCGCCGGGCGCCTCGAGACGGGGAGTGACCTCGTCGCCGAGATCGAGCGGTTCTGCCTCGAACGCGAGGTGACCGCCGCCCAGGTCACGGTCATCGGCGCCGTGCGACGAGCACGCTATGCCTACTACGAGCAGACGGACCACCGCTACCTCGAGCTCGAGACCGATTCCCACCACGAGATCGTCGCCTTCCTCGGGAACGTCAGCCTGCGCGACGACAAGCCGTTCCTCCACGCGCACGCCACCTTCGCCGATGCCTCCGGCACCACCGTCGGCGGCCACCTGCTGCGGGGGATCGAGGTCTTCGCGGCCGAGGTCATGATCCGGGAGATGCGGGACGTGTCGCTCATCCGGCTCCACGACGAGGAGACCGGCCTGGCCCTCTGGTGAGGCCGGCTGACAACTCTCCCAGAGCGGCGACCGGTGCTCCGCCCCAATTGCCGGCTGCGGTAACTAACGGAGATCGGGACGTGCGGACGCCCCCAATCCGGTCGTCGGATCGTCGGCTCGGGCACATTCGGGGTAGCTGCCGACCACCCGCTGTCCGTTGGTTACCAGACTGGGCAAACGCCGCCGCCAATGACCGTCGGTAGTCCGGATACCGGCAGGGCGAGCGCAACACACTGCGCCGGTATCCGAGCAGCCGGATTGGGCCGAGGCAGTACCAAACGCCCATATGCCCCGCCGTGCAATCGGACCACCATCCCCACAGCCGGATCACCGATCCGTGCCCACCTAGCGGCTCGCGCAGCAAGTCCCGCCAAGAACCAGGCCGGCACGAGCGAGGCCCATCCTGGATGCAGCGGGTGGTGGCACGGACGGTGGTCAGGCTCATGCCTCGGACCCACGCCTCGACCCACCGAGCCGCCTTTCAGCGCCACTCCTCGAGGGACGTCGCGCGCACGGCCGAGCGCAGCGACACTCGCTCGCGCAGCAGGACCTCCATCCCGTCCGGCGATCGCGTGTAGACCAGGTCGCCGCCGCCGACCCATCGCTTCCAGGAGGCGGCAAAGGCATCGGCAAGCTCGCGCCGACGGGCAAACGCCGCGGGAACCGGGTGATAGGCGACCTCGCCGCGGCGGACGGCGCGAAACGCCGTTCGCAGCACGTACCAGATGGGCGCGTAGAAGATGCCGGAGATGGCCGATTCGTCGCGGCTCACGAGATACCGCTGATCGATGATCGGCTCGAACAGCTCACGGTATGCCCTCGCGAACTCGTCGACGATCTCCCGATCACGGCTTTCGAGGACGACGTCGTACGTGCCCGATTGATTCGTCCGCACCCGCACCTGGTCCGGCAGCATGGGCGCCAGGCCGGTGGAGCGAAACGCCTCGGCGACGGCCCGCCCGAAGTCCGCCAGGTGGGAGTCGACAGGAAGCTCGATGAAGGCCGCCCGCACGTATCGCCAGAACGCCGGGGCAGCGAGGACGAACGGCCCCACCACGATGCCGATGAGCGCCACGAGACTCCAGGGCGCCGGAAGCCCGGCGATCTGCTCGAGGCCGTTGAGCGTGATGGTCACGAGGTAGAACAGCAGCAGCCCGACGGCGATGTTCAGGAGCGCGCGGAGCGACTTCGCCCAGGTGAACGCGGTGCGCAGCGGTCGTTCGGGCCGCTCGAGGACGGTCCCGGTGAAGATGAAGTTGTCGTACTCGGTCCCGACGCCCCATCGCCGGTAGGCATCGGCCCGGTCGCGCGCACGCCGCATCGCCGTGCCGTTGATGCCCCCCGGCGTCGCCATCGCGAAGCCGGGGATCCCCGGCACGGCCTGACCGAGCAGGGGGAGGCGCTCGTCGACATGCCCGACGCCGCGCACGATCCGGTCGCCGGATCCCAGGCCCCAGGTGTGCTGGTGCTTGCCGATGAGGCGGCGCAGGTCCCGGTCGCCCTCATCGAGATCGGCGGCGTAGCAGACCACATCCCAGTTGTTGGCGACCTTGTGCGGCTCCCTGGGATCGAGCCGGATCGACCGGCCACGGAGCTGGTTGACGCTGGCGAACGTCCCGGCCGTGGTCAGGT
>Ga0299907_10001227_pt1 | contig 14447 bp, 10 predicted proteins | sample RVTome_16_FD_198680 | JGI IMG/M metagenome (GOLD analysis project Ga0299907, IMG submission 198680) | Soil microbial communities from uranium-contaminated site in the Upper Colorado River Basin, Wyoming, United States - RVT152D67 (version 2) ... | reverse complement strand
CGCGTGTCCATCGCCCGTCGCCTCATCGAGGAGTGGCTGGACGCTCCCCCGGGGCCCTGATTCCCGGCGAGCCCCCGTCACGGAGCGCCGATCCGGGCCCGCCGCGCGACCGCCAGCGTGCTCGCGACGATGAGGCCGGCGCCGAGCCCGGTCCACACGTCCGGGCGCTCGCCGAAGACGAGCGCGCCCCACAGCGCCGCGAACACGATCTGGACGTAGCCCACCGTCATCGCGCGTCCGGCCGTCTCCAGGGCGAGCCCGCGCGTGAGGAAGATCTGACCGATGTGCGTCGTCACGCCGATGCTCACCAGGGCCGCCCACTCCCACCCCTCCGGCATCACGAAGCGCCGGATCGTCCCGGGGATGCTCCCGAGCGTCGTTACGACGGCGAACCACAGCACGATGACCATCGGGTGCTCGGTGTGGCGGAGCTCGCGAACCGTCACGTACGCGCCCGCGCTCAGGATGGCCCCGAGGAGCCCGATGCCGGCGGCGAACGGGTCCAGCCGCGACGCGCCCGCGAAGAGGAAGGACGGCCGCGCGATCAGCACCACCCCGAGGAGGGACGCCACGAGGCTCGCCGCGTCGCGCGTGCGCACGGGCTCCGCGATGACCAGCGCGGCCATCGCGGCCGTGAACGCCGGATTGGTGTAGTGGATGACGGTGACGTCGGCCAGCGGAAGGTGGATGACCGCGTAGAAGAAGCAGCTCACGGCCGCGAAGCCGAGGAGCCCGCGGAGCGCCAGGAGACCCCTCCGCCGCCCGCGGAAGTCCAGCCCCACCATGCGACGCACCGCCGTGTAGGCGATGGCGATCGTGACCAGGCCGCGGACGAGGACGATCTCCTGGCTCGGCATCGACTGACCGACCAGCTTGACAAGCAGGCTCATGACGCTGAAGAAGAAGGCGGCCGCCACCATGTAGCGGACGCCCTGGTACGACCCGGTCAGCGGCGCCCTCCTTCGATCGATCGTCCGGCTCGACGTGTCACTCGCCCGCGCGAGGTTTCGTGATACAGGCCCTGCTCGACTCCGTCCAGTCCCTGTCGCCCGTGTGGCAGGCCACGCTCGGCGGGCTCGTCATCACGCTGCTCAACACGTTGGGCGCGCTGGTCGTCGTCATCTGGCGCCGGCCGTCGCAACGATTCCTCGACACCGCCCTCGGCTTCGCCGCCGGGGTCATGCTCACGGCGAGCTTCACGAGCCTCATCCTCCCCGGCATCGAGCGCGGCGGGATCATCCCGGTCATCGTCGGGTTGGCGCTCGGCGCGCTCGGGCTCGACCTCGCGGACCACCTCATCCCCCACATCCACGCCCTCGACCGCAGGGGTGGCGGGAAGATCATCGAAGAGGGCGGCTCGTCCGAGCGCTTCCGCGGCGTGTGGCTGTTCATCTTCGCGATCACGCTCCACAACGCCCCCGAGGGGCTCGCGGTGGGCGTGGCGTTCGGCTCCGGCGACTTCCTGCACGGCGTCGAGCTCATGCTCGCCATCGGGATCCAGAACATCCCCGAGGGGCTCGCCGTCGCCGTGGCCGCGATGACCGTGGGCATGGGCGCCTACTGGTACGCGGCCTTCGTGGGGATCCGCGCCGGCCTCGTCGAGATCCCCATGGCCGTGTTCGGGGCGTGGGCCGTGACGGCGGCCGCGCCGCTCCTGCCCTACGCGATGGGGTTCGCGGCGGGCGCCATGCTGTACGTGATCTCGGATGAGATCGTACCGGAGACGCACCGGCGGGGGCACGAGCGCCTCGCCACCGCGGGCACGATGCTGGGCGTGATCGTGATGCTCTACCTCGACGTGACGCTCGGCTGATCGCTCGCGACGAGACGCGGGACGATCGCGGCGGCGCCGCCGCGCAGCGACACGGTGGCGAGCGGGGTGAGCGGGGTGCGGTCCGGGTTCACCTCGATCACCGCGCCGCCCGCCTCACGGGTCACCTCGGCGAGGCGCGCGGCCGGCTGGACGACCGCGCTCGTGCCCACCACGAGACAGGCGTCCGCCGCCCCGGCCCAGCCGAACGCGGTCTCGATCACCTCGGGGTCGAGCGACTCGCCGAACCACACGACATCCGGGCGGAGCGGCCCGCGACAGCCTCCGGTGCCCGCGCAGCGCGGCAGGCCCGACACGGAGCCCGCGTCGATCGGGTCCCGGTGCTCGGCCCGGCGCCCGCACGAGAGACAGCGGATCCGGAAGAGCGAGCCGTGGAGCTCGAGGAGCATCGCGGCGACGGCCGCGATCCCGGACTCCGCCGCGGCGCGGCCGTGGAGACCGTCCACGTTCTGGGTCGCGATGCGGACGCCGGCATCCGCCGCCTGCCATGCCGCCAGGGCGCGGTGCGCGGCGTTCGGCTCGCACGCCGCCACGATCCGCCGCCGCCAGCCGTACCACTCCCACACGAGCCGCGGGTCGCGCTCGAACGCCTCGGGGGTGGCGAGCTCCTCGGGGCGGTGCCGCCGCCACAGACCGCCCTCGCCCCGGAAGGTCGGGACGCCGGAGTCGGCGCTGATGCCGGCGCCGGTGAGGACGAGCACGGACCTCGATCCGCGCAGGACCTCCCGCGCGCGCGCGATCGCGTCCGGGCTCAGGCGGGGATCCCGTGTCGGGCGGCGCGCGTCATCGCGTCCACGAACCGGTCGAGCTCCTCGAGGGTCGTGTAGACCGACGGCGAGATCCGCAGCCCGCTGAACTCGGGGTGGACGATGGCGACCGTGAAGATACGGTGCGTCTGCCACAGCCACTCGCGCAGCGCGCCCGTCTCCACGTCCTCGATCTGGACGTTCGCGATCCCGGCCGCGAATCCGGGCTCGAGGCTCGTGTGGAGCCGCACGTTCTCGAGCTCGAGGAGCGGCTCGGCCCAGCGGTTCCTGAGGTACACGAGGCGGGCTTCCTTGCGCGCGCCGCCGATGAGCTGGTGGAAGGTGAGCGCCTCGCCGATGGCGAGGAAGTTGGCCTCCGGGTGCGTGCCGATCTCCTCGAACTTGCGGATGTCGTCGTCGCGCTTCGCGTCCGCGGCCATCAGCGGCCAGATGTCCGGGATCCGATCCCGCCTCACGTACAGGAAACCGTTCCCGATGGGCGCGAACAGCCACTTGTGGAGGCTGCTCGAGTAGTTGTCGCACCCGAGGTCGGAGATCCTGAAGTCGAAGTGCGCCAGCGCGTGCGCCCCGTCCACGATCACCGGGATTCCGTGCCCCCGCGCCATCGCGACGACCTCGCGCACCGGCAGGATCTGCCCCGTGAGGTTGATCATGTGGCACATGAGGATGAGGCGCGTGCGCGGCGTGATCGCCTCCTCGTACCGGCGCACGACCTCGGCGGGATCCTCGGCGGGCACGGGGAGCCGGATCTGCCGCAGCACGATCCCCTGGCGGCGGGCGCGCTGGTCGAAGGTGGTGATCATGCGCGGGTAGTCCTGTGTGCTCGTCACGACCTCGTCCCCGGCCTCGAGCTCGTGACCCAACTGGAGGATCTGGAGGCTCTCGGACGCGTTCCGCGTGATCGCGACCTCTTCGGCCTCCACGCCCCACTGACGGGCGAGCCGTTGTCTCACGCCTTCGCGTTGCGGCTCGAGGATCTGCCAGCCGTTGTACACGGGGAGCTGGTTCGCGAAGTCGAGGTCGCGCTTCATCGCCTCGAGCACGTGCGCCGGGGTCGGGCTCACGCCCCCGTTGTTCAGGTTGACCAGCGAGCGATCGGTGGTGAACGCCTGCTGGATCTCCACCCAGAACTCCTCCTCCTGCGCGATCTCCCCCGGCGTGCCGGGAGTGCGGGAGAGCTCGCGCGCCGCCGCCATGGCGCGATCCCACCGGATCGGGATCACCGTCAGGGCGCCGGCCGCGGCCACGGGTCGTCCGAGGCTCGAGAGGAAGGCGCGACGGGTCGGCATGTGGGCCTCCAGGGTGGGCCGTTTCCACGGGTCGCCGGACATCCGCAAATAGGCTCGTGCCGAGCGAATCAGCAAGCCGGACCCCGTGCGCGCCGCGTCCCGGCGCGGGGGGGCGCGGAGCCCTCGACGCCCGTGGCGCTCGCGCGCGGTATATTCGCGCGGAGGGCGTGACCGTAGTTGGGATGCTCGAGGACGGGGAGGCGCGTGACCGCCGAGCGTATTCCGGTCGAGATCCACGAGCACGCCGATCTGGCCGTTCGCATCGCCGGTCGGATCGCCGATCTCGTGCGGGCGCGCGCGGCCGCGGGCCGGTCCGCGGTGCTCGGTCTCGCCACCGGCTCCACCCCGCTGGGCGTGTACCGGGAGCTCATCCGCATCCATCGCGAGGAGGGGCTGAGCTTCGCGCACGCGGTGACGTTCAACCTCGACGAGTACGTGCCCATGGAGCCCGGCAGCCTGCACAGCTATCACCGCTTCATGCGCGAGAACCTCTTCGACCACCTCGACGTCCCGGCAGAGGCCATCCACATCCCGCGCGGCGATCTCCCCGCCGCGGAGATGGAGGCCCACTGCCGCGCCTACGAGGCGGCCATCCGCGATGCGGGCGGCGTCGACTTCCAGATCCTTGGGATCGGCCGCACGGGCCACATCGGGTTCAACGAGCCGGGGTCCAGCCGTGGCTCGCGCACCCGGGTCGTGACGCTGGACACGCTCACACGCCGCGACGCCGCCGCGGATTTCTTCGGCGAGGAGCACGTGCCCGCCAGGGCGGTCACCATGGGCGTCGCGACGATCCTCGAGGCGCGCGAGATCGCGCTGATCGCGACCGGCGAGCACAAGGCGCACGTGGTCCGGCGCGCGGTCGAGGGCGACGTGCACCACGACGTGGCGGCGACGTATCTCCAGGAGCACTCCGACGCGACCATGTATCTCGATCCGGCGGCCGCGGGGGAGCTCACCCGGATCAGGACGCCGTGGATCGCGGGCGACGTCGAGTGGACGCCCGAGCGCGAGGTCGCCGCCGTGACGTGGCTGAGCGATCGGGTCGGGAAGCCGGTGCTCCACCTCGCGGGCGCCGACTACCGGGACCACCACCTGTCCTCGCTGCTCGCGCGCCATGGAAGCGCGGGGCCGCTCAACGGCGAGGTGTTCAACGCGCTCATCGCGCGCATCCGGGGACGCAGCAAGCTTCCCTCGGGGAAGCGGATTCTCGTGTTCTCGCCGCACCCGGACGACGACGTGATCTCGATGGGCGGCATCCTGCTCAAGCTCGCCCAGAACGGGAACCAGATCCTGGTCGCCTACCAGACCTCGGGGAACGTGGCCGTGTTCGACCACGAGGTGCGGCGACACCTCGACTTCGCGCGTCGCACGGCGGAGGTGCTGGGGTCCGGAGAGCGCCCGCCGGCGCGGATCGCCGAGCTCGAGGGCCGGCTCGCCGGGAAGCGGCCCGGCGAGATCGACGACCCGGGGGTGCGCGAGCTCAAGCGCGCGATCCGCGAGTCCGAGGCCGTGTCGGCGATCCGGACCCTGGGGCTCGGGCGCGAGAACGCGCGCTTCCTCGACCTGCCGTTCTACCAGACGGGCAGGGTCCGCAAGGATCCCCTGGGGGAGGAGGACGTGCGGATCACGCACGAGGTCATCGAGTCGTTCCGCCCCGAGCTGGTGTTCGCGGCCGGCGATCTGTCGGATCCGCACGGGACCCATCGCATGTGTCTCGTGGCGGTGCGGAAGGGCCTCGCCCGATACGAGGGGCCGTCGCCCGAGCTGTGGCTGTATCGGGGGGCCTGGCAGGAATGGCCGATCCACGAGGCGACCGTCCTCGTCCCGCTCTCCGAGGACGAGCTCCGGCTCAAGATCCTCGCCATCTTCAAGCACCAGTCGCAGAAAGACCGGCCCCCGTTCCCCGGTCCGGACGACCGGGAGTTCTGGCAGCGCGTGGAGGCCCGGAACCGTGGAACCGCACAGCACGTCGATCGCCTCGGTCTGCCCGCGTACTTCGCCATGGAGGCCTACGTGGTCGAGCGGGACGGGGAGCGGGTCGCTTCCGCCCACGTCCCGACCTCATCGCTCCGCGTGGCCGGCGAGCGGGCGACCTGAAGGATGGCCGACGTCATGGAGGTCGCCATCCTGGCTTCGATCTCGCCCGCCGGCTCTTCGCACGCGCCGCCGCGAGCGCGCCCGGGGGCTCCACAGGATGCGTAGCCGCCGACGCGGAGCGGCTCCCGCAACCGGAGGTCCGTGATGGGCACACGTCGTCGCCTCCCGCCGCACCGATCCGCGCCGGCCGACTGGCCCGCGCTCGCGTACGAGGACGGACGCGAGACGCTGGCCACGCTCCACATGTGGACGCAGATCGTGGGGAAGGTGCGCATGGAGCTCACGCCGTGGATCAACCACTCCTGGAGCGTGCCGCTCTACGTCTCGCCGCGGGGTCTCCGCACCTCGCCCATCCCGGCCGGGTCCGAGGCGTTCGAGATCGAGCTCGACTTCATCGACCACCGCCTGCCGATCGTGAAGAGCGACGGCACGACGCGGTCCCTCGAGCTCCGCGCCCGGAGCGTCTCGGACTTCTACCGCGACCTGCTCGCGACGCTGGCGCGGATGGGGATCGAGGTGACGATCCACCCGGTCCCGAACGAGGTGCAGGACGCCATCCCGTTCCCGGAGGACGAGACGCACGCCGACTACGATCCGGCGTACGCCAACCGGCTGTTCCGCGCCCTGCTCCAGATCGACCGCGTGTTCACCGAGTTCCGGTCCCGGTTCATCGGCAAGGCGAGCCCGGTGCACTTCTTCTGGGGGAGCTTCGACCTCGCGGTGACCCGCTTCTCGGGCGAGGGGGCCCCGCCGCACCCCGGCGGGATCCCGAACCTTCCCGACGAGATCACGCGCGAGGCGTACTCGCACGAGGTCTCGAGCTGCGGGTTCTGGCCCGGAAACGACGACGTCCCGCGGGCGATCTTCTACTGCTACGCCTATCCGACACCGGAGGGGTTCTCGACCTCGGCCGTCGAGCCCGAGACCGCGTCCTGGTCCCCCGAGCTCGGGGAGTTCGTGCTTCCGTACGAGGCGGTACGGACGTCTTCCGATCCCGATGCGACGCTGCTCTCGTTCCTCCAGAGCACGTACTCGGCCGCGGCGGACCGCATGGGGTGGGATCGCGAGGCGCTGGAGCGGCCACCGGGTTATCGGCCGCTCTGAGGTCCCCGGCCGGCGTCGCGGAGGCGCCGGGGCCGCGTTCCAGCCGGCGCGACGCTCGTTCGGTGGTTGACCGGCCCGCCGGCACAACGGACATTGCCGGTCGCGTGTTGCACTCATGCGGCTGCCGTGGCCGCGGCGCGCCCCGCAGACGGGCCGCGAGCCCTCGCGGCCGGATTCTCCCACACGGTTGGACCTACTGAGAAGGACCGAGCCACACATGAACCGAACCGTCCTCACCACGAGGATCGCGTCTCGGATCGGCCCGGGTGCTCTCCTTCTGTCGATGCTCGCGGTCGGCGTTCCGACGCCGATCGACGCGCAGCTTCACGAACCGAGCGCCACCCCGGCCCGACCTCCGTTCTACGCGATCCAGAACGCGCGCATCGTGACGGGAGCCGGATCCGTCATCGAGAGCGGGACCGTCGTCATCGCCAACGGCCTCATCGAGGCGGTGGGGGCGAACGCCACCATTCCGCCCGAGGCCTGGGTGATCGACGGAAGCGGCCTGACCGTCTACCCCGGGCTGTTCGACGGGATGAGCCAGGTCGGGCTCGAGAGCGAGGAGGAGAACGGGCAGGGAGAGGGCGGCGGTGGCGGCGGGAACCCGTTCGCGCAGTTGTCGAACCAGGAGATCGCCACCGGTCCGGAAGACCGCCCGAACACGAACTCGTGGGTGCACGCGGCCGACATGCTGGACGCCGGGGCGGACGACATCGGGACGTGGCGCGAGGCGGGCTTCACCACCGCGCTCGTGACCCCCGGCGACGGGATCGTGACGGGCCAGGGCGCCGTCGTCGACCTCGCCGGCACCGAGCGGGAGATGGTCGTGAAGTCCCCGGCCGCGCTCCGCCTCACCCTGAGCGGCGCCGGGTTCCGGAGCTATCCGGGATCCCTCATGGGCGTCATCTCCTACATCAAGCAGCTCTACCTGGACGCCGGCCACCAGTCGGCGTACGAGACCCGATACGCGCAGACCCCGCGCGGCGAGCCGCGCCCGAAGTACGACCGGGCCCTCGATCCGATCCAGGCCGCGATCGCCGGCGGGTGGCCCACCATCCTCCCCGCGGACGAGGTGAAGGAGATCCGCCGCGTGATCGAGCTCGGCGAGGAGACGGGCGCCCGGGCGGTGATCGCGGGCGGGTTCGACGCGTACGAGATCGCGCCGGAGATCGCGGCGGCCGGCGTTCCCGTGCTGGTGAGCCTCGATTGGCCAGAGAAGGACCGCAACGCGGACCCCGAGGAGGAGGAGCCGCTCCAGTCCCTCCGGCGACGCGCCTACGCGCCCACCACGCCGGCCCGGCTCGAAGAGGCGGGGGCGACGTGGGCGTTCTATTCCGCCGGCGCCCGCCCGCGGGACGTGATGGAGGGCGTGCGGAAGGCGATGGAGAACGGCCTCTCGGCGGACGCCGCGCTCAGGGCGCTCACGATCACGCCGGCCCGGATCTACGGGGTCGACGCCATCCTCGGCTCCGTCGAGCAGGGAAAGATCGCGAACCTCGTGGTGACCGACGGCGACCTGTTCGCCGAGGACACCGAGGTCCGGATGGTGTTCGTGGACGGCGAGAGGTTCGAGGAGGAGGCCGATCGGCGGCCCACGGATCCGCCCGCGGTGGACATGACCGGGACGTGGATCTTCTCGCTCCAGGACCAGTCGCAGGAAGCCACGGCCGATCTGACGATGGCCGAGGACGGGACCCTGACGGGGACCATCCAGGGTGAGCGTGGCGAGCAGACGATCACCGATGGGTGGGTGAGCGGGAACCAGTTCAGCATCACCGCGACGGCCGCGATGGGCCCGGCCGGGACGGTGGAGGTCGTCTACAGCGGCACGGTGGAGGACGACAGCCTCGAGGGCACCGCCTCGTTCGGCGGCCGCTTCACGCAGGAATTCACGGGCACGCGTCCGGGAGGTGGACAATGAGTCGCAGCCTGAACCTCGTCCTCGGGCTGACGCTCGCCCTCGCCGGCGGGCTGGCCGCGCAGGAGCAGCCGGTCCTCGTCACCGGAGCGACCGTCATGACTGCGTCCGACGCCGGCAAGATCGAGAACGGCGCCGTCCTGTTCCAGAACGGCCGCATCACGGCCGTGGGACCGGCGTCCGAGGTGGACGCGCCGTCGAACGCGCAGGTGATCGACGCGACCGGGAAGTTCGTGATCCCGGGCATCATCGATGCGCATTCGCACATCGCCGCCGACGCGATCAACGAGGGATCCGTGGCGGTGTCGTCGATGGTCTCGATCATGGACGTGATCGATCCCACCGACATCTCGATCTACCGCGAGGCCGCCGGCGGCGTGACCACGTCGCACGTGATGCACGGCTCCGCGAACCCGATCGGCGGACAGAACGCGATCATCAAGCACCGCTGGGGTCAGGACGCCGAGGGGCTCCTGTTCGAGGGCGCGCCGCCCACGATCAAGTTCGCCCTCGGCGAGAACCCGAAGCGCTCGAACTTCGGAGGCATCCCCGGGATCCCGGACCGCTATCCGCAGAGCCGCATGGGCGTGATGGACGTGATCCGGCAGGCGTTCACGGCGGCGACCGGGTACAAGGCCGAATGGGACGCCCACGACGCGCGCGTGGCGGGCGGCGATCGGAACGCGATCCCGCCGCGACGCGATCTCCAGCTCGAGCCCCTGAAGCAGATCCTCGAGGGCACGCGCTACGTGCACGCGCACAGCTACCGCGCCGACGAGATCCTTCAGCTCATGCGGGTGGCCGAGGAGTTCGGCTTCCGGATCCACACGTTCCAGCACGTCCTCGAGGGATACCGCGTGGCCGATGAGATCCGGGAGCACGGCGCGCACGCGTCGACCTTCTCGGACTGGTGGGCCTACAAGGTGGAGGCCTACGAGGCGATCCCCTACAACGCGGCGATCATGACCGAGCGCGGCATCGTCGTCTCGCTCAACTCCGACAGCGACGAGGAGGCGCGCCACCTGAACCAGGAGGCCGCCAAGACGATGAAGTGGGGCGGCATGACCGAGGATCAGGCGCTGGCCATGATCACGATCAACCCCGCGATCCAGCTCAACCTCGAGGATCGCGTGGGCTCGCTCGAGGTGGGCAAGGATGCGGACCTCGTGATCTACGACAACTACCCTCTGTCCTCGTTCGCGAAGGTGCGGACGACGTTCGTCGACGGCGAGGTGGTGTTCGACGTCGATCGCGACATGGAGATGAGACAGCAGATGGCGGCCGAGCGGACTCGGCTGCTCGAGATGCTCGGCGAGGCCGAAGAGACGGACGAGGCCGGCGACGAGGCCCCCGGTTCCGGAAACGGAGGTACCCGATGAGGCGGCTCACCACGACGGCGCTCGCCACGACGGCGCTCGCCACGACGCTCGCGCTCGGCTCGCTCGCGGCCCCCGCCGCGCACGCGCAGGAGAGCGACACCTACGCGGTGACGGGCGCCACCATCCACACCGTCGCGAACGGCACGATCGAGAACGGTACCATCGTGATGCGCGCCGGTCAGATCGTCGCCGTGGGCGGGGCGGACACGCCCATTCCCGCCGGCGCGACCATCATCGAGGGGTCCGGGAAGCACGTCTATCCCGGCATGGTCGACGCGTTCTCGCGGCTCGGGCTGACCGAGATCGGCGCCGTGTCGGCGACGAACGACCAGTCGGAGATGGGCGACTGGAACCCGCACCTCGAGGCGTACCAGGCCATCCACCCGGCCTCCGAGCACATTCCCGTGGCGCGCGCGAACGGGATCACGCACACGCTCGCCGCGCCCGGCGGGGGGACGATCTCCGGCCAGGCCACGCTGATCCACCTCGACGGCTGGACGGTCGAGGAGATGCGGATCGAGGAGTCGGCCGGCATGGTCATCAGCTGGCCGCGCGTCGGCGGCGGCGGCCGCGGCTTCTTCGGCTTCGGGGGCGGCAACCAGGACCGATCGTTCCAGCAGCGGCTGGAGCAGTACGAGGAGGACATCGCCGAGCTCGACGAGTGGTTCGGCGCGGCGGCCCACTACAAGCAGGCCATGGATGCGGGCTCGGACCGCGTCACGCGGGACCTGCAGCTCGAGCAGCTCGCCCGCGTGCTGGACGGCGGCCTCCCGGTCATCGTCCAGGCGAACGACGAGCGTCAGATCACCGACGCGATCGAGTTCTCCGAGAAGTGGGGTCTGGACCTGGTGCTCGCCGGCGCGGAGGAGTCGCGCGACATGGCCGCCACGCTGGCGGAGAAGGGGATCCCGGTGATCCTCGGCCCGGTCCAGCGCACCCCGAGCGACCGTGACGCGCCGTACGACGAGCCGAACACGCTCCCCGGCGTCCTCCACGAGGCGGGCGTCGAGATCGCGTTCGCGACGTTCAACTCCTCGGACTCGCGCACGCTGCCCTACGAGGCCGCGAACGCGGTGCCGTTCGGGCTGCCGCACGACGCGGCGCTCGAGGCCGTCACCCTGGGGCCGGCCCGCATCCTCGGGGTCGGCGACCGTCTGGGCTCGCTCGAGACCGGCAAGACGGGGAACGTGATCGTCGCCGACGGCGACCCGCTCGAGATCACGACCCGGATCGAGCACGTCTTCATCAAGGGCGTGCCGGTCGACCTCGACAACAAGCACCGCCGTCTGTGGGAGAAGTACAAGAACCGCCCGGCGAAGGCGACGACGACGTAGTCGGCGCGGAGCGCGGCGGGGAGACGTGCGAGGCACGCTCCGGGCCGCGGTGGGGCTCACCCTGCTCACGGGGGTGACGGCGACCTGCGACGGCACGCCGATGGGGCGTGACGAAGGCCCGTACGCCTTCGTCGGGGTCCATGTGATCCCGATGACGGAGGACGGCCTCGTGCTCCGCGACCAGACGGTCATCGTCGAGGGCGATCGGATCGCCGCGATCGGTCCGCGGGCGGATCGGGCGGTGCCGGATGAGGCGCGCCGCATCGAGGCCGAAGGGCGGTACCTGATCCCGGGGCTCGCGGACATGCACGTCCACCTCGAGCACTTCGACGATCCCGAGGTGCTCCGGCTGTTCGTCGCGAACGGCGTCACGCTCGTCCGCAACATGGACGGGCGTCCGTACATCCTCGGATGGCGGGACTCCGTCGCCTCCGGCGCGCTCCTCGGGCCCGCGATCGTGACCGCCGGGCCCATCATCGATGGCGATCCGCCGCTGAGGGACGACAACCTCGCCGTGGCGACGGCGGCGGAAGCGGACTCCGTCGTCTCGGAGCAGGCGGCCCGCGGCTACGACTTCATCAAGCTCTACACGAACCTGTCGAACGACGCGTACGACGCCGCGCTGGCGGCCGCCGCGCGTCACGGGCTCCCGGTCGCCGGGCACGCGCCCGCCGACGCGCCGTTCGACGCGGTGCTGTCGGGCGGCCAGGGCTCGCTCGAGCACCTGGACGGATACGACGACCTGATCGAGGCGGACGATTCGCCGTTCCGGAACGGCTGGCACTGGACGAAGCTCTACCTCGCGATGCCGGCGGACTCCGAGAAGATCGAGCGCGCCGCGGAGCGCACCCGGGATGCGGATCTGTGGAACGTCCCGACCCTGGCGCTCAAGGACGCGCTCGTCTCGCACGACGAGATGATGGCGCGGCTCGACGACCCGACGTTCGCGTACGTCCCGCGCCCGATCCGGGAGTACTGGGAGTCGTACACGCACGAGACGGGCGGGCGGCTCGGTCCGGACGACCTGGACCTGCTGGCCGCCGGCGGCCGCCACCGGGGCGCGCTGGTCCGCGCCCTCCGGCGCCACGGGGCCGGAATCCTCGCCGGGACGGACACGCCGAACCCGTTCCTCGTCCCGGGCTTCTCGCTCCACGAGGAGCTCGCGAGCCTGGTGCGCGCCGGCCTGACGCCGGCCGAGGCTCTCGCCGCCGCGACGCGCGAGCCCGCCCGCTTCCTCGACGCCTCCGAGGAGCACGGGACGATCGAGCCCGGCAAGCGTGCCGATCTCGTGCTTCTCGAGGCGAACCCGCTGGACGACATCCGGAACACGCGATCCGTGGCCGGCGTGATGCTGAGGGGCCGCTGGCTCCCCGACCCCGAGTCGCTCCTCCCCATCGTCCCCTGAGGGCGCGCCGGCCCCTCGGATGGGACGGGAACGGGTCCGCGGCGCGCGTGTGCGCCCCTCGTCACTCCGCCCGAAACGCCTCGATCGGATCGATCGCCGCCGCCCGTCTGGCCGGCAGCAGGCAGGCGAGCGCGCCGACGCCGGCCAGGAACGCCGCCGTCCCGGCGTACGTCAGGGGATCGAGCCCTCCGACGCCGAACAGCATGTCCCGGACGAAGCGGCCGGCGAGGAGCGACAGCGGCACCGCGACGACGAGCCCGGCGGCGACGAGCAGGAGCCCCCGGCGCACGACCCCGATCGCCACGTCGGACGCGGACGCCCCGAGCGCGATGCGGACGCCGATCTCGTGCACGCGCCGTGAGACGTGGTACGCCATCAGCCCGTAGAGCCCCACCGCGGCGAGCAGCAGCGCCACACCCGCGAACGCCAGGAGGACGGTTATCACGGAGCGTCGATCCGAGATCGACGTCGCGAGGATCTCGTCCATGGTGGCGACGCCGCTGAGCGGAACATCCGGATCCAGCGAGGCGAGGATGTCGCGGACTCCGGCCGTAGTCCCGGCCCGGTCCGCGGCCCCCCGGATCGCGAGCCGCATCGACGACGGCGAGCGCTGCGCGTAGGAGAAGTACATGGCGTGGCCCGTCCCGCCCGCGAGGCTCGCCGGCACCACGTCCCCGACGATCCCCACCACCTCGGCGGTCCACGGCTCCTCCGTCCCGACATCCACGCCGAGCACGTGGCCCAGCGCGTCGCCGTCGGGGAACAGGTCCTCCGCGAGCGCCGCGCTCACGATCATCGCGGGCGGTGCATCGCGTGCGTCGCCCCGGGTCACATCCCGCCCGGCGACAAGCGGGATGCGCATCGCGTCGAAGTAGCCGGGAAGCACCATGCGTTGATACGCGATACGCTCGAACACCCCGCCGTCGCCCCACTCCTCCGGAGGCGCCACGCGCACGTTCCCGCCTCCGTCCCTGACCGGGAGCAGGCTCACGAGCCCGACGGCCGATACGCCGGGCAGGGCGTGGGCGCGCTCCGCCAGACGCTCGAAGAATCGCAGCCGGTCCGCCACGTCCCCGTACGCGCCCGCCGGCAGGGCGACCTCCGCGGTGAGCAGCCCCTCCGGGTCGAATCCGGGGTCGACCGCCCGGAGCTCGAGGAAGCTCCGGAGCAGCAGCCCCGAGACCATGACCAGGACCGACGTGATCACGACCTGCGCCACCACCAGACCGCTCTGGAAGCGCGTGCCACGCCGTCCGGTCGTCGCGCGCGCTCCGGCGCGCAGGTCGAGCGCCGGCTCGGAGCGGGCGACGCTGAGCGCCG
>Ga0299907_10001226_pt1 | contig 14448 bp, 11 predicted proteins | sample RVTome_16_FD_198680 | JGI IMG/M metagenome (GOLD analysis project Ga0299907, IMG submission 198680) | Soil microbial communities from uranium-contaminated site in the Upper Colorado River Basin, Wyoming, United States - RVT152D67 (version 2) ... | reverse complement strand
CTACGAGTTCACGACAAGAGGGATTTAGGAAAGGCTTTTGTGGGATTAATTCAACTACATCGGGATATTCTGGCTATATTTTAGAGTACAGTCTTCCTCAAAGCTGCGAAATGCCGTTGGGTATTGCGGTAGATAGCGAAGATAAGGAGGTCTGGTATGTATCTACAAAAAGAGGTATTTTAGGGATGTATGACATTACAGAAAATAAATTTGAACAGCATACTATTCCACAATGGTATGTTCGAGAAAATCCAAGAGGTTTTTCGCAAGTATGGGATGTGAAAATAGATAATGAAATTGAAGGTGAGTCAGACGAGATTTGGTTTACTGACACAGCTCAGAATGCCATATGGCGTTTCAAGAAATCTACTGAGCAGTTCGAAGTATATACGATTCCTGCTCAGTCAGAATCATTTGGCACTACATATCCCATAACTATTAATATCGTTACTAATAAGAGTACAGATGATGGTAATGATGATGGTGAGAGGGACGAGAATGAGGAAGGCAAGTCAATATACTTTATTGGTACATTTGTTCCATCCTTGTGGTATGCAGAAATTGACAAGTTAAAAAATGGTACCGCTAATGGTATTCGTGAAATTAAACTTCCTATTGAATATGGATTTAAAAATATAGATCCGTTTTACGTGACTTCAGGTTCGTTTGATTTTGATGAGGACAGAAATTCGGCATGGATTTCCATGTTATCATATTCAAGAAAAGGTCAGATAGTAGAATACGATCTAGATAGTAAGACTTTTAATATATTTGGATTGCCAGACGACCTTAGCTCTCCTCTTGGCATAGTAGTAATGGGTGATAATAATCTTAATGACAATAACCAGGGCGATAATACAGAGCTTTGGATTACGAATCCTGGGACAAGCATCTTTTATAACTATGGGCTAAGCGAGCAAGAAAAAAAGAAAAATGATAACCAAAATAATCAGGCAAACCAGAGGGAAGGCAGTGGCCAAAATGCAAGCTATGATATAAATATTGAAAGATACACAACTTTAACGGCTTCTCCGAGGATTTTCGGTATGCCATTTTATGATATAGGTAATAATAATGGTAATGAGACTGGGGATGGTGATCTTCGTAACGGATACTATACATTGCCTTCATGGATCAAGAGAGCAAGTGATGGTTCTATATGGTTTAATCAGCAACAAGGAAACAAAATATCCAGGTTTGATCCCTCAGAGCAAGAGCTTGTAGAATATTGGATTCCATCTCAGAATAATGAATGGGGTAATTGTGAAGAAGATGTAAGGAGTGATGTACGGGATCCTATTGGTGAATACCAAAACAGGATGAAGAATTGTGGTATTGCTAATGTGTTGAATTTTGCACTAATGGAGAGTGACGAAAGGAAGGAAGATGAAGAAGACGACATGAAGGATGCTGTAGGAGAAGTATGGTTTACAGAGTGGTCCACAAACAAAATAGGAAGAATAGATGTCGCCATGGGTCTCCCATTTGATGTTGAGATTCAAGAATCTGATAGGGATCTAACTGTTAAAAGAGGGGAATCTGAAAAAATAAAGATGGTTGTCGTAATGGATCCGGAGTATGAAAATGATGAAGATGATAAACAAACCTCAATCACAAATCTGTCTGAATACGATGACCTTATAACGATGAGAGCAGCAGGAACATTTACTTCTACTGGATACCTTGGAAATTCTAGCGGGTACTTCGATGTCCCTCTAGTTCCGTTTGATAAAGACGAAAATGATAATGATGACAACAAAATTGAACAGGAAGTATCATTTGTATTGACGCCATCAAAAAATACGATTCCTGGAGAATACACATTAATGTTAGGAGCTGAGAATGAATCTGTTTCAATATCAAAGGCAGTCAAGATACGCGTGATATAAATGGAAGGCCTCAACTGCCAGCAGTGTTTGATTATAGGATATATCACAAAAAAGTTCCGTAATAGACTGTTATTTTCTAATTAATGACAAACACAAAATATGGATTCAATATTTGCTGCTAACTAGTAGAGACAGTAGATTTGCTTTTATAGCAAGTCGCATCTCTTTATGAGAAGGTTTTATGGTACTGGGGTTGGTAACAAAGGTATGACGGCTAGGAAGAAATCTGCCCAAAGATCCCAGTTATATTGACGCCTGAAAGAAAATAATAGATTCCTCTACTATCTGACCCTTGCTGTAAAACTTGAAATTATATACTCTGCTTCTAAGTAGACTGTTTTTATTGATATAATAATTTAGAAGCAATACGGTACGCGAAACTCTTCATGATATAGATTGAATTCATCAGTATTTCCACCAACGATTTGCATAGTCTCACACAACATATATCGTTTCTGTCAGAACTTCAATCAGATTCCTATCTTAACAGAAAGAATATACTCCATTGGGATAGAACCCGTTACAGCGCCAGTAATCAGTTTTTACTCCCCTCCATATCTAAATACCTCAATTATATAGTAGTATAATGAGTTAGTACGTGTGCATTTTTATCTCACAGTAACTGATTTAGCAAGGTTGCGTGGATAGTCTGGATCTATATTCTTTACTAATGAAAGGTAGTATGCCAGAATCTGAAACGGTAGTACTTCGATAATCGGATAGATGGCATTACACTGTATAAATGGAATCTTAATAAATATATCGTATATTTCATTTGGCGCATTAGAAATACCAATTATCGTAGCACCTCTTACTTTTACTTCATGAGCACTAGCAATATTATTATCGAAAGTAGAATCATTAGGGTTTATAATTATTACGTAGCTATTTCTATCAATTAGTGCCAATGGTCCATGTTTCAATTCGCCCGCTGCAATCCCTTCTGCGTGGATATAGGACAGCTCTTTTATTTTCAGTGCTCCTTCAAGTGCAATAGGATAATGAATTGATCTACCGAGCACATAAATATCCCGTGCATCTCGAAGCTTTTCTGCAATACCACGTATCTCAATTTCATAATCTAATGCTTCACGAAGTGCACCAACAAGAAATTGTTTATTGGCTTTAAAGCCCAGGTAACCATTGCATAATGTATCTACTATCATATAAATTAGAGACAATTGGGCCGTGAAACTTTTGGTTGCAGCTACTCCTATTTCAGGCCCACAGTCGATAGTCAAAAATGAATCGCTGATTTTGGCCAAGGAAGAAGTCGGGATGTTAACAATAGAAAGTATTTTAGCTCCCACATTTTTTACAACTTTTACAGCCTGCAAAACGTCTGCTGTTTCGCCACTCTGAGAGAGGGCAAGTAAGACAGACGCGTTGTCAATGCCGTCAAGTGTATATTGAAATTCGCTTGATACCACAGTTTCAGCATGAACTTTTGCAAAATTTGATAATATGTGTTTAGCAATTAATGCACAATGATAACTTGTTCCACTGCCTGTGAGAAATACAGTCTTTGAATTTTTCAGGATACGACAAAATTCCTCTATTTTATCTAAATTTTGGATCCCTACTTTTTCAACTACCGAAGGTTGTTCATGGATTTCTTTTAGGGTGTGGTGTGCATATTTTCCTTTGTCTATCGCGGCTAGTTCCCATGCTACTTGTGTAAGAGTTCGGTCTACGGTTTTTCCATCTTGATCATATATCTGAAGGGTTTTCGAATTGAGGACAACAATATCCCTATTGTCTAGAAAAAGAGCTTTGTCAGTGTGTCCTATAAATCCTAGAATGTCACTTGATATGAAATATCCTGTATTTGCTACTCCAATTACAAGTGGTTCGTTGCATCTCGATCCGCAAATCGTGCCGTCCTCAAATGCTGCGACAAACGCATAATATCCTTTTAGTCTTCTGCATGTCTGGATTATGCTGCTCTTTATATTTTTTTGTTCGGCGTAGTATCTTTCGAGGAGATGTGCAATTACCTCGCTATCGGTATCGCTTTTAAAAACATGGCCCAACTCAATAAGCTCCTCCATTAACTCGCTGTGATTTTCGATAATTCCATTGTGCACAATGGCCATACTATCTGTACAACCGTAATGTGGATGAGCATTTTTTTCGGTAACACCGCCATGAGTAGCCCATCTGGTATGTCCAATACCCGTGTGTCCATCCATACTACTCAAGTCCAGGTTCTTATTGACATCCACTACTTTGCCTACGCCCTTTTTAAGTAAGATCTTGCCATTATTTATTGTGGCTATTCCTACACTATCATAACCTCTGTATTCCATTCGTTTAAGGCTCTCAACTAATACTGGCGCTACGATTAATTGACCTTTATATCCTATAATGGAACACATAAACGGTTAATGGGCATGATCCTTAATAACCATTGTTGGTCAAAATCGGACTTGTGTTGCACCTTAAGCTGCTTTTATTGATCCTTTTTGCATTTAGAATTTCTTATAAATCATCATACTAGTCAATGAAACACATACTAAGACTATTGATATTACCATAAAACGAGATAATTTGTACTAGTAGATACATTTATGTTCATATGGTTTTCTCTTTGAGTTATAGTTTTGTGGCAATCGGTATAATATTGTGAGTGCTGCAACGGGCAACATGACTGGTTGAACGGTAATTGTCTACAAATGATGTTCAAGCTCAAGGTCAATACTGGCAGAATTGAGGCAAGTACACTTTAATGCTTCTGAAAAGAGTATCGTGAAACCAGTTAGGGCCTAATTGCTGGACACAACAAGGATTGGCTATGGCACCATGAATCATGCAAAATTGGACAATACTATTCTGCTGAACTCAACAACATCATGATATCATGCCAGATTTACCGAGAGGTTATAATTCTGCTAGAAATGGTAAAAGCATGACAGATCAAGATATCGCACTCATTAGCTTTTTAAGCTATTATGATTAATTGTAAAATTGAGGATTGATATTGCATGAAAAAAATGGAAATAATAATCCCACATAGAAAATTGAATGATGTCAGCGAAATACTAAAAAGTGCTAACACAGGTGGAATGACACATTACAGAGTTGCAGGGAGAGGAATTACGAAGGCAGAAGCAGTTGCTGTTGGAAGAGGTACCACCCAATATACCCCCGAATTCATCCCGAGGACTAAGGTTGAAGTTATAATTAAGGACGACCAGGTTGAAACTTTGATCAACAGCCTAGTCGAAAAATTTGGTGATACTTTGGGCGGAAAATTATTTATCACAGACGTACCAATTGTTGTAGATTTATCCACTAACATGCGTGGAGAATCTGCAATTTAGATCGATTGACTGAATTCAATGATTTAAATCACTTCATGAGTTTGCTTGTACTCCAGTGATGGGTATTGTCTAATTCGGATCCGGAGCCAACATCGCATAATGTTTCAAAAGGTTAAACCACGACCAAGACTATAATTGAAGATCTATTCTATGTAAGCGGGATATTATGAAAAGTTACTTTACAATTTAGAGTATTGTAAACAGGGAACTGGCTTAGCCAGAAGATTACAGAGAGGGATTTTCAACAAAATATATAGGTCATTTATCGTATCTCGGCGATCAACTTAGGTCCAAAAAACACAAAATTCTGAATTGACTTAATTCTGAAACTCGACGGTTATAGAGTGTAAATACAAACTGATGGGTCGAAATTGGCGTCCATATTTATATATAAAAAAGGAGGTAACTATGATAATTATGGTTGATCATATTTGTGAGTGTAGTCGTTGTAATTGTAAAGTAAAATTCGACTGTAATGAGAGTGGTTGCCTGTGCTGTAGTACTTCGATCTGTTATTTGGATTGGTTCAAGGATTAGGTATAAGAAGAGAAAGCATTACTATTACGCATATCAGAACTTCTCGTTAAGTGGAGTATCGTAGTTATTAGCCTAGGAACTTTACAGCAGGCATTTACTAGAACTACTCTAGTTACAGTAATAAACAATAAGAAACTTTTCTCATTAAAGACTTCTAACAGTGGCACGACGATGATTGACTTTCCTGATGGTTTGGTAGTCATAAGTGTTCCATATAAAAATGGGACTGCATCGATCGATGTTACAGAGTATCAAAAACGTATGTTGAATACAGAAAAAACAGTCAATGACACCGCTAATCTAATGGGCACCAATATTCAAGGAAACTCATTTAAGTTTGTTGAAGACGATTCGATGGATTTCTGTATCCTGTTTAACAGTGAGAATCGACGTTGACGCCTCGTGGATACACCAAAGATATAGTAAGCGTTAAAGAGGCGTTTTAAAGAAGCAATATGGGTCATCGTAAAAGAGTATATGCCGCAGATTGCTGAGGACTCATAGAAGATTAACCAGGGCTTAGGTTGAGGTATTAAAAGACGATGGAGTTTCATTTGTTATGTCATTAACATGCACTTATTTGCAAAAGATTCCAAGATCCTGTTGTAGAACTTAACTTCCGCTAACAATATTTTTCTCGTGGATGATAATGTATGGGAAGGCGTTCTCACAGGAGAAGGAAGCTATTTTTCTTGAACAATTCCAAGGATAGTCTTGCACTGCTTACAGGAAAGCAAGTAACACGTAGCTTTAGGGAGAATTAATTCTTCGATATCATAACCATCTGATTTAATTTCGGATGCGCATTTTGTACATTTTGCCATGTTTCATTAATACAGGTACTCGTAATATCAATCTTTTCTCCCACATTTTTTCAAGTTCTATTATCAGATTACCAGAAAATTTATCGATCGAAATATAGCATTCAAAGGCTTATCAGGACAAAATCTACTACTTCTCACTTGATTTCCTACCCTGTATCGATTTTTCTGTGTTCCTTTTTTGCTACATTCTAATATCTTTTCGACCTAAACATATATAGAATAAAGCTGTGAAGAGTCTAGTTGGTTGGATATAAATCGACGAAGTGTGTGCAGAATGAACATGGATTATGCGAAGGCGAAATATCAGAAATTGTCAACAATTCAAGTATAACAAGGATCTGCGAATGTCAATGTCATGATAGTATGTATCAACTAACCCGAAGAATGCAGGCTACATTGAGCCAGTAATAATTCATATGATTTGGGGTCCACATTTTGAAGTAGACACAATTAAACTACACTTCTAGCGCACGAAAATGGTTTAATAGTCAAAAATGCCCTTGTCTTGCAGCAAGATTGGGTTTGATTGCCCCAATATGGAAACTGCAAGGACTGATGAACCAGTGATGGTAATGGTTTTAGAATATTTCAGTGAAGTTCATATCAAAAAATCGAAGTTCTAATTCAGCCAGTAATGGTTAACATTGTTATCCCAGATTCTCAAGGCATTGGAGAACTAAGTCCTTTCGACCTTTCTTTAGAATCAATTTAGCAAATTTTTCTAATGTGTGAATCTTTACACGTTGAAATTCAGAAGGAATAAACCCACCGTAAGCATAAAGTAAAATAATAACATGGGTTTCGGCTAATAAACAAACTTCTTCTTCTACGGCGCAATTACTTTCTTCAATGGTATCCCTATATAATAGGAGAGGTCTATGAGAATGCTGAGTAACCATGTTCGCTTCTTTTAGCTTATCTCTGAGTTTACACATTAACCATTCTTCAAAAGGATGTTCTTTTCCGTTATCGTAAATTAAATGCAACCATTGATATGGTATTATATATATATAAATAAGCATGTCAATAAACAATATCATCCTAGGTTGCTTCTATACAGTAAGTCTATCAAAGACCAGTATTAGAGGCTTTATCCTTTCCCTAGCAAATTACTTATTCTATTTTTATAGATAGATTAACTAAAGTAGTTAATATGGTCAATTATGTTCGATGAGGATATCTGATCGCAATGAAACTCGTATTATTCTCTTCGAACGTTTGTTTGTATTGGAAGTCATGATACCAAAAATGGATTAAAGTCGACATGCAGATTGTGTAGAATTGGCAGGTATTCTGGATTGTTGATAAATGGAATAAAGCGAGATATTTAGATATGTGACCGTCATTGCTCTTTTTCCCTCTTATTTAGCTCTATCAGTTTATCTAGTGACTCAAAGAGCTTACTAAACTGGATTCTCCTTTGTTCTTGCTGTTCTGATAATATACCTACTAGTTTCCCCATATTGTTCAATAAATCAGCCAGCATGGCTAGAATTAGATCCTGTTTATCCGATACGGAGGGTGCTGCTTGTGCGATTGAGAGTGCTATATCGTACCGAGAAAGTGCTTCTGTAATGGCCGATCTTGCTGTCCCAGTAGTTGCTGGTGTTGTAAGTGCCTGTCCCTGGTGCTGGTCGACGTCATTAGACCGCTGAAATTCCGACCAGTTCGGGCACTGATGCACTCGACCTGTCTTTATACCTGTATCTTCCGAGTACTCCAAAGGGATCCATTTGTCCGGTGAAGATTGGGATGGCTTGGAATTACTATCAAAATAAATCCAGGCACCGCACTTATTGCGGCAAGGTTGTGGTTTTCCGAACGCAGTCATATCTACTAATTTACCTCCGTTACTATTAAAGAGGCTGCCATTAGCTTATTTTGCAATTTTATAAGCTCCTTATACTGGATCTATAGAGGCTCCCTCATTCCATTATGTACACTACTGATCTATTGAGTGCGTGTATCGGTAAGCGATGTTTTATATCAATGTTCTTTGAATTTCAATACTTCTGAGATAGAAAGAATGTGCCGTCGGGTTAATTGTAAAACAATAGCCAAGATAAATCATAGCGCATTAAAATATGCAAAAAATATCCATTTACTCTCTTGTTATTAACTTAGTTTTATTATTTCGTCCCATGTTCCAGTTGCAGAAAGCATATAGTATTTACTGTGAGTCTTATGTTCAAACTGTATGATATCTCCGCCAGCAATCTGAACTCGAAATAGATTACGTAGGAATTGCAGAAAACTAGGCCCTGCCACTATACTCTTGGTTTCCTTCTCTAGAGGGTTATCAAAGAATTTTTGTAAACTCTCTTCCAGACCTGTTTCACTAATTGCCTCCACCAGTTTGGAAAGGTCGATGTCTACTGATTTTTGCTTGTAAATTCTAAGTATAGCCATTTATCAGTAACATCTTCGGCACACATGTATATAAAAGGAAGGAAATACTGTCGAACTATAATCAAATGTAATTACGTAAATCCTTACTGTCTCACAGTATGCATCCCAATAAGCATCTGGATCTAATTTGATAGTGGAACCCCCAAACTCTTACATATCAATACGGGGTGGTCGTTTACATGTCAGAATATTTTCAATGTTATTGCTGAGGCATTATTACATCTTTTTCAGTCTTATCATATCACCTTCCCATATTTTCGCTTGTTTCTTGTAATTCTTCTTTTTTTTGGCAAGTCAACCATATAATTATAGATATTTGAACTTATATGTGGAACATAATGAGCTTGATATGTTACTGATCTGGTGACGTGCTATGATGATATCAAATTTAGACTTATCCATTTCATGTTTAATATCGCTGACCGAAGTAAATGGGTCATCAAAGGTTTATAGTAGAATTTCTATATGATTGAAATGATACAGCACACAGCAACTTACATGTAATACTTATCAGTATTAACAACTATAATATTGATACTATATGAGATCATAGATAAAATCATATATAATTGTGTGTCCACATATGAAGTCTGGAACACGGAAAAACTTGTGAAGAGCGAAGAGAATAAGTGAGATGGATAATATTCAGAAATTAGAATATGATCATAGTAACTTGGAAAGAAAAAAGAAAACAATGATGATATGTGACGATAATCCCGATATGCTTTTATTGTTTGGGCTAGTCTTCGAGTCAAGATATAATTTGATAATGGTAGATTCTGGCGAAGAGTGTATTGATAAGTACATGAAAGAAACAACCCAAGGTAACAAAATATCTCTGATACTGTTGGATCATAAATTGGGGGGCATGTTGGGAGACTCTGTTGTCCGTAAGATAAAAGAATGCAACGAAACCAAAATTATTCTCAATTTAGCATATAATGTAGATGATGTGCTTATAAGAGATTTAGAAAACGGTAATTACATATCAAGATACATACATAAACCATTTGACACAGATCGCTTGACTGATCTAGTGGCTGAGATGGTAAAGAATTAATTGCGATAGACTTTGGACGTGACCAAAGCATAAAAAACATTGAATCCACAAGAATAATTAACGAGAGGCTCAGCAAGTAAGATCGGCCGAAAAAAATGAAATCTAACTCATCATCTGCTACTCAGGGCGAAAGATCATTATTCTCCTCATCTTCTTCTACATGGGAAGAGATGGATGAGTGGGGACCTGAAAAAGTACTGCAGGTTTACGATCCTGATACTGGTATGAAGGGCATCCTGGTAATTGACAATACATCCACAGGCCCAGGCAAAGGAGGAATAAGATTTGCAGAAAGTGTAAGCCCTCTAGAAGTGTTTAAATTGGCAAGAACCATGACCTGGAAGTGTGCTGCAGCTGGACTACCTTTTGGCGGTGCAAAAGGCGGAATAGTTGCTAATCCAAATGCAGTGGATAGAGTATCCTGGATGAGATCTTTTGCAAAAATGATCAAGCCGTACTGTCCATCTCAGTATATTGCTGCCACCGATGTCGGAACCACTGAGCTAGAGATGGCAGTATTCGCACATGAGATAGGAGATATGCGCGCTTGTACCGGCAAGCCATTAGAGCTAGGTGGAATTCCACATGAATTAGGTACTACTGGTTATGGGGTAAGCGTGGCATTAGAGGCGTCTTTGGAGGTGCTAGATAGACTACCATCATCAAACTTGACTCGTGTACAATCTACACTGAAAGAGTTAAGTTACGGGTCAGAGGGAGGACGAGAAAGGACCGTAACAATACAAGGTTTTGGGAATGTTGGATCTTTTACTGCAAAATTCCTGGATGATTTACCAAGAATTAAAGTCGTCGGAGTTAGCGATGTCTCTGCTTTCATTTATGACAGGAATGGGCTAAATATTCCAAGATTAATGACAGATATGAAAGGGAAGACAAAACTGTCCGAATTGTCTAGAGACCCCCACATTTCCTCGTCTTCCACCTCTGAACATCGCTCTTCCAATCCTAGTAACACCACTGCGCGTGCACATCAATACGATATTAGGGATAAAGACGAAATATTTGATGTGGATGCTGATATTTTCATTCCAGCAGCTTTAGGAGGAGTTATAAATGACAAAACTGCGCCGAAACTTCGTGAACATGGTGTAAAGATCATAGTAGAGGCTGCAAATATTCCAACTCTCCCCAGCGCCGATGAGTACCTAATTAAGAACGGGATCTTGATTATACCTGACTTTCTGGCTAACGCAGGTGGTGTTATAGGATCCTTTGTAGAATACCAGGGAAGGACAGAAAAAGAAGCGTTCGAACTAATCAGATATAAGATAACCAAAAACATAAGACAGGTTCTGGTAGAGGCCTTGATGCAGACAGGATCTGTTCAAGATCTGGAAATTGTAAATCCCAGAAAAGTTGCTGTCGAGTTGTCACAACAAGTAGTATATAGAGCTATGCTACTCAGAAAGGGGGCCATAAACGTAGCAAGAGAGGCGTATGCAAGGAAGGACAGAATATCCATTTGACGCTAAAAGATCGATCTGAATATATTAGGATTCCTTCATTAAGGAAACCTGATTGTGAGGTCAACAGAAGTAGATACTCTAATTATTCACTTATTCAGGACATCCTGCACGTTTAATCCGCAATCACTCTGTTGAGAAATATCTAGAATCAGCTACCAAACCTCTGACATGGCCTCTCCAACGGATAGCTGCAGATGATATTTATTCTGAGTCAAGAAAACAAAATTTGACTGATCCCTATCCTCTTCTTGCAGGTCAAGGATCAAAACTACTAAAAAGAGGACAGAATGCTAAAGATTTCATTAATGAAATAGTATCATCAGCAAACACCATTATTTCAACTAGCGTGATTATGAACACATTACCCATATCAGATTCAAAAGATAATTAAGTTTTAATTGTGAAAAATCAAGACTCTAAAAGATGCTGCATCAGATCATGCCGTTCTATGGGTGGAATTTGATCTTTAATACGAAATTCTCAAAACGCTGATTTAGCGCTCAGCTCTGCAGCTATGTACAAGTATCGGTCTTTCCTGGATTACCTAATTTTTGACTTCCTTTTTACGAAATCACAATTTCTGCATTACGGGCACGGAACATGCCTTTGGTATAAATTAAACCCCACTAACAACAATATATTGGGTGACCATCCCAAGTGTTACATTCAATTCAGTGGTACCCAAATCTCTGACCTACATATCAACTCAATTGAAACATATTGCATTTAAGAATAGTAGATTGAAGTCTTCTTGGTTTACAGGTTACTCTTTACGCAGGAAAGGGTCATTTCAGTAATTAAGATCAATACTACATATTAGTACTACAAGTTATGTATATGTGTAATCCAAAGTAGATTAGTAAAGGGTTACCACCTTTTCACAGTTAGGCTTCTAATCTATTCTAATTCAGCCCTGACACGTTTCACCAGTTGCTCTGTAGATATGGGTTTCTTGATGAAGCAACCTATGCTCTTTAGTGGATGCATTTCCCTTGCTGCTTCCATATTTATTTCTCCTGAAGTCATGAAACACACCCTGACATTGATGTCTTTTTGCAATAATTTGTGTGTCAACTGAAAACCATCCATCAACGGCATGTTAACATCTATGAGTAATAGGTCGTAAAAATCAGGTTTAAATTCCAACAACGCGGTTATCGGATTATCAAAACTATGAACTTGCATATTCTGATCGCTATCTTCTAATCCTATCCTTAAAGTAAAGGCAATATCAGAATTGTCATCGACAACTAAAATCCTCTTATGTACAGGCGTATTTGATGATGATAATGATTTGATTTTTCCATCAGATACCACTTGCCCAGTATTGTTGGTCCCGGAATCTGGTTCGTGACTATCACTGGGATTTATTTGAGTCATGATATCTCCAAATTCCTTCTCACTTTAAGTATTAATATAACATCTAATGCCACAGAATAAAAATTTTATGGTGTTTTGTAATAGATAAATCTGAAATACTTCTCATTAACTAGCCACAAATTGATTTAATGGTCTGACATGGATCATTGTAAAGATAGGATTTATGAATCGTAGTGTCGACGGGTTTCTCATTATTTGAAGTGATCTTGTCGCGATGACAAAAGGTATGTTTGCTTAGCTTTATCATTGAGGGCTTTTCAGCGCACTTGGGGATATATCGCCCTACACTTCAGATGTTGAAGTAGAACCCGACCAGCAGAGCCAGAATAATCCCTAACTACTTGGAGATACATGCAGATCATTTGGGTTGGTAGCACTGATTGATACTGGAACCTGGCCCCAAGACTAGCAATAAAGGCGTTTCCACTAACGGTTTAGCAATACGAGAAAAACGATTTCTTGCAATATTGTCGTTTTAGTTGGAGTTTCGATAAAATATTGCAAGGATTCATTTTCACTATGAATCTAAATTGTGAATTTCGCCATAGATATATTACGATCTTGTTATTTTCTTCATTTACATTTAAGCATTTATTAGAATGATATCAATATTAGTTGAAAGGGTGGAATGTGACCCGCAACTGTCAATCACCACCTCCATTTCAGTATTACTTTGGAGAAGAGCTTAAGCTTTCTTCAAAACAAATAATTTTTGACTTGAAAATTACTCAGTTCTACAACCCGGTGTACTACGTCAAAGTGATGTGTTAACCGTTACCTTTGAGCAGGAGCGAATCCTTACTTCCGAATCTCCTATGGATTTCATCATATCTGTCGGTTTTATCCCTTATCAAATTCCCGTTTGAACCATATAATCCAATAAAGTTAGCCCGCATAGCAAGATTTCCTTTTGAATCAAAAAATCTTATACTATAACTCTGTCTCCCATCAGATCGAACTTCTTTTACAAACCTCGCTTCATTTATCTCTTCCATGTTGAGATGTATGTGCCATGGTCCGCTTTCATCTCCAATGGTAGCCCACTTTTCTCGAATTCTAAAAGATAAACCCTTTTCTACCCTTGCTTCGCAGATTCCGCTCCCACTGTTCACTGAGAGAAGAATATTCTCTTGTGAAAGGATTTCTGCAAAAAGATCCGCTGCCGAGCTAATGTTCAGATCGTTATTCATAAGAGCCGTTTTAACCCGACTGCTTATAGGGATTTTGCCTGAGGGAGGTGTTTGATCATCCCGAGTTCCAGAGTACTTTCGCTGGAATCATCCTCAGTTGAGTTTCTATTTTCATCTGGTGCGAAATAAGCACATGAGGATTGTAGACAGCCTTGTAGTCAGAGAAAAGTAGGCTATATGCAGACGCACTTTTTTTGACAGGAACATGAGAAACGGAACCTGACGCTATTATTTGAAGAGCTGCTGTCCCTCCCGCCATCACATAGTGGGTATAGGAGTTAGTCTTTTACTTGTGAAATCCTCAGAAAAGCCTGTTAAAAAAAATAGGAATAGAACCCTAATCCGCGGC
>Ga0299907_10001225_pt1 | contig 14457 bp, 15 predicted proteins | sample RVTome_16_FD_198680 | JGI IMG/M metagenome (GOLD analysis project Ga0299907, IMG submission 198680) | Soil microbial communities from uranium-contaminated site in the Upper Colorado River Basin, Wyoming, United States - RVT152D67 (version 2) ... | reverse complement strand
GAGGGGCAGCGAGGGGTTCCTGTCGATGAAACGAGGCACATAGCAGCCGCCGTAGTCGTCCAGCCTCAACTCGCCGGCGAGCCCGGCGCTCTCGATCTCGCTCAGGGCCGCTTGGAGCTGGGGAATCATCAATCGGTGGCAGGTCACCTCGCCGATGATCGACACTGTGGCCGACGAGATGTTGCTGTCGACCCATGCCTGTTCGGGTTTGATGAATCCGTTCTCGAGGATCTTGTAGTTCATTGTCCCGATGATTCCGCCGCCCGAGCTTGCGTCGTCCATTGCACCCGTGAGTGGGTCGGGGTTCGACATGAGGTCCGGCGGGATGAGGGGTACGAACTTCGAGTCGGGCAGCTCCCCCGAGAGCGCCGTTCCGAGTGCGTCGAGAGATGTGCCGGGTTGTACACCGACAGTGAGGACCTGGTCGCCTTCGACCTGCCCGCCGTCCCCATCGACTACGACGTCGGCGATGTTCGGTGTCTGGTTGTCGGCGAACGCACCGACCTCCATCGAGCGGCCCCCGTCCATTTCGATGGTTCCTCCATCATCGATACCGAGATCCTCGGCCGCATCGAAGGTGAGCACCGCCTCGCCGCTCAGCAATGAAGTCCATACGAACTCCGCCTCGTTGGTGGCCACCGGGGCGATGGATCTGTACTCGAGCGGATCCACCGCCGCAACTCTCAGGATCTCGCTGCCCTCCGGTCCGGAGATCTCCATTTTCCTGACAGTCGCGGCCACGACGATGTTCACGCCGTCGACCGACTCGAGACGCTCGATGGCGTCCTCGTCGGCCGGCTCGCCGGGGGAGATGAGATAGGCGGGGATGGCCTCGACGGGGTCCGGAAGCGAGATCCCACCCTCCGAGGAGGCCTCGGAGAGCAGCTCATCGGACGGGGGCGCGTCGGTATCGTCCCCGCACGCAGCCGGGACGAGTAGAACCAAGATGGCAAGGATGAGGAGCTTTCTCATGAGCCGCCTAAATCGATTCTCAATCGATCGCAAATTCGAACGCCAGAGCCCCTACCGTAGCGAAAACGAGATCAAAGCCGAGTAAGACTCCGAACCATCCCCTGGCGGCGACGGCTTCGAGCCCGCCGCCCATGAAGAGGTCGGATGTGAGCTCGACCGCTGCGATGAAGATGGGCACGAGGGCCGGGAGGGCCAGCACCGGGAGTATCAGCTCTCTGCTGCGGGTTTGAGCCGCGAGGGAAGCGAACAGCGTCCCGATCGCGACGAACCCGACATCCACAAGCGCGATGACGCCAACCAGGACGAACCAGTCCATCCCGAGGTCCAACGAGAAGAACAGGGCGAATACCGGAACGAGAACGAGCTGAACGACAACTATGTACGCGAGGTTGCTGAGGGCCTTTGCGACGAACAGCCCCGAGCGATCGAGCGGAACTAGAAGCAGCGCGTCGAGCGCTCCTTCGGTGCGTTCGATCTCGAACGTTCGCGCGAAGCCGATCAAACCCGCGAACAGAATTGTGATCCATAGAAATCCCGCGATGACATCCGCGAGCGCAATGGATCCCACGGGAAGGTCGACCGCATCGCTCAAGACCGCGCTTCCAGGAAGAGAGAAAGCAAGTAAGAGAGCAACAGTCAGGCAAAACGCAAGCATGGGTGGAAGCGTGTCCCGCGCCCGCGTCTCCACTAGCAGATCCTTGCGTATCAGAAGCGTTGTCTTCGAAACGAATCCGCGTTCGGCCATCAAGTGGCGACCTCGTAACCCGTCGGAGTGCGACGGCGGTAGCTGATGACGTTGCCTCGCTGGATGATGATGCCCGCGTCCGCAAATGCCTTGACTCTCTTCGCGCCGTGCGTCGCAATGACCGCTACGCGGCCCGGCGAGCGCCACGCCAAGATCGAGGCGGATACCTGCTCGCTGGCATCGTCGTCCAGATTGGCATAGGGCTCGTCGAGCAACAGGACGTCCGGCTCGTGCAACAGCGCTCGTGCAACCGCGGCTCTGCGTTTGAGACCGGCGGACAGTGCCGCGACCTGCATGCTCCGCCATTCACCCATATCCAGTTGGTCGACAACCTCGTCAACGCGAACCGATGTAACTCCGTAGAGATTCGCGAAGAGGCTCAGGTTCTCGATGACCGATAGGCGCGCATACAAACCCGATTCATGGCCGACGTAGCCGATTCTCCGGCGAATCGACTCGCTCGAGGAGCGGATCTCTTCCCCGAAGAGAAGAGCCGATCCGCCGCTCGGTCGCAGAAGACCGGAAAGGGCTCGAAGGAGGGTGGACTTCCCCGCTCCGTTTGGTCCGAACAGACCCGTGACACCGTCGTAGAAGATCAGGTCGAGTCGCTTAAGCGCAATTGTCGAACCGTAGGCCACGGTGAGCCCACGGAGTTCGATGCAACTCTGTGAGGACTTCCAGGAAGCGTCACTCAACTGCGGGCTCCGGAGACTTGTGTTCGGCAAGCCGGGCCTTGAGCTCCGCTCGCCGCGCGCTCCACGTCAGATCGTCGAGTTCGCCGTTGCGGTACTGGAGGTCTAGGCGGGCGATTGCAACCAACAGGTCGTCGCGCGACTCGTCGACGTGTACCGCCGGCGTCCGTTCCCCAGACGATCGCCTCGCCCGTCTTCGTATGAGCACCAGGACCACGATGACAAGTAGCAACCCTCCGGCCACCGCGGCTCCTGCAATGAGAGCGGTGTCTGCCGAACCCTCCGCCGTCGCAATCATTGGAATCGAGTTGCCTTCAGTCACGCTCTCCTGGCTGCGGTAGCGGGTGTAGGTCTCGCCTTCGATCGTGACCTCGCCGTCCTCGGTGAGTCTTGTCGAATCGACAGTGAAGGGGGGCTCGGCAAAGACTCCAAGATTCAGAATCGGATAAAGAGCGCGCCGGCTGAGATCGACTTGACCCGTGTTCACCGGCAATCGATAGGCGAATGTGATGCGAGTTTCGTCTGGGGGCACCGCGCTCGTGATACCGACGCCGGTCTCGGTGTTCAGCAGTTCGGGAATATCGAGGTCGGAATCGGCTATCTGGAGGCCATCGGCCCCTGCGGGGAACGAGAACGAGAGGGTAGGAACAGGATCCTCCTCGGACCCTTCGTCCATCTCCGCTCCACGACCGATGTAGGCCTCTTCACTGACGTTGATGATCGTAAACGAGTCGATGACACTTGCTCCGTCATCGCCACGAAGCAGGAACATGTTGTTTCGCTGGATCACGATGGCGCGCGGATCGCTTGTCGTGTCCCAGACCCTTTGCTCGACCTCGATCACATCGCCGTTTGTGGGGATGGTGACGACACCGCCGGGGAACGAACCACCGTCGAAAGCCGCGTCGAGAGCGTAGGCCCGGTCCTCACCGGACGGCAGTTCGGGGAACTCGAACCGCCCGCGAGCGTCGCTTCTCGCGACCTCGGAGATCTCCTGACTGAAGTTTCCGTCGTCGTCTCGCAGCCCACCGAGCAGCCTGATCTCGACCCCGGGCTGAGGCTCGTTCGTCGTGCCGTTGGTGACGACCCCTGAGATGGAGCCACGCTCATTGGTCTGTGCGGCTATCCGGCTCGGGGCGAGGAGAAAGAGGATTGCGAGTGCCGCGGCTAGGAGCCGCACTGTTCGCATGGCTCGCCGGGGCGGCGCGCTGCTCCGCAGTTGGGGCATCTCAGCCGCTCCCTGAGGGCGGCGATTTCTTTTTCGAGCTCGTCATCATCCAAGGTTGAGTCTCGCAGAGCGTCGGCTTCACGGAGAGCGGCCAGGGCCTGTGTCTCGTACTCCGCGCGGAGAACCGCAAAGTCACTGTCGGAGAGCTTGCCGGCCGCTTGCTCGTTCTCGAGGTCCAGGATCGCCACGAGCGCCGCCCTCTTCTTCGCGTGGGCCTCTTCGAGCTGAAGAGAGGGGAGCGGCGCGTCGACCTGGGGGCCCCGCCTCAAAGGGAGCGCAGCCCAGGTCAGGACGACGAGGCCAAGGAGCGCGATCAGAAACGCGGGAATCACGATTCTCCCCTTAGCCGTCCCAGTTCGGCATCGAGTCGCTGTCTCTCGGCCGCGGACGTCGCGACCCGTGAAGGCTCACCGGCGATGGGCTTGGCCCGGCGCGCGCTCCAGCGTCGAACGAGCGTGACCGCGAGCGCTCCGCCCGCGAGAGCGACAAGCGCCGGCAGGAGCCATGCGACGATTCCGGCCCCCTCGGACGAGGGCTCGGCTCGGATCGCCTCTCCGTACTCGGTCTCGAGCCGCTCCATGATCGCGGCCTCGCTCATTCCCGAGCGAGCGAATCCCTCGATGCGGTCGCGCATGTCGAGCGCGCTCTGCGAGGGACAGTCGTGCAGCGTCACGCCCGGACAGAAAGGCGACATGACCTTTTGGGAGATGTCGTTGGCAAGGTCCTCCGGCGATTGCGCCGATGCCGGAGACGCCAGGGCCACAATCACGAGCGACATCAGGATCAGTCGTTTCATTGGGCCACCGCCGGTTCGCGCTTGGCGGGGGCCTTGGTCGCAGCGGCCACGGCAACGGGGATCCTGCCCGACATGACCACCAGCATCCCGGCGAGCATCACGGCCGCGCCCATCCAGATCCACCACGTCAGAGGGTTCACGAACGTCCGGATGACGGCGGATTGGTCGGTGTCGAAACCCGTCACGACGACGTAGAGGTCCTCGATTGGATTCGTGCGGATCGCCACCTCGCTCTGCCATTGACCCTGCGCGAGATGAAGGTTGCGCTGCGGCCGCATCGACCCGAGATCGTCGTCGCCGCGGTTCACCGCGATGGTCGCTTCGAAGATGTCCTTTTCCGAGGTACCCGCCGTGCGCATGCCCTCGTATGTGAGCGTGTAGGCCGCGACGTCGAGTGTGTCCCCAGGGGACATGTCCGCGCGCCGCTCGACCTTGAACGCGTTACCGGCGAACCCAATGACGATCAGAAGCACCCCAAGGTGCACGATGTAGCCGCCGTAGCGACGCCGGTTGCGCGCGATCGTTCGGTTGAGTGCGGTCAGCAGCCCGACGTTGTCGCGGCGCCGGTAGACGCGGCTGCCGCGGATGAACTCGCCGATGATCGCCGCGGCGGTAAAGGCGCACAGCGAAAAGGAGAGAAGAGCGCCGGGGCTCGACAGCCCGCCCAGCCCCAGGGCGACGACGGTCACACCACCGGCAACGAGTGGAACTTTCACCATGCGCCAGAAGGAGCCCTTGCTCATCCGTCGCCACGAGATGAGCGGTCCGATTCCAGTGAGCCCGATGATGGCCAGACCGATGGGGGTGAAGATCGTGTTGAAGAACGGCGGGCCCACGGACAGGCGGATCCCGGAGGAAATCTCCGCGACGATCGGATAGATAGTCCCCCACAGGACGGTGAACGCGGCCGCTAGGAACAGGACGTTGTTGGCGATGAACGCGGACTCGCGCGAGATGAGTGAGTCCAGCCGGTTCTCGCTCCTCAGGGAATCGAGCCGGTACGCAACCATCCCGAGCCCTCCGACCAACAGCAGCGCGAGGAAGGGGAGGAAGTACTTCCCGATCGGGCCCTCCGAGAAAGTGTGGATCGACGAGAGCAGGCCAGAACGAGTTAGAAAGGTTCCGAAGACAGCGAGACCGTAAGTGAGCACGATCAAGGTGACGTTCCAGACCTTGAGCATTCGCCGCTTCTCCTGGATTACCACCGAATGAAGGAACGCGGTCGCCGTCAGCCACGGCATGAACGACGCGTTCTCGACCGGATCCCACGCCCAATAGCCGCCCCATCCGAGTTCGGTGTACGCCCATGCCCCACCGAGGACGATGCCGATGCTCAGCGCGGTCCAGGCGAAGAGGGTCCATTGCCGCGTCGCGGTGAACCAAGAGTCATCCAACCGCTTGGTGAAGAGCGCTCCGATCGCGAACGCAAACGGAATCGAGAAGCCGACGAACCCCGTGTACAGCAGGGGCGGGTGAATGACCATTCCGGGAGATTGCAGGAGCGGGTTGAGCCCATTTCCGTCCACCGGGACATCTCCGGCGACTTGGGCGAACGGGTTGCCGGGAAACGCGACCATGAATAGGAAGAACGCTGCGATTCCCATCAGCACCGCTCCGGCCGCGCCGACCAACCTTGAGTTCCGAGCGGGGGCCTTGGCTATCGCAAGGGCCGAGAACCCGGTGAGCAGGCTCGTCCAGAACAACAGCGAGCCCTCCATGCCGCCCCACAAGGAGCTGATCGTGTAGGGGACGCTGAGCGAACGGGATGTGTAGTTGGCTACGTAGCCGAGGCTGAAGTCGTGGGCCAGCAGGGCCGTGATCAACGAGATAGTAGCCAGTGCGGTGAATCCGAAGGTGGCGTAGAGCGCTCGCTTGCCGGCCTCGCTCAGATCGCGCCGTCCCGTGCGACTCGCAGCGATGAACGCGGCGACGGCGAGCAACGAGAAGACGAGAGCGACAAGAAGGGAAGGCCGCCCCAGTCCGGCAAGAGACCGCACCGGGCTCACCCTAGGTCTGGGCTTTGAACTTGGAAGGGCACTTCGCGAAGACCTGGGTAGCGGTGAAGGTGTCGCCGTCGTAGTTGCCCTGGGCGATGATCTCGATCACGTCCGAGTCGCTGTAGAAAGCGTCGGGCAGGGTCGAGTCGGTGGTGACGCTGAGTCGTGAGCTGCCGTCGGTGATGTCGAAGGTCGTGGTTACTCCGTCCTCGACGACCGAGTCCTGCACCAGGTCTCCGTTGACTCTTACGTCCCCGCTCGACTGCAAGGCCCCTGCGGCCTGGATCTCGGTGGTGGTCATGTAGAAGGAGGTCGCGTTCGGCCTGGTCATGGCGAACACGATCAAACCGACCAAGGCGAGTGCCACGACGCCCCCGCCGACAAGGAACTTGACCCGGCGCTTATCGGGCGCGGGGAGAGTCGACTGCTCCATAGGGGGCCAGAATAAGGGAACCGACTCCCTACCGACCCCCACAGCGCCGGCTGAGAGGAGATTCGGCTCTGTGGAGAATCAGCCTCGCTGAGCGAAGGAAAAACTCCTTAGAGTTGGCTAGAGCAGCCCGGCGGGTCAGGCCAAGACATATAGGACCAGGAACAGGAAGAGCCACACGACGTCTACGAAGTGCCAGTAGTAGCCGACGGCCTCGGCCGGGCCGTGGCGCTCGGCGGTGAAGTGGCCCATCCGCCCCTTGGCTCCCACTATCGCGAGCATCAGCAGGCCCCCGGCGACGTGCAGGCCGTGGAAGCCGGTCATCGTGAAGAACAGGGTTCCGAAGACGTTCGTTCCGATCCTGAAGCCCTCGTCGAACAGCTCGGAGTACTCGAGCCCCTGCCCGAGCAGAAAGACGACACCGAGAGCGATCGTGATGGCTGTCCAACGGACGAGCCCGTCCCTCTCTCCCCTCCGAATGGCCACGACCCCTAAATGCTGTGTGAAGGACGACGCAACGAGGAAGACCGTGAAGATCGCGGTCCGCACCGCATCGATGTGTGGAGTTCCCTCGGGGGGCCACGCGCCGGCCTGGGCTCGGATCGTGAAGTAGGCCCCGAAGAGGGCGCCGAAGAACATCAGCTCCGACGTGATGAAGATGACCATTCCGAGCAGTGAGCTCGGCGTCCGGCGCTCGACCGGGGCCGGCACCGCGACTGTGTCTGCCATCAGTCGTCCTCGCTGGCTGCGATCAGCTTCTCGATCTCGGCGCGCAGCTCCTCCTCGGAGACGGCCCCCAGGCCGGACGTAGCGCCCTGCTTGCCGCCGAGCAACGTAGGGCCGTCGTCCGGTTCGACGTCACTGTCGAGACGCTCGAAGTCGGACGTAATGAAAACGGTCGTCGGATAGCCGACCAAATCGAATTTCCTTTCGAGGTCAACCTCGCCCACCACCAGAGGGTAGGTCAGTCCAAAGTCCTCGGCCATAGCCCGCGCATCGTCGAGGTTGTCCTTCATGTTGATGCCCACGAACTCGACCTCGTCTCGATAGTCGACGTAGGTGCGCTGGAAAGCGGGCAGTTCCTCCTTGCATGGCTCGCACCAGGATCCCCAGAAGTTGATCACGACAGGTTTGCCCTCGAGCTCGGCGCTGGCGAGCTCGCCGTTACCCACGAGCAGAGGCAGGGAGAACGAGGGGGCCGCCCGGGGCGGTTCGGGAGCCGGCTTCAGCAGGAGGAACACCACGACACCCAGGACCAATGCGACAGCGATTCCAACGATGGTGCGCTTGCGCCAAAGTGAATTGGGAGACTCCGATTTCAACATGCTTTCGGACGCCATGAGATCAGGCTACCGGGCCTCGCGTCGGATATATTGCGCCTGCAGTGGCCAAGACGAGACCGGCGTACTCCAGGAATTTCACAAAACGAGCCGTTCGCGGCGCGCTCGTTTTGCTTTTGGTTCTGATCGCGACAGCATGTGCAAGCTCCGAGGACGTCCCTCAGTCCTCGCTCGAGCCGGCCGGCGAGTTCGCCCGGGCCCCCGACGTCCTGTGGAACATCACACTCGCTATCGCAGCCGTCGTGTTCGTTCTCGTCCAAGGCGCCCTGGTCTTCACCCTCATTCGGTTCCGTCATAAAGAGGGGCGCAAGGCGGCGCAGTTCCACGGAAACACGAAGGTCGAGGTCGCGCTCACCGTCGTCCCGGCACTGATTCTGGCCGGTCTCGCGATTCCCACCGTCGGGACTATCTTCGACCTACAGGGCGACCCCGCAGAGGACGTGATGCGAGTCGAGGTCATCGCGCACCAGTTCTGGTGGGAGTTCGTCTATCCGGACGAGGGTGTCACCACTGCCAACGAGTTGCACATCCCCGTCGACCAGGAGGTGGTCCTCGAGCTCCAGGGCGCGGCGACCGACGCGGTCGACGGAAACGCAGAAGTCGTCCACAGCTTCTGGATTCCCCGCCTCGCCGGAACCCAGGATGTCGTTCCCGGCCACACGAATTTCCTTCGCATCTCGGCCGATGACCCCGGAGAGTTCAAAGGTCAATGCAAGGAGTTCTGCGGGCTGAGCCATGCCAACATGAGAGTGGTCGCGTTTTCACACACGCAAGAGGACTTCGACTCGTGGGTCGAGGAGCAGACTGCCCCCGCGGCCGAGAACGCCAGTGGGGACGCGGGGACGGGCCAGGAGGTTTTCAACGAGCCCTTGAACGTGCGGAGCACCGTAGTCGAGGGAGGCGCAGATCAGTATGCGTGCGCGTCCTGTCATTCCGTACAGCCCGGTCCCGAGGCCCAGCCAAGGATCGGCCCCAACCTCACGCACTTCGCAAGCCGCACCACCTTCGCCGGCGCGACCTTCGAGAACAACGCGGCCAACCTCGCAGCGTGGCTGCGGGATCCGCACGGGGTCCGGCCCGGCTCTAAGATGCCGGCCCTCGATCTCAGCGAGGATCAAATCAACAACATCGTCGCCTACCTACAGAGTCTCGAGTAGACATGCTGTTTGAAATCTGCGGAGGAGTGAACTGATGGCAACTGCAGCGGCTCAGGAGAGCCTGTTCCGCAGACCCACCGCCACCACCGGATGGTGGAGCTGGGTCACGACAGTCGATCACAAGAAGATCGGCATCCTCTATTGCGCAACCGCAATCACGTTCTTCGTGATCGGCGGAATTCAGGCGCTCGCCATTCGCACTCAGCTTGCCGTCCCCAACGGAACGACTCTTACGGCCGAGACCTACAACCAGTTCTTCACGATGCACGGGTTGACCATGATCTTTCTCGTGGTCATGCCGTTGGGTGTGGGCATCATGAATTACATGGCGCCGCTGATGATCGGGGCGCGGGACGTCGCCTTCCCCCGCATCAACGCGTTCAGCTACTGGGTCTTCCTCTTGGGTGGACTGTTCCTGTACTCGAGCTTCTTCCTCGGCGGAGCCCCCGATGGAGGCTGGTTCGGATATGCGCCTCTAAGCACCGAGCTCCCGGGCAACGGGATGACCTTCTACTCACTCGGTCTTCAGATCCTTGGTGTGGCCTCTCTGCTCGGAGCGGTCAACTTCATCGTGACGATCCTCAATATGCGAGCCCCGGGAATGACGCTAATGCGCATGCCGGTATTCATCTGGATGACGCTCGTCACGGCATTCCTGTTGCTGTTCGCCATGCCGGTCATCGCGGTTGCGCTGTTCGAGTTGATGTTCGACAGGGTCTACAACGCGAACTTCTTCAATCCGGCGACCGGTGGTGACCCCGTTCTGTGGCAGCACCTCTTCTGGCTCTTCGGCCACCCCGAGGTGTACATCATGATCCTGCCCGCCATGGGCATCGTCTCGGATGTGCTGCCGACGTTCTCCCGCAAGCCCATCTTTGGCTACGCGGCCATCGTGTTCGCAGGCATCGCGATCGGTTTCATGGGCTGGGGAGTGTGGGCTCATCACATGTTCGCGGTGGGTCTCGGACCGGTGGCCAATTCGGCGTTCGCCCTTTCGACCATGTTCATCGCGGTGCCCACGGGAGTGAAGATCTTCAACTGGCTGGGCACGATGTGGAAAGGCGATCTGCATTTCGACACGCCGATGTTGTTTGCTATCGGCTTCGTGTCGATGTTCATCATCGGTGGACTGTCGGGCGTCACCCACGCCATCGTTCCCCACGATGCCCAACAGACAGATACCTACTACATCGTCGCCCACTTCCACTACGTGTTGTTCGGCGGGGCGATCTTCGGTCTCTTTGCAGGCATGTATTACTGGTGGCCCAAGGTTTTCGGAAAGCTGCTGAGCGAGGGCCTCGGCAAGATCCACTTCTGGCTCATGTTCATTGGCTTCAACCTCGCGTTCGGACCTATGCACATTCTCGGGCTCGAGGGCATGCCGCGGCGCACCTACACCTACCCTGACGGGATGGGCTGGAACCTCTGGAACCTCGTCTCCACGGTCGGCGCCTTCATCATCGCCGTATCGATCGCAGTCTTCCTGGTCAACGCGGTTCTAACGAAGCGCAAGGGCCGCGAGGCCGGCGCGGACCCATGGGATGGACGGACTCTCGAGTGGTCGATTCCCTCTCCCGCACCCGAGTACAATTTCGCCGAGATTCCGATCGTCAAGGCGCGCGACGACTTCTGGCATCGCAAGTACGTCGTCAAACCGGATGAGCAGGTAACACCAGTGGTGGCGGGCGGAGCGGTGGCTGCCCACGAAGACGAGGACGATCCCGGACACGGCATTCATCTTCCCGCTCCGTCGTTCCTGCCCGCGATGGCCGCGCCTGGCCTTCCCATAATGGCGTACGGCGTCATCTATAGCTGGCCGTTGATCGTTCTGGGAGGACTCCTCCTGCTGCTTGCGCTGTTCGCATGGGTCCTCGAGCCGTCGGAGGTCGATCACTAGTGGCGACCGAGCTGACCCCCGCGGTGCACGAGCACCACACGTCGACGGGACTCGACAACACCAAGATGGCCATGTGGGGCTTCCTCGGATCCGAGTGTCTCTTCTTCGGGTCGTTTATCTCGACCTACCTCCTGTACCGCAACCAGACGGCGGATGGCCCAACCTCCGCCGATCTCTACGACATCCCGTATACGTCGGTCAGCTCCTTCGTGCTGCTGATGTCATCGCTGACGATGGTTCTCGCTTTGGCTGCATGCCACCGGAGCGATCAACGGGGAATGCGTGCCTGGCTGCTTGCAACCGCTTTGCTGGGGATGGTGTTCATCGGGGGCCAGATCTACGAGTTCACGGAGTTCGCCCACCAGGGTCTCGGCCTCGACGTCAGTCCATTCGGCTCGAGCTTTTACGTCCTGACCGGCTTTCACGGTGCTCACGTCACCGTCGGTATCTTGATGCTGCTCCTGCTGGTCGGCATGTCGATGTTCAACCGACTGGGTTCCGATGATTCGCGCAAGGTCGAGTTGATCGGTCTCTACTGGCACTTCGTCGACATCGTCTGGATCATCATCTTCACCGTCGTCTACCTGATCCCAAGCTAGGTGAACGAATGAGTCAGTACGCAGAAGCTCAAGAGGAACTGGAACTCGAGCATCATCCGGGTCCGGCCCAGTACGTCAAGATCGCAGTCATCCTCGCGGTCCTCACCGGCATCGAGGTCGCGATCTCATACGTCGACGCGCTCTCGGACGTCCTGATCCCGCTGCTGGGAGCCCTGGCGATCGCGAAGTTCGTGATGGTCGTCGGCTACTTCATGCACCTGAAGTTCGATAGCAAGTTGTTCCGGTACCTCTTTGTGACGGGCATTGGTTTCGCTTTGGCAGTGTTCACCATCGTGCTCGTCATCTTCTTCAGCGCGGAGGGCGGTCCCTCTCCCGGCGGACCCGGCTAGCGTGATGTCGTTGGCCCAAGCAAATACGGAGACCGCGGTCAACCCGTGGGCCTGGAATCCACACCCAGAGATCTGGCTTGCTCTGATACTTCTGGCCGGCGCGTACGCATGGGCGATTAACGTGCTCGGGCCCCGAAAGGTGGCCGAGCGGCAACGGCCGGGCGGGCCCCAAGAAAAGCCGGCGACGCCCGGACAGGTCTTCGCCTTCTACTCGGGAATCATCCTGATGTGGTTTGCGTCGGACTGGCCGATCCACGACATCGCCGAGCGGTACCTCTTCAGCTTCCACATGATTCAGCACATCGCATTCATGTTGGTGGTTCCACCGTTGTTGCTGCTTGGAACTCCCAAGTGGTTGCTGCGGACCCTCATCGGAACCGGCCTCAGATTCAGGTTCATGCGCATCGTTACGAAGCCGGTGCTCGCGCTGCTCATCTTCAATGTGATGATCGCCTTCATTCACTGGCCGGCGGTCGTCGATCTTCAGACGTCTTCCAACGCGGGGCACGGCGCGGTCCACGGGTTCATTCTGGCCGCTTCGATCATCGGCTGGTGGCCCGTCGTGGCACCGCTGCCCGAGTTGGGACGGCTGAGCGAGATCGCAAAGATGTTCTATCTCTTCCTCACTTCGATCATTCCAACGGTTCCCGCGTCCTTCCTGACTTTTTCCGACGGTGTGCTCTACAGCCACTATGAGGAAGTACCGCGCCTCTGGGGATTGAGCCCCACGACCGACCAGATGATCGCGGGGCTCATCATGAAAATCGGGGGTGGCCTGCTACTGTGGACCGTCATCGCGGTGATCTTCTTCCGCTGGAACGCGCACGAGGAGCGAGAGAAAACCGAGTCGGTTACATGGGATGAGTTCGAGCGCGAGCTTGAAGCGTGGGATATGAGGAAGTAGTCAATCGTTTTCGATGAACGAGACAATGAGGTAGAAGCGAGAATGGCCCAGGAGACACCACCGCAAACGGGGATGTCGGGAGAGGTTCGGTTCAAAGTTCCTCTCGCCGTCGTTTTGCCATTGGTGGCGTTACTCGTGATCGGCCTGCTCGCGGTCGGCTTCGCCCTCATACTTCTGTCGCTCGAGCCGGCCGCCGCGACGACCCTTGCGCTCGTTATGGCCGCTAACGTGCTGGGTGCCTGCGCCTTCTACGCGCTCCGGCCCGATACCGCGCGCAGGCGCTGGCCCGAGCTCGCAGCGGTGGTTCTCTACCCGCTTCTAATAGGTATCGCGGTCGCACAAACGGGGTTCCTGAACGAGGAAGAGGCTCATGGAGGGGGAGGCGGTACCGAGGCTCCCGCCCCCGGCGGGGGAACGACAGTGGTCGCGGAGAACACGGCCTTCGACGTCGAGGAGATCACTGTGGGGGCCGGCGAGGACTACACGGGTACGCTCGAGAACGCGGACTCGGTCGTCCACAACATCGCCTTTTACGAGAGCGAGGAGGACACCTCGGATCCCGCCGCGGCCTTCTATACGAGTGATGACGCGGGCGGCGGCGAGAGCGTGGAGTTCGAGCTCACGGCCCCCGATGAGCCCGGCGACTACCCGTTTCTCTGTGACTACCACCCGACCACGATGACCGGTACCCTCGTCGTGGAAGAAGGCGGCGGTGGTGGTGGCGGAGCCGGTGAAGGCGACGGCGACGAGGGTGGCGGCTAGCTCCGTTCGCTCGTCCCCTTCCTCGAAGGCTGGCATGCTGAGGAGGTAATGCTCCTCGCTCACGGCAACATCGCACCCGAACCGAGCATCTCATCGGTGCTCGGCGCGTGGCCGTTCGAACCACTCGTGTGGCTCGGGGTCGGTCTCGCGGGGTGGTGGTACCTGCGAGCGTACGCACGCGTGCCGGCCTACCCATCGGTCCGGCGACTCCATTGGATTTTCGGGCTCGCGTTCGTGGCCGTTGCGCTCGCCAGTCCGATAGCGGTTTACGAGGGTTCCCTTTTCTGGGTCCACATGGTCCAGCACCTGGTGCTGACGATGGTCGCCGCACCTCTGCTCGTACTCGGTGCACCCGTGACCCTCGCTCTCCGCGCCGCCGCTCCGCAGGGGCGTAGGAGGATGTTGCGCGTGCTGCACTCGGGCCCGGTGCGGTTCTTGACTCATCCCATCGTTACGTGGACCACCTTTGCGCTGGTGATGTGGCTCACACATTTCAGTCAGCTCTACGACCTCGCGCTCGAGAACGAATTGGTGCATGTGGCCGAACATGTCGTCTACCTCACGGCGGCATGCCTCTTTTGGTGGCCG
>Ga0299907_10001224_pt1 | contig 14475 bp, 10 predicted proteins | sample RVTome_16_FD_198680 | JGI IMG/M metagenome (GOLD analysis project Ga0299907, IMG submission 198680) | Soil microbial communities from uranium-contaminated site in the Upper Colorado River Basin, Wyoming, United States - RVT152D67 (version 2) ... | reverse complement strand
ACCAGGGCCAGGAGGCGCTCCTCGCCGGAACGGACCGTCTCGTAGAGGTGGGCGTTCTCGATGGCCACCGACGCCATCTGGGCCAGGGACACCAGGATCGCCTCGTCGTCACCGGTCAGCTCCCCCGTCTCCTTGGTACCCACGGCCAGGGTCCCCACGGGGGTGCCGGAGCGGTTGTAGAGGCGGGCGGAGAGGGCCACCGGCGCCGGCCCGGTGCCGGGGCCGGCGACGGGGGCGCCAGAGCGGGAGCCGACGGTGCCGGAGTCGCCAGAGCCGGAGTCGCCAGAGCCGGAGTCGCCAGAGCCGGGGTCGACGGAGCCGGAGTCGAGGTCGGCCAGCAGCCGCTCGTGGACCTCGGTCCACAGCCCGCCCGGTCCCGCCCCCACCCGCAGGGGTGGCGCTGGGGTGCGGTCCAGCACGACCAGGGCATGGCGGGTGCCGAGCACCCGGCGGGCCTGTTCGGCCACCACGTTGGCCACCTCCCGGAGGCTGCGCTGGGGCTGCACGGCCCGGGCCGCCTCGGTCAGGCGCCGGAGCAGGCCGGCCCGGGCGGCGGCGTCGCCGGCGGCCCGCTCCGTCTCCTGGTAGAGGGAGATCCGCTCCAGGGTCAGCGCCGTCCGGGCGGCCAGCTCCTCCACCGCGGCCACGTCCGAGGCCCGGTAACCCCGCCGGCCGGGGGCGGTGGCGCAGGTGATGGCCCCCACGGAGAGACCCTGGATGCGGATGGGGACGATGAGGTACGACTCCAGGCCCAGCGCCCGGATGAGGGCCAGATGGTCGGCGTCTTCCGGAAGGCCCGGTGGGGCGTGGACATCCCACACCAGCTCGGAGGTGCCGCTCGCCATCACCCGGTGGACGGGCGCGGCCCACTCCGGCCACTCGGCCAGCAGGGCCGGGAGCCGGGCACCGGCGCCCGGATCCGCATGGGTGGAGGCGACCCGGCCGATCCGGCCCCGGTCCATGACGTCGACGGCGCACCAGTCGGCGAAGGCGCCGACGACCACCGCCACCAGGGCGCGCAGGGCGCCGCCCACGTCGTCGAAGCCCGCCACCAGGGCCCGGCTGCCCTCGGCCAGGAGATCGAGGTGGTGGCGGGCGTGGGCCGCGCCCAGGCGGGCCCGGCGCTCGGCGGCCTCCAGCTCGACCAGCCGGGCAGCGAACGGCGGCGGCAATTCGGGCGGGTCGGCGGGGTCCACGCTCGACAGCATGCCTTCGTGGGCCGGTGCGTGCGATACACGCCCTGTGAGGGCCTCGATCGCGATCGGCTGCGCTCAGGCGGCGCGATGCGGGCCCTGGGAGGGCTCAGATCGCGCTCACCTGCGGGACTAGCCCGGTCTAGTCCGTTCGCGTCATCGTGGAAATGCGCCTCGTGCCAGGGCCCGTAGAGCCTGATACTCGCTTGAATGGTCATACCGGCAGCGGATCTCTCTCTCAATCCACGCGGCGACGTTCGCCCGGACCAGGTGCCGGTGGATCTGTCCGGCGGCAGCACCGTGCTGGTGGCCGACGACGACCCGTCCGTGCGGCGCCTCGTCACGCTCGCCTTCGAGCTCGACGGCTTCACCGTGGTGTCGGCCAGCGACGGCCGGGAGGCGCTGGACTGCGCCCTCAGCCTGCGGCCGGCGGCGGCCGTCCTCGACGCCGTCATGCCCCACCTCGACGGGATGGAGGTCAGCCGGGGGATGCGGCTGGCCCTGGGCCAAGGTCCGGCGGTCCTGATCCTGACGGGACGGACCGACGTGGCCGACCGGATCGCCGCCTTCGAGGCGGGCGCCGATGACTATGTCGTCAAACCCGTGAAGGTCACCGAGCTGGTGGACCGGGTGAAGCGTCACCTGGAACGGGGAAGCGGACACCACTCCGGGAAGCTCCTCGGTGGCCCGGAGGTGTACGAGGACCTCCGCCGGCGCATGCGGGCCGGCGAGGCGGTGGCGGCCATGTGCGTGGGCGTCGTCGGGCTCCGGCCCTTCAGCAGCCACTACTCCTACGCCCGGGCGGAGCGGGTGCTGCGCTGGATCAGCGACGCGCTCGTGGGCCTGGCCGACCGACGACCGGGCACGGTGGTGGGTCGGCTCGGGGCGGACGACTTCCTCACCCTCTCCCCGCCCCGGGATGTGACCGACCTGGCCGACGACCTGCTGGCCCTGTTCGCGGCGCAGATCCCGGCCTTCTACGACCCGGCCGATGCGGAGCGGGGCTGGATCGACGTCACCGACCGCCTGGGCCGCACCCGCCGTCACCGGCCCCTGACCCTCGGGATCGGCATGGCCTCGAGCGTCCTCGGCGCCCGCTCCCGGCACCACCTCGAGCTGGTGGAACGGGCGGCCGAGATGGCTCGCTACGCCGGCACCGGAGAGACCAGCCGGGTGGCCGTCGACCGACGGACCTGATCGGAACTAGTGGTGCGTCCGGCAAATGACGGAGCGGTTGTGGCGAGTCCTGGGCGTCGCTGGCAAGGACGCACGACGAGGCGGAGCTTTTCCTCCGCCGAGGAGGAGGACGCAGCCAGCGGCGTTCAGGGCCGCCAGAACCGCCCGATCATTTGCGGGACGTACCACTAGGGCCGCTCGATCTGCAGTGCCGTATGGCGAGCGAGCACTTCGAAGTCGGCGTCGGCGTGCAGGACCCTGATGCCAGCCCGAATGGCGAGGGCGCCGATCAGGCAATCGATCAGCTTCCTGACCGTTTCACCGCTCCGGCGACAGACGCGATAGAGGGCCGCCGCTTCTTCGTAGTCCATTGGCTCCGTTGACATGATGGAGGCCCGAGCCAGCAGTCCGCGCAGGTCGTCGAGATGGCGCTCATTCCGGGCGCCGGCGAGGATCTCCATGCGGATCGGATGGCAGGTGGCGATGTCGGCCTCGAGCAGTTCGTCAACCCGGGCGCAGACGGGACTGCCGGTATCGCGCAGGAACTCCACCCAGGCCGAGGTGTCGACGAGGATCACCCGACGCGGCCGGCTCGCATCTCATCGAGATCACCCTCCCAGCCCGAGCCCCGCAGACGGCGCGCGGCTTCGAGGCTCAGAGGTTCGGCGGCAACGATCCGAAGGGCGAAGTTGACTGCCTCGCGCTTGGTGCGGAACTGGTAGCGCTCCATGACGGCGCGGCACGCCTCGTCGTCGAGATCAATGTTGGTGCGTGACATACACCTACGATACACCTCCTCCTGGACGGTCGTTGTCGCGCGTAGCCTGCGCACCATGACTGCCGAAGACACCGGCCTGGCCGCCGGATATGTGTGGGACAACGCCATGGAGGAGGCCCGCCAGCGGCTGGGGCTCCTGGAGCAGACCTATGACCGGGGGACGCTCCCGTGCCTGGACGCCGTGGGGGTCGGCCCGGGCTGGTCGTGCCTGGAGGTGGCCGGAGGCGGCGGCTCCATCACCCGGGAGCTGTGTGCCCGGGTGGGGCCGACGGGCCGGGTGGTGTCGGTCGATCTCGACACCCGGTTCCTGGAGGAGATCGAGGCGCCCAACCTGGAGGTGGTCAGCCGCGACATCGTGGCCCACGGCCTGCCCGAGGGTGAGTTCGATCTCGTGCACGTGCGGGCCCTGCTCATGCACCTCCACGAGCGGGACCAGCTGTTCAAGATGCTGGCCGGGGCGGTACGACCGGGCGGATGGCTCCTGATCGAGGAACCCGACCTCTATGCCGTCGAGGCGCTGGCCACGGACGCCTTCGCCGCCGTGTGGCCCATCGCCATAGGCGCCCTGGCGCCGGCGGGGCTCGAGCCCCGCTTCGGCCGCCGCCTGCCCGGCCTCCTCCGGGCCGAGGGCTTCCTCGACGTGACCTGCGAGATGGACAACTTCCTCTACCCCGGCGGGTCACCTGCCGCCCGGTTCCTCCAGATGACCCTGGAGCAGGCGGCGGAGAAGGTGTCCTTCAGCCCGGAGGACCAGGCCGTGATCGACGCCGCCATCGCCGAGCTGGACGATCCCGACCGCTGGTTCCCCCCGGTGGGAATGGTCGCCGCCTGGGGCCGCCGCCGGCCCTGACCGAAGAGCCGATTGCCAGGCCAGGACGGGCTGGCTAGGCTTCCCCCCCACGTTGCCTCCGGCCGACCCTCGGGCGGCTGGTGGCCACGCTCTCGGCGTCGCCCCAGACCCCGGTGGCGCATCGTTTCGGTGCACCGCGACCGGGAGGGCTGAGCCGATGCGAACTCCGATGCAACCCGCGGTCCGACCCGCGCCGCCGTTTCTGGCCGATCTCCTGGCCGCCCGGGCTCTGCTCCAGGCCATGGCGCCGGGCTGGGACGCCCCATCCTCGGCCCGGTCCCTGGCCGGCATGGCCTCCGGAGATCAAAAAGCCCTCCACCGGGCGCTGGCCCGTATCCAGCTCAACAGTCTGGATCGGCCCACGCCCATCGCCGAGCGGGCCGCCCAGGCGCTGCGCCTGAGCTTCGACCCGCCCACCTCCACCCCGGGGAGCACACGATGAAGCGGTCCCTCCGACTCGCCCCCCGAGAGACGGTCCCGCCCCTCCAGCTCCACGCCGTCCGGGCCGTGCTCGACGCCTGGCAAGGCAAGGACTGGCTGTGGTGCGGCGACGAGGAGATGGCCCGCCTCGCCGTCAACGCCTGCCGGACCGCCTTCGATCGGTACCGCGCCGTCCTCGACGAGGCCACCGGCGACGACGAGGAGCTGGGCGACGGGGGTTCCGCCGCCTAACTTAACTAGCTAGTAACTAACGCACCCCGCGCCGCAGACGGCCGTAACGGCTGTTTGGCCCAGGAGCGGACCAAGGCCATGAGGGCCACCATGACGCCCGAAGGCGCGTGGCGTTGCGGTTGCAGCGAGGAGTGGCGCCCGTGCGTGGCGAACAAAGACGCGATGCGACGGTCGAAGATTCAGCATGCGGATGCGGAACCGGTGCGCCGGGGCCGGACGCTGCGCGTCGTCGCGCCCGACGATCTGGCGGAAGTCGTTCGTCTCGTCCGTGGGCGGGCGTGTGACCTCCGGTCGGTGGCGCTCGACGACCAGGGCGGCAACCTCCACGTCCCCGTCTCGGAACGGGCTGCGCCATCTGTCCACTTCGGCCCGGCCTCGCGCCCCGGGCCGCGTCGTGGTGGCGGCGGCGAACTCGTCGTGCGCCGCGTGGTCGAGTTCTCGCTCGAAGGCTCCGAGGCGATCCGGTGGTTCGACCTCGACGGGCTCGTCTACGACGACCACACCCGCCGGCTCGCCATCGTGTCCAACGGTGCGCTCCGATTGATCCTCACCGTCGAACGGCTCGACCTCGCACTCAGCCTGCGGGACGCCGAAGCCACCACCGCCACGAACCTTCACTGACCGGGATCATCTCGCACTGACCGGGATCATCTCGGCGAGGCCGCGGTCGAGCCCTGGTGAGCTCAGGGCCGGCAGGAGCGACAACGGCCCACGATGGCGAAGTGGCGGCGGTCCAGCTCGAAGCCGTACTGGCGCTCGAGCATCCCGAAGAGAGGCCGCAGCTTGGCCACCGGGACCTCCTCGACCCGTTCGCAGTGCTCGCAGAACAGGTGCTGGTGAGACTGGTCGGCGAGGTGGTAGACGGCCCGGCCGTGGCCGAGGTGGACGTGGTCCACGACCCCGAGGTCCTCGAGCGACTCCAGCGTCCGGTACACGGTGGACAGGTTCACGGACGGGAACCGGGACTGCACCTGGTCGGCGATCTGCTCGGCCGTCACGTGGCCCTCGGCCCCGACCACCGCCTCGACGATGGCCTGGCGACTGGCCGTCCGCCGGCCGCCGCCGGCGGAGAACCGGGCCAGGATCTCTTCCACCCGGGGGGCGTGCCCCTTCTTGACCACGACCCCACCATAGCGCCTTGATGCAACCAGACGCTGTTGCGACTGGCTGCATCAAGTCTACGACGTGCTAAAGAGCAGGTCTCAGGGCCACGAGGACACCGACCCACCGACCGGACTGTGTGGCGTTGGCGGTGCGGTCGTCGGTGGCGCCGGCGCTGGCCTGGACGGAGTCCGAGGATTCGGCCAGGGCGTCCCGGGTGTTGGACGTGTTGAAGGCGGTGTTCTCCCAGCGCTCGGTGCTACCCGCCGGCGGGGAGATGTTGCCCTCGGCGTTGATGCCCGCCAGATGGAGGATCATGGCCCCGGCGGTGGTGGTCGTGACCGAGGGTGCGGTGATGCTGGTGCTCTCGCCGGTGGCGCCGTTGTGGGCGTCGATGGGATGGGCGGTGTCGACACCCGAGTAGCTGCTGATGCCACCGGTGATCCGGCGGTAGTTGCCTAGGCTCCAGGTGTACGAGGACGGTTCGGAGGCACCGGCCACCCGCACGAAGACCGACTGCTTGATTGCGGTACCGACCGCGTCCTCGCGGACGGAAGTCCATCCGGCCGGCGCCGACACGGGGAGGGCGTCGTTCTGGACGATGGAGGCCACCATCACATCACCGGCCACGGTGCCGGCCGGCTTGGAGATGGTGATGCTGGTCCTCGACGAGGAAGAACCGTCGGAGGAGGCGGAGCGGAAGGCCACCGGTCCCGTCCCCGGGGGCGGCGGCGGCGGGGGCGGGGGCGGGGGCTCCGTCGAAGGAGCCCCGTGACAGGTGACATCGGTGCCGGTGTCGGTGAACGACTTGCCCGCCTCGGGGACGAACTGCCAGTCGTAGCTGTTGGTGTGCAGGCTGAGCTTGAGGACGCCGTACGTGTCGCTGTTGCGGACCTGGCTGTTCGGCTTGGCGGTGGCGAAGCCATAATGGCTGCGCCCGCCCATGCCCGCCGTGAACTGGCGGAGACCGAAGTCCACGTCAAGGACCCCGCCTGGCGTCTGGGGCGCGAAGCGCTCGTAGACGTGGTCATGCCCGGAGATGACCACGTCGGCGCCGGCCTGGTAGAGCGCCTCCCAGAAGTTCAGGGTGGCCGTGCTGCTGCCATGGACGCTCGATGAGCTGAACAGGGGGTGGTGCCAGATGGCGACGGTGCACGCCGCATTGGAGGCGGCCAGATCGGCTCGGAGCCACTGGTCCTGAGGAGAGCCGGGGCCGCAGCCTCCGACGGCGTTGCACTGGCTGTTGAGCACGATGACGTGCCAGGCGCCCAGGTTGTAGCTGTAGTAGCCCTTGCCCGCGGGCCCGGCCGCCGCTCCGAAGTAGTTGTAGTAGCCCGACGCCCCGGCCGTGACGTACTCGTGGTTGCCGGCGGCGGGACGCGTCCGGAACTTGTGGCGGCCCCAGCTCGGGTTGTAGCAGTTGGTGAACTCGGCCGCGGTGCCGCTGTCGTAGACGTTGTCGCCCACGGTGAAGACGGTGCCGTCGATGCCGTCGAGGAGGGCGGCGGTGGCCTCGTCGCCGGCCGAGGAGCAGCCGGCGATGTCGCCGGCGCCGACCAGCACGGGATCGCCGGGGGCGTTGGGGTCGACCGTGAAGGCCCGGCTGGCGGGGGTGGGATCGGCGTTGCGGAACTGGTCGAGGGCCCTGACCTCGAAGGTGTGGAGCCCGGTGCTCAGCCCCGGGTACGTCTTGGGCGAGGAGCAGGCGGCGAAGGAGTCACCGTCGAGGCGGCACTCGAAGGTGGAGTTGGCCTCGCTGGACGAGAAGGTGAAGCTGACCGAGTCGGCCTGCACCGTTCCCGACGGACCGGAGGTGATCGTCGTGTTGGGCGCGGTGGTGTCGGGTTCGGACAGGGTGATCAACAGCTGCGGCAGGTTGGTCGCCGCCTCCTTGGAGTTGAACTGCAGGTTGTCCCGCGAGTCGGGGACGACATTGAAGCTGTAGGTCCCGCTGCCGGTCACGACGGCGGTGACGTCGAAGTCGACGTAGTTGCCGGCGTTCACCCGACCCGCGTTGGCCAGCTTGGCGCTGGTGCGGGCCGGGCGGTTGTTCCAGTTGATGCCGGTTTCGTTCCAGACCGGGTCGGACCGGTAGAGGCTGGGCCCGTTCTTGCCGCCGTTGACGGCGAACAGACGCAGGGTCGCCCGCTCCACCACTCCGGTGAGGCCGGGCACGATGAAGCGGGCGTAGCTCTCGGTCAGCGGCGCACGGTCGACGTTGAGGGCGGTGGACGTCCCGAAGTTCGTGGTCGGGCTGCTCTCCGCCACCTTGGCGTCGGCGTCGGCCTGGACGCTCTTGGTCTCGGCGCCCGCCGGGTTGATGGCGACGGCCACCGTCGCCGCCAGCAAGGCGGCAAAAGCCACGAGATGGAACATTCGGCGTCTGCCCATGGGGGTGCGCGTCTCCTCGTCGGGGGTGCGAGGCGAAAAGGCGTCGCCGCGGCCCCGAGACCGGGCGACAGCCACACAGTTCGGATCCCTCCGGTGAGGCTCCTGCCGTCAGACCGTCTCGGGATCAGGGCGCGTGGAGGTAGATGGCCTTGTGCACGCTTTGTCTCCGCCCGGTCCCCGCTCCCGCCGCTCCCGGCGTCAGGGCAGGGTCGCACCCCCGTCGAGGACGAAGACCCCCCCGGAGGTCCCGGCGTAGACGGTCCCGTCGGAGCCGACGGCGAGCTCGCGGGCCGAGTTGATGGCGCTGCGCCACAGGTCGTCGGCCACGTCGCTCCAGGCCCGCTGCACGCCGGTGCCCGAAGTGGTCAGCGCGTTGGCGTAGACCCGGGAGACGTCCGCGGTGCCCTCGGCCTGGGTGGCGACGTAGATCCGGCCGTCGGAGCCCACCGCCACCGGCCCGGGCCTGCCCCCGGGTACGCCCAGGGAACCCAGCGTGGCGCCGCCGGCGCCGGCGGTGCCGGCGTTGGCGATGACCGAGACGCCGGCCGACGTGGCCAGGTAGACGATGTTCTGGTTGGTGGGGTGACCGGCGACGAACCCCTGCTTGTTGGTGCCCGTGTCGGGACTGGAGTAGAGCTTCGTCCAGGTCAGGCCGAAGTCGTCCGAGCGCCACAGCCCGGAGGAGCGGTCGTAGACGTAGATCTTGTTCCAGCCCGGCCGCCAGGCGAACTCCACGACCTGGGGGTACACGAAGCCGTTGATGATGGGACTGGTGAAGCCCGACGCCTGGGTCCATGAACCGCTCCCCACCTTGCGGTACATGCCTCCGCCCTGGAGGACGGCGAGCACGATGGGAGTGGCCGGCGCCGCCGGGTCGCGGACCACGGCGAGGCCGATGGGCCGCCGGCCGCTGGACACGCCGGTGTCGAGGACCTGCGTCCACCCGGTGGTGGGGGTGGAGGGGTCGGCGTCCATCCAGATCTGGCCGAAGGTGTTGACGTCGCGCTCGCCCATCCCGAAGTAGACGGGCTTGTTCGAGCCGCCGGCCGCCGTATCCACGGCCACCGACCACGTGTCGCCCGCCTCGTTGGGCGCCCCCGCGGCCTTGAGGGCCTGGCTGACATTGCGGGCCGTGCGCAGCGCGTCCGTGCTGGAGAAGCCGCGGTAGTCGTTGGACCCGACGTACACCCGTCCGGCGACGTCCGGGTCGGCCGTCACCCTGCTCTGCACCAGGATGTTGATGCCGGTGGGCACCGGATACCAGGTGGCGCCGTTGTCCCGGCTCCGCCACGGGCCGAGCTGGCCCGCCATGATCAGCGTGTTGGGGTCGGTGGGGCTGACGGTGATCCCGCTGGCGGTGTAGATGGGGTCCTTGCCCGGCCAGCCGTAGTTGTTCTCGGTGATGGCCCAGAAGGGGTCGGGCGTGCCGTTGGGGCCGGCCATGTCGTTGGGCGTGTCGGTGAGCTGGTTGGGCAGCGCCGCCCAGGACCCGTCGGTGGCGAAGTCATCCGTGGAGGTGCCCCGCCACATGTTCTTGTAGGCCACGGTGGTGCTGGGACGCCACGCCTTGTCGCTGGTCACCCACAGGGTCGTGGTCGAGCCCCGCTTGTAGATCTCGATGCCGTAGTACGTGACGGTGCTGGCCGACGGGCCGGCGGCGATCCTGCGCCAGGCGGTGGCGGCCCCGGCGGTGCGGGCGGTGGCCAGGCGGAAGGCGCCGACCCCGGCGCCCCCGGCGTCGTTGGCCACGGCGTAGAGGTGACCGCTCGAGGCGCGCACCTCCTCGGCGTTGCGGGGTGAGCCGGTCAGCTCGGTGGTGACGGCACCGCTGGTGTGGGCCTGCGCCACCCGGTAGACGCGGCCCGTCCCGGCGCCGGCGGAGGAGCCGTAGGTGGCGACGTAGACGGTGGTCGGGTCCTGGTCGTCCAGGGCCAGGCCACGGATGAAGTACGGCCTGCTGCCGGCAGGCGCCAGGGCGACGGTCGTCCAGGCGCCGGGGTCGCCGCTCGAGCCGAGGGGGGCTCGCATGAGCCCCTGCTCGTAGGTGCCGGCGTAGAGGAAGCCGTTGGCCGCATCGACGGCCAGGAGCTGGCCCGTGGATCGGGGGTGCGGGCGTGGCAGCCCGTCGCCCGACGGGGTGTTGTTGCCATGGCCGGTGGGGGTGGTGGAGTCCATCCGCCAGCTGTGGCCACCGTCCTCACTGACCATGACGCCGCCGGTCCCGGGGTCGCCCTGCCCGGCCAGGGCGTAGGCCACATCGGGCAGGGTCGGGTGCCATTGCACCGAAGCGATGTAGTCGGCGACGTTCCGGCCCCGGGTGAGCCAGGTGCTGCCGCCGTCGGTGGAGAGGTGGATGCCCCCGATGTCGGTGTTGAGCAGCACCCGGTTCCCGTCGGTGGGGTGGAAGCGGACGAAGTTCATGTAGCCGGCGCCGTAGGCGTTGCCCGAGCGCCAGGCCTGCGTGTCGGTCGTCGCCGGTGCCGGTCGCAGCAGCAGGGCGAGGCCGATGTTCGGGCCGGCCTGGGTGGCCTCCGCCGTGCGGATGCCGGTGGCGCCGGTCGAGGCGATCCCCACGTCGGCCAGGGCGGCGAGGACGTCCCGGGCGTTCTTCGGGTTGGGTGATGACATCTCCCACCGTTCGGTCATCCCCGCTGGGGGCGTGACGGTCCCCTCGGCGTTCACGGCCGCGAGATGGAGCAGGAGGCTGTCGGGCACGGTGGCGTCGAGGGACGGGGCGCTCACCGCGGTCGAGGCGGTGGTTTGCACCAGGGCGGCATGGGCGGCGACGGGGCTGGCCGTGTCCACCCCCGAATAGGCGGTGATGCCGCCGGTGATGCGCCGGGTGGTGCTGGTGTCGAGGGCCCACGTGTACGAGGCCGGCTCGGAGGCGGTCGCCACCTTCCGGTAGACCGCCTGGCGGAGGACGCCGCCGCTGGTGAGATCACTGACCAGCGTCCATCCCGCCGGGGCGACGAAGCCCGGGTCGTCGTCGTTGGAGACGACCTGGGCCACCATGACGTGGCCGGCGGTGACGTTGGCGGGGCGGCCGATGGTCAGGGCGGGCTGGGCCGTGGAGGACCCGGCCCAGGTGCTGCCGACCGCCTCGATGGGGCCGGGGACCGGCGGGGGCGGGGGCGGCGGCTCCTCCACCGGCGGGGCGCCGTGGCAGGCGGCCGTCCCGGAGTCGACGACGGCGCCCCCGCCGACCCGCAGCAGCTCGAAGTCGTAGTCGCCGGGCCGCAGGGTCAGCTTGAGGACCCCGTAGTCGGCGCTGTAGCGCACCTGGCTGTTGGGGGCGACGAGGGAGAAGCCGTAGCGGCTCCGCCCGCCGAGGCCGGCGGTGATCTGGCGCACGCCGAAGGTCGTGTCGAGCAGCCCGCCCGGGCTCTGGGGGTCGAACCGCTCGTAGATGTGGTCGTGGCCGTTGACGATCAGCTCGGCGCCGTCTTCGTAGAGCGCCTGCCAGAAGGGCTGGTAGGCGGTGTCGCTGCCGTGGACGCTCCCCGAGCTGAACCGGGGATGGTGCCATATGGCCACGGTGCACTCGGCCGCCACCTCCTGGAGGCGGGCCCGCAGCCACTGCTCCTGGGCGGAGCCGGCGTGGCAGCCCCCGACCGCGTTGCACTGGCTGTTGAGGACGACGACGTGCCAGCCGCCCGCCATGTAGTCGTAGTAGCCCTGGCCTGCCGGCCCGGCGGCGGCCCCGAAGTAGCCGAAGTAGCCGGCGGCTCCGGCGGTGCCGTACTCGTGGTTGCCCACCACCGGGTGGGTCCGGGCCTTGTGCCGTCCCCAGGTCGGGTGGTAGCAGTTGTTGAACTCGGCGGTGGTGCCGTTGTCGTAGACGTTGTCGCCCACGGTGAAGACCCGGGCGTCGGGGCGGGCGGCCACCACGGCGTCGACCAGCTGGGCGGTGGCCTCGTCGTTGTCGTTGCTGCAGGAGGCGATGTCGCCGGCGCCGACGAGAACGGCGTCGCCGCTCACCGGGACCTCCACCGTCCAGGTCCGGGTGGCCGGGTCGGGGTCCACATTGTCGGCCAGGTCGACGGCCGCCACGGCGAAGGTGTGGGTGCCGTTGGCCAGTCCGGAGTAGGACTTGGGCGAGGCGCAGGTCCCGAAGCTCCCGGCGTCGAGGCGGCACCGGAACTCGGAGACGGGTTCGTCGGCCGAGAAGGTGAAGGTGGCCGATCCGGTGGTGACGGTGCCCGACGGGCCCGAGTCAATGGTGGTCTGGGGCGGGGTCGTGTCGCCGGGAGGAACGGAGCCGGCGGGCCGGAGGGCGATGGCCACGCCGATGCTGGGCCCCGCCGGGTCGACCGTGGCCGTCCGGGTGCCGGTGGCGCCGGCGGCGGTCAGCGGTTCATCGGCCAGGGCGACGAGCACGTCCTTGTTGTTCTTGGGGTGGGGAGAGTTGGCCTCGAAGCGCTGGGTCATCCCCACCGGGGAGGTGACGGTTCCCTCGGCGTTGACCGCCGCCAGGTGCACGAGGCGCGCTCCGGTCGAAGTCACGACCACCGACGGCGCCGTGACCGAAGCTCCCGTCTGGGTGCGGGCGTCGTGGGCCTCGATCGGGTTCTCCGGCTCCACGCCCGAGTACGTGGTGATTCCCGCCGCCACCTGGGGTTTGCCGGAGAGGCTGAAGGTGTACGCCGCCGGCTCGGAGGCGGAGGCCTCCCGCACGAAGACGGCCTGGCCCACCGAGTTCCCGGCTCTGTCGTCCCGTACCCGGTTCCAGCCGGCCGGGGCGACGATGCCGCTGGGGGCGCCGTTGACGGCGACGGTGGCCACCATGACGTGGCCGGCCTGGGTGCCGGCCGGGCGGCTCACGGCGACACTGGAGCGGCCGTCCTGCGACTCGCTCCAGGCGCTGCCCACCACCACGATCTGCGCTTCGGCGGCCGTGGCTGCCGGGGTGCTGGCGGCCTCCGCCGCGACCATCTCGGGCCCGGCGCCGCCTGGGCGGAGGGCGACCGCCACACCGATGCTCGGCCCCGCCTCGCTGGCGGTGGCGGTGCGGGTGCCCGTCGGGCCGGCCGGCGGCCGCGGGGCGTCGGACGACGACAACAGCAGCCCGCCGGCGGTGCCGGGGTCGGGGGCGGCCGCCTCCCAGCGTTCGGTCATCGCCGACGGTGGGGTCATCGTCCCGTCGGTGGCGCTGGCGGCGACGTGGACGAGCAGGCTCCCGGGAAGGGTCGTCGTGACCGAGGGGGCGGTGACCGCAGCCCGGCCGCGGCGCTCCAAGGAGGATCGATGGACGTCGACGGGGTCGGCGCCGTCGACGCCGGTGTAGGTGGTGATCCCCCCGGCCATCCGTGCCGGCTGGTCGAGGGCCCAGGTGTACGACTCCGGTTCGGAGGCGGTCGCCACCCGGTGGTAGATCGCCAGGCGCACGGTCCGGTCGAGGTTGTCCTCCCGCAGCCGGACCCAGCCTTCGGGGGCGGCGAAGGGCACGGTGGCACCCCGGGCGGACACCGAGGCCAGCATCACGTCACCGGGGCGGGTGCCGGCAGGCAGTTCCAGGCTCAGGGCGGTCCGGGTCGACGGGCGGCCGGTGGCGCTGGACGTGGCCGAGACACCGGGGGCGCCGGCGGGCTCGGCCTGGACCGCGCCGGTGGCGCACAGCCCCACCACCAGGGTCAACACCACGGCGATCGAAAAGGCGGATGGCGCTGGGGCGCGCCGGCCCAGATAGCGCATGGGAGAGCTCCTCGAACTTGGCGGGGAACGCGAACTTGCGTCGCTTGGTTGGTTCCGCGGCAAAGCGGAGTTCTCCTCCCCGATTTGGAGAATTGTCGCCCGGAGCGATCCATCGCTTTTTCCGCAATACGGACATTCCGATACAAGTAAATTCGAAAGGTCCGCTCCGGCCAGATGTAGGCAATTCGCCCATAGGGGCCCGCCGCGGGATAGTTCGCGAGGATTCCTCGGTTGGCTGGCGGATATGTGGGTCCACCACGCGGCTGGGGGCCGGTGCGAGGATGGCGGCTGGCGCGAGGAGGAGGGTCCCATGGCCGGTGTCGCACGCAACCAACCTTGTCCGTGTGGCAGTGGCAGCAAGGCCAAGCATTGCTGCGGGGTGCGCCGAGGCCCTTCGGAGGCCGAGCTGGCGAAGGGCTTTCTGGTGGAGCAACGTCGAGCTTCGAGTGCGGCACTGCGGCGTGCGATAAACGACGTCGATGATCTCTTCGGGCTGTATGAGGCAGTGGCAGAGCTTCCCAGCCTGGACTTGAGTTGCCAGCTGCGGTTGCCCCGGCTGTTGCCGCCGGAACTGCAGCGTTTGCGGTCCGCGATAGCCGACGATGATGTCGATGAAATCC
>Ga0299907_10001223_pt1 | contig 14477 bp, 17 predicted proteins | sample RVTome_16_FD_198680 | JGI IMG/M metagenome (GOLD analysis project Ga0299907, IMG submission 198680) | Soil microbial communities from uranium-contaminated site in the Upper Colorado River Basin, Wyoming, United States - RVT152D67 (version 2) ... | reverse complement strand
ACCGCGCACAAGGGTTGGTCGCAGGACATCGAGGACGTCACCGGCTACGCACCGAACTTCCCGATGATCGCGGATGAGGACCGCAAGGTCTCCGAGCTGTACGGCATGCTCGACCAGTCGGCGGCCGACAGCCAGACCGTGCGCTCGGTCTTCGTCATCGGCCCCGACAAGAAGATCAAGCTCACCATCACCTATCCCGCGTCGACCGGCCGCAACTTCGACGAGGTGCTGCGGGTCATCGACTCGCTGCAGCTGACCGCCAAGCACAAGGTGGCGACGCCGGTGAACTGGAAGCACGGCGAGGACGTCATCATCGTCCCGGCGGTCAGCGACGACGAGGCCAAGCAGCAGTTCCCGCAGGGGTGGGACGCGAAGAAGCCCTACTTGCGGCTGGTGCCGGACCCCTCGTCGTCCCGGTAGAGCAGGAAGCGGCCGGTCGCCCGGCTCACGACGTTGCCGTCGCCGTCGGACACGGTGGCGACGGCGAACGCGATCTGGCGCGTCAGCCGCGTCACCTCGCCACGCACGGCGAACGGCGCGTCCTTGTACGCGGAGCGCAGGTAGTCGGCGGACAGGTCCACCGTTGACTTCGTGCGGTCGCGCCCGTCGAGCGACGCGTTGATGGCGAAGTTCATCGCGGCGTCGAGCACGACGTCGTGAACGCCGGCCTGCACGTAGCCGTGCGGGTTGCACGCGAGCGCGGTGGGCGTCCACACAGCACTAGCCCACCCGTCGCCGTACCCGTCGAACGAACAGCCGAGCGCTTCGATGATCGGCATGCCGCCGTCGCCGAGCCAGCGGTCCATGTCCTTGCCCATCGCTGCTGCCCCCGTCAACCAGTCGAGTCAGTCGAGTCGGTCGAGTCGGTCGAAGCGGATCGTGCACTGCACGCCGCCGCCTGGTGTGTCGCGGAGCTCCAACGTGGCATCGAGGCGGCTCGACAGCTCCAGCGCCACCGGCAGCCCCAACCCCATGCCCGCGCCCGTGTGGTTGCCCCGGTAGAAGCGTTGGAACACCCGGCTCCGCTCCGAGTCGGGGATGCCGGGGCCGTGGTCGACGACGAGCACCTCGACCGTAGGACGAGTGCGGGTGCCGTCGACGCGGCGGGCGGTCACTTCCGCCTCGCCTGCGTACTTCAGCGCGTTGTCGACGAGCTGGTTCACGATGTGGCGGAGGATCACGGGGTCGGTCACGACGTACACGTCGTCGGGGCACACCACGTGTACGCGTGACTCGTCGGCCGACAGCATGCGCACCTGGTCGAGCACGGACCGGAGGTGCACCTCCTCGAGCTTCACCTGCGTCATGCCCGCCTCGAAGGACGCGACCGTGAGAATCTCCTCGATGAGCGCGGACAGCCGCCCTACCGATGTCTTGACACGCCCCAGCACCTCCGCCCGTTGCGCCGCGTCCAAGCGGTCGCCGTGCAACAGCAGCGTGTCGGTGAACCCGCCCATGATGGTGAGCGGGGTGCGCAGCTCGTGGGAGATGCGGGCGATGAAGTCGGACTTCATCCGTTCGAGCTCGATCTCCTGCTCGTGGCGTCGCGCGCTCTCGATGGCGCCGGCCACCTGCACGGCCAGCCCTTCGAGCAGGGAGATGTCCTCGTCGTCGAACGCGTCGACCTCGGTCGAGTCGATCTGCAGCGCGCCCGTGACCTCGCCCGACACCATCAGCGGGACGGCGAGGTAGCTGCGCGTCGTGCGGTTGCTGCCCTTGGCCCGCAGCTCCGGGTCGACGCGGTCGTCGTTCTTGATGTCGGGCGAGTAGATCGACTGGCCGTGCATCACGACCCGGCCCGACAGCCCCGTGCCGAGCGGCACCCGGGCGCGCAGGATGTCGTCGCTGACCGGCGGGTCGGACGCGGCGACGAACACGCCCCCTTCGTCCTTGAGCTGGATGGTGCCGCCCTTGAACTCCACGAGCGCGCGCATGGCCTGCAGCACCGCCGACAGCACCGGCGGCAGCTCGCGCGCCGGGCCGATCTCGCGCGCCAGCTTCTGCAGGAGGTGCTGCACCTCGAGGACGCGAGCGAGCCGCTCTTCTGCGCTTGTGGGTGGCCTGCCAGGGGCCATGCGCCATCGTGGCACGCTTCGCCTAGCGGGCGTAAAGCTCGGCTACACGCATGTATCGGGCGTGAGTAGTCTCATTGACCGATCAGTCAAGACGCCCGAAACGAGGACTCGACATGCCCGAGGCAGTGATCGTCGACGCTGTACGCACCGGTATGGGCCGTGGCAAGAAGGACAGCGGCAAGCTCAGCGGCTGGCACCCGGTGGACCTCGCCGCCGAGGTGTTGAAGGCGCTGGTCGAGCGCAACGACCTCGACCCCGCGCTCATCGACGACGTCGTCATGGGGTGCGTGATGCAGGTCGGCGAGCAGGCGATCAACGTCGGCCGCAACGCGGTGCTCGCCGCCGGCTTCCCCGAGTCCGTGCCCGCGACCACCGTCGACCGCCAGTGCGGGTCGTCCCAGCAGTCAGCGCACTTTGCCGCCCAGGGCGTGCTCGCGGGCGCGTACGACATCGTGGTGGCGGCCGGCGTCGAGGTGATGAGCCGCGTGCCGATGGGCATGTCGATGGCGGTCGGCGGCATGCCGTTCGGCCCCAAGGTCGGGCAGCGCTACGCCGGTGTCGGCGGCCTCGTGCCGCAGGGCATCTCCGCCGAGCTCATCGCCGACAAGTGGGGGATCACGCGCGACGAGCTCGACGCGTTCAGCGTGCAGAGCCACCTGCGGGCCGCCCGCGCCCGCGAGGAGGGCCGCTTCCAGAACGAGATCATCCCGGTGAACGTGCGCGACGCGGCCGGCAACGACACCGACGAGGTGTTCGACTACGACGAGGGCATCCGCCCCGACTCGAACGTGGAGAAGCTCGGCACGCTCAAGCCCGCGTTCAAGCCCGACGGCAAGGTCACCGCCGGCAACTCGTCGCAGATCACCGACGGCGCGGCCGCGGTGCTGATCATGAGCGAGGCGAAGGCGAACGAGCTCGGCCTGCGTCCCCGCGCCCGCTTCCACTCGTTCGCGCTCGCCGGCGTCGACCCGGTCACCATGCTCACGGGCCCCATCCCGGCTACGCAGAAGGTGCTCGAGCGGGCGAAGCTGTCGATCGAGGACATGGACGTCACCGAGATCAACGAGGCGTTCGCTTCGGTCGTGCTGGCGTGGGAGCGCGAGTACCACCCCGAGATGACCAAGGTGAACCCCAACGGCGGCGCCATCGCCCTCGGCCACCCGCTCGGCTGCTCCGGCGCCCGGTTGATGGCCACGCTGGTCAACGAGCTCGATCGCACCGGCGGCCGCTACGGCCTGCAGACGATGTGCGAAGGCGGCGGGATGGCCAACGCCACGATCCTCGAACGCCTCGGCTAGGAGGGGCGAGCGAAACTCGCACATCGCTGTCTCACCCTCGGTTCACGGTCGGCTCATCCCGCAGATCGCGGGTGGCGGGGGCACCGCCTGAACGGCCCCCCGCCTGGACGACACCTTGGAGGGTGCCGCCATGGGCAAGGCTACGAGCAAGACGATCCGCGCAACGCGGATTGAAGTGGTGGACAAGGCAGGGCGGGTGCGCCTGGTCCTCGGCTGTCTCGGGCAGGGCGACGGCGAAGTCTTCGGGATCGTCGTCCGCGACGAGCACGGACGGGATCGGGCGGCGATGCTGCACGACGGCCCTGCCGCGGAAGTCGCGCTCGACTTCGACGGGAACACCGTCGCCGCGCTCACCGTCGCGGCCGATGGCCGCGCTGAACTCGTCGTGGCGGACTGACGATGGGCGAGCTACAGCAGACGTTCGGCCGCAACGTGCGCGCGTGGCGCAAGTCGCGCGGCTGGTCTCAGGACACGCTCGCGGAAGTGGTCGGCATCGCGCGCACCTACGTGAGCAACATCGAGCGCGGGCAACGGAACGTCCGACTTACGACAGTCGAACGGCTCGCAGCCGGGCTCGGGCTCTCGCCCTTGGATTTGCTGGTGGAGTAGCGACATCACTTGACCGCTCACCGGGCGGTGCTCGGTGAGCGGCCTACGGCGTGAAGCAGGTGGTGCGGGCGGCGGCAACGATCCTGCGCGCTTTCTGCCGGGCGCCGTCGAGAATGTCTACAAGGGCTGGTGGATGCCCTGGCGGCTCGGCCACCACTACGAACACTTCGAAGGTGCCGTCCACGTCCACGGCCGGGTCGTCGGGAACGATGCGCAGTTCTGCGCGGTGTTCGTCCGCGTCAACGAACTTGGAGTGCCATGTGAACGCTGGCACGGTCTCGCTCGATCCGAAGTGGAAGTGATCGACGGCCACACCCTGGATTGGGATGTGGCGGTGCTTGTCGATGTTGGACAGACGATGCAACAACCACAGGGCGTCGTACTCCACGTTCACGTCGATCGGCCAATATGGCTGCGCCCGCTCGATCAATGTCCGAGCCGCGTCGCTGACGCCACCGGACACGTTCGGAAGCACACGTACTCCGTCCTTGGTCGGTGGCTTCTTCAAGATCGGGAACGTCGTGTCTTGGTCGGGAGTACCGCCGTTTTCGGTGACGAGACACCAGGCCAGGTGGTCCAGGGCCGACCGCAGATCGTGGACGAGTTCGCCAACGATGGTGGCGAGCCGAATGTCAGGGAAGCGGATGCTCTGCTCGACGCGGTGCCGCTTCGCGTCCGGGTCGTACTGACCGCGGTAGCGACAGAGGTCCGATGCGAAGTAGTCGCGGACCATCCCTTTGACTACCTCGAAGTGCTCATCTGCCCGAGCGAGCTTGTTATCGATGGCAAACAGACGATCGGCCACGACCCCGATGCTTGCAGTCAGGCGACGGAGGACGCCGAATGACCTTGGCGCGCCACGTCCAGGGCCACGGCGAGCCGTCCGAGGATGGACAGGTCCGCGTGCAGTCGCACCCGCTCGATCCGTCGTACACGCAGAGGCAACAAGGCCCACTCATGCTTCAGACGGCCGAACTCGCGTTCCACTGCCGTCCGCTCGCGGTAGAGGTCGCCCCAACGCTTCGTGCTGCGCGGGACCAGCGTGTGCAGTCGGTCGGCCTTGATCCACGTCGAAGCGGGCGTGCAAGCGTCCGTGGGGCAACGCCACTTCGACGCCCCGCGCTTGGCGTCCGATCCGGCGAACGTCCACGTCCCGTGCTCGCACGTCGGCGGCTTGTGCTCACCGGCCAGCACCTTCCCCGTCTTCCGCAAGGGGACGATGGGCCGGATGCCGCGCCGCTCGCACTCGTCGTAGACCGTGTTCGCGTCGTAGCCCTTGTCGAGCATGGCGTGCGTCGGGACGATGCCGCGCGCGGCGAGCTTGTCGAGCAGCACCGGGACCATCGGCACTTCGCTGTCGCGCGCGGTCTGGACTTGCCACGCGATCGGCAGTCCGGTGTGCGTGTCGATGGCAGCGTGCAGCTTGTAGCCGTAGTAGCCGCCGCCCTTGCGAGTGCTGATCGAAGAACGGTGACCCCACGACGCGTCGGGATCGGAGTAGCGCGTCCGTTCGGGGCCGTGGTTGTGCAAGTACCGCTGACCGTTGGCGTAGGCGGGAAGGTCGCTCCCGTCGATGGCGACGTGCGTTCCGATGTTGGGCATCTCGACTTGCAGCGAGGCGAGCACGCGCGTCATGCACGCGTCGAGCATCGCCGCGTGGTGCAGCAGCTTGGCGGTGAAGCGGTAGCACGCGTACACCGAGGGAATCGCGCCCAACACGTCTTGCAGCGCCTTGTGCTCCGCGACGAGTCGAGCGGCACGCGTCCACGTCGGCAACGCGTACAGAGACTTCACAAGCGCCATGCCGACCATCGCTCGGAGCGGGTAGCCCGGTCGTCCCGTCCAGCGCGTCTCTTGCAGGTCAGCGATCAACGCCCGAACCTCGGCGCTGTCGAGCAACGCTTGTACCTGCTCGACGGTGTGCGGGAGTACCTTGGGTACGGCCACGGAGATGCAACTCCTTGGTCCAGGCCGGGGGGTGTGCAACCACCGCCCCGGCCGCTATTTGCGGTCAGTTGTCTACCGTCATTGTGCAACGAGGGTGAGACAGAAACCCCCTGCATTTCGGGGTTTCGTAGGCTGCGGCTGTGCCCAACACGACCCGCCGCTACCTGTCCGCCCTCGCCCGCACGACGCGCGTCGCTCACGACTGGGCTCAGGCCGTGATCGCTGTGCTGTCGCTCGCCGTGAGCGTCCTGACCGGCTGGCGGTTCGGTGTGGCGTGGGGCGTGGCGATGTTCCTTGCGTGCGCTCTGCTGGTGACCGTGGTGACCGGCTGGCGCTTGGCCCGCGACATGGGCACGCGGATACCGCCCGGCTGGAACGCCATCATCCACGGCGTCCAAGACGGCGAAGGCGAATGGATACCTCCCGGCTATCGGGTGGTCATGGGCACGGGCTTGGTCACCGACGACCAGGGCAACGTCGTGCAAGGCCGCGACTGCCGTGTCGTGGGTGGTTCCAACAACAACGTGAGCGGTGTCGGACGTGTCGTGCGTGGCAGCGGGAACACGATCATCGGATGAACGGAGGCGAGTCCCTCCTACTCGGCCAGCAAGTCCAGCGGCGACAGCCCGAGCCGTGTGGCCATCCGTTCGACCATCGCGAGCCCGACGCTTCGTTGCCCCCGCTCGACGCTGCTCAGGTAGGGGCGGCTGACGCCGAGCACCTCGGCCATGATGTCCTGAGACCAATCGTGTGCGCGTCGCCGCGCCAGCAGATTGCGCCCAAGGGCTCGTTGAAGGTCGCCGCTCATGGCCGGTCAGTCCGCCACGACGAGTTCTGCGCGGCCGTCCGCGGCGACGGTGAGCGCGGCGACGGTGTTCCCGTCGTAGTCGAGCGCGACTTCCGCGGCAGGGCCGTCGTGCAGCATCGCCGCCCGATCCCGTCCGTGCTCGTCGCGGACGACGATCCCGAAGACTTCGCCGTCGCCCTGCCCGAGACAACCGAGCACGATCCGCACGCGGCCCTGCTCGTCTGTGACTTCGATCCGCGTGGCGCGGATCGTCTTGCTCGTAGCCTTGCCCATCGTCGGCACCTCCAAGGGTGTCGTCCACGGGCGGGGGCTGTCACAAGCAGCGCCCCGCCCACCCCGACGTTCGGGGCTTGGGGCGACGGTGGCTCAGGGGTGCGACAGGAACCGGCGAGTTTCGCTAGCCGAATCGCTAGCCCCTACTAGCGCCGGGCGCCGAATCCCACCAGCAGGCCGGCTGCAACCAACGCCAGCCCGAGGATTGCCAAGGGCCAGCGCATCACGGCCGGCGCCAGGACGAGTAGACCCGCGCCCGCGCCGATCATCGTGGTCGACAGGCCCGCGCCGTGCGGCGGTCCATCCACGGGTGCAGCGAAGGGGCCGCCGAGCACATCCTTGTCAGCCTCGGCCACGTGCTCCTCGGTTACCTCGGTCGCGCCGCGGCGCCGGGCTACGCCCCGAGCGGCGTCGCCGAGACGTCCCTCGTACAGCTGAACCTTCTCCCGGTACGCCGCCAAAGCGCGATCCGAGAACGGTGGATAGGGACGCAAAGGTTCGAGCATGATCCACTCCGCAGGTTCGTTACGGTCAACCGTATCCTCCTGTCAGTAATGGATCAAGGGTGCCATGGAGACTTATGACCAGGGTAAATAGGTCTGTCTCTAGATGGTTCTCGGGTGCTTCCCTGCTGATTATCCGCCCCACCCAGAGAGTCGACCCTCTATCATCAGCACTGTGCCGCAAGTAACTGTCACGATCCAGTACGACACTGACACGCAGGCGGTGATCGTGGTCGACAAGCGCCACGAATGGGCAGTTCACCGAGCCTTGGGCGAGGCGATGCAGCCGGAGTCCGCCCCGGTTCTGCCGCTGCGCGGGGTGGCTGACGTCGCCGGAGTGACGGTCAACGTCGAAGACAACGGTGCGTGGGACAGAGAGATGGTGCATGCCTTGTCGGATCGTCTGCGGTGGCCTGCCGTCCGGCGGGTCCTCGATCTCGTCGCGACGGCGTCGCCCGCTGCCGTTCCCTACAAGGAGGCTCTTGCGGAGGCGGGCATAGAGACGGACAAGCTGCGCGCCGAACTGGCGTCGATGTCCAAGCTGTGTCGGGACCTATTCGGACGGAAGGCATGGCCGATGACGGCGCGGCAGGGCATGGCCGGCGGCAGCAAGACCGGGTACCGCATGCCGAAGGCGGTAGCCGAGTGGTGGCTCGAGGCGAGCCGTCCGTCCGGACCGGCGAACGCCGACGGTGGCCCACGGGCGGGGTCGATCGCGTAGCTGCGCTGGTTGTGACCTGGTTTTGGGCGCGCTCATGCCGGTATACCGGCACCAGCGCGGCCAAAATGCGTAGGCGATGAGCTTCGCCGTCCGGCTCCTGCTCGGCCTCGCCGCCGTCTACGTGGTGCTGCGCATCGGCATCGCGATCCTGCGGATGCTGGCCAGCCCGCTGCCCGAGCCGCCGCCACCCGGCGAGATGCGCAAGGTGAACCTGCGCTACCGCTGCTCGCTCTGCGGTGTCGAGCTACGCCTCACCGCGGCGCCGGACGAGGACCCGCCGCCGCCGCGGCACTGCCAGGAGGACATGGACCTCGTCGCGCCCATCGAGTGACGGGCCGTCCAAGCGACCCGAGCGACCTTGGGTGACTCGGGTGACTCGCATCGTCCCCAGCCTGTGGACAAACTTGGGGAGACTTACGTGCCTGTAACTTTCGTCACCCGCGGTTCATCCGCCGATTGCGCTCGCTACCGCCAGCGGGTGGCGACGATGAAGCCCGCGGTGATCATGCCCAGGCCCCCCAGCAGGTACGCATTGTTGGCGCCGTCGCCGGGCAGCACGCCGAGGTAGTTGGTGATGATCGTGAGCATCCCGCCGACGAGCAACACCCCCATCGCCCACGGCACCCACCGCGGGCTCACCTTCACCTCGCGGGGGATGGGTGCGGTGTACCGCCCGCTCGGCACGCTGCCGGTGCCCTTCGGCGTGACCCGGCCGCGGGGCGCGCTCACCGGGCGGGCTTCGATGGACGCGCCGGGCCGGCGCTCACGTCGGTCCTTGCGCTTTATCGCCACGGCCCGCACTGTACTTGGGTGCGAAATCGGAAGGCCATGCGGGCGCCCACCGGCGTCGTGGTCGCACTCACGGCCATGGCGTTCCTCGGCGCGCTCGTCTTCCGGTCGGACTCGGCCAACCCCGAGAACCGCCTTCCCCGCCGCTACCGCCTGGCCGACCTCATCCAGCGCCAGCAGCAGGCCACCGACAACCTGCAGCGCCAGGTCGCGGCGCTCCGATCCGACGTCGACGCCAAACGCGGGGCCGCGGCCACCCGCTCCGGCGGCGCGAAGGCGACCCAGCAGCGCATCGACGAGCTGTCGTCCCTCGCGGGGCTCACCGCGCTGCGCGGCCCCGGCCTCCAGGTCATGCTCGACGACTCCGCGCTCGACAAGCCGCCGGACGGCGCGACGGTCAACGATCTCGTGGTCCACTCCCAGGACGTGCAGGCCGTCGTCAACGCGCTGTGGCGTTCGGGGGCGGAGGCGATCGCGATCAACGAGCAGCGGCTCGTCGGCACGAGCGCGGTGCTGTGCGTCGGCAACACGCTGCTGCTGAACGGCACCGTGCACTCCCCGCCGTACGTCGTGTCCGCCATCGGCGCGAGCCGCGACCGCTTCGACGCCGACCGCCTCGTCCGCCGGCTCAAGTCGGCATCGGCCGCCTTCGGGCTGCGCTTCAACGTCAGCCGCAGCACGACGGTCGACGTGCCTGGCTACAACGGTGCCACGAAGCTCACGTTCGCCCGGCCCGTAAGCTGACGCCGATGGGCACCGGCGCGCCGCGGGTCGTCGTCGTCGACAACTACGACTCGTTCGTCTACAACCTCGTGCAATACCTCGGCGAGCTCGGCGCGGAGCCGATCGTGTACCGCAACGACGCGATCACGGTCGACGAGGTTGCCGCACTCGCGCCCGACGCGATCCTCGTGTCGCCGGGGCCGGGGCGACCCGAGGACGCCGGCATCTCCAACGACGTCGTTCGCACACTCGGCCCGACCACGCCGACGCTCGGCGTGTGCCTCGGCCACCAGTGCATCGGCGAGGTGTTCGGCGGCACGGTGGTGCGGGCGCCGAAGATCATGCACGGCAAGACGTCGCAGGTGACACACACGGACACCGGGGTGTTCGCCGGGCTTCCCAACCCGATCGAGGCGACGCGCTACCACTCGCTCGTCGTCGACCGCGACAGCATCCCCGCCGCCGAGCTCGAGATAACCGCCGAGACCGAGGACGGCATCGTGATGGGCGTGCGCCACCGCCGCCACCCGATCGAAGGCGTGCAGTTCCACCCCGAGTCGATCCTGACGCGCAGCGGCCACGACCTGCTGCGCAACTTCCTCGCGCTGGCGACCGGCGCGCCGGCAGCGACTACGACGCCGTTGTCGTAGTCGTCGTGGTGCCGCCGAGCGCGGCCCTGCCGATGCGCACGGTCACGGTCGAGCCCTTCTCCTGCTTCGTGCCGCCGCTCGGCGACTGCGCGAGCACCTTGCCGTCGTCGTCGGAGTTCGACGGCACCGGCGCGCCTTCGCGGTAGACGAAGCCGGCCGCCTCGATCTCGGCCCGCGCCTCGGCGGCCGTCTTGCCGAGCACGTTCGGCACGGTCGGCTGCTCGGGCCCGGACGACACCACCATCGTGACGGTCGACCCCTCGTCCGCCTGCTCGCCCGCCGCCGGGTTGGTGCGGATCACCTTGCCTTCCGCGACGGAGCTCGACGCCTCGTTCGTGCGCGCCACCTTGAACCCAGCGGAGCCGAGCTCGGCTGCCGCGTCCACCGGGTCCTTGCCGGCCACGTCGGGCACGGGCTTGCGGGCCTTGCCGCCGGACACGACGAGGGTGACGTCCGAGCCCTTGGTGAGCTCGGTGTTGGGCGCGGGCGTCTGGCTGATGACCTCGTCCTCGGGCACCTTCGGGTCGGTGCGCGTCTCGATCTTGGGGTTCAGCCCCAACGCCTCGAGCAGCGCTTGCGCGTCGTCGGCCTTCTTGCCGACGAGCACGGGCACCTTCACTTTCTCGGGCGCGGCGGCAACGCGGATCGTGACCTGCGCGCCCTTGTCGACGGTCCTGTCGGCGGGCGGCTCCTGCGCGAAGACGCGGCCGGGGTCCTGCTGGTCGTTGACCTCGGTCTCGGTGGCGACCTCGAGGCCGAGGTCCTCGAGCGCTTGGCTCGCTTCCTCCTGCGTCTGGCCGATGACGAGCGGCATCTTCACGCGGTCGCCCGACGAGTTGCCGATGAGGCCGGCCTCGCGCCCGAACAGGTAGAGCAGCCCGCTCAGCACCGCGAGCATCACGAGCAGCAGCACGATGAATGGGCCGACTCCGCGCTTGGGCGGGGGCGGGGGACCGCGCCGCTCCGTCGACGTGGAGGTCATCACGCCCGTGGCCGCGCCGCCCGCCACCATCGTGCGGTCGACGGCGCGCGTCATGTCGGCGTCCGCATCGACGGCGCGGCCGGCACGCGTCGCGTCGTCGGCGTACGCGGGCGCCCGCATCGTGGGGCTCGCGCTGACGGCGCGGCCCTGCCGGAAGCGCAGCAGGTCTTGGCGCAGTTCGTCGGCGGTGACGTAGCGATCGTTCGGGTTCTTCGCCATCGCCTGCATCACGATCGCCTCGAACGGCGATGGGACGTCGGGGTTGGCGCGGCGCAGCGGCGGCGGCTGCTCGCGCACGTGCTTGTACGCGATGGCCATGGGGTTGTCGCCCTGGAACGGGGGACGCCCCACCACCATCTCGTAGAGCACGATGCCGAGCGAGTAGATGTCGCTGCGGGCGTCGACGCGCAGCCCTTGCGCCTGCTCGGGCGAGAAGTAGGTGGCCGTGCCCATCACCGAGCCGGCTTGGGTGAGGTCCTGGTCGGTGTTGGCGGCGCGGGCGATGCCGAAGTCCGTCACCTTCACCTGGCCGTCGTTGGCCACGAGCACGTTGCCCGGCTTCACGTCGCGGTGGACGACGCCGCTTCGATGCGCGTAGTCGAGCGCGGCGGCGATGTCGGCACCGACGTCTGCGGCGCGATCGGGGAGCAGCGGGCCCTCGCGGCGGATGATCTGGCCGAGCGTGCGGCCCTCGACGTACTCCATGACGATGAAGTACGTGCCGTTCTCCTCGCCCCAGTCGTAGATCGACACGATGTTGGGGTGGCTGAGGTTGGCGGCGGCCTGCGCTTCGCGGCGGAACCTCTCGACGAAGCTGCGGTCCGTCGACAGCTCGGGGAACAGGACCTTGAGCGCGACGCGACGGTCGAGCATGAGGTCGTGGGCCACGTACACCTCGGCCATCCCGCCCCTGGCCACGTGGCGGCGCAGCTCGTACCGGCTGCTGAAGACCTGCGAATCCGTCGGTTGCGACATGTCCTCTCCAGGCTACGTGCCCGCCCGCCGGAGGCTTGGGCACGGCAAGCAGCGTTCACAGGCCGAGTGCAGCCTTGAGCACCTGCTGGGCGATGGGGGCGGCGACGCGGCCACCGGTGGCCTCGCTGACGCCGGGCTGGCTCTCGACGATCACCGCCACCGCCACCTTGCGGTCGTTCGCCTCGCCGAAGGCGATGAACCAGGCGTGCGCGTTGTCGCCCTCGGTTTGGGCCGTTCCGGTCTTTCCGCCCACCACTGCCCCCGGCACCTTGGCGCGCGTGCCGGTGCCGCGCTCGACCACGTTCACCATGAGGTCGCGCAACTGCGTGGCCACCTCGGGCGAGGTGGCCGTCTTCCACGGGCCGGGCTCGGCGCGCCGGACGACGTTGCCGTCGCTGTCGTGCACCTCGCCCATCACGTGCGGCTGCATGATCACGCCGCCGTTGGCGACGCCGGCCGCCACGAGCGCCATCTGCAGCGGGGTGGCCCGCACGTCGCGCTGGCCGATGGCGGACTGCGCGAGCGCGGGGATGTCGCGCTCGAAGGCTTCGACGTCGGGGATGGCGGCGGGGCGCACGGCGGTGAGGTCCAGCGGCGGCCGGTCGTCGAAGCCGAAGTCGCGCGCCTCGCCCACGAGCGCCTCGGCGCCGAGGTCGATGCCCATCTGGCCGAAGCCGGTGTTGCACGACACGCGCAGCAGGTCGGGGAGCGCACCGCCGCACGTGCCGCCGCCGAAGTTGGGCAGGTCGCGGTTCGTCGTCGGCAGGTCGAGCGTCTTGAGCGACGGGTAGACCTTGGTGACCAGGTCCGGCCGCCGTTCGAGCGCGGCAGCGCTGGTGACGACCTTGAACGTCGAGCCGGGCGGGAACGTGCGCTGGTAGGTGCGGGCAACCATCGGCCGGTCGGGGTTGGCGTTCAGCAGGTCCCAGGCGCTCTGCACGCTCTTCTGGTCGTGGGCCGACAGCGCGCTCGGGTCGTACGAGGGGAACGACCACAGCGCGAGGACCGCGCCGGTGGACGCGTCGAGGGCGACGACCGAACCCTTCTTGTTGCCGAGAGCGTCGCGCGCGAGCTGCTGCAGGCCCTTCGGCACGGTGAGGTACACGTCGCCGGTGATCGTGCGGTCGACGAGCACGTCCTTCAGTGACGCGATGCCGAGGTTGCGGCCCGCGAGCTGGTCGTTGTAGCGGCGCTCGATGCCCGACGCGCCGAACGTGAAGGAGAAGAAGCCGGTGATGTGCGCGAACAGCTCCTTCTCCGGGTACTGGCGCTGCCGCTCGAAAGCGCCCGAAGTCGGGGTCGAGCGCGCCACCACCGCGCCGTCCGCCGTGATGATCTGGCCGCGCGCCTTGCTGAAGTCGCGCACCGCGGTGCGCGTGTTGCGCGGGTCGTTGGCGTAGTCGTCGGCGCGTATCACCTGCAGGTAGTTGAGTTGCAGGAAGAGCGCGACGAACAACGCCATGAGCACCACGCCGACGCGCCGGATCTGCGTGTTCATCGGGCGTCGTGCGATACGCGCAGCAACAGCGCGAGCAGCACGTAGTTCGCGAGCAGGGACGATCCTCCGTAGCTGACGAACGGCAGCGTGATGCCGGTGAGTGGAACGAGGCGGGTGACGCCGCCGAGGATGATGAACGTCTGCGCGCCGATGATCACCGTGAGGCCGCAGGCGAGCAGCTTCTCGAAGTCGCTGCGCGCGTTCGCCGCGATGCGCAGGCCGGTGCCGACCATCAACAGGAACGCCACGACCACCGCGGTGGTGCCGGCGAGGCCGAGCTCCTCGCCGATGGCGGCGAAGATGAAGTCCGTCGTCACCGCAGGGATGCGGTTGGGGCTGCCGAGCGACAGGCCGGTGCCGGCAACGCCACCGCTGCCGAAGGCGAACAGCGCCTGCACGATCTGGAAGCCGCGGCCGCTCGCGTCGGCGAACGGGTCGAGCCACACCTCGACACGCCGCTGCACATGGTCGAACGCGTTGTACGCGAAGCCGGCGCCGAGCGCGAAGAGACCGCCGCCGAGAGCGAGGTAGATGCCGCGTCCCGTCGCCACCCACAACATCGCCACGAACAGGGCGAAGAACAGCAGTGACGACCCGAGGTCGCGCTCGAAGATCATCACCACGAG
>Ga0299907_10001222_pt1 | contig 14477 bp, 12 predicted proteins | sample RVTome_16_FD_198680 | JGI IMG/M metagenome (GOLD analysis project Ga0299907, IMG submission 198680) | Soil microbial communities from uranium-contaminated site in the Upper Colorado River Basin, Wyoming, United States - RVT152D67 (version 2) ... | reverse complement strand
ATCGGTATGCGTCTCGTCGCGGGCTGGTTCCAGGCCCGGCGCGGGCTCGCGCTCGGGTTCGTGATCGGTGCCATTGCCGCGGGGTCCGCGCTCCCGCACCTGTTCCGGGCGGTCGGCGGGCTGGCCGGCGCGGACTGGCGCGCGATCGTGACCTGGACCTCCGTCGCCGCGCTGGCGGGCGGGATTGTCGTGCTGCGCGACGGGCGGCCCGGGCCGTTCGAGACCCGCGCGCCGCGGTTCAGCCTGCGGATCGCCGCGGCCGCGTTCCGCGAGCCTTCGGTCCGGCTCGCGAACCTCGGCTACCTGGGTCACATGTGGGAGCTGTTCGCGATGTGGACGTGGGTGCCGCTGTTCCTCGCCGCGAGCTTCTCGGCGGCGGGCCTGGTCGATCCGACCGTGGCCGCGGTCGCCTCGTTCGCGGTCGTCGGCGCGGGCTGGCTGGGCTGCTCGGTCGGGGGCGTCATCGCCGATCGCTTCGGGCGCACGACGCTCACGATCGGCGCGCTGGCGATCAGCGGGGCGTGCTCGCTGTCGATCGGATTCCTGTTCGGTGCGGTCCCGGCGCTCGTGCTCGCGCTGGCGCTCGTATGGGGCCTCACGGTCGCCGCTGATTCCCCGCAGTTCTCGGCCGCCGTCTCGGAGCTGTCCCCGCCCGGCACGGCCGGTTCCGCGCTGGCGATCCAGACGGCCGCCGGGTTCACCCTGACCGCCGTCACGATCCTTGCCGTCGGGGCCGTGGACGCCAACGACGGCAGCGGCTGGCGCCTCGCGTTCGGGTCGCTGGCGATCGGCCCGGCGATCGGGATCGTCGCGATGTGGCGGCTTCGAAACCGGCCCGAGGCCTTGCGGATGGCCGGCGGGCGGCGCTGACCGACGGAACGCGGACCGAGCTCAGTAGCGGCGCGGGACGTAGGTCTGGTCGGAGCGGGGCGGTCGCACGTAGCCCTGGTCGGGCTGGCGCGGTGGCAGCCGGATCGGCTCCGGGGTCAGGTCCTCGTATGGGAACAGGTTGAGGAGGTGGCTGATCACGTTGAGCCGCGCGCGCCGCTTGTCGTCGGCCTCGACGACGAACCACGGGGATTGCTTCGTGTCGGTGTGAGCGAACATCTCGTCCTTGGCCATCGAGTACTCGACCCAGCGCGTGCGTGATTCGAGATCCATCGGGCTGAGCTTCCAGCGCTTGGTCGGGCTCTGGATCCGCTCCTGGAAGCGCCGCTCCTGCTCGGCGTCGCTGACCGAGAACCAGTACTTGACGAGGTGGATCCCGGAGCGGAGGAGCATCCGCTCGAACTCAGGGGCAGACCGGAAGAACTCCTCGTACTCGGTGTCGGAGCAGAAGCCCATCACGTGCTCGACGCCGGCCCGGTTGTACCAGCTGCGGTCGAACAGCACGATCTCCCCGGCGGACGGGAGATGGGCGACGTAGCGCTGGAAATACCATTGCGTCCGTTCGCGGTCGGATGGGGCCGGGAGGGCGACGACCCGCGCGTGACGCGGATTGAGCGGCTCCATGATCCGCTTGATCGTGCCGCCCTTGCCGGCCGCGTCGCGGCCCTCGAACAGGACGACGACCCGGAGAGCGTTCGCGCGGACCCATTCCTGGAGCTTGACGAGCTCGATCTCCAGCCGCGCGAGCTCCTGCTCGTACATCTTGCGCGGCAGTTTCGCGTCCGTCCCGGTGGCGGGCTCGTGACCGCGAGCCTTCTTCGGTGGCTTCAGCGCCGTGTTCGATGTTCGCTGCTTCCCGTTCGCCATCTCGGTCACCCCACGGGCAGCGGCGGCCGGGTGGTTCGTGCGGTCGCCTCGGATCCACGATACCCACCCACAGCAACATCCTCCACACGCTCGACGCCCGCGGCGACTGCTAGAATCCACCGAAGCTCACCCGAGTGAGGCGCGCACGAGGAGGGGCACATTGCTCGACCGTAGCCAGTCCACCCAGACCCACGAGCCCTCTCCGGCGGCGAGCCGCCGCATCTTCCGGTCCAAGGTCGATACGATCCGTCCGACCTACGGGTTCGAGGACGTCTCGCTGGCTCCGGGGACCGAGACGGTCGAGCCGTCCGACGTCGATCTGGCCCAGACGTTCTGTGGCCTCGAGTTGCGGGTGCCGATCCTGGCTTCGGCGATGGACGCCGTGGTCGACGCGCGGTTTGCCGGCGCGCTCGCCGGGCTGGGCGGCCTGGCGGTCCTCAATCTCGAAGGTGTGCAGGCTCGCTACGACGAACCGGACGCCGTGCTCGCCCGGATCGCCGAGGCGCCCGACGACCAGGTCCAGGCGATCCTGGCCGACGCCTATCAGGCCCCGATCCGCGAAGACCTGATCGCGCGGCGCATTGACGAGATCCATGCCGCGGGATCGCCGGCGGTCGTCGCCGCCACGCCGGCTGCCGCGCGACGCTTCGGGCCGTTCTGTGCGGAGCACGGCGCGGACCTGTTCCTCGTCCAGAGCCAGGTCAGCTCGGCGCGTCACCTGGCCACCGGGTACGACCCGCTGTCGCTGGCCGAGTTCACCCGGTTCATGCCGATCCCCGTCGCGGTCGGGAACACGACGAGTGCCGAGGCGGCCTACCTGCTGATGGAGCAGGGCGCCGCGGCCGTCTTCGTCGGGGTCGGACCGGGCGCCGCGTGCACGACCCGCGAAGTGCTCGGGATCGGCGTCCCGCAGGTGACCGCGATCAGCGACGTCGCCGCGGCCCGCGATGCGTTCCAGGCAGAGACCGGTCGCTACGTCCCGGTCGTCGCCGACGGCGGCATGCGTCGGGGCGGCGAGCTGGCCAAGGCGATCGCGGCCGGGGCGGACGTGCTGATGCTCGGGTCGCCGCTGGCACGGGCCGAGGAGGCGCCCGGTCGTGGGACGAACTGGGGCATGGCCGCGCCCTCGCCAACGCTCCCGCGCGGGACGCGGATCCGGGTCGGGACGCTCGGCTCGCTCGAGCGCATCCTGTTCGGACCGGCGCGCGTGACCGACGGCTCGGAGAACCTCGTCGGGGCCCTGCGCCAGTCGATGGCCGCGCTCGGGGCCCGCACGATCCGCGACATGCAGGCCGTCGAGATGATCGACGCGCCGTCCGTCCAGACCGAGGGCAAGTCCTGGCAGCGGTCGCGCTGACGCCGTCGACCGGGGGCGCACGTCTGATGGACGACGAGCTGGTCGCCGCCGGGCGATACGCGCGTCTCGAGACGCGCGGCCGCCACACGGGCCTGCCACGGCCGGTGACCGTCGGGTTCGTCGAGGAGGCGGCAGGGACCCTGCTCGTCGCCAGCCTGCCGGGAGCGGATTGGGCCGAGAACCTGTACGACGATCCCCGCTGCCGGGTCACGATCGGCGAACAATCCTGGTCGGCCGATGCCGAACCGCTCGAGGGCGCCGAGTTCGGCGCCGCCATCCGCGCGTTGATCCTGCGCTATGGCACGCCGGCCGAGCGACTCGGCCTGGGTTCGGCGTTCCGGCTCAGCGCACCAACCACGAACGAGGAGGGGACCGGATGACGATTGCCGCCGAATTCGAGACCCGGATCGGCCGCCCTGTCGCGGCGGTGTTCGCCGAGCTCACCGCGCTGGAGCGCTACCCGGAGTGGCTGATCGCAAGCGGCATCATCGGCGTCGAACGGCTCGACGATGGCCCGCTCGCAGCGGGTTCGCGGCTTCGCGTCCAGCAGCGGGTCGCCGGCCGGTCGGCGACGCTCGAGGGGGTCGTGACGATTCATGAGCCGGACGAGCGGTTCGGCTTCGAGGCGCGCGACTCCGACGGCGTCAAGGTCGACGTCGAGGCCGCGCTGGCGGCGGCATCGGACGGGCCGGCAACGGTGCTGCGCTGGTCGATCCGGGTGGGGCTGCCGTTGCGCTTCCGGATGCTCGAAGGCATGGTCGCTCCGCAGGCACGGCGGGCAGCCGCGCTCGATCTCGAAGCGTTCAAGCGCCGCCTGGAGGCCGTGGCCCGAGGGTGAGCAACCAGTCGTAGAAGGCCGGATCGGCGTAGGTGTCCGACCACACATCGTGGTCGTGGTGCTCGAGGATCGTGAACTCGACGTCGACACCTGCCGTCACGAGCGCGTCGACCGTCGCCTGCGCAGCGCTCAGCGGCACGATTGTGTCGTCTCGGCCGTGGATCACCCGGACCGGCGTCCCGATCAGGCCCGCGGCCGGGTCAGTGATCGCCGTGTAGCCCCAGCCGATCGCCGCGGAGAACTCGGCCGCATCGAAGCCGCACAGGACCGCGATCGCGGCGAAGGTCTCCGGGCGATGACGCGCGAATCGGTAGGTGGACTCGCCGCCCATGCTCAGGCCGGTGAGCGTGACCCGTCGCGGATCGACCCGGAGCGTTGCCAGTGCGTCGTCGAGGACGCCATCGAGATAGGCGGTGGGGAACGTCGGCTGGTCCGCGGCCAGCAGCGGCGCCACGACGATCGCGTCAAGCCGGTTGCCCTGGGTCACGTAGCGGAACGGGCTGTTCTGCGCGATCGCCAGGCCGTTGTCGCCACGGTCGCCCGATCCGTGCAGGAACACGACGAGCGGCCAGGCTCGGTCGGGCTCGGCGTCGTAGCCCGGTGGCAGGTAAACCAGCGAGCCGGCGCCGAACGTTGCGAGGGCGGTCCCCTCGTGCGGCCGCCAGGCGATCCCGGCATCGGCCAGGTGCTGCGCGTAGTCGCGATGGACGACGTGGCGGGTCGTGTCCTTGCGGAGCAGGATGGCGCCGCTACGTCCGGAGGCATCGCTCGATTCGATCGTGGCCTCGAGCGCCTCGGTCCCGCTCGCGTGACGAACGCGAACGATCGCGTAGGCTCCCTCGATTGACTGCTCCCACTCGATCGTCGTGTCCGTGCCGGATCCGCGAACCCGGAACGTGACCGCCTCGACCGCCGCCGGGAACTCCAGGTTCGTGCCCGCCCAGACAAACGCGGTGCCGCGTTCGGTCGCGATCTCGGTGATCGCGAGGACATACTTCCAGTCGCGCTTGATCGGCGGACCGAGCCCGTAGCCCTCCCAGCGACCGAGAAACGCCGCGGTCTCGGGTTCGACGCCGGATACGGGCGCGATCGGTAACGCCCCGAAGATCACGGCCTCGTTGCCGTCATCGCGGACGGCGTGCACGCGTCCGAAGTCGGCGACCTCGTACGGCGTCGCGGCCGTCTCGTCGAGCGTCATCGCCCGGACCTCGTCCGACGCCATGGGCGTCGTGACACACGCGGCAAGCGAAAGGACGATGGCCAGGAGCCCGACGGCGATCACTCGAAGGTGGTGCATGGACGCAGTGAGACGGTGCCGGCCCGCGTTCGCAAGGGTCGTTCGGTTCGAAGACGGGAACGATCGGCCCTGTCGCGACGCGGTATGGACATCTGTCCACCTGGATTCGGCGTCGGACGTCGATGGGGCGCCCGACCCAGCCGGACTAGATTGCTGACATCGGGACGACGTCCCGCACAACTGAAGAACAATCGAAGAACAACTGAAGAACAACCGAATACCTGACCTGTCCTCCGATGGCCGGACGCTGCTGCCCATGGCGTCCGGCCATTTCCCTGTCCAGCGCGAGGAGCCACCGTCCATGTGCGCCGTCTCCGCCCACCGAACCGGTCCCGTGCCGCGCCACGCGCTCCGTCGGGGGACGCGTGGGTTCGCCGCATTCGTGCTGTTCCTGACCGCCTGGATCGTGCTGGCGATCGCGCTGTTCGTGCTTCCCTCGAGCACGATCGGACACGAGACCCTGGTCGTCCTGGTCCCGCTCGGAATCGCGTTCGGGCTGGCCCATTTCGTCGCGCTGGCGGGCGTGCTGCGACGGCGCGCCTGGTCCGTGCCGCTGACGCTGTACCTCACCGCGATCGGCCTCGGGATGGCGGCGTTCGTGGTCCTGCTGGTCGGGACCGGGGTCGATCCACTTGCGCGGCCAGGCTCGGTGACCACGTTCGGGACTCGGGCAGTTGCCGCGGCGAGCGGGTCGCCGGCACCGCGGACCGTGGCGTCGCCGCCGGCCCGCGTACCCGGAACGTTGACCGCCTGACCGGGTCCGATGCTCGAGCCGCGGCCTGCCCTAGACTCCGTGGATGGTGGCCAACCCGACCACGACCCTGTATGACCTGGCCGGTGGCATGCCGTTCTTCGAGCGGCTCGTCGATCGCTTCTACGATGGCGTCGAGTCCGACCCGCTCCTGCGGCCGATCTATCCGGAGCTCGACCTTGGCCCGGCCCGGCGCCGCTTGACGCTGTTCCTCGCCCAGTACTGGGGCGGACCACGCACCTACGACGAGGAGCGCGGCCATCCTCGTCTGCGCATGCGCCACTTCCCGTTCGCGATCGGGCCTGTCGAGCGCGATCGCTGGCTCGTCCACATGCGCGCGGCCGTGGCGGCCGAGGCGCCGCCCGTCGAGGTCGCCGAGCGCCTCCTGGCCTACTTCACGCAGGCCGCCGAGGCGATGCGCAACCGGGACCGGGACGCGTCGTCGCACGGGTAGACTGCGGACAGGCGGACGCGAGCGGGAGGCGGCATCGAGCGTGGCGGCGACAACGGACGAGGCGGGACCGGAGGACACCGGACCGGGCGATACGGAACCGGCGGACACAGGCCCGGCGCCGCACGAACGTGCGCCCGAGCGGCGCGGCAAGACCGTTCACGGTGAGGCGGCCAACGCCGGCCACCGCGTCCTTGCCCCGGACGACGCCGAGGTCGAGGCCTACCTCGAGACGGCCCTCAACGCGCCCGCGCCCGATCGCACCGCGACCGTCGAGGCAACCCCGGCCGCTGATGACGGCCCTGTCGTCGTCCTCGACTTCGGCAGCCAGTTCGCCCAGCTGATCGCGCGCCGGGTTCGCGAGCTCGACGTGTACTCCGAGTTGCTCCCGTACGACACGCCCTACGCGGAGCTCGAGCGGCGCGGTGCGCGCGGGATCATCCTGTCGGGCAGCCCCAACTCGGTGTACGACGCAGCCGCGCCGAAACCCGATGCGGCGGTCTGGTCGGGTCGCATCCCCGTCCTCGGGATCTGCTACGGGGCCCAGCTCATGGCCCACGAGCTCGGCGGCGACGTCCTCCCGGCGGCGCACCGCGAATATGGCCCCGCCAACGTGACGATCACCGAGGACGACGGACTGTTCGGCGGCGTTGACCGCGAGCAGCCGGTCTGGATGAGCCACGGCGACTCGATCACGCGGCTGCCCGAGGGCTTCCGTGCCACCGCGCAGACCGATTCGACACCGTTCGCCGGCCTCGCCGACCCAGCCCGAAACCTCTTCGGCATCCAGTTCCACCCCGAGGTCGTGCACACCCCGCGGGGCAAGGACATCCTGCGCAACTTCGTCGTCGGGATCGCCGGCGTCCGCCAGAGCTGGACCGCTGCGAACTTCATCGACACCACCGTGGCCGGGATCCGCGAGCGGATCGACGCGCACGCTCGCGCGACGGGCTCGGACGGCAAGGTCATCTGCGCCCTGTCCGGCGGCGTCGACTCGGCGGTCGCCGCCGCGCTCGTCCACCGCGCGGTGGGAGACCGCCTGACCTGCATCTACGTCGACCACGGCCTGATGCGGAAGAAGGAGTCGGAGCTGCTCCGAGCGACGTTCGAGCGCGACCTCGGGATGCAGCTGGTCATGGTCGACGCGCGTCATCGCTTCCTGGCCCGGCTGGCCGGTGTCGAGGACCCGGAGCAGAAGCGCCGGATCATCGGCGACGAGTTCATCCGGGTGTTCGAAGAGGAGGCGGCGAACCTCGGCCGGATCGACTTCCTGACCCAGGGCACGCTCTACCCCGACGTCATCGAGTCGGCGACCTCGGAGACGAAGGCGGCCCAGAAGATCAAGACCCACCACAACGTCGGCGGACTGCCGGCCGACCTGCGCTTCCAGCTCGTCGAGCCGCTGCGATACCTGTTCAAGGACGAGGTCCGCAAGGTCGGGATGGAGCTCGGCCTGCCCGAGGCGATGGTCCTGCGCCAGCCGTTCCCCGGACCGGGTCTCGCGATTCGGATCATCGGCGAGGTCACCGCCGAGCGCCTCGACACGCTGCGCGAGGCCGACTGGATCGTCATCGACGAGATCAAGGGCGCCGGGCTCTACCGGTCGCTGTGGCAATCGTTCGCGATCCTGACGCCGGTGCGCTCGGTCGGGGTCATGGGCGACGGCCGAACGTACGCCAACGTCGTCGCGATCCGCGCCGTCACGTCCGAGGACGGGATGACCGCCGACTGGGCGAAGCTCCCCTATGACGTCCTGGGCAAGATCTCGTCGCGGATCGTCAACGAGGTGCCGGGCGTGAACCGGGTGGTCTACGACATCAGCTCGAAGCCGCCCGCGACCATCGAATGGGAGTGAACCCACGGGACAAATGGGGTATTCCATCCGGCGGTCTTGGCGCTAGAGTTTCCGCATGGTCGACGATCTGACGAACGGGGGCGCTTCGGCGGCATTTCACTGTCCCTGGTGCTCTGCCGTCCTGCCCGCCTCGGATCTCGAGACGTGTTCGTCCTGCGGTGCGACGCTGACCTCGGCACCGGATGCGGCCCTGCCGGGTGTGACCGCGATCGATCACGAGGCGATCCTGCAGGCCGGTCGGGAACCCGCCCGCCAGCCGCGCAGCCGTCTCCTGTCGTGGCTGAGCGGCGAGTACGTCGCGGAGGGCACGCCGGCCGAACCACAGGCGATCGCTCGACCGGATCCGGCCGTCCGGGCGGAGATCCTTCGACTCGAGATCGAGGCAGAGCTCGCCGACCGCAAGGCCGAGGTCGATTCGATCCTCGCCGATGCGGCCGTCGAGGGCAGCGCCCTGCCGCAGCTCGACGAGGCGCCAACGACCGCGGGAGACAGCGATCAGGAGGTTGCCGCCGAAGCGGTCGCTCCGCCCGGGCCCGACGTCCCGGCCACGGCCGACCCGGAGGATCCTGCCCGCGGGGAGTGACCCGCGCTGAATCCCGCGGCGAGGCGCCGTATCCTCCCCTGGTGCCCGAACGACTGCCGCTCCCCGGCCCCTCGTACCTCAAGGAGCTCGAGCTCGCGGTCGGCGAGCGCTCCTACCGGATCGGCATGGCCCGCCCCTCGGAAGCCCCTGACGGCTGGTGGATGGCCGTGCTCTGGGTGGCCGATCACGACTCGGTGATCTCGTTCCGCGACGTGGCGCCACCGGCCGGCCCGCCACCCGACCCACCCCTCGCAAGGCTCGGTCCCGGCGTCGCGGGCGGACTGTCGGGCCTGATCCTGGAGGACGCCGGCCGGCTCCAGATGCGCCTCGCGACCGTCGTCCCGGCCGACGATCCAGACCGCCCGTGGCGCGTGCCGCTGGCGCTCCGCATGGCCTTCCGATTCGAGCCGGCGCGCGCGGCGACGATGCGCCCGAACGAGATCGCGGAGACCGTGCAGGCGGCGATCGGTCGGGCGATCTTGGGCCTGAGTCGCCGCTGATCGAACACGACGCGAACCGGGGTTGGACCGCCCTCACGAAGGGGAGCGGCTATGCTGGCCGCTCATGCGTGACCTCTTCGACGACTTCATGGACGAGTTGCGGCGCCGCGAAGCCGCCGCGCGCGGCGAGGACCCCGACACGGTCGTTCCCCGACGCACTCGGCGCGGCGATCCGCCGGAGCCCTCCGATTCCGAGCCGCACGAGCGCGACGGGGACGAGCGCGAGGGGGACGAGACCGACGAAGTGGACGCCCCACGTCCGATCCGAGCGACCGGCGGATCCGGTGGCCGGTTCGGCGGAGCAACGGGTCGTCGTGGACCCGGCGGTCCGAACGACGGCGGTGGCATCGGCAGCCGGCTCGGTCGCGTCGGACGGAACATGGCCCTGGTCATCGCCGTCCTCCTGGCACTCGCCGTCATCTCCCTGTTCGCGGTCGGGATCGAGCTGTGGACCGACGCGCTCTGGTTCCAGAGCGTCGGCTACGACGCGGTGTTCTGGACGCGGATCACCGCGCAAGCCGGCCTGTTCGGTCTCGGACTCGTGCTGGCCCTGGTCATGTTCCTCGGCAACCTCGTGCTCGCGGCCCGGTTCACGCCGCCGCCCGGCCCCGCCGGCGGGACGATCAGCCGGCTGTTCGAGCGGCTCAACGAGGCCGCCCAGGCGGCCGAGACCGGTCGGTCGGGCGGGGCCCGTCGCTGGGATCCGGCCGGGGAACGCCGACCCCCGGCGCCCACCTGGAGCGCGGACGATCTGCCCGACCTGACCCCGATCGCGGGCTGGGTCCTGGCCGGTCTCGCGGTCTTCGTCGCGCTCGGGCTCGCCGGTTCGCTCGGATCGGCCTGGGAGACGGTGCTGCTGTGGCAGAACCGCGTGCCGTACTCGGAGACCGCCGTGGTCACGGATCCGGTCTTCAACCGCGACATCTCGTTCTTCCTGTTCGAGCTACCGTTCCTGCGCCTCGTCCAGGCGGTCTTCAACGGGCTCGTCGTCGGCGGGCTCCTGGTCGCCCTGTCGATGTACCTCGTCGGCGCGGCACGCGGCGGCGCGGTGTTCACGACCCGCGTGCGCGTCCACCTCGGGATCCTCGGCGCGCTCTTCCTGCTGTCGGTGGCGTTCGGCTACCAGCTCGACAAGTACGAGCTCGTCTACAGCACGCGCGGGGTGGCGGTCGGCGTCAGCTACACCGACGAGGCCGCCCAGTTCTTCGCCTACGACGTGCTGACGGTGATCTCCGGACTCGGCGCAGCGTTCCTCGTCGGAGGCGCGTTCACCCGGATGCTCTGGCCACTGGGGCTGACCCTCGCGGTGTGGTTCCTCGCCTCGATCGTGATCGGCCGCGCCTACCCCGAGGCGATCCAGTACTTCACGGTCCGGCCGAACCAGTTTGCGCAGGAGGAGCGCTACATCCAGAACAACATCTCGATGACGCGGGCGGCGTTCGGGCTCGACCTCTGGGAGGACAACGTCTCGTTCTTTGGCGAGGAGGTCCTGACCCAGGAGGCGATCGACGACGAAGACGCGACGTTCCGCAACGCCCGGCTGTGGGACTACCGTCCGCTCGGCGACGCGCTCGGCCAGATCCAGGCCATCCGGCCCTACTACGTGTTCACCGACGTCGACACGGACCGGTACATGATCGACGGAGTCCAGCGACAGGTCATGCTCAGCGCCCGCGAGCTCGATGTCGGTGGTCTGTCGACGACCGGGTGGGTCAACGAGCGAATCGTGTTCACCCACGGCATCGGCGTGGCGATGGCGCCGGTCAACGAGGTCACGAACGAGGGCCAGCCGCAGTTGTTCATCCGGAATCTGCCGCCGGTCTCGTCGAGCGGCGCCCCGGACATCGAGGAGTCGCGCATCTACTTCGGCGAGCGCCCGAGTGGCTATGTCGTCGTCGGGGCCCGCCAGAGCGAGTTCGACTTCCCGACCGGCCAGGGCGGGGAGGACACCGCGGGCTTCGAAACGCGCTGGCAGGGCGACACGGGGATCCGGCTCGACAACACGCTGATGCGGCTGCTGTACTCGCTCCGCTTCCGCGACCTCAACCTGTTCATCAGCGACCAGGTCACGTCGGGCAGCCAGCTCCTGTTCGACCGATCGCTCGAGCAGCGGCTCCCGAAGATCGCGCCGTTCCTGCGCTACGACAAGGACCCGTACATCGTCATCGACGAGTCGACCGGCCGGCTCGTCTACGTCCAGGACGCGTACACCGTCTCCGACCGCTTCCCGCACGCCAACTGGTTCAATCCGGGCGAGCTCGAGGATACGAACCTGGGCGGGGACGCGTTCAACTACATCCGCAACAGCGTGAAGATCACGATGGATGCCTACGACGGGACCACGACGTTCTACGTCGCGGACCCGGAGGACCCGATCGTGCGGACGTACATGCGCGTGTTCCCGACGCTGTTCCGCCCGCTCGACGAAATGCCCGACTCGCTGCATTCCCACCTGCGTTTCCCGGAGGAGCTGTTCAACGTCCAGACCCGGGTGTTCGGGCGCTACCACGTCACGCGCCCCCTGACGTTCTTCCAGGGTGACGACATCTGGACCGTTCCGACGGGTCAGACCACCACCCAGACGCTCCCGACCGAGGCGTACTACGTCGTCATGCGCATGCCGGGCGAGTCGGAGTCGGAGTTCCTGCTCCTCCAGCCGATGGTCCCGACCAACCGCCCGAACATGATCGCGTGGGTGGCGGCGCGCAACGACGGCGAGGACTACGGGACGACGAGGGTCTACCGATTCCCGGCCGACACCACGGTCTTCGGGCCGGCGCAGATCGAGGCGCGGATCGACGCCGACGGGGCGATCAGCGAGCAGATCACGCTGTGGAGCCAGGCCGGCAGCACGGTCATCCGCGGCAATCTCATCGTCGTGCCGGTCGGGGACTCGGTGATCTACCTGCAGCCGTTCTATCTCCAGTCGACCGGCACCGCGCTGCCCGAGTTCCAGCGGATCGTGGTGGCCTCGCCGCGCGAGGTCGTCTGGTCGCGGACCCTGGCCGACGGACTGCGCCTGCTCCTGGAGGCCGAGGCCGAGGGAGGCGCCGGGCCGACACCGAGCCCGAGCCCCGGACCGACACCGACTCCGGGACCGACCGCGACCCCGGCGCCGACCGCCACGCCGGGCGGCAGCGCCCCGCCGCTGCCGGCCGAGGCCAACGAACTGATCGAGTACGCCAACCTCCACTTCGGGCTCGCCGAGCAGGCGCGCCTGAACGGAGACATCGCGACGTATGCCGCCGAGATGGAGCTGGTCGGAGAGGCCATTCGCGCGCTGAACGAGCTGACGTCCAGCCCGACGCCATGAGCTGGGGGGCGGCGATGGTCGCCGCGCTCCTGGTGATCCTTCCCCGGCCGGCCACGTGGATCGTGGCCCTTGCCGCGTTCCTCGTGCGTGGCGGGCTGCTGCTGTTTCTCGTGCCGATCATCGTCCTGCCCTCGCCGGTCGGCCTGGCGAACATCTTCGGGCCGACGCTGACCGCGTTCTGGCTCGGCGGCGTGTCGTTCGGGTTCGCCGCTGTCGTCACGCTGATTTTCGCGGCGTTCTTCGGCTGGCTCGTCCTGGGCGGCTGGGTTGCGGCGACGACGGAACGCGACCTGATCGAGCTCGTCGCCGCCGACGAGGAGCTCCGCGGCGGGCGGCCGCTCCGGATCCCGCCCCGCGATCGCCCGTCGAGCCGCCTGTGGCGGATCGTGATCGTGCGGCTGGCGAGCCACGTCCCACTCGCCATCGCCCTCGGCTACGGGTCGCTGCGGGTCGTCCAGGCGACCTATCGCGAGCTGACCCTGCCGAGCGACGTCGCCACGCCGATCGCGTGGCGGGTCATCGCGGCCGCGCCGGACGCGATCCTCGCGATCGTCGCCGCCTGGTCGCTCGGTGAGATTGTCGGATCGCTCGGGGCTCGGCGGCTCGTGCTGTGGGGCCAGTCGATCGACGCGGCCTACGTCGGCGCATGGGCCGACCTGCTGCGCCGGCCGCTAGGCACCGTCGCCACGTTCGTCCTGCCCACGGTGGTGCTCGCGGTGGTCGGCGGGCCGGTTCTCCTCGCTGCCGGGGTCGTCTGGGAGCGCGTCGGGGTGGGCCTGGCGACGCCGGCGCCCGAAAACGTCGTCCCGGTCGTGCTGACCATGCTTGTGTTCGTCGCGATCTGGTCGGCCGGCCTGCTTCTTGCCGGCGTCCTGGCTGCGTGGCGGAGCGCCGCGTGGACCGCCGAAGTCCTGCGTGCCCGCGGGACGTTCGGGGCATCGCGGGATAGCCCACCGGGGGACTGGAACGACCGTCGAGCCTCTGGCAGCGTGTAGCGCCACGGCCCCCGCGGGCCGCACCAGCGAGGTATCGGGATGGTCACGGAGACGCTCGCCTGCCCAGCGTGCAACGGCGACGTGCCGCGCGGTCGGTTGTCGTGTCCGCACTGCGGGACGGTGCTTGCCGCGGTCGCCCGTCCGTACGCGCCCGAAACGCCCGCGATGGCCCCGCTGCCCGAAGGGCCGGCCGTGTCGGTCGAGGCGCTCCTGCCAGCCGAGGTCCGCCCGCCGCCTCCGGGTGCCTGGCTCCCTCCCGCCGCACTCGACGAAGACCTCGCGGCCGCCACCTTCTCCGACAATGCCGGCCTGGTCCCGCCGCCCTTCGGCGCCCCGGCCGGCTCGCGGACGATGCCGGACGTGCTCCAGCCGATTCCGGACTGGCCATCGAGTGGCACGGACGCAGCCGCGTCGCCGGCCGCCACCGAGGCGACTCCTCCGGCGAGGATCCTGCCACGGGCCTGGGACCCGGCCGCCGCGGCCGAGATGAACGGGGCCGCGTCAACCCTGGACGGAACGCGCGGCCTGTCGCTCCCCGGGCTGGACCGCGAACGGGTCGAGGCGGTGGCCGACGTGACGGTGCTGGCCGGGATCGTTGCCACGCTCGTTGCGTTCCTCGTGCCGTGGTCGACCGTCGTCATCGGGGCCCGCGGGTCCGGCTCCTACTTCGACACCTGGGGCCTGGCCGGACCCGCCAACGTCGTCGTGTTTCTCCTGGCGCTGGGCGCCCTGGCGCTCGCCGCGATCCCCAACCCGATCGGGCGCTGGCTGCGGACCGGCGT
>Ga0299907_10001221_pt1 | contig 14478 bp, 22 predicted proteins | sample RVTome_16_FD_198680 | JGI IMG/M metagenome (GOLD analysis project Ga0299907, IMG submission 198680) | Soil microbial communities from uranium-contaminated site in the Upper Colorado River Basin, Wyoming, United States - RVT152D67 (version 2) ... | reverse complement strand
GCAACGCCCGCGCCCTCGTCGTGTCGACGCGAAGCACCCGTGCGTGCGGGTGGTCGGCGTAGCGGAACCTGGCGTGGGCCATGCCGGTGGTCGCGAGGTCGGCCGTGTAGCGCCCCACACCGGTCACCTTCTCCCTGCCGTCGGGACGGATGAACGTCGTCGTCGCTGGCGAGGTGCCGGCACTCATCAGGTGCCCTCCCTTCCGGTGGCGCACATCATGGTCCGAGCCCCGTGGGTCCGACAAATAGGAGCGGACCTGCCATTGCCCAGCCGCGGGTGGCTCGCTACGGTGACCTCATGGACCGCGAGCGTCGGGCCGAGCTGCTCGCCCGCTACCGGGCCGGCGTCGACGAGGTCGACGCGGCGCTCGCCGACGCCGACGGCGCGGACCTCAACGCGGTGCCGTCGGACGGAGGGTGGACGGCGAGGATGGTGATCCACCACCTGGCCGACTCCGAGTCGAACTCGTACCTGCGGGTGCGCAAGCTCCTCGCCGAGGACGATCCGATGATCCAGGGATACGACCAGGAGCGGTTCGCGCAGCGGCTGCACTACGAGCGGCCGGCCGAGAGCTCGCTCGCGGTGTTCCGCGCCGTGCGCGCGTCGACCGCCGAGCTCCTGGATGGCCTCGGCGACGAGGATTGGAACCGCGCCGGGACCCACAGCGAGAGCGGCGCGTACTCGATGGAGGACTGGCTCGAGATCTACGCGGCACACGCGTTCGACCACGCGGACCAGATCCGGCGCGCCCGCGGCGCGCCCTAGGACGCACCGAGCTCGCGCACCCACTCCCGGAGCCGCGGGAGATGCTGCGCGTAGTGCTCGGGACCGGCCTTACTGATCCATCGATCGGCCTCGGGCGACTCCTCGGGGAGCGATCGCCAGGCGCGCAGCATCTGGTTGCGGGCCGCGATCCCCTGCGCTCGCACGTCCGCGAACGCGACGTCGTGCATGTCGTCGTAGAAGGTCCTGTTCATGGCGTCGATGTCGAGCTCCTCCGGCCGATAGGTGCCGAACCGGATCCGCTCGAGGACGGCCCCTGCCTCGGCGAGCCAGCTTCCGACGTGGGCAACCAGATCCTTCACCGACCACCCCTCGACGAAGTAGCCGGGCTCCTCGACCTTGTCCGCCGCAAGGGCATCGACGAGTCCGTGCAGCTCCGACCACAGCCGATCCTCCTCGGCCAACAACTCCTGCTTGTGACTCGGCTGCGACACGGCGCGCACAGTATGACGCGGGAACAAACGCACGGCGTCGAGCTGCCCGATGGCGGCGGGGTCACGACGCCGGTCCCGCCAGACTTCCAGGGCTTCGCATACCTGCTGGAGGGCGAGGCTGCGTTCGGAGCCAACCGACGTCGAGCACGACCTCCCCAGCTGGTCCTGCTGGGGCCCGGTGAGTCGTTCGCGGTCACCGAGGCCGCCCCAAGAACACGGTTCCTGCTCATGGCGGGGCAGCCGTACGGAGAGGAACCCGTGTTCAACGGCCCGTACGTGGACTAGACGCCAAGAGCGAGCACCGAAGAACGTGCCACATTGCTCACGAACGTGCGAGGACGAACTCCTCGGGGCCGAGGATCATTCTGGCTTTCAGATGACGTCTTCGAACGTCCAGTCGCCCCAGTACCGCATCCGCGAGGCGTGCCGTGCTCGAAGGACCTGCTCCGCGCGTTCACGCTCGTTCTGATCCCGAGCGGGCAGGCTGATGATGACACCGCCCGCCTCGAGATGCGCCGCATCTTCCTCCATCATTTCCCCGTACGTCAGGTAGTCGACCGCCCGGACCAAACGGCCCTCAGTCCGTGGTGCAGGCCCGATGGGTCCATCCGACGGATGCCTTGGTCCCCGGACACCACGAAGACCTCGTCCGTTCGGAAGCCGGCGCTGGTCAACTCGACCAATGCGGATGCCGCTTCATCGGGGTCCGGCAGGCGAGCGACCAATCGATGCCGTGGCTCGGTGAACATGTCCGGGCCTGGCGGCTCGGCAAAAAGGTCCTCAGACGTCAACGCAGCTACCAGGCCTTTCGTCGCCCAAGGGCACCAGGATAGCCGTCGAGGACCACCCACGGATCGTCGCTCCCGAAACCGCGGGTCGCGGATGGGACTCCCCCACTCGTCTCGGCAGTGCCGGTTTCTCTTGGGTAAAGAAAAGTTGACATCGTGTCGACTCTGCTTTACATTTCCCCCGGTGTCAAAGATCCTTTACAAGGCGGGACAGGAGGAGCGATGTCGTTCGAAGAGAAGGGGAACTGGGTCTACCTGGTGGTCAGCGTCGTGACGTACGTGGCCTACGTCAGCGTCATCCTCGCACGAGCGCAGGACGTGCCCCTCACCGATGTTCCGTACGTCTCGACGATGCTGTGGACGATCGGCATCGCCGTCGCCTTGTCGATCCTCGGCAACATCGTGGTCGCGATCTCGAAACCGAGCGAGGCCGACAAGAGCGACGTGCGGGACAAGGACATCAACCGGTTCGGCGAGTACGTCGGCGGGGTCGTCCTCGCCGTCGGGATGCTGGCGCCGTTCGTCCTGGCGCTGACGGAGTCCGACTACTTCTGGATCGCCAACGCGATGTACCTGGCGTTCGTCCTGTCGGCCTTCACGTCCTCGGTGGTGAAGGTCGTCGCCTACGGCCGAGGTCTCTAGCCGTGGGCAAGCCGACCAAGGTGACCAACTCGATCCGGTCTCTCAGGTTCGCGCACGGCGAGATGACGCAGGCCGACCTCGCGGACCGCATCGGCGTGACGCGCCAGACCATCATCGCCATCGAGCAAGGCCGGTACTCCCCCTCGCTCGAGATGGCGTTCCAGATCGCGGGCGTGTTCGACGCCCCACTCGATGAGGTCTTCCAGTACCCCGACGCCGAGGCGTCGGCCTGACGAACCAAGGCGATGGCGATGAGCGCTATCTCGAGAGTTCGCGAACGACCTTCTCGAGGTTCGCCCGCCACACGTTCTCGGGCGTGGGTGGAAGGACGTCGTCCCAAATCGCTGCGAAGCTGCCGAGCAGCTGCGGGATCCGAGCTGGGCGCGCCATGAACCACCAATGCAGGTGTTCGGAGCCGTCGCCCCATCGGCAAACGTGTACGCGGCCGATGTTCCCGACCGAGCGCACCGCTCGTTCGATCCGCGCGATCAGAACTCCGAGCTCCGAGGCAAGACTCTCTGGGAGGTCGCCCGGCTCCGCATAGTGCTCACGGGTCTCGAGCAAGACAACGACGGGAAGGCCGTTCGGCTGAGCCGCTCGAAGGCGCCAACGTTCGTTCGTCCATAGGAAGTCGTCGTCCGGAGCGGCGCAGGGCTCGCATTCGACCCCACCCTCGCCTTCCCGAAGCGGGTCGTTCGGCACCGGAGGCTGTAGCTGTCTCGGATGCATGACCCCATCGAATGGGAACGTGTCCCAATCGTCGACGGGCGGCATCCGCAACGCGTGGGCGACACGTTCATGGAGTTGCTCGGGCGTCTCCGACACGGCGCGTCATCATAGGTCTGCTCCCTCCGCCCTGCCCGGAGCCGCCCCGTCGAACCGGCGGACTGGGGCGACATCCCTTATAGGGTCGGAGCATGGAGTGGCCGCCATCGTTCTACGAGCTCAAACGGGGGATCGGCTGTGCGATGTGCCAGCAGGGCCGCCCCGAAGCCACTGACGATGGAGTCCGGTTCTACGCTGGGGAGGTCTCGGACGCGTACCTACGTCGCACCAACATCCAGCGCGGCCTCACCGTCGTGATCTGGCGGGGCAGGCATGTTGCCGAGCCTACCGAGCTCAACGATGAGGAAGCGCGTGGTTATTGGCGCGACCTCCTGATCGTGGGCCGCACTCTGGAAGACGTGCTGCGGCCCGTCAAGACGAACTACAACGTGCTCGGGAACTCTGTTCCGCATCTCCATACGCACATCGTCCCTCGCTACGCTGATGACCCTCGTCCCGGGTGGCCGTTCCCTTTCCCGGAAGAAGAGCCTCCCGCGATGCCCGAAGAGGAGCTTCAGCGAGATCTCGAAGCCCTTCGAATTGCCATCGATGCGAGGTGATCCCGCCTGACCGAACCGGACATCGCGACGAGCTGATGCGAGAGAACGATCGATGGGAGGAGAGGCAGATGAACACGGTCACCTCGAAGGACGGAACCACGATCGCGTTCGACCGGATGGGCGAGGGGCCGGCAGTCATCCTCGTGTGCGGCGGGTCGGTCGACCGAACGGCGGACGCCCGGATCGCCGCGGAGTTGGCCTCGGACTTCACGGTCTTCAACTACGACCGCAGGGGGCGCGGCGACAGCGGAGACACGTTGCCGTACGCGATCGAGCGCGAGGTCGAAGACATCGGCGCGGTCGTGGAGGAAGCAGGAGGGGCGGCGAACGTGTGGGGCTCGTCGTCCGGTGCTGTGCTGGCGCTCATCGCGGCGGGGAGCGGGCTTCCGATCACGAGGCTCGCGCTCTGGGAGCCCCCGTTCATCCCCGAGGGGTACCCCCGTCCCCCCGACGATCAGGTGGCACAGTACGAGCGGATGGTGGCCGAGGGCCGGCGGGGCGATGCGGCCGAGTACTTCATGACGAAGGTCGCCGGCATGCCGGCCGAGTTCGTCGCGAAGGCGCGGACCGAGCCGTGGTGGCCGTCGCAGGAAGCGCTCGCTCACACGCTCGCGTACGACGCGAGGATCATGGGCGACTACACGGTCCCGACCGAGCTTGCGGGTTCCGTGAAGGTTCCCACCATCGTCATCGCGGGCGGCGCCGACTTCCCGTGGATGCGCGAGACCGCGACGACGTTAGCGGACGCACTCCCCGAAGGACAGGTTCGGTTCCTGGACGGCCAGGGCCACGACGTCGACCCGAAGGTGCTGGCTCCGGTCCTGAAGGAGTTCTTCGCCTGAGGTTTGAGCCGATCTGGGCTCACGCGGGGAGTTGTCTACTGCTCTCCCTTGCTGGACGCTGACCCGATCCGATCGTTACCAGACGTCACCGGGCCGCCAGTCGCAGCTGATCGATTCGGACAGGTCGAGCTCCGGGGACGTCTGCGTCAGACGGACGAACACCAGGCCGTCCTCCTCGGGGGTCCGCACGAGACCTGCATCCGTGTGGACGGACGTCGGACCCTTCCAGGCCACCCATCCCAACCGCTCGTAGAACGCGCCACGGCCCGTGCCGAGCGCGCCCAGCCGGAAGGTCCGATCGATGTACTCGCCCACCTCTCTCATCACCGCCGATCCATAGCCACGTCGTTGGAGGCTCGGCCGAGTCGCGACCGCCTCGACGTACCCGGTCGTCAGGTCGAGGCCGTTCGTGTGCAGCTCCCGTTCGACGACGGATGCATGCGCCGCGATGTCCCCGTCAACTTCGAGGACGAAATGGACGCCGCCGAGGGCATGCTCCCAGTCCTCGTCGGTGAACCGTTCCTCGCCGTCGCCCCACGCCACGTCGAAGATCTCGCGAAGGGTCACGACCTCGTCCGGGCGCAAATGGTCGCTCGTGACCCGTTTGATCAGCGGGGCGCGTTCGGGCACGGGACCTTCACGTGGTCGACCCGTCACCGTCCGCCGCGTCGGATAACCGCGCCTGTGCCGGCGGGTCGCCCTCGTCCGAGGCGGGTCCCGACCCGTCCTGCTCGAACGTCAACGAGTAGACCTCCTGGCCCTTCGGGTACTCCTTCGTCGGACGGAACTCGCGGGTCACGGTCAAGCCGAGCGCCTCGTAGGCCGCGTCCTGGCCGTCGCGCAGACGTTCACCGAGGAACACGTTCGCCACGATCTCCTTCGGCAGCGACGCGGCCGTCACCATGCGCACGGCGCCGACGACGGGTGGGCCCACGACCGTGAGCTCGTCGGCGATCCGGACCAGGTGACCGGGCCCCGCATCGAGCCCCATCGAGAGGCCGACGCCCGCGGACAGGTTCCGGGAGTTGGCGCGGAAATCCTCGAGCACCCGCCGATGGAACAGATCGATGAGCGTGTGTGCCGTGTGCGTGATGTCCCCGGCGGTCTGCACGAACCGCTCCTCGTACTCGTCCGGCGACGCGCTCTGGACGATCCAGTACGCGAGGAACCCGTCGCCCGTGAACTTGTCGAACCATCCGCCCGAACGGCGGATCCCGAGGCGGACCGAGCTGACGAACTTGTCCATGACGATCGCGAACCGCTCGAACCTGATGGCCTCCTTCATGAGCGTCGTCGACTCGCGGATGTCCGCGGCCATGACGAACATCTGGATCGGCTGCCCGTCGATCACGGAGTCCAGCAGCTCGGTCGTTCGGAACCGCTGCTGCCAATCGGGTGGCGCGTGCGGTTCCAGCATGCGCGAGACGCGGGTACGGTCCTCCTCGCGCTGCTCGGTCGCGGTCGCTCGTTCGCTCGTCATCGCCACCCCGGATGACCGGCCCAGAAGAACGGAAGGCCAAAAGGGAAGAAGGACGGTCAGTCTAGTCCGACGCGCCTGCGCCGCTCGAGAGAGACGCGAACTCCCGGTCGAGCCAGCCCTGCCACTCGGCCTCGAGCTCCTGCTTGTCCGCTCCCTCGGCGAAGAAGTGGTGTCCGACCATCATCGGTCCGATGAACCCGTGGATGAACCGGTAGATCGCGTCGTCGGAGAGCACGCCGATGAAATCCTTCGAGAGGTGATCGACCGTCCCCCCGATCGGCGCGATCCCGTCGGGCGTGAGCTTCACCCGGTCGCCGAGCGCGACATCGTCGGGGAGGCCGAGCGCGCGCCGGAACGCGGCCATCGCGGTCTGGTGGTCGGGAGCTTGCGGGCCGGAGAGGTCGATCGAGACCGCGAACCGGCCCTTGAAGTGCTTGAGGTACTGGACGAGCTTGAACAGGTACATCGGGTCGCCCTCGCTCATCGCCTCGTACTCGGCCTCCCAGTCGTCCTGGCCGAGGGCGCCGCTGTGCACGAAACGAACGGCGGAGCCGCTCCCCTCTCGGGGCTCGACCGCGTAGTCGAACTGATGGAAGGTCCCGTCCGGCATCGGCGAGCCGGCGCTCACGAAACGGTTCGGCGGATCCCACGCGGTGACCGTCGAGTCGATCGTGAAGTCACCGATGCTCCAGCGGACCGTGCCGCCCTGCCGGGGCTCGATCTCGGAGTGGCCCAGGAACCACGAATCCAGCCCCGGCCCGGTCGCGATCGCTTCCCAGACCTGTTCGGGGGTGGCGTCGACCTCGATGTCCTGCGCGATCTCGAACCCGTGCGCCATGACTCCACCGATGATACCGGCCCCCCGGCCGAGACCTCGGCGACCGAGGGCTCCGAAAACCCCGGAAATCGTTCCCCCGGAGGGTTTGGGGTGCCTCGGCGCAGGGTATCGCGCGGCCAGCGGTTCAGCCTCAGGCAAGGAGGGCGGATGAGCACCATGGCTATCGGTCTCGAGCGCGATCAGCTCCGTCTCATCGGGAGCCGGCCCGGGACCGCGGGCAAAGGTCCACGTCTGTACGGCGCCGAACGCACCTGCCGGGCGTCGAAGTGCAGAACCGTTCTGTCCCGGTACAACCGCACCGAGCTCTGCTGGCTCCACGAGCCGCGGCACGAGTACCTCTCGGCCGTTCGGGGCCGTCGGCCGGCGGAGATCGAGGTTCTGGACCAGCTGGTGGCCAAGGTCTCCTGACCGCCGGAGGTCGACGAAGGCCCGGCCCGTTCGGCGAGCCGGGCCTTCGGCGTTCCCTGGTTGTTTCGATCGGGTCCTTGCTCAGGAGACCCGGTGCCGGACCCGCTCCGCCCATGCATGCCGAGTCGTTGGCTCACAAACGACGAGTGGTGTGACGTAGGGCGTTCGCGGGTACCCATCGAGGCGTCCCCGAAGCAAGGAGACGTACCATGGATCGCGCCGAGAAGGACCGGGGCTGATGGAGACGATCGCGCTCTGGACCACATCGATCGTCCTGGTGGGGACGTCCGCCTTCCTGTTCGGGATGTTGGTCCGCAGCATCGTCCACGAACGCCGCGACTCGGGCATCCGCAGGATCTGGCGAAACTTCGGGCTCAGCCTGACGTTCGCCGCGCTGTTCGTCGTGAGCTGGGTGGCGCAGGGTCTCGCGGAGTGGTCATCCTTCGTCCAGGAGCAACAGGCGCACGGACAGGCCGCTCGCTTCTCGGAGTTCTGGGTCGCGTTCGGGCAATCGACGCTGGAGAACTGGCAGTCGGAGTTTCTCCAACTCTTTTCCTTCGTCGTCGTGTCCGCCGTACTGATCCATCACGGCAGCTCCGAGTCCAAGGACGGCACCGAGCGCATCGAGCGATCGGTCAACGAGATCCGAACCATGTTGCGTGAGGCGGGTCTGCCGAGCGTGGGTTCCGGTTCGGGATCGGGATCGGGATGACCGAACCCGTCGGCTCGTCACGCGGCATGCGTCCCACTCCCCGCGAACGGGCAGCCTGACGGAGTGGCGGCCAAGGGCTCGGGCCCCCGCCGACGACGGTCGGTCGACCATGATCACCCCTTCCGAGCCCGACTCCGGGGGTTCGGCTATTTCCGTCGGCTGGGACCCGGCTTCGTCACCGGGGCCGCCGACGACGACCCCGCCGGGATCGGGACGTACTCGCACGTCGGCGCGGCGTTCCGCTTCGATCTCGTGTGGACCGCGTTGGTCTCGCTCCCGCTCGCCTCCGCGGTGCAGGAGACGGCCGCGCGTCTCGGCCTGGTGAGCGGCCGCGGCCTGATGTCGCTGATCAAGGACCGCTTCACCCGCCCCGTCCTGTGGCTCGCGACCGTCCTGGTCGTCGGCGCCAACACGTTCAACATCGGGGCGGACCTCGGGTCGATGGCGGAGGCCTTCCGGCTGCTCGTCCCCGTCCCCTTCGCGCTGGTCGTCGTCGCGACGGCCGTCGTCATCCTGCTGCTCGAGGTCTTCGTGAGCTACGACCGCTACTCGCTGATCCTCCGTTGGCTCGCGTTGTCGATCTTCGCCTACGTCCTCGAGCTGTTCGTGGTGAACGTGGACTGGTCGCAGGTGCTCGCCGGGTTGATCCCGACCTTCCAACCGACCCTCGCCTCGATCGAGGCACTCGTCGCCATCTTCGGCACGACGATCTCGCCCTACCTGTTCGTCTGGCAGGCGGGCGAGGAGGTCGAGGAGCGCACGGCCCACCGGATGGGGCGCATCGACGCTCGGCAGATCCGAGCGATGCGGGTGGACGTCGTCTCGGGCATGTCGGCCGGGGTGCTGGTGATGTTCGCCATCCTGGTGAGCTCGGCGTCGACGCTGGGCGCGCACGGGGGGAGACCGTGGAGACGGCGTCCGAGGCCGCGCGGGCGCTCGAACCGATCGCGGGAAGGTTCGCATCGTTCCTGTTCGCGGCCGGTATCGTCGGCACCGGCCTCCTGGCGATCCCGATCCTCGCGGGGTCGGCGGCGTACGCGCTGTCCGAGACGTTCGGCTGGCGTGAGGGATTGGGACGCACCCCTCGACAGGCGCCGAGCTTCTACGGCGTGATCGGCGCGTCGATCGGCGTGGGTCTCGCCCTCAACTTCATCGGGATCGATCCGATCCGCGCCCTGTACGTCTCCGCGATCTTGAACGGGCTCGCCGCGCCGCCGCTGATCCTGCTGATGCTCATCCTGTCCAACTCGTCGAGCACCAGGCTCGAGGGCGGGTGGCTGTCCGACGGGTTGGTGGGGGTCGCGCTGGTGGTGATGACCGTCTCGGGGGCGGTGTATCTGATCGGCTCGATCGTCGGCTGAGCGACGCCCCGGACGAACGCCGCGCGCCCTCAGCGATCGTCGGTCGCCCGCGTCGGAACGACGGCACGAGCGGTCGGCGCCCCGCTCGTCGACGGCTCCCGGCGGCGGGTCGCGGTCTCGAACCCGTAGACGGCGTAGGCCTGGCGGATGACGGTCTGCGCGACGTTGCGCACGTTCACACCGCCGGGGGTGACCCCGTGCTCGGTTCCCCGATGCGCATGCCCGTGGATCACCAGATCTGCACCCGAACGATCGACGGCCTCGGCGAGCAGGTAGCTTCCGAGGAACGGGAAGATCTCGGGCGGCTCGCCCTGGAGCGTTTCGCGGATGGGGGCATAGTGCATGAGCGCCACGCGGACGTCGGTCTGGAGCGACGCCAGGGCCGACCCCAGCGCCTCGGAGCGCTCCTTCGTGTGACGGATGAACGCCTTCATCTCGGGCTCGCCGAACTCGGCGCCGCTCGCGCCGGGGAAACCACCGCCGAACCCCTTCACGCCCGCGACGCCGACCGAGCCGCCCGCCGTGTCGACCTTGATCGACTGCCCTTCGAGGACGGCGACGCCCACCTCGCGCAGCAGCGAGGCGATCTCCTCCGGCCGGTCGGCGTGATGGTCGTGGTTGCCGAGCACCGCCACCACCGGGACCGACACGTGGCCCAGCTCGCGCGCCAACACCCGTGCCTCCTCCGGCCGGCCGGATTTCGTCAGGTCGCCGGCGATCAGCAGCACGTCCGCCTTCTGGGACACCTCGCCGAGCTGGTCGCGCAGCACGTCGGCCGTGTCCGACCCGGCGTGCAGGTCGCCGACGGCGGCGATACGGATCACTGCACCGTCTCCATCCCGTCGGCCTGGGGGAAGTGACCGACGGTCGTCCGGTTCTCGACGTCGAGGTCCGGACAGCACTCGTGCACGACGTCGGTCACGGCCTTGCGACGTTCGTCCGTCGGCACGTTGCCGTTGATCACCACCCTGCCCTTCACGACGGTGACCCCGAGCTCCGGTTCGTTCACCCGAGGATCTCGAGCCAGGGCCTCCTGCACGTGCGCGGCGACGTACTCCGACTCGTCGGTGCTCATGAGGCCCTCCCTGCGCCGATCGCGTCGTACAGCGTCTCGATCGGCTCCGACGGGACGACGATGTCGAGGGAGGTCGCGAACAGCAACAGGCTGAGCAGCCGTCTCGCGCCGTGCTCACGCGCGCGAGCCACCAGGTAGTCCCAGTCGAGCTCGCTGTGCGCGATGATCGAGACGGCGTCGTACCAGTAGCGAGACGTGTCCTCGCTCATCGCGCAGGCCTTCATGACGACGAGGTCCTCCGGCGGCGCGAGCGGGACCTCCCGGCCGCGGAACGGCATGACGCGCGAACGATGGAGCATCTCGTCGCCGAGCAGGATGTCCCGGGTGGAACGGAAGATCACGTCGACGAGAACGCCGTCCTTCATCGCCTTCGACAACCACCGCTCGGCGACCTCCTTCGTCTCGAACCCACGTGCCCCGAGCTCCTCCAGGACCCTGCGGGACGTTTCGGGGCGGACGAAGACGTCGATGTCCCGCGTGCCCTGGTCCCGCCCGTACACGGCGGAGCCGATCCCCCCGATCAGCAGGAACGGGATGTCGGCGGTGTGAAGGGCGTCCAGCGCCTCGTCGAGCACGCGCAGGAACAGATCGCCGTCGTCTGCCTCGGTCACTTCGATCGCGGTCTCAGGCAGCCGCATCGGGCACTCCTCTTCGCAGGTTGGGGATCAGCCGTTCGAGGGCCCTGTTGTTCCCGCTCGCCCTGTGCCGCAAACGGCCGACTCAGGCAGCGGCGAGCTCGGGCCGCCCGTCCTCCAACAGGCGCAGGACGGCCGCCTCGACGGTGTCTCGGAACGCGGGGTCGGCGAGGTCGCCGTCCGGCGCATCCGCGAGCGCACCTCCGATCGTGAAACCCTCCTCGTACCGATCGAACAACCTCGGGTCGATGTACGAGGCGCGCGCCACCGACGGCGTGTTGCCGAGCTCGAGGGCGACCTCCTTCACCGCGTCGGAGATCCGGCGGCGACGAGCTACCTGGGTGCCGGGCACCTCGCCGGCGACGGCGAGCGCCACCGCCGCGAACACGGTCCCGTGCCACGTCCGGAAGTCCTTGGCCGAGTACCCCTCCCCCGCCAGCTCCTTGACGTACGCGTTCACGTCCTCCGAGCGCACGTCGCGCAAGCCGGTCCCGTTGCGATACGCGAGGAGCTCCGCGTTGTCGTCGCGACGGCGCTTCAGCGTTCGAACGATGGGTGCAAGCTCGGGGTCCCTGACTTCCTGGATGCGTCGCTGGCCGCTCTTGGCGCGGTAGTCGAACCGGATGACGTCGCCCGAGGTTCGGACGTGATCGCGCCGGACCGTCGCCAGACCGAACGACCCATGGTCACGTGTGTACGACTCGGAACCAACGCGGAACAACGCGAGGTCCAGCAACCGAACCGCAACCGCGAGTCCCTTCTCCCGAGGGAGGCCACGTCGGCCGAGGTCCGAGGCGACGCGTTCGCGCACCCGTGGCAACCGGTGCGCGAACGTGAGCATCCGGTCGAACTTCTCGGCGTCTCTCCGAGCGCGCCAGCGCTCGTGGTACAGGTACTGACGCCGTCCGGCCGAGTCGGTGCCGGTCGCCTGCAGGTGTCCCATGGGATCCGGGCAGATCCAGACGTCGGTCCACGCGGGCGGGATCGCGAGCGCGCGGATGCGCCGGATCGTGTCCTCGTCGGCCACCGGGGCTCCCTGCGGACCGACGTAGGAGAAGCCGCGGCCGCGGCGCTGCCGCCTGATCCCCGGGCTCTCGCTCGACACCCGTCGAAGACGCGTCATCGCGCGCTGGTATTGCCCGAGATCTGCACCGTCAAACGCGAGGAGAGGCGTGGACCGTTGCTCCGAGGGGTACCTCCCCAGAAGGACATCGAGATGAGGAGGCCACATGGACGCGCTCAAACTGCTGAAGAAGGACCACGACGAGGTCAAGAAGATGCTGAAGGACCTCGAGGCAACGACGGACCGGGCCGTCAAAACCCGACAGGACCTGTTCGGGAGGCTGAGGTTCTCCCTCACCGTGCACGAGCAGATGGAGGAGGCCGTGCTGTATCCCGCGCTGAAGGAGCACGAAGAGACCAGGGAGATCGCCCTCGAGGCCTACGAGGAGCACGACGTCGTCGACACGATCCTCGGCGAGCTCGAGCAGACCCCGTTCGACGACGAGACGTGGCACGCCAAGCTGACCGTGATGCAGGAGAACCTCCTCCACCACATCGAGGAGGAGGAGAACGAGATGTTCCCGAAGGTCCGGAAGCTCTTCGACAAGGAGACGCTCGAGTCGCTCGGGCAGCAGATGCAGCAGATCAAGTCACAGGCACGGGCGGCCTGATCCATCCGGATCCGTCACAGCGGGTTGAGGACATCGTCCGCCTGGGTAGGGATAACCCGGAAGCGCTTGAAGGAGGCCCCGATGTTCATCGGCGAGGTCGAGGAGATCGGCTTCATCGAGCCCGTGGTGTTCCCTCGAGCCGTACCGGACGACGAACCAACTACCAGGACCGAGTCACCGGAGCTCGAGCCGGTGGAGACGGGGTGAGTGAACACCCCGTGCTGGCGAACGACGTCGTTCCGGACGGTGCCGTTCCGCTCGTTGGATATCGCGAATGGTCGATCCGAACCGGGGACCACGCGCGGCCGCGGCTCCTCTCGCTCTTCCATCCGACGACCTGGCCGCACGACGGACCGATCTCGGCGATCTGCATGCGCCCGGTCACGTGGCCGTACCCGCCGGTCCAGCCGATCCACGGAACGGTTCCGGACGAGTCCTGCCAGTGCGGGATCTATGCGTTCCGCCGCCCCGTGTTCGAGAGCCTGAACGGCGCCTCGGGTCCGAAGGTTCGAGGGGTCGTGCTCGGTTGGGGGCGCTACATCCTCGGTTCCCTTGGCTGGCGAGCCCAGTTCGCCCGGCTCATCGCCCTCCTCCAGCATGAGGAGAACCTCGCGATCGTCGATGACCTGGCCGATCGATACGACGTCACGGTGCTGCAGGACCTCGAGCGGGTCCATCTGGTGACGGACGCGACCGCCGCCTGAGGGTCGATCCCGCCCGGAGCGTGTGTCTTCGGTCTGGCCTCGTCGAAGGGCGCCGCGCGCGGACCCGAGCCGCGCGCGGCGCCTGCCTGCCAGCTAGTCGAGCTTGTCCTTGGCGGTCTCCACGGCATCGCGTGCCGCATCCTTGGCTTTGTCGGCAGCTTCCTTCGTCGTGCCGACCGCCTGCTCGGCCTTGCCTTTCGCGCGGTCCTTCTTGCCCTGGGTCTCGAGCTCCTCGTCGCCGGTCACGTCACCCACGGCTTCCTTCACGTTCCCCTTGGCCTCATCGAACCGACCTTCCCTGCGATCGTCCTTCCCGTCCATCGGTTCCTCCTCTCCGATCATGCGTGTCACCACACCAACGTATGGATGGTTCCCGCGTCGTGTGCCGGCAAACGCATCGCGATCAGCCGTCGTCGCTCTCGTCCCGGACTCTGCGCGAGAGCGGGATCGCGAACCACGCCCACACGAGGAAGCCGAGGACGACGACGCCGACCCCGACGGCGACCGGCCACCCGAACAGGAGGTCGGAGGTAAGGATCACCGCGAAGGTGATCGAGAGCGCGAGGAACCCGATCCCGACGATCGCGAACGCGTTCGACGTCCGCAACATGCGCTCCTTGTCACCCTGGCGGAACCGGATCCGGTGATACGCGGTCGGCGCCATCAACAGACCCGTCGCGATCGTCGTGCCCACGAAGGTGGCGAAGTAGATCGCTCG
>Ga0299907_10001220_pt1 | contig 14481 bp, 13 predicted proteins | sample RVTome_16_FD_198680 | JGI IMG/M metagenome (GOLD analysis project Ga0299907, IMG submission 198680) | Soil microbial communities from uranium-contaminated site in the Upper Colorado River Basin, Wyoming, United States - RVT152D67 (version 2) ... | reverse complement strand
GCGGGTACCCCCCTTGCCGGGATCCGCATCGCGGACTTTTCCCGCGTCCTCGCCGGACCGCTCGCGACGATGCTCCTCGCCGATCTCGGCGCCGATGTCGTCAAGGTGGAGCGTCCCGGCACCGGAGACGACACCCGCGGGTGGGGCCCGCCGTTCGTCGGCAACGACGCCGCGTACTTCCTCTCGTTGAACCGGAACAAGCGGTCGGTCGTTGTCGACCTCGCGACGAACGAAGGCCGTGGCGTAGCACGGCGTCTCGCGCTTTCGTCGGACGTCGTCGTCGAGAACTTCCGGCCGGGGTTGATGGAGACGTTCGGACTCGACTACGCATCGCTCGTGGCGGCGCGCCCGGAGCTTGTCTACTGCTCACTCACGACATTTCGGGACGAGGCGGATCGGCGACCGGGGTACGACATCATCGTGCAGGCGCTGTCGGGCCTGATGAGCTTCACCGGCCATCCCGGAGGCGAGCCGACGAAGGTGGGCGTCGCGCTGCTCGACGTGATCTGCGGGTTGTACGCCGCGAACGCGATCCAATCGGCGCTCCTCGCGCGGGCAGAGACGGGACGGGGTTCGCGTGTTTCGATCTCGCTGTTCGACGCGAGCGTCGCCGCCCTCGTGAACCAGGCGGCGAACTACCTGATCGGCGGCGTCGTTCCCGAACCGCTGGGGAGCGCGCACCCGAACATCGTCCCCTATCAGCTGTTCCACGCGTCGGATCGACCGTTCATCCTGGCGGCGGGGAACGACCGTCTCTTCGTTCGAACGTGCGAGACCGTCGGACGCCCGGAGCTCGCGAGCGACCACCGGTTCGCGACGAATGCGGCTCGCGTTCGCAACCGGGACGTCATCGTCGCCGAGCTCGGCGAGGCCTTCACGACGCGAACGGCGGCACAATGGATCGCCGCGCTCGAGGCCTCGGGCGTGCCCTGCGCGCCGGTCCGCGCGCTCGACGAGGTGTTCGCGTCGGTCGAAGGCGCGTCCGCGATCCAGACCGTCGACGATCCCCGACACGGCGCGCTCCGCCTCGTCGCGCCGCCGATCCGGATCGACGGGGCGACGCCGTCGGTTCGGCGGCCTCCGCCGCTGCTCGGAGAGCACACCGACGAGGTCCTTCGCGAGCTGGAGCGGTGAGTTCGTCGCAGCCGGACAACGTGTTCGAGCGGTGGAGGCGTGAGCTCGACGGCTGGGGCATCCCGGCCGAGATCCTGGCGTTGGCGCCCGAGTCGCCCTGGAGCTTCCCCGTCGAGCTCTTCCGCGTGCGAGAGGGGATTGACGGCGAGAATGAATCGTCGCCATCGACGGCTCGGGCGCGCGAGGCCCTCCCGGAGGGCGGCTCCGTGCTCGACGTCGGCGTCGGCGGTGGCGCCGCGTCGTTACCGCTTGCCGACAGGGCGGGCCTCATCGTGGGGGTGGACCGCTCCAAGGAGATGCTCGCGTCGTTCCGCGACGCCGCTTTCGAGCGCGGCGTCGCGGCCGAACAGATACTCGGCGGGTGGCCGGATGTCGAAGCGGAAACGCCGGTCTGCGACGTCGTCGTGTGTCACCACGTCCTCTATAACGGGACCGATCTGGAACGGTTCGTGCCTCCGCTCGACGCGCATGCGGGCCGTCGTGTCGTGATCGAGATGACGCAGACACACCCGCTCGTGTGGATGACCGACCTGTGGCAACGGTTCCACGGCCTCGAGCGGCCATCGGGGCCGACGGCCGATGACGCGTTGGAAGGGATCCGTTCGCTCGGCTTCCATGCGGATCGCCAGGACCACCAGGTCGAATCGTCAACCGGGTTCGCGCGCCGAGAGGGCGCGATCGCGCTGATCCGCCGACGCTTGTGTCTGCCGAAGGAGCGCGACGACGACATCGCGGAGGCGATCGGTGGCCGGCTCGTCGAGCGCGACGGTCTGTGGTCGACGGGACCACCGCGCGAGACGCTCGTGACGATCTGGTGGGACGTCGCGCGATGAAGTTCGGTCAGCGCGCCCGGCGCGCGACGTAGTCGCGCAAGACGAATTCTCCGATCTCGCGATCGTCCATCAGGAAGATCCGTCCCGCGGTGAGCTCCGCGAGCCGCTCCATGAACCGGATCAACCCCGGAGAGTCCTCGAGCATGAAGACGTTCAGCGTCACACCGCTCCTCGCGACCTTCATCGCCTCGGCCAGCGTGAGGCGGATCGTCTCCGGAACGGGCGGCCAACTGAACTGCGCGTGCTCGCCTTCGAGATGCGCGGTCGGCTCGCCGTCGGTGACCATGATCACCTGACGGGTCGAGCGCGGGTGCTGGGACAGGAGCCGCCCCGCCAGGTTGAACGCGTGCTGCATGTTCGTCCCGTAGACGCGCTCCCACCCGGCGGCCGTGAGGTCCTGCGGCTCCATGCGGCGGGCGTAATCGCTGAACCCGATCATGTACAGTCGGTCGTGCGGATATCGGCCCTCGATCAGCGCGTGCAGCGCGAGGGCCATGCGCTTCGCGTGAACGAAATGACCGCGAAGCGGCATCGAGAACGACAGGTCGAGCAGGAGCGCCGTGGCCGTCTCCGTTCGCTGTTCCGCTTCGACCAGCTCGAAATCGTCGGGTCGCAGCCGAACGGCCTGCCCAGGCTCGCCTCTGACGACGGCGTTGAACACGGTGCGCTGCACGGCGATCTGGCCGGCATCTCCGAACCGCCACGGCCTCGTCGCGCCCGTCGGCTCGGCGAGTCCTCCGGTGTCGCGGGCGTCGTGCGTTCCCTCCCGGTCGCGCCGGAGCTCCTCGAACACCCGGACCAGCGCACGCTCGCCGAGCTTTCGTGCGCCCTTCGGCGTCACGTCGAGGCGTCCGTCACGACGCGAGACGAGCCCAGCCTCCTCGAGCATGCGCTCGATCTGCTTCAGACGACGGAGATCGCGGACGGCGTCCTCGCCGAGCGTGTTCCGCAACGCCTCCTCGTCGACGTCGTCGATCGATGCGCCGGCGTAGTCGCCGCGGAGCGACCGGTCGAGCTCCTCGTAGTCGTGAAGTCGCTCCATCGCGTCGACGGTCGCGGACAGCGGCATGGCGTCCTCGCCGCCGGAGAGCGCGGGCTCACCCCACGGCATCTCGGGGAACATCGAGGCGAGGTTCGATCCCAACCGATCGACCTCGAACGCGAGGTCCATGTCCTGCATGACCTGCTCGGCGAGCGCCTGGAGCTCGGCGCGCTGCTCCGCCGACATCGAGGCGAGCAGGCGCGACATCGCCGCCATGCGGCGGGCCATCTGCTCGAGCAGCTCGTCGAGCGTCCGCGGCCGTTCCGGGAAGAAGTCGCCGTACCGGTCCATGAAACCGTCGAAGTCGTACGGCTCGCCGCGGTCGCGGCGCTCGATCATGTCGTTCAGCTCCGCGAGCATGTCGCGGAAGCGGGCCAGTTCCTCGCCGGACAGGTTCCGCATACCCTGCGCCACGTTCCGGAAGTACGCGCCCATGACCTCCTCGCGCATGCGATCCATCAAGGCGTCGAACTCCTGCTGCGCGCGCGCGTCGACGAACCGATAGTCCGTGAGCTCCTTGAGCTTGCCGGGCACGTCCGGAGGGAGCGCATCGAGGAAGGTCTCACGCATCCGTGCGTCGTCGCCCGGCTCGAACGAGAGCGTGGTGCGTTCGCGCTCGATGATCCCCTCGAGCTGCTCCCGGATCTCCTCGAGCGGCCCCTGGAGGTTCAGCGCGCCCTGCTCGCGGCGACGGCGTTCGCGAAGCCTCGCCCGGAGTGCGTCGAGCCCACCGAACCGTCCCTGCATTCCGCGGCGCATCAGTCTCGAAAGCGCGCCCTCCGCCCCCGCGCCGGACAGGATGTCGTCGGAAAGCTCCTCGAGCAGCTCGGCTGCCGGGACGTCGGCACCGAACGGATCCTGCGTGTCATCCCAGCGCGAGTAGCGGAACCGCCGCATCGACTCAGCGTACGCGCCTCGCGACGAAAGTCCGCCGCCCTAGGCGCTCACTCCTGGGGTTCTGCGCTCAGCCACTCCGTTCCCGGCCGGTCGCCGCCGGCTCCGAGCAACACTCGCGTGAGCGCGCTCCCCTCATCGAGCAACTCGCGGAGCGAAGCGTCGACATCCTCGTCGGTCACGACCAGCGGATCCCCGCCGTTGCGGAGCGCGGCTGCAAGCGCCGATTTCCTGACGAGCTCCTTCATGAACGAGGCGGTAACCCCGGCTGTCGCGCTCACCACCGCGTCGGCATCGCTCAACCGCAGGTCGAAACCGCGGCCGTACAACTCGAGCAGTCGCCGGCGCGCGTCGGCGTCGGGAAGCGGGATGTCGACGGCGAGATCGACCCGACCCGGCCGAGCGGCGAGCGCCGGCTCGAGGAGGTCGGCACGGTTCGTCGTGAGCAGGAACGCGACGTCGGCATCCTCCGCCATGCCGTCCATCTCGTTCAGGACCTCGAAGAGCAGCGGGTTCCCGAGCTCGCCGTACGCCCGGTGCTGCGCGATGAGGTCCACGTCCTCGAGGATCACGATCGACGGCTGCAGCATCCGTGCGAGCGCGCATGCGGCTCGCACCATCCCTAGACCTCCGCCCGTGAGCACCACGACCGTGTGCTCTCGCGCGCGCCCAGCGACGTAACGCGACGTCAGCGTCTTGCCCGTCCCAGGCGGACCGTGCAGCAGGAGCCCTCGCTTCACGTGCTGGCCGGCGGCGCGAAGGCGCTCGCGGTGCTCTGCGATGCCGAACACCTGACGCTCGACCTGCTCCAGTACCCCTTCCGGGAGGACGATCGCGTCACGTTCCAGTCGCGGACGGTTGTGGAACACGATCGGCCCGAGCGTCATGTGTCCCATCCGGGACTCACCGAACGAGATCACCTGACCACGGAAGACGTTGTACTGCACCATCAACGCGCGGAGCTCGGTGAGCATCGCCAGCGCGGCGTCTCGCTCCCGGCAGACGATCTCGAGAGAGAGGCCCGGCTCGCCAGATCGCTCATCCCCCAACCGCACCAGGACGGCAAGCTTTGTCCCGGCCTGCTCTGTCAGGTAGACGCCGAAGGCGACGCACGCGAGCGTTTCGTCAGGGCTGATCGGCACGTTGGTGTAGTCGACGGCGCCCAGCGCCACGCCGGCGTGTTCCGACGACGAGACGATCTCGGACAGCGTCATCCACCGTCGCTGCGACCCGCCGAGCCCGATCAACCGGTGCGTCCGTCCCTCGACGGCGAGGTACGCGTTGAACGCGACCTGCACGTTCGGCAAGTCGTACGGTTCGAACGTCTCGGTGACGACCGGCAGCGCCGAGCTGTCCTCGCCGAGGTGCGCATCGAGGAGATCGCGGACGGGCGAGGACCGCCCGACGTCGGCGACCCGACTCATCGCGCGGACGAACTCGGTGAAGGAACGCGCGAACTCGTCGATCTCGGGATCCACGCGGGCAGCCTAGCCGACGCCGAGTCCGGTCATGAGGGCGCGCAGGGTGAGGCCGAACGAGATGAACGACGCCCACGCGAACGGAACCCACGGCGCGATGCGACGCTCGGCCGCGAATCCGAGCATCGACGCGTTCCCTGCCCTCGCGATCACGTGGCCGACCACGAACAACAGGATCGGGAGCAGTCCGTAGACATAGTGGAGCATGCCACCGAGCGCCCCGCCCGCCTCGACCGTCCGGCCGAGCAGCAAGAGAACGATCCCGAACACCGCCTGCACCCCGGCGACGACCTGAGCGACCGGCAGCCACACCGCCCAGTACGCGTTGCCGGGGCCGCGGCGGGCGATCCACGCCCCGAGGCCCCACAGCCATCCGATGGCGAAAATGCCGACGACGGCGAAGCCGACGTAGCCGTGGAGATCGGACACCCCTTACGGGGCGGCGCCGCGATACCGGTATGCCCCGGTGCGACGCGTTTCGTCCCTGTTCAGCCGCCGCGACAGGTGCAGCCCGTCGAGCGCGAACTCGACGGCCGACGCCGCGGCGCCCGGACTCTCCTCCTCGACGCCGAGCCGCTCGAGGAGCTTCGACAGGCCGGGCAGCTCCCCGAACTGCGCGAGCAGCTCGGACGCCGGTGTCAGGTCCGACGTCTCGGCCTCGAATCCCTCGGCGAACCGCGACAGGATCGGCTGGAAGTCGTAGCCGGAGAGCCTGCGGCGGAACACCTCGAGCTCGGCGGTCTTCGCGGCGCGGGCCAGGATCTCCTCCTCGCGACCTTCCTCGATCGTGTCGAACTCGACGCGTCCGAGACTCGACGCCAAGACCGCCGGCAAGTCGCACACTCGCGGAACAGCCTCCGGCTCGCCTGTCCGCACCGCACGACGAACGGCAGCCGCGGCGAGCGTCTCGAGGTTCCCGATCGAGTAGCGGACGCTCACGCCGCTGCGATGGTTCACGTGCGGCGAGCGCCGGAGCTCCGCGGTGAGCGCCGCGAGCAGCTCCTTCATATACGTCGGAACTCGGAGCGGAACGTCGCCAGCGGCGGAGCGGGCCTCCTGCTCCATGATCGCGATCTCGTCGGCGAGCGTTTCCGGGTAGTGCGTTCGAACCTGCGTTCCGAAACGGTCCTTCAGCGGAGACACGATCCGGCCTCGATGCGTGTAATCGTCCGGGTTCGCCGTGACGACGAGCAGCAAGTCGAGTGGCAATCGGATGCGGTAGCCGCGGATCTGCACGTCTCGCTCTTCGAGGATGTTGAACAGCGCAACCTGGATCCGCTCGGGCAGGTCGGGCAGCTCGTTGATAGCGACGATCCCTCGGTTCGTCCGCGGGATGAGGCCGTAATGGATCGTCAGCTCATCGCCGAGATAGCGGCCCTCGGCGACTCGGATCGGATCGACGTCCCCGATGAGGTCCGCGACGCTCGTATCCGGCGTTGCGAGCTTCTCGGCGTACCGCTCGTCTCGACCTATCCAGCGGATCGGCACGGCATCCCCGTCGTCGGCCACGAGCGCCCGGCACCTGGCGCAGATCGGTCGGTAGGGGTGATCGTTCACCTCACACCCGGCGATCACCGGCGTCGTCTCGTCGAGGAGGTCCACGACGCGACGGATCAGCCGCGTCTTCGCCTGTCCCCGTTCGCCGAGCAGGATGAGGTCGTGACCGGCGAGGATGCCCCGCTCGAGGCTCGGAAGGACGGTGTCGTCGAACCCGACGATCGTCTCGAACAGCGCCTCGCCGCGGCCGAGCTTGGCGAGCAGGTTCGCGCGCAGCTCCTCCTTGACCGTGAGGTCGGGATACCCCGCGGCGCGAAGCTCGCCGATCGTGGTGGGCGCCGTCACGCGCTCAAGACTATCGAGCTTCCCGGATATGCCTAGGCGAGGCCGCGCGAGGCGAACGCCTCGCCGTAACGCCTCGCGCTCATCCGCCGGGTGATCTCGGCCGTTAGTACGAGAAGCAGCGAGGCGAAGAAGATCACCGAAGAGACCGCTACGAGCTGTGGCAACTGGCTCGGCACGCGGAGCTGACCGAACAGGAACACCGGCCACGTGGCCTGCGTGCCGGCGAGGAAGGACGCAATCGCGTACTCGTCGAACGACAGCGTGAACGCGATCAGGAACGACGAGAACAGCGCGGGCGTCAGCAGCGGAAGCGTGACGCGCCGGAACCTGTCCCACGGCCCGGCGCCGAGATCCTGTGCCGCCTCCTCCAGCGAGACCGGAAGCCGTTCGAGCAGCGGGATGATCGTCAGCGCCGTGTACGGGAGTGACACCACGACGTGACCGATCACGACCGCATGCAGCCCGAGACCGATCACGTAGCCCGTCGAGTCGGCGAGGAACCGGTCGAACGCGGTCAGGAGTACCAGCAACGAGATCCCGAACACGAGATACGGAACGACGAGCGGTGAGAAGAACAGCGCGGACGCGACCGACCTGCCGACGAATCGCCTCCGGACCAGCGCGAACGCCACCAACGTGCCGAGCGCGACGGCGATCGCGCTCGACGCCGTCGCCACGATCGCGCTCCGCCGAAGTGCCGCGAGCAGCGACGGGTTCGACAGGGACCGTGAGTACCACTCGGTCGTGAACCCCTGCAGGGGGAACGTCACGTCCCCGTCGTTGAACGAGAGAACCGCAAGGATCGCGATCGGAATGTAGAGGAACAGCACGAGAACGACGAAGAACACGGTGAGGACTCGGCGGGCCGAGTTCGAAGTAGCGGCTTCCATGGCGCCTCAGCCGGCCGCGACGCTACGGACCTGGAGGAATCGACCGAACAGCGCCATCAACCCGGCGACGACGGTCAACATGAACAGCGCAAGCACGGAGCCCGTCTGCCAGTCGAGAGCGCCGGTGAACAGGTTGTTGATCGCGTTCCCGAACATGTAGCCGCTCGGCCCCCCGACCAGGAGCGGCGTGACGAACTCGCCGATCGTGGGGATGAACACGAACAGGAAGGCGGCCAACACCCCCGGAAGGCTGAGGGGCAACGTCACTCGGACGAACGTGCGCCAGCGGCTCGCGCCGAGGTCGCCGGCGGCCTCGAGGACGCTGCGGTCCAGGTTCTCGAGACTGACGAAGATCGGTAGGGCGACGAACGGAACCCAGACGTACGCGAGCACCAACATCACCGCGAACTGCCCGTACAGCAGCCACGTGATCGGATCGTCCGGGCTCCGCACGTGCGACCACGACAGGAACGAGTTCAAGACGCCCTGCTCGCCGAGGATCACCTTCCACGCGAGAACGCGGAGAAGGAAGCTCGTCAGGAACGGCGCGATGATCAGGAGCAGCAGCACGTACTTGCGCCGCCTGACGCACAGGGCCAGGTAGTACCCGACGGGGTACGCCAGCAGCACCACGACGAGCGAGACCGTGAGCGAGATCCGGATCGACTTCCAGAACAGCCCCAGATAGATCGAGCCTCCCCCGAGGAAATGCGCCCACTCCTGCAGGGAGAGCACGCCGCTGTCGGTGGGGAAGAGCGACACGGCACCGACGCTGTACGCCGCGATGAATCCGACGGGGATGACGAAGAACAGCACCAGCCAGACGAGCGGACCCGACAGCAAGCCGAGCGTCGCGCGGCCGTCCCCACGACGCGCGCGAACGACGACCGGGCTGCCGGCCCCCTCCGGGGTGGCCACGGATCTAGTCAGCCGCCGGGCGGATCAGGCGGCCAACACCTCCTGCCAGTATTGGTCGTAGACATCCCGCCTTGGGATGTACGACTCGGGGATCGACCGCGGCGGCTCGAGGATTGACGGGTCGTCGAGGTACAGCGCCTCGACGACGCCCTCGGGCAGCTTCGCCAGATCGACCGCCTGGTTCGTATGGCCGTAGTAGTAGTAGGCCATCAGGAACTCCGCGGCCTGCTCGCTCGCCCACGAGTCAACGTACGCATGCGAGTGGTGGTAGTTCTGCGTATCGGCGGCGAGACCCATGCCGCAGACCCACGTCACGAGCCCTTCCTTGGGCTCCATGTAGCGGTAGTTCATCCCGCGGTTGGCCGCGTAGCCCACGGTGTCCGGCCACGCGTAGCCGATCCACACCTCTTCGGACTTGAAGGCCTGCCAGAAGTCGAACGACTGGTTCCACAAGAACCGCACGAGCGGCTTCTTCGCGATGAGGAAGTCCCGCATCTCCGCCAGTTCTTCATCGGTCATATCGAACGGATCGGAAACCTGGTGGAAGATCCCGGCGATGTAGAGCATGTTGACCGTGTCGACCCACGAGATACGTCCGCCGTACCGCTCGTCGAACAGGATTCCGAACGACTCCTCGCGCGGCTCGACGTGATCGAGGTTCACCAGCGGCGCGATGAACCCCCAGTCCACGGGGACGAAGTACTGCTGACCGTCGAGGACCCCTTGCTCCATGAGACTGGGGTTCAGCGAGGAGAAGTTGGGGATCAGCGACGTGTCGAACGGCTGTACCAGCCCGGCGTCGACCCAATCCCGGTACCGGTAGCCGCACGGGTGGACGACGTCGAACGACGTTCCTGAGACGGCCTTGGTGAATCCGGCGCTGTCGTTCTCGTACAGGATGAACTCGGGCGTGTCGCCCGTCTCGCGCTGGTACTGACTCCACAGGAACTGCTTCTCTTCCCGGGGGTAGTAGTCGCCGTTGCCGTAACCCGACCAGTCGAAGACCTGGAGGTTCCCCGGCTCTTCCTCGATCGATGGGCGCTCACCGCCGCCGGTAGCCCTCGGGCCACCCTCTTCCGCACGACGGCACGCGGCGAGGAGCGCGGCGCCGACGCCGCTCGCACCGGCCAGGCGCATGAACCCCCGGCGATTGAACCGTTCGGCCAGCAAGCGATCCAGGTCCCGCATGCATTACCCCCCCTGACCAGCGGAATCGATCTCGAAGCCGCCGTATTATGCGCTGCGCGTCGCGACTCCGAAAGGTACGGGGAGGCACAACGGTCAGGACACGCCTGGCGTACGGGGCGATCGTTCTGATACTGGCCGGATGCGCCGGCTCATCGCTGACGCCTCCCGTCGTGCCGCCCTCCGAGGTCGGTGGCCTCACGCCGACGGCGACGACGCTCGTCACTGCCGAGGACGTGGCGGCGGAAGCCGTGGACGCGGAGGCGCTCTCCGGCATCCTCGACCTGGCCGGTTTCCAGGCCGGCGTCCGCCGCGCGTACGCCGGTGACGGCCGGGCGATCCGCCGCGTGGAGGTCGGCGTCTTCAGCTTCGAGTCGAACGAGGGCGCGTCCACCTACCTCGCATGGCTCCGAGCGAACGTCGCCGACCTCATCGGTGAGGTGCGGGGCCCGGACAAGACCCTCTTCGGCGACGTTCCGCTGGTCGTGCACCTACCCGACGGCTGCTGTCCTCGCGAACCAGCGGTCGCCTTCGCGGCGTGGAACAGGGGGCCGCAGGTCGTCCGCGTGCTGGTCGGCGGCGCGGCGGCGGACGGCCGGAAGGCGATTCGACTCGTGCGCGAGGTCCACAGCTCGACGTCTCCGAAACCCGATGCTTGAAGCGTTCGACACCATCGCGTCCGGGCTCGACCATCCGAAGGTGTGGCGCGTGGACATCGCTATCCTCCGCCTATAGGCGGGCGATGACGAGCGCGGTCGCGACGAGGGGCATCGCGAGCGAAAGCCACCGCAACGCTCGCTCCGGGGCGTCACGGATGGCCGATGCGTCGATCCGCTCGCGCGTGCCGTCGTTGAGCTCGACCTCGCCGCGGACGCCGACGACGGTCCGCCGAAGGCGACGAACGGGCGTCGACAGCGTTCGTTGCGCCGCCGAGATCGCTGCACACGCCGCGGCGGCGAGCACCGCTTCGACACGGACCACCGCCGTCTGCGCGAAGTACGCGGTGAGCACGGGGAACGCGCCCCACGCGAGCGCGAACCACAGGTCCGAGTGCACCACTCCGCCGAACAGCTCCATGTTGTACGCGACGACGAGGAACGCGCCGGCCACGACGAACGCCCACAGCCACGGCGAGACCTCGAACACTCCATGCACACCGAACGCGATCGCCCCACCCAGACCGACTACAGCGATGGCGATCAGGACGCCGCCGGGGATGCGCGTTCGAAGCGGCCGCCCGTTGAGCTCGTCCAGGGCGTGGGCTGCCAGGCCCATCGCCAAGAAGAAGGCTGCGAGCGTCTCCAGGAGCCACCCGACGTGGAGGTCGGGAGCCAGCGCGGCTCCGATCGCGACGTATGAGAGGTGCCAGACAGTGTACGGCGGATGCAGGAGCGACCAGTAGTCGCGCCACCCGCCTGACGGGAGGACGTAGAAAGCGGCGCGCTCTCGAACGTCAGTCATCGGTGAGCGGGTTGGCCTTGATCCCCCATGTGACGATGGCCGATCCCAGCGTGAGCTGCTTCGTTCGAACGCGCCGGATCCCGGCCTCCTGCCACATCCGCACCTGAACCGGTACCGGATAGCGCCGGTAGAACTCGCTGATGCTCGGGCCGAGGAACCTCCCCGTCCGATACCAATCGTTCGACACGGCGCCGCCGATGAGCGGGAGCGCGGCGCGGGTGTACCCGTACCATCCCGCCTGCACCCAGGGGTCCTGCGGCACGTGGAACTCGAGCGAGGCCATCACGCTTCCCGGTCGAAGGACGCGGGCGAGCTCGCGAAGCGTCGCCGCCGGGTCGTCGACGTAGCGGAGCAGGTACGTGAACGTGAGCGCGTCGAACGTCTCGTCCGGGAACGGCAGGGTCTGTGCTTGGGCCAGCACGAACCGAATGCGTTCGGCGAGGCCATCGCGTCGAACCGCGGCCTGGCCGCGCCTGAGCATCGCCGGGCTCTGATCGACCCCCACGACACGGACGTTCCTCGCCGCGAGCTCGCGCGCCACGAGTCCGGTTCCCGTCGCCACGTCGAGCACCCACGAGCCCGGGATGGCGTTCACCCGCGAGACGAGGAACCGGCGCCAGGAGGGATCTCGTCCGAGCGACAACACCGAGCCCATGCGGTCGTACTCGGGCGCGATGCCTGCGAAGAGCGCTCGCGCATGGCGCGTGCGTTCCGGGTCCATGAGGCGACGAGCCTACGACGTTCACGTGAGCGGGAATGGTGACTGCCACCACCAGGGCGTGGAGCTCACCTCGACCCGCTCGACCCACTTCACCCACCAGAACCCGCGCCGTCCCGGCGCGACGAGTCGCAGCGGATAGCCGTGGCCGGGCGAGAGGACCTCTTCGCCAACTCGCGTAGCCAGCCATAGGCCGTGGACGTCCGCGATCGGGAAACGACGGGCGTATCCGGTGGCGGAGACCACCAGCACGCTGCGAACCTCCTCATCGGGCCCCTCGATCAGGCGGTCGAGACGGACGCCGGACCAGATCTGTTCGGCGAACCACCCTCCCGTGCAGTCGAGCGTCGCCTGCACCCGATCGTCGAAGGCGTCGAGCTCCTCGAACGTCAACGCACTGGCGACGCCGTCGTTCTCGACGGCGCGAACGTCGAGCCGCCACGTCGACGCATCGATGACCGGAACCTCGTCGTCGAGCCACTGCGTCACCGGCATCTCATCGGCCTCGAACGATCCGCGCTCGTACGAACCGGTGAACCGCCGATCCGAACCGCGCAGGCCGGCCATCCGCACCAGGGCCTCCATGGCGCCGAGCGTCGCCACCGAACCGCCCGCGAGCGCCGCGCCGCGGATGAGCGCCCGCCGCGACAGGTCAGTTCGTCGCGGCCGGACCGGACGGATGACGACGTGCCACACGATCAGCGGGATCGAGAGCAGAGCGGACCCCACGTGGACCTGCATCGCGAGCGTGCCCGTCCACAGTCCCGCCGAGTGCGCCACGCCCGATGCGACGGCCACGATGACCAGTACCGCGAGCGCGACCGACGCGAACGCGCCCGAGCGCTCCCTGCGTAGGCCGCGACCCGAGATCGCAGCCTTCCACGGCGACAGGAGCACGAGCGCGAAACCGGCCGCGCCGTGAGCGGCGAGGGCCCACCAGGCCCATCCCGTGCCGATGGCGAACGCGAGCGCGCCGGTCCCGATCGCGAGGACCAGGACGACCAGGAGCGCGAGGTTCGTCTTTCGACCGGCCCGAACGCGTTCGAGAGGGGCCACCCGCCGAGCCTATGCCCGGCGCCCTCGAAAAGAGAGACGGCTACGCCGGCGCGACGAGCTCCTGAACGCGCGCGATCGAGTCGATCGTGACGTCGGGCTTGCGATCCGACCGATCGAGCACGTCCTGCCGGAACTTCCCCGACCTGACGAGCACGCCGATCAAGCCGGCATCCTGGGCGCCGATGACGTCGTTCTCGAGATCATCGCCGACCATCGCCGTTCGCTCGGCCGAAACATCGAGCCCGTCGAGCGCCGACATGAAGTATTCGCGCGCCGGCTTCCCGCACACGACGGCGTGCGTTCCCGTCGCCTGTTCGAGCGCGGCGACGTACGCACCGCCGTCGAGCTGCAGCCCTTCGTTCGTTCGCCAGTACATGTTCCGGTGCATGGCGACGAGTGGTGCGCCGGCCATCACCGTGCGGAACAGGCGGTTCATCGTGGGGTAGTCGAACCCCTCGTACGCGCCTCCAAGCACCACCACTTCCGCGTCGTCCTCGACCACGTTGACTCCTTCGAGATCGGAGCGCGCGTCGCCGTCGGAGAGCACGAACACGCGGGCGCCGGGATGCGCCGTCCGCAGATACGAGCCCGTGGCCACCACTGCCGTAACGATCTCGTTCGCGGAGACCGCGATCCCCGCGTCGGCGAGCGTCTTCGCGAGCGCCGCTCGCGTGTGCGTCGTCGTGTTCGTGATGAGCCGGAACGGCACGTCGTTCTGTCGGAGCCACGCGAGCGTCTCGGCAGCGCCCGGCAACGGCTGCCACGAAGTGACGAGCACGCCGTCGATATCGACAAGGACTGCCTCGACGTCCTTCATCGGAGACCTAGCCCCGGAGGCTTCTCGTCCGGTCGAGGCGGATCCCGGCCCGCTCGCGTGAGCGTGCTACGAGGCTCGGTTCCAGCCCGCGGCGCCGCAGCAGCCACTCCTGATACGGCGCGATGAATCGGAACCTCGGAGGCAGCAGGGGCCGCACCGCTCGCATCGCAGGGAAGGCGACCCGCATCGCTGCGCGGCGCGCCACCGTCAGCT
>Ga0299907_10001219_pt1 | contig 14483 bp, 5 predicted proteins | sample RVTome_16_FD_198680 | JGI IMG/M metagenome (GOLD analysis project Ga0299907, IMG submission 198680) | Soil microbial communities from uranium-contaminated site in the Upper Colorado River Basin, Wyoming, United States - RVT152D67 (version 2) ... | reverse complement strand
ACCTCGCTCCCCGGGCCCGCCCGGTCAGCCACTACCTGCGCCAGCGGTTCGCCCAGGTCTCCAACCCGCCCATCGACCCGCTGCGCGAGCGGCTGGTGATGAGCCTGCGCACGCTGCTTGGTCCCCGCCAACCCCTGCTGACCGAGACGGCCGAGGCGGCCGAGCTGCTCACGCTGCCCTCGTTCTTCATGTACCCGTCCGGCGTCGACGGCCTGCGCCAGACCGGCACCGCGCCATGGCCGGTGGTCTCGCTCGACGCCACGTTCGCGGTCGGCGACGGGACCGCCGGCCTGCGCCCCGCGGTCGACAGCCTGGTCGCCCGGGCCACGGCTGCCGTCGAGGACGGCGCGGGCACCTTGGTCATCGAGGGCGGCGCCGCGGGCCCCGACCGGGCGCCGGTGCCCTCGCCGCTGGCCGTCGGCGCCGTCCACCAGGCGCTGGCCGAGCGCCGCGTGCGCTCGAAGACCGCGCTGGTGGTGGTGGCCGACGACGTGTTCGACGTGCACAGCTTCGCCGTGCTGCTGGGCTACGGCGCCGACGCCATCTGCCCGACCCTCGCGCTCGCCACCGTGGCCGCCGAGGCCGACCGGGCCGACGACGGCGACCTGACCAGCCCCGAGGCGCAGAGCCGCTTCCAGGCCGCGGTCGAGGCCGGTGTGCTCAAGATCATGTCGAAGATGGGCATCAGCACCGTCGACTCGTACCGGGGCGCCCAGATCTTCGAGGTGGTGGGCCTCGCCCCCGAGGTGGTCGACCTGTGCTTCACGGGGTCGCCCAACCAGGTGGGCGGCATCGGCTGGCGGGCGCTGGGCGAGGACGTGCTCGCCCGGCACGCCGACGGTTGGGGCGCCTCGGCCAACCTCGTCTCGCCCGGCTTCTTCCGGGTGCGCAAGGGCGGCGAGCCCCACACGAAGGACAAGGACACCGTCCAGGCGTTGAACGACCTGTCCCTGGTGCAGGAGACCGGCGACAACGGGCAGGACCGCGACATGCTCGTGGCCCACCTGCTGCAGGCCGCCATCCGTTCCGAGTCGTCCGAGCGCTACGACGCGTTCGCCAAGCTGGCCAACGACCGGGCGCTGATCGAGCTGCACGACCTGCTGGAGCTGGCCCCGCCGGGCGAGCCGATCCCCCTCGACGAGGTCGAGCCGGCCACCGAGATCGTCCGGCGCTTCTCGACCGGCGCCATGTCGCACGGTGCCCTGTCGAAGGAGGCCCACGAGACCCTGGCCCAGGCGATGAACCTGATCGGGGGCATGTCCAACTGCGGCGAGGGCGGCGAGGACCCGGCCCGCTACGGCACCCGCGGCCAGGGCCGCGACGACAAGAACTCGAAGATCAAGCAGATCGCCTCGGGCCGGTTCGGGGTCACGCCCGCCTACCTGGCCCATGCCGACGAGCTGCAGATCAAGATCGCGCAGGGCTCCAAGCCCGGCGAGGGTGGCCAGCTCCCGGGCCACAAGGTCTCGCCCGAGATCGCCCGCCTGCGCCACACCCAGCCGGGTGTGGGCCTCATCTCGCCGCCGCCGCACCACGACATCTACTCGATCGAGGACCTGGCCCAGCTCATCTACGACCTCAAGCAGGTCAACGCCGCCCAGGTGTCGGTCAAGCTGGTGGCCGAGGAGGGCGTCGGCACCATCGCCGCGGGCTGCGTCAAGGCGCTGGCCGACGTGGTGCACATCAGCGGCCAGAACGGCGGCACCGGCGCCAGCCCCCTGTCGTCGATCAAGCACGCCGGCATGCCCTGGGAGCTGGGCCTGGCCGACGCCCAGCGGTCGCTCGTCGACAACGACCTGCGCAGCCGGGTGCGGCTGCGGGTCGACGGCGGCTTCCTCACCGGGCGCCAGGTCATCTTCGCCGCCCTGCTGGGCGCCGACGAGTTCAGCTTCGGCACCTCGGCCATGATCGCCGAGGGCTGCATCATGCTGCGCGCCTGCCACCGCGACACGTGCAAGCCGGGGGTCGCCACCCAGCGCCCGCACCTGCGCGCCAACTTCACCGGCACGCCCGAGGGCGTGGCCGCGTACTTCCTGTTCATGGCCGAGGAGGCGCGGGGGTACCTGGCCGCACTGGGCCTCCGCACGCTCGACGAGGCGGTCGGCCGGGTCGACCTGCTGCGCCAGCGCGTCACCGGGGTCGAGCGGGCCGACGCCATGGACCTCTCGCCCCTGCTGGCACCGCCGGCCGCAGAGGGGCCGCGCCGCTTCGTCGAGCGGGTCGAGCTGCAGGACCCCCGGGCCGACCTGGGCGACCAACTGCTGGCCGACGCCTTCCGGGCCGTGTGGGACGGCGACGACGTCGACCTCTCCTACGAGATCCGCAACGCCGACCGCGCCATCGGCGCCTCGCTGTCGGGAGCCATCGCCCTGGAGTACGGCGACGTGGTCCCCCGGGGCACCGCCCGCGTGCGCCTGACGGGCACCGCGGGTCAGAGCTTCGCCGCGTTCCTCAACGCGGGCGTCGAGCTCGACCTGACGGGCGAGGCCAACGACTACGTGGGCAAGGGCATGGGCGGGGGGTTGGTCGTGGTCCGCCCGCCGGCCGACGACGCCTCACCGTTGCCCACCCTCGCCGGCAACACGTGCCTCTACGGCGCCACCAGCGGCGAGCTGTTCGTGGCGGGGGCCGTGGGCGAGCGGTTCGGCGTGCGCAACTCGGGCGCCACCGCCGTCGTCGAGAGCGCCGGCGACCACTGCTGCGAGTACATGACCGGGGGCACGATCGTGGTGCTCGGCCCGGTGGGGCGCAATCTCGGCGCCGGCATGACCGGCGGCCAGGCCTTCGTCTTCGACCACGACCACGAGCGCCTGATCTCGCGCCTCAACCCGGATCTGGTCGACGCCGTGCGGCCCGACACCGCCAGCCTCGAGGAGGTGCGCTGGCTGGTCGAGCGCCATGCCGAGCTGACCGGCTCGCCCCGGTCGGCCCGCGTGCTCGCCGACTGGGCCGAGGCCGCGGCGCACGTCTGGCACGTGCTCCCCAAGGATCAGGTGCGCCGGTTCGAGGCGGGCCAGGCGGCCCGTGTCGCGAACGTGTAGCCCACCCGTCGACACAGGATGACGTCAGGCGGCCACGCACAGCGACGCGTGCGGAAACGGCCGCGGATTCCTTGTACATTCGCCGAACGTCATGGCTGGGAACGCGCCGCACATACCCGGATGCCGCGACCTCTCCCTCATCGGTGAGCGGGTCGCGCGCAGTCTCTTCTCGGCGACGAGCGACCGCGTCGGGCGGCCTGTCACCGTCACCGTCTTCCCCCCGCTGAGCGAGGGGCGCACCCGCGAGGGCTTCGACCGGGCCGCAGCGACCGCCCAGCGCCTGGGCGCCCACCCCAGCGTGGTGACCATCCACGAGTGGGGCCACGCCCCCGACGGCCGGCCCTGGGTGGTGACCGACCCCCAGCCGGCCGAGTCGGTCGACACCCAGCTGACCATGGAGGGACCCCTCGAGGTCGAGCGGGCGCTCCAGGTGGGCGTGCTGCTGGCCGGCGCGCTCGAGACCGCTCACCGTGCCGGCATCGTGCACGGCGACCTGTCACCGGCCCGGCTGGTGTTCGGCGCCCACGGCGAGCCGCTGCTGGCCGAGACCGGGCTGGCCCCGTTCGCCGTGCTGCCCGGCCTGGGTGCCCTCAACAACCCGGTGCGCTATTACGCGCCGCCCGAGGTGCTCGAGCGCACCGACATCACGCCGGCCACCGACGTCTATTCGCTGGCCACCACCGTCTACGCCCTGCTGGCGGGCCGGGCGCCCCAGCAGAAGCCCGCCGAGATCACCGACAGCAACGCCTCCCTGCTGCTGCGCATCCTGCAGATGCCCGTCCCGCCCATCGACCGGCCCGACCTGCCGCGCGGGCTGTTCGAGGCGCTGCGGGGGCCGCTGTCGCCGAGCCCGAGCAAGCGCCCGCAGCAGGCCATCGAGGTGGCATGGCTGCTCCAGGACGCCCAGCGGCGGGCGGGCCTGGCGATCACCGAGCCCGTGGTGCTCGACCTCGACGACATCGGCGCCGCCCCGACCGGCGGCCGCAGCCGCACCGCCGCCCGCGGCGCGTCGTGGACACCGGCCGCCCCGGCCGAAGCCGCGCGGGCCGCAGCTGCACAGGCTGCAACCGCCACGTCTGCGGGGGCCGGGGCGGCGCCCGCGCTGATCCCGAGGGCCCTGATGCCTCCGGCACCCGCGCCACCGGCCATCTCGCCACCCCGGTTTCCCCCTCCGGACGCCAGCCCGCCGGCACTCGGGCCGCCCGCTCCGACGCCGCCCGCCGCGGCGCCCGGGGGGCCGCCGGGTGCCCTGCCGGCCTCATCGCCCTCCGGACCGACGGCCCCGGGCCCGTCGCCGTCGGATCCAGCCTGGCCGCCCTTCGTCCCCGTCCCCACCGCCACACCGTCGCCCACCGGCGACGACGCCATGCCTCCGGACCCCTGGGCTGCGGCGGCCGAAATCTTCTCGTTGTCCGAGCCCGAGCCGCCGCCACCCACGATCTTCCCCTTCGCCCCCGACGGCGACGCCCTCTCGACCACCTCGGCCCTCGCCGCCGAGCCCCCGTCCGCCGCCGACGATGCCACGCCCGCGGCCCGAGCCGGGGCGTCGGACGACGGCTCGCCGCGGTCGTCCTCGGGGTCGGGCTCGCCGTCGGAGTCCGCCTCGACCGGCACGCTCTGGCCGTCGACCTGGCCTTCGGTCTCCAACCCTGCGCCGTCGGGGGCCGACCGCCCGTGGCCCATCGATCCACCGCCGCCCCCACGGCACGCCGACTCCGCCTGGCCCACCGAGTCGGCGGCGCAGGCATCGCCCGACAGCCCCTGGTCCGCCGACTCGACCGCCTCGCCCACACCCCCCGACAGCCCCTGGACCACCGACTCGACCGCCTCGCCCACGCCCTCCGACAGCCCCTGGGCGACCGACTCGACCACTTCGCCCACACCCCCCGACAGCCCCTGGTCCGCCGACACCGCCGGCTCACACGAATCTCCCGACAGCCCCTGGGCGACCGACTTCACCGCCTCATCCACACCCCCCGACAGCCCCTGGTCGTCGGATGCCGCGGCGCCGGTCGGCGAGGCTCCCGCCGGCGCTCTCTGGCCCTCGACATGGCCTGCCGATACCGACCGTCCGCCATACGAGACGCCCTCCTGGGCAGCGCAGCCCCAACCCGACGGTGGCGCCTCCGACACTCCTCCCGCCGACCCGGCCTCCGGAGCCGCGGGTGGGGACGGTGGGTCGATCAGCGACGCCGCCCCGCTGGCGTCTGGCGCCGGCTCCGGCGGTGACGCCGCGCCGCCGCCGCCGTCGTTCACGCTGGGTCCGCTGCCGCCCGAGCTCGACGAGCTGCCGTCGTGGTACACCGATCCCCTGCCCAGCGCGGGAGGTGCAGCACCCGGCGGCGATGGCGCCGGCGGCTACGGCGGGTCGCCAGCCTCCCCCGGCGGCAACGGCCACGCGCCGCACCACGGCGACGTGCGCGGCAACGGCTCCTTTGGCATCGGCGCCAACGGGAGCGGGTCCGCCGGCCTCGGCGGCGCTGCGGACGGCGACCGCGCGGGGGGCGACCCGGGCAACGGCGACGCCGGAGACGGCTCCGGGCCGCACGGCTACGGCCTGGCGCCGGCCACGTGGCCCCCCGGGGGCGACCCCGGTGGTCAGCGACTGCCAGGGGCCGGCGACGAGCTGCGATCGCTGTTCGGCGAGGTGGTCGGCGAGGGCGACGAGGCGCCGCCCATCGGGCCGGGCCGGTCCGCACCCCAACCACCCTCCTCACCGGCTTCGCCCACCGACGACCCGCTCGGTCCGCCCAACTCGCGACCGCCGATCGACCTCAGGCAGCTCGACACGCCGCTGGGTCCCGCGCCGTTCCTGCCGCCGTCGTCCGACCGGCCGGCTCCGCCCGCCGCGGAGGCTGCGGCCCCGACCACCAAGCCGACCCGCCTGGCCCGCCGCCACGAGGTCGAGTCCTGGCCGCCCGGGGGCCAGCCGGCGGCGAAGCTGCCCCGCGCGGGCGAGGCGCGGGCCGACCGGTCCGACGGTGGGGCCCGCTCGCCAGGTGACCGCGCCGCGGCCGGTGCCGGGCGCCCGGCCACGTCGGGCCCCCCGGCGCTGCCGCTCATCGTGCTCATCGCCGTGGTGGCCGTGCTGGTGGCGGGCGTCGCCTGGCTGGTGCTCACCGGGGACGAGTCGCCGCCGCCTGCGTCCGAGCAACCGTCGTCGGGCGCCGGCGCCGCCACGGGAGCCGACGCGACCTCCGGGGACGCCTCCGCCGACGCCTCAGCGGCCCCCACGGATGTGCGGATCAGCCAGGGTCCCGAGGGCATGCAGGTCGCGTGGACGGGCCCCGCGGGCGACTACGTGGTCACCATCCTGTCGATCGACCAGCCGCCCAAGGCTCTGCCGCCCACGCCCGGGCCGTCGGTGCTGGTGCCGAACGCCGACCTCGGGCAGGGGGGCGCGTGGTGCTTCACGGTCGCCGCCGCGGCTCCCGAGACGTCGCCGGCCGGGTCGGGCGGGACGCCCGCGGCGACGCCGGGCCCGGCGTCCGAGCCCGCCTGCACACCCGGGACCAGCATCGACGCCATGCGGGGCGCCTGACCACCGCTGCGACGCGACGAACGTCCGCCGACGCGGCTGCGCTCGCACCACCACCACCGGCGAACCAGTCGCGCCAGCGGCGGCGGGCGAGCCGCTACTCGACCAGTCGCAGGCCGGACAGGCTGATCGACGGCTCGACGTGCGGCAGCTCGACCACGAACTCGGTGCGGTGCCCCGGGAACACGTGCTCGGCGACCAGGAGCGGGCGGTCGTCGAGGTCGCGCGTGATGCGCTCGCAGCGCAGGACGGGCGAACCCACGGGGACGGCCAGCAGGCCGGCGTCGTCCTCGCCGGCGGCGGCCGCCCCGATCGTCTGGGTGGCGCCGCCGATGGGCACGCCCACCAGCTCGTAGAAGGGCGAGCTCTCGACGTCGCTGCGCGACAGCCGGGCGCCGACGTCTTCGGGGCACCACACGGTGACGCGGGCGAAGGGCTGGCCCTCGGCCAGGTTCACCCGCCGCACCTCGAGCACCGAGTCGACGCCGAGCACCTGCCGCACCCGGGGCGGGGCCGCGACGAAGCGGAAGCCGACGATGCGGCGCTCGGAGCCCAGTCCCAGCTCGCCGAGCTGGTCCTCGATGGTGCCGAGCCGGCCGAGCGACTGGCGCACGGGGTCGCTGGCGACGAACCAGCCGAAGCCCTGGCGGGCGTCGATCAGGCCCTCGTCGCGCAGCAGCTCCAGCGCCTTGCGCACGGTGACGCGGCTCACCCCGTAGGCGGCCGAGAGCTCGCTCTCGCTGGGCAGCAGGGCACCGGCGGCCGGCTCGCCCCGCTCGACACGGTGGCGCAGCTCGTCGGCGATGGCTCGGTAGCGGACCTCACGCACTTGTCATATACTTGTCTACATTCGCCCGCCGGCGCAACCGCCACCCACCGTACGCACCGATCGCCGGCGCCAGCCGCACCGACAGAAGGGGCTCCACCGCACATGGCCGTTTCCGCCACCACTCCCGTCGAGCTGGTCGACCAGGTCTACGCCCGCCTCCCCGAGCGGGTGGCGCTCGGGCGGGAGCGCCTGGGCCGCCCGCTCACGCTCGCCGAGAAGATCCTGGTCAACCACCTCCGCGAGCCACAGGGACAGGAGCTCGAGCGCGGGCGCAGCTACGCCGACTTCGACCCTGACCGGGTGGCCATGCAGGACGCCACGGCCCAGATGGCGCTCCTTCAGTTCATGACGGCGGGGCTGGCCGAGGCCGCGGTGCCCTCGACCGTCCACTGCGACCACCTGATCCGGGCCAAGGCGGGCGCCGACATCGACCTGCGGCTGGCCGTCGACACCAACAGCGAGGTGTACGAGTTCCTGCGCTCGGTGTCGGCACGCTACGGCATCGGCTTCTGGCAGCCGGGGTCGGGGATCATCCACCAGGTCGTGCTGGAGAACTACGCGTTCCCCGGCGGCATGATGATCGGCACCGACAGCCACACGCCCAACGCCGGCGGCATCGGCATGGTCGCCATCGGGGTGGGCGGCGCCGACGCCGTCGACGTCATGACGGGATTCCCGTTCAACGTGCGCTGGCCCCGACTCATCGGCGTGCACCTCACCGGCGAGCTGTCGGGCTGGACGGCCCCCAAGGACGTGATCCTGCGGGTGGCCGAGCTTCTGACGGTCAAGGGCGGCACCGGCGCCATCGTCGAGTACTTCGGTCCCGGCGCCGACTCGCTGTCGACCACCGGCAAGGCCACCATCTGCAACATGGGCGCCGAGATCGGCGCGACGACCTCGCTGTTCAGCTTCGACGAGCACGGGCTCGAGTACCTGCGGGCCACGGGTCGCGACGCCCTGGCCGGCGCGGCCGCCGCCGCCATGGCCGACCTGCGCCCCGATCCCGAGGTGGCCGAGGACCCCGGCGGCTACTTCGACCAGGTGGTCGACATCGACCTGTCGACGCTCGAGCCCATGATCAACGGCCCCCACTCCCCCGACCGTGCCCACAAGGTGAGCGAGGTGGGTGCCCACGCCCGGACCGAGGGCTGGCCCACCGAGATCTCGGCTGCGCTGATCGGCTCGTGCACCAACTCGTCCTACGAGGACATCACCCGGGCCGCGTCGATCGCCCGGGTGGCCGCCCGGCACGGCCTGAAGGCTCGCACCGAGCTGCTCATCACCCCCGGGTCCGAGCAGGTGCGGGCCACGATCGAGCGCGACGGCCTGCTGGCCGACCTCGAGGCCATCGGCGGCACCGTGCTGGCCAACGCCTGCGGCCCGTGCATCGGCCAGTGGAGCCGCCCCGCCGCCGCCAACGGCCAGCCCAACACCATCGTCAACAGCTACAACCGCAACTTCCCCAAGCGCAACGACGGCAGCGCCAACACGCTGTCGTTCGTGACCAGTCCCGACGTGGTCGTAGCCATGGCCTTGGCGGGCAGCCTCGACTTCGACCCGGTGCACGGCACGCTGGCCGACGCGTCGGGCCGCAGGGTGCGGTTGGAGCCGCCCGTCGGTGAGCAGCTCCCCAGCCGGGGGTTCGCGCCCGGCGAGCCCGGCTTCGTGGCGCCTCCGGCCGACGGCTCGGCCGTGAGCGTCGAGGTGTCGCCGGCCAGCGAGCGGCTGCAGTTGCTCGAGCCGTTCGCGCCCTGGGACGGCGCCGACCTCGTCGAGCTGCCGGTGCTGATGAAGGCCGCGGGCAAGTGCACCACCGACCACATCTCCGCCGCGGGCCCCTGGCTCCGGTTCCGGGGCCACCTCGAGAACATCTCGGGCAACCTGTTCCTCGGCGCCGTCAACGCCTTGCGCCCCGACGGCGAGCCCGGTCACGGCAAGGACCCCCTCGACGGCGTGATCCGCCCCTACCCCGACATCGCCCGCCACCTGCACGCCGAGGGCGTGGGCTGGTGCGCGGTCGGTGACGAGAACTACGGCGAGGGTAGCTCGCGCGAGCACGCCGCCATGGAGCCTCGCTTCCGGGGAGCCAGGGCGATCTTCGCCCGCAGCTTCGCCCGCATCCACGAGACCAACCTCAAGAAGCAGGGCGTCCTGGCCCTCACCTTCGCGCACCCGGCGACCTACGACATGATCGGCGAGGACGACACGATCAGCGTGACCGGTCTTGTCGACCTGGCGCCCGATGCGCCGGTACGGTGTGCCGTCCACAGGCCCGACGGCGTGGTGGTCGAGTTCCTGGCCACGCACACCATGAGCGACGAGCAGATCGAGTGGTTCAAGGCGGGGAGTGCCCTGAACATCATCCGCAGCAGGCACACCTGACCGACCCGGCCGCTGCCGTGCCCCCGCCGCTGCTGCTCGGCATCGACCACGTGCAACTGGCGATGCCGCCCGGCGAGCGCGCCGAACAGCAGGCCGAGGGCTTTTACCAGGGGGTGCTCGGCCTGGAACGCGTGCCCAAGCCGCCGGAGATGGCGGTTCGGGGCGGCTGCTGGTTCGAGGGCCCCTCGGTCAAGCTCCACCTCGGGGTCGAGGACGACTTCCGCCCCGCCAGGAAGGCCCACCCGGCGCTGGTGGTCGACGACCTCGACGTGGTGTGCCAGCGCATCGTGGCGGCCGGCGGCGAGGTGCGGTCGGCCGACGGGCTGCCCGGCGTCTCGCGGCTGCACACCGACGACCCGTTCGGCAACCGCATCGAGCTGGTGCAGGCCGTCGGTCCACCGCTCGAGGCGTTCCGCACCATGGCCGAGCACGCCATCTTCCCGCTGGCCCTGGTCGACAACAGCGGCACGGTGGCCTGGGTGAGCGGGTCGGTCGAGCGCTTCTTCGGCTGGCGGGCCGACGACCTGACGGGCCACAGCTTCGCCCGCGTCATCGCCCCCCAGTCGCTGCCGGCCGTGATCGAGGCCTTCAATGCCATCGACGACGCCTTCGAGGAGACGCCCTGGGGCGGCGTCGGCTTCCCCGTCGAGCTGGTGCGGGCTGACGGTGGCATCGTGGCCTGCGAGCTGTCGGTTCTCACCACGCGGCGCAGCGGCCTGCCCTGGTACGTGGTCACGGTGCGGCGCATCGGCTACGAACGGGCGCTCGACCTGGCCGTCGAGGCCATGGCCGAGGGGGCCAGGCTGGCCGACATCCTGGCCCGCCTGGTGGGCGCGCTCGAGCAGATGGCGCCCGACTCGCACGTGGCCATCGGCGACCGCTGGAACGGCGAGCACTTCGGCATCGTGGCTGGCGACCCGTCCCGGCTCCTGGCATCGGACGGCGCCACGCCGTGGGCGAGGGCGCTGGCGTCGGGCACGGCCGTGTGGATGCCCGACCTCGTCGGGCTGCCCGAACCGCTCGCGGCGCTGGCCGCCGCCGAGGGCTACGAGGCGTGCTGGGTGCACCCGGTGACGGCAGCCGGCGATCCCCAGACGATGGCGGCCATCGTCATCTGGCGCACCCGCCCCGGCCCCCCGACGCGCTTCACCTGGACCACGGTCACCCGGGTGGGGCAGCTGCTGCGGCTGACCCTCCAGTGGAACCGGAGCCACCGCACGCTCCAGTACGCCGCCACCCACGACCAGCTCACCGGGCTGGCCAACCGCCACGCCTTCCTCGACCGGCTGGCCACGGTGGCCGATGCGGGCGAGGGGCGCGCCGCGGTGCTGTTCCTCGACCTCGACCACTTCAAGCCCGTCAACGAGGTGCTGGGCCACCCGGTGGGCGACCGGGTGCTCGCCATCGTGGCCCAGCGGCTGGTCCGGGCCCTGCGGCCGGGCGACATGGTGGCCCGCATCGGCGGCGACGAGTTCGCCGTCCTGTGCGAGCGGCTCACGGCGCCCGACGACGTCGAGCCCGTCGCCCGGCGCCTGCTGGCCGCCGTGCGCGAGCCGGTCACGCCGCTCCCGGAGTCCGGCACCGAGGTGCGGGTCGACGCCAGCATCGGCGTGACCGAGCTCGACCCCCGCGAGGGCGCCGAGGGGACCCTCGCCCGGGTCGACCAGGCCATGCGCGAAGCCAAGTTGACAGGCCGGGGCCGCTGGGTGCGCTACCCGGTCGCCTGACCGGGACGTGACGGGGCCGCCGGGCCCAGGTCAGGACCGGGTGACGGAACGGGGTGGGCGCCGCACCGTACGATCCCGTGCCGTGGCCGACATGGCGATCAAGCGGGTAGGCGACCGGGAGTACCGCGTCTACGGGTTGCAGGCGCTGGCCGAGTCGATCAGGGGGGCCGGCCGGGCGCTCGGCGACTCGGTCGGCGGCCGGGTCGACACGGCCACAGCGGCGCTCGCCGAGTGGCACGGCGCGCACTCCGCCGCCTTCGTCGAGCGGGCCAACGGGCTGCTCTCGTCGCTCGTGTCGCTGCGGCTGGCGGTCGACCACGCCGCCGACCGCTGCAGCAGCTTCCCCGGCGAGCCCGTCAGCGACCCGAGCTTCGTCACCCAGTACGCGTACCAGGGCGCCCGCCTCCATCACACCGACGACCAGCCCGACACGTCGAGCGCCGTGCCCGCTGCCCTCCGGGCCTACGCCAGCGCCTCGGCCGACCTCGCCGGACCGCCCGGGCGGGCGGCGGCAGCCGTGACCACCGACTCCCTGACGGCCGAGGTGGCGGTGCTGCGCCCGCTGACCGCCGACGAGCGCGCCGAGCACCGGGCGCAGGGCGTGCCCCCGTTCGAGATCCAGGAGATCCGGGTCTGGGGCGACCACCAGCCCGTGCCCGTCACCGAGGTCTTCGGCCTGCCCGACCTCGACGGCCAGGCCGGCACCGCGCTCGGCGACGCCGAGGCCCTGGCCGACTGGGTCGCGGCGGTGGCGTACGCGTTCGAGCACAGCGACGAGGCGTTGCTCGACCTGCTGCTGGAGCACCCGGAGATCGCGGGGTACTTCGTCGACGGCCTGACGCCGGACGGGCGGATGACCGGCGAGGCCGCCCTTGCGATCGTGCTCGCCAACCTGGGGCGGTTCGACACCGCCGGCCGGGGTGGCGACCCGGACGGCGTGGTCGGCCTCTCCGACCTGCAGGCGATCGCCGGCGACGAGAGCATGCCGGCGCACCTGCGCGACGCGGCGCAGTACCTGCTCGACAACCGGCTCCTGCTGAGCATGGTCAGCATCGTCGACCGGCCCACCGCGTACGAGGTCGAGCCCGACGATGCCACCCTCACCGCCGGCCGGCTGGAGCTGTTCCTCGAGTTCAACCACTCGCTCAACGCGGTGGCGCTCCACTTCCCCCGGCTCGACATCGCGGCCCACGGCGGCGAGGCCGACGGCTACGTGTCGGTCAACGACCTGCGGGCCGCGGCCGACGACGCATCGCTGCCCACCGAGCTGCGGGACGCGTCGGCCTTCCTCCTCGCCAACGGCATGCTCACCCAGCGGATGCAGGCCTACGAGCAGGCCAACTTCAGCCGGCTCACCTACGACACGATGCGCAACTCGTACCCGCTGACCGACGACCCGTCGGGCTTCACCCGCGACGGCGTCATCGCGCTGGCCTTCGACCAGCAGGCCTTTCCCGACCCGGAGGACGCCGAACGCTTCGTGCTCTCGCTGCCCGTGGCCGACGCCCACGGCAACGGCGGGCTGCCCATCACGCTCGTGTCGGACGAAGGGACCAAGGCGCTGGCCAACTCGGCTCTGGTCGGCGCGCACGGCGACCTCACCGACCAGCACGCGGTCATCGCCCACCTGCCCGAGACCACGGGGTGGGGCGACACCCGGGGCGCGGTCGAACAGGCCGGCGGCGTGCGCAACACGCTGATCAACGGCTTCTACGACCTGCTGGCCCAGCGGGCCGACGGGCTGTTCGCCGGCGACCTGGCCGGCCACCCGGACGTGCCGGGGCACCCCGGCGCCAACTGGCTCATGTTCGCCCCGTGGGCGTCGAACGGCGTGCACGGGGTCATCACCGGCGACATCACCGGGCCGCTCGGCTTCACGACGTCCGGGATCCAGCAGGGCGCCGCCGACGGCAACCAGTTCATCTTCAACGACATCGGCTCGCACTTCGCGGCCTTCATCGAGCTGTACGAGGCCAACCCCCGGCCCAGCGAAGCCGAGCTGGAACGCTTCTTCACCACCAACTTCGGCGACGGCGACGGCACCATCCGCGACGGCTTCGCCGCCTACGTCGCCGCCATCGAGGAAGACGACCCGGCGCGCAGGCAGCACCTCATGTTCCAGGGCAACACCCTGATCGCCACCCACGAGCAGGCGGGCGTGCAGCCCTACCTCGAGGACGTGTCCTTCGGTCCCGACGGCATCGCCACCCGCTTCGTCGAGCTGGAGGTGGGCGACACACGGCTGAGGGTCACCGACGACGTGCCCGAGGGACCGACCCGCAACAACCTGATCATCCCCGCCCCGATCCTGTCGCTGGACACCGGGGGCATGGACGCAGCCGGCTTCGTGGGCGACCAGACCCGCTTCCAGGTCGGCGGCGAGCCCGCGGCGGGCGTGGTGAACGTGCCCGACGTCCGGGGCCACGAGGCCTTCCAGCCGGACTTCTCCGGGTCGACCCGGGTGTGGTGGGACGAGGGGACGGGCGACGACGCGACCGACCCGGAGAGCCTGCACGGCTCCGACGCGTCCAGCTGGCCCGACTGGGAGGAGCGGATGAACTACATCCTCCGCCTGTTCGAGCAGAACCACACCAACCCCGCCCTCTACCGGACGGGCCGCATCGGGGTCGACCTCGACGACGTCACCTGGCTCGAGCCCGAGGCCCGGCCCGGTGGCTGACCGAGACCGGCGGCGGTGGTTGGCTATCGTCGCCGCCGTGGCGATCGGTGCGAACCTCGGGGCGGCCTGCGGCGACGACGAGGGGCGTCCCGACGGTGCGGGACGGCCACGCGACGACGAGATCACCGCCACGATCGACGGCGTGTGGCAGGCGGTGGGGGCCGACCCCGAGACGGTCGACGTCGCCGAGTACGCCTACCGCTTCCTCCCCGACGACGCCGCCTGCGCCGACCTCGACCGCGACGACCGCTGGTACGGGCAGCGCGGCAGCACCGCGACGCTGGGG
>Ga0299907_10001218_pt1 | contig 14486 bp, 15 predicted proteins | sample RVTome_16_FD_198680 | JGI IMG/M metagenome (GOLD analysis project Ga0299907, IMG submission 198680) | Soil microbial communities from uranium-contaminated site in the Upper Colorado River Basin, Wyoming, United States - RVT152D67 (version 2) ... | reverse complement strand
TCGGGGTGCAGAACCGCACCGCCGCCGCGGGCTACGCCCACGCGCAGGGCCTCGTCGAGGGCGCCGCCTAGTACCTACGCAGCGCCGGCCGTAAGAAGGACGAGAATCGTCGCTGCCGCGAGGAAGGGCCCGAGCGGGAGGTACTTCTTTCGCGCTGCAGAGCCCTCTCTCACGAGCATGTACAGAGCTACGGGGGCCATCGCGAGGAACCCGATCGTGAGCGCCGACAAGACGCTGTATCCGAGTGCAGCGCCGAGAAGCAGGGCGAGCTTTACGTCCCCCATCCCGATCGCTCCGGTCCGGATGATCGCCGGAATGAAGAGGAACAGCGCGGCCCCGAACGCGGACACGATCCACTCCGCGGCGCGATCCGGGTAGAACGCGAGTTGGGCCGCCAGCACGATGGCGGCCGCCGGGACCACGATCCTGTTCGGAATCAACCGCTCCTGGAGGTCCGTTGCGGCCAACGCGATCAGGACGGCTGCTGTGAACCCTGAGATGAACCCGTGCGCGTCGGCGTCGTAGCGGAGAACACAGAGCACCGCGAGGAGCGCGGCGGGCACGAGGGCGACCGGCCGCCGCCATGCGGCCGCCCCACCGCGATTCGCGTAAACCGGGATCGATGCCGTCGAGGGATCCGAGCTCGGCTCAGGCGAAAGCAACGTTGCCCTCCCAGTGGCCGGGCCGGCGCTCGAAGGCAAGCTCCACGTACTCGGCGAGGCGAGCGAGCGAGCGCCACTTCGGAAGCACGTCGGAGCTGAGCGGCGAGATCAGAGAGTCCTCGGCGACGGTCACGACGGCGAGGGGGGTCGGAATGACTTCGATCGCTGCCAGGCTCCGGATCGTCCCGGCGAGATAGTGGCTGCCGTCCACGACCGCGACGTTGAGATCCCACCGGTTGACGAGATCGGCGATCTCGCTGGGCCTGCAGGTCGTGGCGACCGGAACCCCGTCAGCGCGCAGCCGCTCGGTGGCCTCCGCCAGGTACTTGCGGTCTCGACCCACGAGCAGGACCCGCGGACAACCAGGTCGCGCGAACCGGCGGGGGACATCAGGCGATGACATAAGCCTTCTCCTTCTCTTGACTGATTTCACGACGCAGGACCGTCAGACGATCACCGCGGAAGACCCCGACGCGCACCGCTTCGCCCGCCGGTAGCTCGAGCACGGCGCGGGCACCACGCTTCGCGCGCGCGCGCCACGGCCTGACGCTCGGAGAAACCGCGACGACCTCGAGCTCGCCGTCGAGGAAGACGATGTCAATCGGAAACCGCATGAAGCAGGTGTGGACCGATCCCGACGGCCGGAGCAGAAGCCCCCCGCCCGGGGCCAGCTCACGCCGGCCCATCAAGCCGCGGAAGCGCGTCCAAACCGTGTCCGCCAGGAGGCACGACGCGCATACCACGCGCGCGCCGGAGAGGAGAGTGACCGTCTCGGCCATGCGTCAACTATCGCGAGCGCCCGGCACGCAGTCGCCCCCCCGAGGGCTAGGTCGGAACTGAACCTTCAGGCAGTTCCCGGGGGTGCTTCCCAGCCGTAGCTTGGTCCATGTCGAGGCGACGCAAGTGGACGATCACCACCCCTACCACGTCACACGGCAAAGCCTCACTTCGAATGACAAGTCAAAGAGAAATTGCTTGGGGAGGTGAATTCATGATTCAGATGCTTTCCACCTATTTCGCGTCGCTCCGCAACGACGAGCGTGGTCAGGGCATGGTCGAGTACGGCCTGATCCTGGCGCTCGTGTCGGTGGTCGCGGTGTTCGCTCTCGACGCGATCGGCGTCGGCGTCGACAGCACGTTCGACTCCATCGTCGCCGAGCTCTAACCGAGTGATACCCCGCCGCCCCGATCAGCCGGCAATTTACCCGGCGAGCGGGGCGGCGGACTTTCCGCACGCACCATTGCGCCCTTACACGACTTCAACGATGAACACATTCGCCCATCCTCAGCAGTGCAACCGCCTCAGCGAGTCGGGTGCCGCGCTCGTGGAGTTCGCGCTGGTGCTCCCGCTTTTCCTCCTGCTCCTACTGGGCGTCTTCGACTTCGGCAAGGCGTTCAACTACTGGATCGACGGCACCCACCTCTCGCACGAGGGCGCGCGCTATGCGGCCGTGGGCAAGAACCCGGGGCCGGGGACAACTCTCGCGGAGTCGATCAAGGCGCGCGCCGACACGCCGGAGCTTCGAGCCGGTAGCGACTCCGTCACGGGGCCGATGACAGTCTGCGTGAGCTTCCCGGACGGAACCTCGCGTGTGGGCGACCCCGTCCAGGTCAGGGTGGAGTTCACGTACCAGTTCCTCAACTACGTCACCGCGATGGTCCCGAGCATCACGAGCAAGACCGTCGCGAACACCTCGACCATGCGCATCGAGCGGGCCCCGACGTTCGCCGCGCACTGCACGGCATGACACATGCTCCGATCTCGCGGCTCTCACACGACGAACGCGGCGCGATCATGGTCATCTTCGCGGTCGCGCTGCCGGTCATCCTGCTGTTCGCCTCGCTCGTGGTCGACGCCGCCAACTGGTGGGAGCACAAGCGTCACCTCCAGATGCAGGCGGACGCGGCGGCCCTCGCCGGCGCAAGTCGCGTCTCGATCCCCTGCGACAGCGCAGCGGTCCAGGAGGAAATCCTCAAGTACGCCGGCATCGGCGGTTCGGAGTACAACGCCCAGGTCGGCAGCACTCCACCGGAGCGGCTCCACATGGCTGTGAACTCGAGGACGTGGCCGCTCCAGGACTCGCCGGTCGACGAAACGGTCATCGTGGGCGACCCCTGCGACACCGCGATGGTCGACGTAAAGCTGACGGAGACCGACGTGCCGTGGCTTTTCGGCATGGCCGAGGCCATGGGTATCGGCGGCCCGGAATTCGTCAACGCGCGAGCGCGCGCGTCGATCGTGCGGGTCGAGAGCCTCGGCGGCGCGATTCCGATCGGGGTCCCGGACGTGAACCCCAAGCGCGGCAAGGTCCAGTTCATCGACGAAGACACCGGCGCCTTGCTCGGCGAGCAAGCGCTCACCCGCGTCGGCACCTTCAACGGGTATGCGAAATGGGAGGTCCCGTCCACGTCGCCGATCTCGGTGACAGTGGGCAGCGGAACCCGGAACATCGGTACCCGGGTGATCTTCTCGGGTGGCGCGACGCTCGAGTGTGGCCAGGTGCTCGTCGATTGCTACGACTCTGGGTCGGCGAACGGCCTGTTGCACCTGCGCGGCGTACCGAGCGCCAGCGGGGACGGGAACCCGGCACTGGGGATGGTCGGGCTGCGCAGGACGAACTGCGTGGACTCGTACTTCAACTACTCGACGACGACATGCAGCACGGGGCTGAGCGCCGAGGTCGACTTCGGCTCGAGCAGTCCCGTCGCGGACCTCGGTGCGAAGGTCATTGCTGTCGCGAAGGGCAAGAGCTACAACGCGACATACGCGAACGGGCGCTGGGACCTCCCGTCCAACCAGCTGATCTCGGTCGCGGGCGGCGCCGGTCCGGTGCCGATCGAGCTGCGCTGGGAGCAGACGAAGGGCACCCGCAACGGCCAGACCTGCGCCACCGGCGGGAGCAACCCGTGCAAGGGGACGTTCGGGCCGGTGCAACGCGCGTTCGCCGGCAGCGACGGCCGCTCCGGCCCGATCCGGATCGCGAAGGTCTACGAGAGCGGACTGCCTCTGACCGACTACTCGCTCTCCGAGGGGACGCACAGCCTCACGGTCGAGATCGGGCTTCTCGGAACGCTCGAGGACGCGCGGGCGATCGACTCGCAGCTGGTCGCGCTCCGCGTGGCCGGCGAGGGCAGCAACGGACAGCAGCTCGACTGCGACACGAACCTGCCGCGGCTCAGAGACGAGCTCGCCCAGGGCTGCGGCGAGACCTACACGGTCAACCGGGGCACGTCGTGCCCGACGCAGGGCAACGAGCTCTGGAGCTGGCCGCAGCCGTGGCCGTGCGTCCGGACACAGACCTCTGCGGGCCAGATAGGTGGCCACGTCGCCGCGGGGATGAACGAGCGGGTCCTCGGCGATGACAAGCCGGCCACCTGCACGAACAAGAACCGATGGGCGCTCGACTTCCCGAGCTTTGAGGCCAGCGACCCGCGCATCGTCCAGGTCTTCCTGACCCCCTTCGGCGCTTTCTCCGGGCAGGGCGACACGAGCGTTCCTGTCACCAACTTCGCGACGTTCTACGTCACCGGCTGGATCGGCAACGGGGGCTTCAACAACCCGTGCACTACGGACGGCGACGAGGTCGTGGGTGAAGGCGAGCCCGGCTTCATCTACGGCCGCTTCATCAAGTACATCCAGACGCTGCCCAGCGGCGGCGGATCCGAGAGATGTGATTTCGAAAGCTTCGGCGCATGCACGATGGTGCTCACCGAGTAACAGAAGGAGAGACGATGAAGACACAACAGACCCCACAGCTCTCACCGCGCGTGAGGACGCTGCTGTCGACGCGCCGCGGAATCATCGCGGTAGCAGCGGCCGCTGCAGTAGTCGGCGGGGCGATCCTCGTCCTCTTCCTGAGCGCGTACCGCGACAGCCTGACGGGGGGCGACGGCACCGAAAACGTGCTCGTGGCCCGCGTCCTGATCGAGGACGGGAGCCCGGCCGACGCGATCGCAGCCGAGAACATGTACGAGGTTGCCTCGATCGAGAAGGCCGACTTCGAGGATGCGGCGATTCGCGATCCGGACGCCCTCAAGGGCAAGGTCACAAAGGCAACGATCTATCCTGGCGAGCAGCTGACGACCTCGGACTTCCGCGCACAGACGGACAGCCTGGGCGACCAGATCCGCGGCCGCGAACGGGCGATCTCCCTCCCATTCACGCCCCACGGCGGTCTGGTGGGCGACCTCGAGGAGGGTGACCACGTCGACGTGATCGGCCTGTTCCGGCTGACCCCCCTGGGCACGAGCGACGAGCGTCCGGTCGCACACACCTTGATGCAGGACGCACTGGTTCTCAAGGTGCCCGATGAGGAGGAGGCCGCCGACGAGGACAGCGAGCTGCCCGTCGTCCTGCGAGGGACCGACGGGGACGCGACCGATCTTGCCTTCACCGGTGAGTTCGGTGTGCTCTGGCTGGCGCTCAGGCCGAAGGCGGGCGCGAAGGAAGTCAAGCGTCCGTCGCCCAGGGCGGTGGAGAACCTCGTGTTCGGCCTGCCCCCCGTGCCGGTCCGGCAGTTCCGTCGGCAGCTCGCAGGGAGGGGCTGATGGACGGTCAAGCGATTCAGGCAGCGGTCGCGCTCGACGGTGTCGAGGACCGTGACCGCATCGAGGAATTGGTCACGCGGCTCGCCGGCATCGAGATCGCGGGGATGATCGACAGCGGATTCGGCGGTCTCGACGCAACGGCCGAGCCCGACGCGGACGTCCTGTTGCTCGCGTGCGGCACGGGCGCGACGGATCCGCTGGCGAGTATCGACGCGGCGGTGCGGGGGCGGCCGAGGCGTCCGGTGATCGTCATCTTCGACGGAGCGCCCAACGGGCTCGTAGACAAGGTGTTCGAGCTCGGCGCCGACGACATCTACGCCCTGCCGACCAACGGGAACCAGGCGGACTGGGAGCTGGTCACCGACCAGCTCTTGTTCACCATCCAGAAGGCAATCGCGCGCAAGAGCCGCGCGCTGGCCTCCGCCAGCGGCAGCAACGCTCGCGTAATCTGCGTTCTGGGCCCCAAGGGTGGATCGGGCAAGACGCTGACTGCCGCGAACCTCGCGGTCGCCCTGGCCGGTGAAGGGCAGCAGGTCGTGGCCGTCGATCTCGACCTGCAGTTCGGAGATCTCGGCCTCGCGATGGGGCTTCAGCCGAGGCAAACGATCTACGACCTCGCACGCTCGAGCGGTTCGCTCGACACCGAGAAGGTCGAGGCGTACCTCGCTCGGCACGTCTCGGGCGTGGGAGTTCTGCTTGCGCCGACCCGCCCCGACCACGCCAGCGACGTGTCGACCGAGTTCCTTCGAGGGCTGTATCCGGTCGTGCGTGCGATGAGCGACTTCGTGATCATCGATACCCCCACGGGGTTCACGCCGGAGGTCATCTCGGCCATCGACGCGTCGTCGGATGTCTGCATGGTCTCGGCGCTCGACACGCTCGCCCTTAAGAACACGAAGCTCGGGCTCGAGACGCTCGCGCTGATGGGATACGAACAGGACAGGGTCAAGCTCGTCCTGAACCGCGCCGATAGCAGCGTCGGACTCGCAAGCGATTCCGTCGCAACGGTCGTGGGTCGCCATCCCGATGTGCTCGTCCCAAGCCACCGTGACGTCGTGCGCGCGATCAATTCGGGCACGCCGGTGGCTCTGAGCCAAACGGGGTCCGGCGCCGGCATCGCGTTCCATCACCTCGCGCGCATCTATGCGCCGGTCACGGCTCAGGCCGAGGCCGGAACTTCTAGCCGCGGCCTCTTCGGTCGCAGGAAGCGGTCCTGATGCAACTCCACGAACGCCTCAACGGGCAGCGAACGGGCTCCGCGCCGGCAAGGGGTGAGGTGGACAGCTTCGCCGAGGTCAAAAACCGGATCCACATGGCCGTGATCGGTGATCTCGGCCCCCAGTTCATGAATTCGAATGGCGATCCGGGCGCGCTGCGTGCCCGCGTGGTCACCGACATCCGGGAGCGCCTCGCGCAGGAAACCGGCATAGCGCGTGACGACCGCGAGCGGCTCGTCGACGAGATCGCCGACGACACGCTGGGCTACGGTCCGCTCGAGCGCTTCCTAGCGGACGACAGCGTGACCGAGGTCATGGTCAACGGGCCGTACGAGGTGTGGATCGAGCGCCGGGGCCTCTTAACTCGCACACCGGTGCGGTTCACCGACGAATCCCACCTTCGTCGCATCATCAACAGGATCGTCGCCCAGGTGGGTCGCCGCGTCGACGAGTCATCGCCGATGGTCGACGCGCGGCTTCAGGACGGCAGCCGCGTGAACGTCGTGCTGCCACCGCTCTCGCTGGGCGGGCCCATCGTCACGATCCGTAAGTTCAGCAAGCGGCGACTCGACCTGAGCGACATGGTCCGCCTCGGCTCCCTCTCGGCTGAAACCGTCGATTTCTTGGACCGCTGCGTGCACGCGGAACTCAACATCCTCGTATCGGGCGGGACGGGTTCCGGTAAGACGACGCTGCTGAACGCCATGTCAACCGCGATTCCCGATTCCGATCGGATCGTGACAATCGAGGACGCCGCTGAGCTTCGCTTGAACCAGCAGCACGTGCTCCGGCTGGAGGCGCGTCCGAAGAACATCGAGGGTGAGGGCGAGATCCCGATCCGTGAGCTCGTCCGCAACTCACTCCGGATGCGTCCGGATCGGATCATCGTCGGCGAGGTCCGCGGCGCCGAGTCACTCGACATGCTCCAGGCGATGAACACCGGCCACGACGGCTCGCTGTGCACCGTTCACGCAAACAGCACTCGGGATGCGCTCTCGCGCCTTGAGACGATGGTCCTGATGGCCGGCTACGACCTTCCGGTGCGTGCCATTAGGCAGCAAGTCGCGGCCGCGCTCGACCTCATCGTGCATCTCGAGCGGCTGCAGGACGGCTCACGCCGGGTGACGGCGATCACCGAAGTGCAGCGGATGGAGTCGGACGTGATCACCCTTCAGGACCTCTACGAGTTCAAGGTCGACAACGTGATGCCCGACCGGACGGTCCTCGGCGGTCTTCGGCCGACCGGGCTCCGGCCGACGTTCACGGGCAAGTTCGAGCGAAGGGGCATCGAGCTGCCGACGTCCATGGGCCCAGGCGACAGCGCACCGCGAAACATCGGTGATCTCACACGAGCGGGTACGAAGTGAAGAAGGCGCTTCTCTCCCTCGCGCTTGCCGTCACGATGGGTGTGCCGGCCTCGCTCGCGTGGGGCGATTCCGGCGAGGGTCTGCGACTTTCGCGGGGTGGGGACGCGCCGTTTCCCCAGCGGTCGTTCGTGCTTACGCTGCCCGGGGGCATGTCGGCCGATCCCACCGACGTCAAGGTTCTCGAAAACGGCGAGCCGGTTCGGGAGCTCTTGGTAACTACGCCTGGTGCGGCATCCGATGCGGCTCCGGCGTTCGGAACGGTGCTCGCGATCGACGCGAGCAACAGCATGCGCGGCGGCGCCATCAAAAAGGCGATGAGAGCCGCGCGCACGTTCGCATCGCACCGTCAACCCTCACAGACGCTTGGGATCGTGACGTTCAATCGCAAGGGCCGGACTGTTCTCGAGCCGACGAGCGATAGCGCGCTCATCGAGTCGGCGCTTGCCGAGGATCCGCCCCTTGCGAAGCAGACCCACCTCCGGGATGGCGTGATCGCCGCGCTTGACGCTCTGGAGGGCGCGCACGTCACGGCGGGCTCCGTCATCGTGCTCTCGGATGGTGCAGATACGGGCAGCCGCGCGACGGTCGGTGATGTCGCAGCCGCCGCGCGTGAGCAGGGTGTCCGCGTGTTCACGGTCGGCCTCAACTCGCCCGACTTCGATGAGGAGACTCTTCAGCGAATCGCCCGTGCCGGCATGGCCGAGCACATATCAGCGCCTCGCGCCCGCGATCTCGACCGAATCTACGACGACCTCGGTGCGCAGCTCTCGGGTGAGTATCTGATCGATTACACCTCGATCGTACGCCCCGGTAGGACGGTCGTCGTCGAAGCGACGGTGTCCGGAGTGCCGGGGAGCGCGACCGTCAAGTACACGAGCCCCAAGCTTGGAGCGGCTTCGCTTCCGCAACCGGAACGGAAGGCGGGTGGATTCTGGGGGTCGGCCGCGGCCATGATCGTCGTCGGGTTCGGGTCCGCCTTCCTGGTGTGCTTCGGGCTGGCGTGGATTTTCATGGAGCGCCGGCGCACCGAAACCGCAGAGGAACGAGTGGCGGCCTTCGTGTCGATCGGCGCGCCAGACAGGCCCGAGGTACCAGACACTTCAAGCGACAAGCTCTACGAGCGGCTCGAGCGCAGCCTGAAGGGCCACAAGTGGTGGCAGAAGTTCAGGACGGACGTCGAGATCGCCGAGATCCAGCGGAAGCCTGCCCAGATCGCGGTCGTCACGCTTCTCGGCACCGCCGTACTGATGTGGTGCTTCAGTGCGATCAGTGGTGCCAAATGGGCCGCCGTCTTCGCGCTGCTCCTCCCCTGGGGTGTACAGAGGTTCGTAGCGCATCGAGCCACCAAGCGGCGGGTGGCCTTCGGCGAGCAGCTTGCGGACAACCTCCAAGTTGTCGCATCCGCGATGCGATCCGGTCAAAGCTTCGCGGGCGCGCTCGCCGTGGCTGTCGAGGACGCGGCGGAACCGGCGAAGAGCGAGTTCCAGCGCGTCGTCGCGGACGAGCAGCTCGGCGTGCCAATTGAGACCGCAATCGGAGTAATCGTCGACAGGATGCAGAACAACGACCTTCACCAGGTGGCGCTCGTCGCGTCCCTCCAGCGAGAGGCCGGCGGAAACGCCGCGGAAGTACTCGAGCGGGTAGCCGAGACGATTCGTGAGCGCGTTGCGCTTCGCCGGTTGATTTCGAGCCTCACGGCGCAGGGTCGGATGTCGCGTTGGGTCGTGTCGCTGATCCCGGTCGCGCTGATCATGTACCTGGCCATGGTCAGCCCCGAGTACCTCAACCCTCTGTTTGAGACCACCGCGGGCAATGTCCTGGTCGTCATTTCGGCGCTGATGGGGATCACCGGCTCGTTCGTCATCAAGAAGATCGTCGACATCAGGGTATGAGGGAGCATCCATGACACTGATCGCGATTACGGCTCTTGCGCTCTGCGGTCTCGGAATTGCTCTTGCCCTGCGCGCGGCGCTGCTCCCGCGGATCGAGACGGCCGAGCGCGTCGACCAGGTTCAGGGCTACGGTTACATTGTCGGCTCGGGCGACGCCTCAACCGCCAACGCCGCGGGTCTGCGGGCGCTTACGATCCGGCTCGGGCGAGCCCTCACGGAGCGGTATCCGGATCGCCTCAACGAGGCGAATGTCCGGCGGCAGCTCACGGGTGCCGGCATGTACACCACAGACCCTTTCGGGTTCATCGGAGCGTGCGCGCTGGGCGCCGTCGGGGTGCCCCTCGGAACTTTCGTGCTGGGAAGCGCCGCCGGAGCCGGCATTCCCATGCTCTTGATCGCGACGGTGATCGCCGCGCTGCTCGGCATCCGCGGCCCGACGATGACACTCGAGCGCCGGTCGAAGGCGCGGCTCGCCGAGATCGACCGCGGCATGCCGGAGCTGGTCGATCTGCTCATCGTCACAGTCGAGGCGGGAAAGGGCTTCAGCGCGGCCATGCAGCTCGCCGGTGGCCGCCTCTCGGGACCCCTCGGCGACGAACTCCGGCTCGCGCTGCAGGAACAGCGGATGGGCCTATCCACGAGCGAATCGCTGACGAACATGAAGACGAGGGCCGAGACGCCGTCGATGCACTCATTCGTGCGCGCGATCCTGCAGGGCGAGCAGCTCGGCGTCTCAATCGGCCAGATCATGCGCCATCTGGCCACGGAGATGAGGCAGCGACGCCGTGCGGCGGCGGAGGAGCGCGCGCAGAAGGCGCCGATCAAGATGCTGTTCCCGCTCGTCTTCCTGATCTTCCCTTCGCTGTTCGTCGTCCTGCTGTATCCGGCGATGGCCCGATTCAGCGAGGCGTTCGGGTAATGCGCGCGGAGCCAGTCGATCCGGTGTTCATCTTCCTCCCGCTCAGCGACGGCGAGTCGAGTCACGACGACGACGTCGTGGACCCCGTCTGCGGCCGAGCGCTATCGAGGCGTGGCGCCATGGGCAGGCTGCGCCACCGCAGGAACGACCACTATTTCTGCTCGCTCAACTGCGCCGAGCGGTTCGCGGCGACTCCCCACGAGTTCACTTGATGGCGGAGGGAAACACGCATAGTCAGCCCGAGGCTCCTACGCCTTGGAAGGTCGAAGGGCAAGCGGACGACCGGCCAAGCGCGGCATCCCGGAGGCTTCTTCCGAGTGGCCGCCGTTTCTGGGTACTCGTCGGTGTCCTGACCGCGTTGAACGTCGCACTCGTCATAACGGTTCTTCGGCCCCCGGAGCGCCTTCAGATTCCATACACGGAATTCCGCAGCCAGATCAGGACGGGCAATGTAGAGGAGATCCACTCGGCTGGCGACGAGATCCAGGGCGACCTCGCCAGCGAGATCGAGCATGATGGGAAGCGGTCGGATCAGTTCGAGACCCGCCGCCCCGAGTTCGCTGATGACAACCTGATCGCGCTTCTCGAACGAAACGAAGTGACGATCAGCGCCCGCGCGCCTGAGGAGCGCCCGTTGTGGCAGCTGGTCGTCTTCGGGTTCGGGCCGACCCTCGTGCTCGTCAGTCTCCTCGTGTTGATCATCCGTAGGACGTCGAGCGGCGGGTTGCTTCGCATTGGGAAGTCACGTGCGGCGCTCTACGACGGCACCGGGGACAGGACCACGTTCGACGACGTCGCGGGTATCGACGACGCGACGGAGGCGCTCGTCGAGATCGTCGACTTCCTGCGCAACCCGACGCGATACCAGGCGCTGGGGGCCGCGATCCCGCGCGGTGTTCTGCTATCGGGCCCCCCGGGGACTGGAAAGACGCTCCTCGCGCGCGCGGTCGCCGGCGAGGCCGGCGCGCCGTTCTACTCGCTCTCTGCCTCCGAGTTCATCGAGATGGTCGTCGGCGTCGGGGCGAGCCGCGTGCGCGACCTGTTCAAGGAAGCCAAGGCGAATGCGCCAGCGATCATCTTCATCGACGAGCTCGACGCCATTGGGCGCTCGCGCGGCGGACGCGGGCCCAGCTTCGGAAGCGCGGGAAGCGACGAGCGAGAGCAAACCCTCAACCAGATCCTCACCGAGATGGACGGCTTCACGGGCGCTGAGGGCGTAATCGTTCTCGCCGCCACGAACCGTCCCGAGATCCTCGACGCGGCACTGCTTCGGCCTGGACGGTTCGACCGGCGCGTCGTCGTGAACCCACCCGATCGTTCCGGTCGCGAGCGAATCCTTGTGGTTCATACACGCAGCGTTCCGCTTGCCGCAGACGTCAGCCTCGCACGGGTGGCCTCCAGTACCCCCGGGATGGTCGGCGCCGACCTCCGGAACCTCGTCAACGAGGCGGCGCTGATAGCCGCACGCAATCACCGCGCAGCCGTCGAGACCCGCGACTTCATGGAGGCGCTCGAGAAGATCATCCTGGGCGCCGAGCGGCGGATCGCGATCTCACCATTCGAGCGCGAGCGGTCGGCCTACCACGAGGCCGGCCACGCACTGCTCGGGATGCTCGAGCCCGGGGCTGACCCGGTGCGCAAGGTTTCGATCGTTCCGCGCGGGCAAGCCCTCGGCGCGACGCTGCAGAGTCCCGAGGCGGATCGTTACGGATACGACTCCCGATATCTCCGTGGGCGAATCATGGGACTCCTCGGAGGGCGTGCCGCTGAGGAACTGATCTATGGGGACGTCACCACGGGGGCCGAGTCGGACCTCGAGCAGGTGACGAAGATCGCGCGCCAGATGGTCGGGCGTTGGGGGATGTCAGACCGCGTCGGCCTCGTATCCGTGCTGCCTCCGGACGATGACGCCGCCCTCCCTGGCATGAGCAGCGCGGCCGAGGCCACCCGCGAACTGATTGACGCAGAGGTGCGCCGGATCGTCGGCGAGGCCTACGAGCTTGCAATGTCGCGATTGCGTGAACACCGCGACCGACTGGACGCGCTTGCCCAAGCGCTGCTCGACCGGGAGACGCTGGACGAGGAGGCGGCGTACGAGGCCGCGGGGTTCGGACATCAGCTGGCCGATGAGGCGGCGCATGCGGTGAACGACGGAGCCACGACAGCGACGAACGAACCCGGATCGGCGCCACCAGCAGCTGAGCTGCGGAACGATTCGCCCGCGGCCGGCTAGACGCCGTGTCTGCGCGTCAAGCGGCCGCAGCGGCTCTCGCGACGGCGGCCGGACTTGGCGCGATCGTCGTGGAGAGGCTCTCGCGTGACGGCGCGGCCGACGATACGCCGCTCGTAGCCGGGCTCGCAGGCGCCGTAACGCTGGGCTTCGCCGTGCTCGTCTTCGCCTGGGCGCTTCCGCGCGCGAAGTCCCACGGCGGCCGTGCGTCGAGCATGGCGCTCGTGACGAGCGTCGTCGGATTCTTCAGCGTCGCGTCCGCATGGACCGGCCTGCCTTTCGTGCTCGGAACGGGCGGAGCAATGCTCGGGACGGCGGTGCTCCGTGGCACGGCGTCGTCGCGACAGCGCGCCGTCGGGACGTTCGCGGTGGGCCTGGGTCTTGGAGCGGTCGCTCTCGCGATTGTCACTGTCTGGTTCGGATGATCCGTGCCTACGGCCACAAGTCAGCCACAGACTGAAGCAGGGCCTCGGCCTCTAAGCCAATTACCTCAACCAGTAGAGAACTGCCGCCGTCGAAACCAGGATGAGGATGAAGGCGTACTCGACGAGCCCCTGACCCGAGCAGACTATCCCGAGGTCCAGCCTGAACCTAGACCTTTGGTCGGGGTAGCTGCGTCCCTCGGTCGCGATACTGGATCCGATGCGAAAGCTCGCGCTCGTATCCATCTTCATGCTGCTGACGATCGTCACCGCGGCGCCCGCTAGCGATGCGGTCCGCGACGTCGCGGATACCGGTGCGCTCGCCGCCTGGCTGCGCCTGACGTTCATCCTGCTCAAGGTGACCGTGGCCATCGTGTTCACGGTGGCAGTCATCACGCGCGGGGAGGCGAAGAAACGCGCACGTGAACCAATCGCGTTCGCGGCGTGCACACTCGCGATCGCGTCGTCGATTCCACTCCAGCCGCCGGACGCGTGGTCGAGCACGAGTCTGATGCTTGCTGGCGAGCTGATCGCACTGATGTCGGCGGCGTGGGTGGTCACGGCGGCGATCACTCTCGGGAAGTCCTTCAGCGTGCTTCCGGAGGCTCGCGAACTGGTTACTCGAGGCCTATACGCCCATATCCGGCATCCGCTCTACGTCGGAGAGTTCGGCATGGTCGCCGGACTGGTGATCGCCGCCCCGAAGACGATCAACCTCCTCGCAATCGCGCTGTTCATGGCCGGTCAGGCGATCCGGGTTCGTCTCGAGGAGGCGGCGCTTACACGCGAGTTCCCCGAGTACGTGGATTACGCTGCTCGAACGCCGCGCTTCATCCCACGGCCGCGCTTCAGCGCGCGTCCCGCTGACGCGGCGCCCGCAGAAGCGGCCTGAGACGCTCGCCAGTCGGCGTCCGCGGGCAAGCGCCCTGAGACGCCTCTCGCTCCCGCGGGCACTTGTTACCACGGGTAATGTGTGCTATGGTGCCGAGCCGTGGGAGGACGCCTTAGCGGGAGGGGTACCTTCGGGCCGCTGACACAGCCTCATGGAGCTGGGCTCGAGGGCGGCGCGCGCGTCGTGTCGGTGCTCGTCGGGATGCTGCTCATCGGCTCCGGCCTGCTCCACGTGTCGGCCGCTGGCGACCACACGAACCTGCCGGTCATGACGGCGGGCTTCCTGGTCGTCGCGGCGCTCCAGGTCGGCCTCGGCGGACTGCTCCTCTTCCGGCGCG
>Ga0299907_10001217_pt1 | contig 14487 bp, 13 predicted proteins | sample RVTome_16_FD_198680 | JGI IMG/M metagenome (GOLD analysis project Ga0299907, IMG submission 198680) | Soil microbial communities from uranium-contaminated site in the Upper Colorado River Basin, Wyoming, United States - RVT152D67 (version 2) ... | reverse complement strand
CTGAGTTTTGCGGTGCCAATACCCAATGACGATTGCTATTGGTACATATGCTGAAACAAAAATTACTGCGAAAATCCAAATACTTTCGAATAGACTCTTTAGATAAGGCACCTGGTCAATAAGAAGGCCATATTGTATCGTAACAAAATTTGCAAATGTCATCAAGAATATGAGATAAATACTATGGCCATTCCGAAAATCTAGCCATCTCCTTCTAGTCCAGTTGCTGGCCAAAGATTTCATCAGGGATTTAGCACCCACACTGATATTGGGCAGAATACCGTTAAAATACATTGCGTATCTCGACAGTGAGATGTTCGATTAGGCAATACTCCTTCCTAACGAACTAAGCTCATATTTCTTGGGATTTCCAATATCCGGTAAACGGTAAACAAGGCGTTTGAATGAACTTTTACTAGCTCAGATGCGGAATCCATCTTGTAACGAACAGAATCATCGCCTCCGTCCGCGTCAACCAGATATGCATGATCGTCACGTTCATAGGTCGTATCTCTAAATAAATTCCCTAGACTTTCATAGCCGCTAAAACTTCGGTTTCCGGACAAACCTGAAATGAACCATCCTCTCCAGTCATTACTTCCAATGATTTTCGATTCGGTAGATGTGTTTTCATTTACCCAATGGATTACGTCTAGAATAATAGGAGATTGCTCGACTGTGAGTGAATTAAATTGCATAGATTTTGGTGCAAATTTTTTGATGTTCGAATCAAAGAGACCAATAACTGAAATCTGTGTATCATTTGGAAGCAAAGCATATGTAAAACCAAATTGGGTAAAAATAGAAAAAATTAATGCCGAAACTGCAATAAGCGTATAAGTATTTCTTAGCCATTTGGAAATTATTTGAATGGTCTTGATATATCCGTAGCCCGCAAAGATCGAAAGGGATATGCCAAATAGCAAGATCCACCTATCTGCAACAAGTTCCCTTGCGTGAGGAAACACTAGCCAGGTCATTGAGCCCATAAAGGCAACGATGAGGCTAATCTTTAATATCGACTCTTTCAATCGTACATAACCGACAACAGCCAGAGGAATAAGCAAAATATTAAGAGCTATAAAATAGGAAAAAAGATTAACCTGATTGTAGCTGTCATTCAACTTTCCGTCTTCGCCAGAAATTTGAGCATCCAGACCCGCATTTACCACACTACGGATCGAGGAACTCATAATTGAATATCCATCATCGGTAACAGTTAAAAGCGTGATAAATGACACTAAAGCTACTACCAGACTTAATGCTACGGTCCTCTCTCTATAGAGTATGGTACAGATACAATAGATCACGATAAGCCATGCACCAACCATTCTATCAGAGACAACTGACAATACCGTAAATGTTAAGCAAGATACTAAGGATAGAAATGGGTACGTGCTTAAGTGATTTTTTCTTAATTGTATTAGCATCGAAATTGCAAAAAACATCATGGTAAGGGAGAACATGTCCCTGTGTAAATCCCAGCTTGTTCTTAAAACGGGGATTTGGATAAGCACAAATAGTGTAATTAACACTGCAAAGAGATTACTATTTTTAACTATCGCCTTTCCCAATGAGAGGATTGATACTGCGAAAAGACCGAATATAAGAATTGCAACAGTAGAGATGGTAGTTTGGACTGATAAACCTGTTAAATTCTGTATAAGATGAAGTACATACGTATAGAATGGATAATCTCTTAAAATTGTATGCCATCCAGTTTCAAAGTTGTGTAACATTGGGATATAGTAATTAATGACGTCATAACCTATCGGATATGGATAAGCAATTAGTTCAGTAACAGTCTTTAGGGTTATAGCGGAGAAGAAAGCTATCAGGTAAATGGGAGGATCTTTTCGAGAAAAGATCCTAACTGCACGCAACGAATGATAGTTTCCCAAAAGAGAATTATGTAAATTCAAATAAACTGCTCTCGAGTTGGAGTTGTCAACTTTTTGGACATCTTTTCAAGTTGTAGTTGCAAATACATACTGACACTTTCATATATGGTGTGAGGGATTCATTTCAGAAGTCACAAAAATCCTGTACCACACCTCTAGACTTAGAATCTGCAACAGCTTGCTAATATATCTAAGATCAAGATTTTCGTCTACTCGCTTAAGTGATCTCAGGTACCAATTTTTATCTATTAGACTATCCTCGAAAACACGCCCATTGTCCAAAAGCATGGTCACCGTTTCCCTGCCGGTGTTATTCCAAAGGCTTACAAGGTCCATGCCATATCCAACCTTCACATTCATTTTTCTGTCAGAATCTGGGGCATAGATTCGTAGAATTTCACGTAGTGGAAGTTTTCCTATGTTGTTCTCCGTATTGTATTTCATTTCTGACGGCATATCGAATCCAAACTCTACGACATCATTATCTAACAGAGGTGAAAATCCTTGCAGTTTAAAGAAACGGAAATATTTATCGTTGCTTGGCACAAAATCGTGCATGAGCTTGCCATTATAATCGGCCAACAGTACCTGGTCCAATGGATTCAGGTCATTGGTGAAATATGAATTAAGAAGAGGATAGATCGAAGACCAATCAAACTTTAACTCGTTGGCAAACATTTCATGCTGATCGGGGACCCAATCCCTTTCATGGCAAGATAGATATGCCTTGACTCTTTCTAAGGAGTTTGCATTTTGATCAAAACTCTGCAGAAATTTCTTGTATCGAAAGGTATACCCGGCAAAGATTTCATCGCCTCCATCTCCCGTGAACAACAGGTTAGAAATAGATTTTGCTTTCTTTATAAAGTAGTACTGGTAAATATTCCACCTCGGTTCTTTTATGATATTTATCATCGCAGGCAAGTCACGTAGGGGATTTTCCACGTAGACTTGCTGGAAACCTGCACCTTTCTGTTCTGCAAAATTCTTGGCTTCAAGGGCCTCGTTCCTTTCATCAAAACTGACGTTGATGCACTCCAGCTCTAACCCAGGATATTCTTCGCGTAGCAGACATAAAATTAGGTTAGAGTCCACACCTGCACTCAATGCGACACACACCTTATTTTGGGTAAATTTATCTACTTCTCTTCTAATCGCAGATCTAATTTTGATCTCAAGAATACGAACAGAAACTGAGTTCTTTTTTGCATAAGAATTGACGATATCTAGAACAGATACATCTCTTAATCTGAAAGTAGGAACATAAATGTTCATCGGGTCGTACCGGAGAGTCAGCAAAGGAAGAAGGTTCATTTGATTAGTATTCTCTATTTCAAATCCCATTATGGTAGACGGTATTTATTATTGTTGACTCCGCGAATACGCGCGTTCTAGTTGCTTTACAAGATTGCTTACTGTATGATATTTTTCAACGTATAGTCTTCCTGCTTTTGCTAACCTCCGCTGCTCCTCGATGTCACTTAGAATGGACTCTAAATCGCTCTTGAGTGTATCCTTAGTTGTTCTGTAAATCGGGGGGTTATAACGTTGAAATAGCTGTGAACTGACGTAGGCGACAACTGGTTTACCTATTGCCATAGCCTCTAGCTCGAATTTCCCGAACCATCCAATTTGGGGTAGTATTTTCCCAACAACGAGATCGCACGAGGAAAGGATTGTCAAAACCTCGCTCCGAGGAATGTCAAATAAAGTCACTATTTCACACTTGCCTTCCTTCTCCAACTGTTGAAGTGGTTTTGAGTATAAATCTGCATACTTCTGGTACAATCTGTAATGAGGATAGTGGGCAACAATTGGCTTACGAGAAGGAGAGAATTTGTCTGAATAACTGGGAGTATAAACAAGGTGTTCTAGATCCACGGGAGTAGGAAACCACTCGCCGTTAGGAGCAAATTCCAATAGATCAGGCGTAGAAACTAGACAAAAATCATTATCAATTCTTCCCCTTAGATCATCTCCGTGGTAATGCTTTAAGTAGGTCCTGTTTTCTTTTCGTTTTTCTAAAATCCTCTTGAGAGACCCATAAGGATAGTGATAGTGCCAGATATCGTATTCCTTCAGTTTCTTCAAGAATTTCCATCTTGATATTGGAAAATAGTAGTTTACCTTTTCTCCTCCGAACTGCCGGTGCAGGTATTTATTGAAAACAAATACATCTGCTTCATTTCCTAAAAATCGTTGATGTTTGCTCAGGATGGACGCGATTCCGGCTGTATTATTTACGTGTGCAATTCTCATTTTAAGGTAACCTCAATAATACTCCGAAGGGATACTGGACCACAACACCATTATCACAGCTAGAACTAAGGTTTTGGGTTCCTAATGCGTGGTGTATTTGCGTTCTAAATCTATGTACTTTTGCAGGTTTACAAGCCGATTGAATTCTTCAAATGTGATCATCTTCTCCCTTTCTCTGGAGGTACTACCCGATCTATGGAGCTCCTCAAAGACTTGTTTCATAGCAAATGCTGAAGCGAATAGACCGGAGAGAGGAAAAACACCGATCCTGAAACCCAGGTCATGAAGCTCTGGTGCTGACAGGTTTGGTGTGATGCCTCCCTCGATCATGTTAGCGACCAATGGGGCATCAATCTTGCTGCCTATTTCCTTTAGCTCGTCTATCGATCTAGGAGCTTCGACAAAGATGACATCTGCGCCAGATTTGAAATATTCTCTGCCACGTTCTATGGCTTCATCCAAGCCAGATGTGGCACGAGCATCAGTCCTTGCAACTACAATAAAGTCATGGTCGTCACGAGCGTCGATCGCAGCACTTAACTTCAGCAAATATTCATCGACTGAAATTATTTCCTTTCCTGCCATGTGGCCACAACGCTTAGGCCATACCTGATCCTCTAAAAATATTCCTGAAGCACCCATCGCTTCAAGGTCTCTAACAATTCGCCACACGCTAAGGGGATTACCATACCCAGTATCGATATCTACTATGACAGGTATATTCACCGCTCGTACAATTTTTCGTGCATTATCCATCGTTTCTCCAGCATTCAAAAAGCCATAATCTGGCATACCTAACACAGTAGCTGCAGAACCATAACCAGTTTGAAAAATGGCGTCGAAGCCGGTGATCTCAGTTATTCGGGCGCTCAAAGCGTCAAATACCCCTGGCAATACGAGAAATTCACTGGGGTTCAAAATTTTATCTCTAAGATGTTGTATGTCTGATTTGGAATTCATGATGCAGAATAGAATAAATCGGCTATTAAGTTATTGTCATATTCTGTTAAAACAATCTGTTTATCACAGGTTTGCATACTAAATGAGCTCGCAAATTCGCTTGACAGATGACTAGGAAGCAAGCCATTCATATGCAACAAACAAATCTAGAATTTGTGTCCTATATTTAGTCTGCGAATAGATCCTTTATATCAACTCCTCTACAAGTAATTCGGGGTCCAACATAAGTATATATCGCAACTGACCTATTCAAATGACCGATCTAGGTGGTTCTACATATTTATGTAGATGGTAGCGGTAGTCCTAACTTCAGATATGGTTATCTAATTGACGAGACTGGGGAATCTCATATGGAATCTCATGAAGGTATTACTAATAATGAGGCGGAATACTTTGCTATCATCACTGCGCTTAACGGTGTCATTGACAAAGACAATCACATTATAATACTATCTGATAGCCAATTGGTGGTTAATCAAATAAATCACAAATATGGAATAAACAGTCAAAATCTGAGAAGTCTAGCATCGCAGGTTTGGGTCCTCGAAAAAAAGTTTGACAAATTTGAACTCCATTGGATCCGCAGGTCAGAAAATAAGGCGGGAAAGATGCTTGGTAGTTAGAAAGACATAATCTGCACTCCAAAAGACATATACAAGAATCACATTGAATTTGATTACTTCATGATACCAAAATTATTGTCGCTCAAATCTATTAAATGGAGTCCATTACACGTTCCAATCTGCAGCAACATAATTTTTTCTATTCAATGAGACAGTATCTCAACTGTAAAGGTTCTAAAGATTTCAAGACTTGGGAACATACTCCGTCTTGTAATGACAATATAGGACTTTAAATATGTTATTAATAATTTATGGAAATAATAAACCTAAACTTACACAATCTAAGCCAACTTCAACTTAAATACTGTCTAATATTCATTATTAGGATAAATCTTAAAAATGATTCTCTTATGGAGTAAAACCATATGACTATTCAAATGTAATATTTTATCTCCTTTCCCTTGGCACAATATAGACAATAGAGGAAAACAATTTGTCTAACCATCTTAAATCCAAGTGCGGAGAATACAAAACTAAGGTGAGCCGAACCTGTAATTTGAAGGAAGTACTTCACAACTGTCTTTGAACTTAACAAACGCAACCAGGGTTTCTGGTCAATTCGACTGTAAGAATAATAAGTAAGAGGACTAAATTAATCACTTTTCACTAACAACCCAAATATTTGATACAAAATCATTTAATGCGTGGGGAATCGCTTTAGGATCAAGCAAGGGAGAACCTTTGGGCTTCTGTATTTCACAAGACTAAAGCCCTAGAAAGGCGGAAGCTGCCTTCCTCCATTATTTTATTGTGTTTTCAATACTAGAGTTGTCCTGACAGTTGTGATACTTTTAAACGAACAAACAAACAGGATTTGTTCTTAGATCGTCGCTCTTACCTCCGAGCTATTCCGGCGGTTATACTGCAGAGCTTTCTTCTTCTGAAATAGAGGTTAATTCATTCATAGTATTGTAAATTTCCAAGTATCTCTTTCCTTTTTGGGTAGTAATATATGTCTGTTCACCCAACTTATATTCTAGCAATCCATTATCTTGTAATTCAGTCAAATGGGCACAAAGTTGATTGTGAGAAAGATATGCCTTATACATAATCTTGGTCTTGTTTTCGGCAGCTATTGCTGCCTCCAAAATCATAGCATTTATGTCCTGTCTCCCCCTATTTTTCATGATATGAATTGCTATGGAAGATGAAGTTATTTATCAGAATCGAAAAGAGGTTATCAGTTTAGGTTATATTGCATACTTATGGTATTCCATACTATAATATTCTTCTTGCAAAAACTAGTACTATGTATTACATATGTATTTTTAGGACTTCGGACCGACCAGAAGTTATTGGAACCTATCACTTAATATCTAGTAAGCTTGCAATTATTGTACGGTCTCCACTGAATCACCCCCCCTTACTCGCAATCGGCAAGATAGGCAAAATGGAAATCGTTCAATCCTAGCTACTAGAACACATCCAGGCGATGTTGCGATTTTTCCAAGTTATTGGCGTAATTTCGATATAATCTCACGAACAATGCAGTTTCAAGTTCTTTTTCCCTTCCATCCTTCAAAGCACTGTAGATGGTAGTACTCTGTTTCATTTCCTGTATTGGCTACCACGTACACGCTCCCGAGGGAGTCCAGATTTATCACTTTTTTGCATTCACTGCAGAATACTGGAGCTTGTGCTGCCGACATAGTTACTCTTTCCTGTCCGTCTTTAGTAGGCAAGAATTAAGATTTTAACTTTGCTGTTCATCGTTTTCTATTTTGATAGGTTTGGCTAGCATATCTGCGTGCTGTAGATGCCAGGATAATCTCCATTTTAGAAAGCTTCCCATGCATCTATAACGTCAAAAGTGGGATTAAGGTATTTCTAGCATTAATTGTTAGTGTAAAATATATGATGTTTAAATGAACAGAAAATCGTTAAGAATAGTACCTTCTTAAAGATCGTTTTGTATTGCGCTATTAGACAGGTGATTTTTACCGCAGCTAAATTGAAAATCAGAATAACCTGCACTGGTACTTTCCAAGAAACGATAATAAGCTTAATTTTGAAGCGTATGAGGATGAAAGTTTGCTGGACTATTCCTAGAAGTTCATTTGGTGGTACTGCATTCGAAATTACCAAAGTATACAGCATTTATGAATTTGTAAAACACTCGTAATTGTTCCGTTTACATCTATACTAACTGGACTCAATATGTTCTCGAGACAAGAGATAAATAATTGATGTGCGTTGATTGAGTGTGCAAGAGGAGAAGGATCAAAGCAAGCAACAATCTAACACTATTGCATCGTATCTTTCGTCGACCGTTGGGTCCATTTCTAATTCTGATGTGATCATCCTCGAAGCAAATAGTACTGTTGAAGATGCGAGCCGTCTCATGAAAAAAAAGAATTCTACGAGTGTTCTTGTATCTGCAAGGGGGGATATTGTTGGCGTGGTTAGCAAAACAGACATTTTATTCAAAGTAATGTCTCAAAACAGAGATCCTTCTAAGGTAAAGCTTCGGGAAATAATGTCTAGTCCTGTGCTGACGATACGCCCTAATGCGACGGTAGAGGAGGCGTTATCCAAGATGGCGAAACGAAATGTTAGACAAATATTTCTTCATGCCTTTAACGCAATAATTGGAGTTGTATCTAGAGAACAAATCTACAGAAGGATGGAGGAAATTTCTCTGTCGACTGAAAATTTGGCAATAAGTGGGACTCCAGTGTGCATTGTGAATTCGAAATCTGTCACATACATCAAAGATAAGAGTAAGGTAAATTACCTATGCCCGTATTGTCAGTCACCATTTGATACCACTGAAGGCCTTTCAAAACATATGGACAGGTTTCATAATGAATTTGATGCAGGCGTTCTTGAGGGAGATGTCAGATCTATCTTCGAATAGTGCAACTAACTCTTTTTGCATTAATTTAGGTTTTGAAACATTAGACTCAGAAAATGCACTTATAATAATTGAGACTGACTAGGATTTTTGAAGCTTTCATTATTCTGATTTCAAATTAAACTATACCCCAGTTGGTAACGGGATTTCCAATAATAAAACATAATATGATTTAGCATCATTATCCGCTTTTTGAACTTTAATGACTGTCACTAAGTCTGTAAATGCTTCCTTATTCTCAAAAAACGCCCGGGTTCAGAAGGTAAAGTGGACGTTGTCCACGTTTCTCATTTAGAAGAGCATCAAGATGTGAATGACTGTACTTCTCCTATCCAATAAACTTGCTTCTATTGATGAGAATTAGGATCGGACCTATCCCAACGATCAAATAGTATGGCTAATTAAAGCATCAATATCTTCCGATAGAATAGGGGTTTGCATAAAAGTCGCGATGCTATCTTTGCTACTATCGATTGCTATAAGGTTCAAAGGTAAAGTAATCTGATCAGGTTTTACATATTAATAATTTAAAATGTATAATTATTACTATCTTTTGCAACTATTATTGTAGTTTCATACCACATTAGGAGCCACTCAAGAAAATATAATAATAACCTAATTGTATATTTGAGGAGTTGCAGAAGCATATCTATAAGGGGCTTTACAGTAATGAGAAGAAAGGGCAGAATCTAAACAAAGAGATTCAAAAGATACGTAGTGGATTTTTTTCATTTGAAGAGATCTGTCCACAATGGACTCTTGCATTGCGACTAGGATATACGAATAATCCCAATCTGGATATCCAGGACGCAAAGAATTGTATTGTTGGGGAGGCTCATGGCTTCCGAAACAAGTGTTTGGTGTGTTCAAAATGCTGGGAGTATTCACAGAGCTTCACTTTCTGTACCTACGGAAACAAGAATCACGATTACATCATAACTGATAGTCAGAGATTCGAAGATTTGAAGTTCGACTTTGTCTCTCATTTTAACCAAAAACACCTCCTCAATCGATTTCATCAACAAAATATTCTAAATCTGCCGATTCGAAGTGTGTCAAGAGTTCTACGAAGGTTCAAAACATATCATTATTGTTGTCCTGTATGAAAGTGTTCTCAAAAATAGTAATATGGTTTTAGTGAGTGAATAGGCAGATAGATTAGCTGAACCCGATTACTTTGCGTTAGCGTTACATATTTTGCTTATTTCGTAATTTATAGGAATTTAGCAAGGATTAACAGTATCCCCGATATCATTATCTTGTGGCCAGTCCATACGATGTTGACCACGAGAGATTTGTGCTAAGCCGAACTAACTGATTCGAACTAATTCTTAGGACATCGCAAACATCCATGTAAGAAATGATTACATTTCATCGGCCTAGCATTGTACTCGAAGCAATTCATGATTCATGAATATCAAAAATATCAATAAGTAGGAGCGCAGCTCAAATTACTTTTTGGTTGGTGCCATATTGTTCACTATATACCAATTGGATAAGAGGTAGACGATTTTTTTTCTTGCCGGTCAATGGCTTGAGGGGATAACCGAAACCTAGGATAACAGAAGGAGTCAAATCGTTTGGGATTCTAAAGTCATTTCGAAGATCTCCTTCTTTTATTCCAGTAAACAGGCCGGAACCTACTCCTTCGTCCCATGCAGTAAGTTGCATGCTTTGAGCAACTCTCCCTGCATCGATTAAATGGAAGCGCAGTGTTGGATTCGTCAGAATAATTACTGCAAAATCTGCACCTGCGATCCATCCTCCGCTAGTACTGTCCAGAGCCAGCTGGCTCAGATTTTTTTTGTCTTCAACGAGGACAAAGCGCCAGTGTTGTAGGTTCAAACCTGAACCTGTTTGTCTAGCAGATTCGAGAATTCTTCGCTTTATTTCTGATTCAACCTCTTTCCGTATAAATTCCCGTACTTCGAGTTTGGATACTACGCATTCGAAAGTGTTCATCCTTTGGTTATCAACACAATATATGGTTTGAGCCCTTAAAGGCTTTCATGGCCTATTTCGGTCATGACAACCTATTCTATGAATTCGCTAGACGCAAATCGTACCAATAGTTAAGGTCCCACTCACCTCTTCTGTTCAATGGGACAGCGATTTAGAATTCAGTCTTGGTTATTGTACCTGAATTGCTTTCATATTGTGAGGATGGATGGAATTTCGTTTTCTCCATTTTCCTCGTTTGATTCATCTCCATCTTGATGTCCTATTTCATCTTCGTGAATTATGTCTCCGATAGTAATTCCATTCATATCCGACCCGAAGGTATTCACTTCAATTAATCAATTTTCTTGTTCGCTAATACTATTCTGAGATGAGGAATCATTTTCTGATAGAGGGGTTGGAAGAATCTTGAGAAGACTTTCCTGGCCATCATTTTCCCTATCGAATGTCAGAAGGTACAAATTACCATCCGGCCCAGTCTCTATTTCCGTAATACCTGCAAAACCAGTTCCAATCGTCACAGATGACAGCTCTTCATCGCTATCTGCAACCAGATCGCTCAAAGATGAGTCTTTTTCCAAACTTAATCCTGTTCTATCGGCGTTTGGCTGGAAATAGTAAAGCGTCCCCGAAGTTATATCTCCTGCAAAGACGCCATTTTCGTAATTTGACCCAAATGCCGTCGAATTGAGAAACTCAATGTCAGTTATCCCTCGCGATTCTGCCCAACTGAAGACAGGGTCAGCATGATAGGATCCTGGAATATTAACCAAACTAGATTCAGATACCCCTGCGTTGGCGCTCATCGGACCCATGACCGATTTCCATCCACCATTGAATCCAGGCTCAACCACATTAATTTCATTGAATACATCTTCGCCATTTTCTGCGTCCCAGAGCTTTCCTGTTACTGGGTCAAAATCAAAACCGTAGCTGTTTCGAATGCCATAGGCATAATATCTTCCAGCTTCATCGCCGTTAGCAGCAAATGTATTATTCGCAGAAGCTGATCCATTAATGGGGTTTACTCTATGTATTACGCCACTGTCATCTGGCGGCTATCCATTTTGGAAGTTTTGAAGCTGCCCTTCTCTTTGCATTTCTCCAACTGAGACATATAGTTGTTTATCAGGGCCAACCTTACTTGCCTCCTTGATGATTTGTGCCGGGTGTAGCTGGAAGATCTAAAAGTAACTGCGGGTCAGTTAGAGAGGAGCCGTCCCAAGCATAGCTATTACTCTATTTCTGACTTCATATTCGGTAGAAGTTCCCTCTACCTGGGCGCCATTTTCAGTGACAAAAAGGTATACTTTAACACCGTCGTAAGCTATCCCCAATAAGCCGCGCTCATTATTGCTCTCAATATCTTCAATCTGTAACACCGGTTCTGGTTGCAATACTCCGTTTGAAATCAATCTGACGTTCCCTCCCTTTTCTAACAATAAGATGTTGTTATTGTCAATAAAAATAAGACTGGTTGGGGAAGCTAATCCGTCAACCATAACTTGAATTGTGAGGCTTTGATCATTAAGCTGCCCCTGAGCAAATGCAGAATTAAGCCCGTAAGGAAATACTAAAAAAGCAAAAGCGATAGTCACGAAAAGCGGTAGCCCTAAAGACTCTAAAACATCTAACATATTTATTGTACTAAGACAATCACTTTTTTCTTAGATTAAGTATCAGTCTACAAAGTACCACACAGTAGACTAGTCTATCTATCTAAACTAACTCATTCCCGACGAGAAAAGGCTAGTGTTCAACTAACCTCTATTATTGGCTGTTGATTTAATTTAAAGTATGGATGGAGCTAACAGATTAGCCCGGGAATTAAAGGAGTGGCCACAAAAGCAGCATACCTAGCGACCTATTTTATCATATTAATGCTAAAACTCTTTCCCATGAGTATTGCGTCAAAACAAAAGGAGTATTGAAAAATACATGCTTAGATGGGTTGCCTAATTCTTCGACGTAGACCTTCAAAGTGGGTTTTCAAATCAACTAATGATAGTTATAATGGGGCTCAAAAATAATGGTAGAGGTAGAGGGGGTTGTTATATTTGCCAGATTTAGTCATATTCCCACGGTATCTACCTTCTTGATTTCAAGAGTTACTCTGTCTCCTACTTTTAAACTCATATCCTCGTACTCCCTCATACTCAACTTTAAGGTAGGAGATTCCGAAAGCCCCATGCCTCCCATCATGTTAGAAAACGCTTTTGGTAGATTCTTCATCATGTCTTCAGGAGACGTGAATGCAAATGCATGAGCACCAAAAGGACTCTGGGGAGATCGTTGTCTGTTTTCGCTGGTAGAAGAAGGATCGCTAAAGCTAAGATATATGTACGGGCTACCGTCCTGGGTGGCTTCAATGCGTGAGACTATAAATTCTTTCTTCATCATCTATTGTCTTACTGTAAACACTTTATAGTTTTTTGGGTGTCTTTAGAACTAAACATAGTGAAAGGTGGACTAATAATTCGTGCTCGACAAAATTTGAGCGCACAGATCCTTCCAAGATTCGAGATCGAATTAGTATATCTTGATAGCAGTGATAGCAGGGATAATGATCCATTATATGAAAGATCTAATCCTATACTTATTCCGTTCCTTCATCACTACCGACTGACACAGTCTACGGCTACACCAGCTTGCCAGAATGGGGCATTCTCTGAGACTCAAACTGTTAGTGGATGCGGCGATTAACTCGATATAATTTGAAAAGGTGTGGAACTTGGATCGAAGAATGTGCATAAACGTACAATTAGAAATTCCGAAGATGAAGAATGTAGGACAAACTTGCCCTCAAGATGAAATCAGCTGCTAGTTGCGGCGGGGATATTTCATTTAGTTCATATAGGATAAGGCCCAGCCACCTTACTGTCAGTAATTCGGTAGCATGTTACTGCCATTTCTGACGAAGGTTCAAATCGCGCAGAATTCAATGGTCCCCGGCGTTACCACTTCCGTGGACTGGTATGTAGAGTCAGTCAGATAAGGAGTGCTAGTAATCAGCCTCGCAGGCGATTAATCTGTTTATCATTCGTTATAGGATATGAGACATACAATATTTTTAGATTTAGGCAAGGCGCATTTTCTGATTTTGCTCTTTATAGCATTATCTTCAGAATTCAACCTTGAGAAGCTCAGGAATAAACATATAAGATATAATTATCTATCAACCAATTTGACTACTAATGAACACCATAGAAATCAGTGATTCTGGATGTTCTATACTTTATTTGTGTATTTTTTCATTTCTAGCTTTCATCGCCATACAAGGATCAGATCTAGTTTTTGAATACTCCGTATCTGAGAATAAATACGCTATTGCGTTATCGCCCTTTGTCATGATGGCACAGGCTTCAATAACTGGTAACAATATACCAAATGGTAGTGATGACGAATGGGTAACTGTTAATCATGATTTGTATGGTACGAGAAGTAGTAATCAAACCATCATTAATAAAGAGAATGTTGATTCTTTAAGAATTAAGTGGCAGATTGTAAATAATTTTGAAATACAGGATTCACCCATAATCATTGGCAATATTGGTTACGTTCAAGATTATGCTGGAAATGTGTTTGCTTTTAATATAGAAAACGGACGAGTTCTATGGAATGTGCATATAGGTTATGGACCAACAATGGGTTTGAGCTACGACAATGGATTAATTTTCTCGAGTACTGCATCGAATGGGACCGTTGTTGCAATAAACGCAACAGATGGGAGCAGGAAATGGGAATCTCAAACTCTCGGTGATACATCAGTAGGCTATAGTATAGATTCCTTCCCTATAGTATGGAAAGATTATGTAGTTGCGGGATCAGGGGGGAGTGGATTGCCACCAGGACCTGGTATGGTAAAAGGAAACGTTACGGCACTTAACCGTACAGACGGTAGTGTCCTGTGGAATCTTGCAACAACTACAGG
>Ga0299907_10001216_pt1 | contig 14493 bp, 13 predicted proteins | sample RVTome_16_FD_198680 | JGI IMG/M metagenome (GOLD analysis project Ga0299907, IMG submission 198680) | Soil microbial communities from uranium-contaminated site in the Upper Colorado River Basin, Wyoming, United States - RVT152D67 (version 2) ... | reverse complement strand
CGAGTTCAATCGGTACGAGGCCAAGTTCACCGCCGATCTCGACGACGACGAGCGGCGTGAGCTGGCCCGACTGCTCCGCCGGGTCACTGCGACCGCCGACGGGGTGCCGCTCGTCGCGGAGTGAGGGACGTTTCTGTGCGGATTCGCGCGGCTGGACGCGCGGCAAACTCGCACAGAACGAATGCCGAACCTCCGTGGCCGGGCAGAGGGCAGCCGCCTCCGATAGGCTTCATTAGGTAGCCAACGACCCGAGGAGTAAGCCATGGGTGAGATCGTCGGTGCCGGGCTCGTCAGCCACGCCCCCACCATCATGTTCGACGAGGCGACCCGGCTCGAGATCAACGACGGCAAGGAGATAAGCCTGGTGCCCGGGTTGACCCGAATGCGCAACGAGGTATTCGATCGACTCCAGCCGGACACCATCGTCATTGTCGACTCGCATTGGTTCTCGACCGTCGAGCACTTGTTGTCGGCCCACGCCCGCCGCCAGGGAGTGTTCACCTCCTCAGAGTTGCCCCGAGGAATGGCGCAGATCCCTTACGACTTCCCGGGTGACCCCGAGCTGGCCAAACTCGCGGCCACTCTCGGGGAGAAGCTGGGGACGCCCACCCACGCCTCGGAGGACGACTACCTCCCGGTCTATTACGCCACCATCAACCTGCTCCACTACCTGAGGGACGACGAGAATGTCGTCTCAGTCTCCCTGGTCCAGACCGGCGAGACCGACGACTTCATGACGATGGGAGAGGCGATCGGTGAGGCGATCGCCAGACTGAACCGGCGAGCAATAGTGCTGGCCTCCGGGGGGATGAGCCACACCTTCTGGCCGCTGAAGCAGATCTCGAAGCACGAGGCGTCGGACCCGGTGCACATCATCACGCCGGAGGCGCGGGCGGCGGATGAGGAGAGGCTGGAGTGGATGAAGGCGGGGGATCACGCCCGGGTTGTCGACACCATGGAGACCTATTTCGAGCACGCACCCGAAGGGGGGTTCGGGCACTATCTGATGATGCTCGGCGCAGTTGGTGGCCGCGAGTGCACGGCGCGGGGGGAGCTCTTCTCCGAGTATGAGAACGCCACCGGCACCGGGCAGGTCCATGTCTGGTTCGAGCGGCCGGAGGGTGGCTGGACCGGCTGACACCGGTCGCGGGAGGTGGCGTGGCACAATCCGGGCTGCCGTGAACCAGCCGAGACCAGACGACCTAGCCGGCGACCTGGCCTACCTCGCGTCGTCACTCGAGGGATTGTTCGTTGCGGACACCCCTGACCAGGCGCGCCTGCTGCAGAGACGCGACTGGATCGTCCGCACGATCCGCGACTACCTCATCCCGCGGATGGGGGACCCCACCGCGCCGCTGATCGTGGTGTTCGCCGGCCCCACCGGAGCCGGCAAGTCGACCCTTCTCAACTCGGTCACGGGCTCGGAGCACAGTCCGGCCGGACCGCTCCGCCCGACGACCACCGACCCCGTTGTCCTCTCCTCGGAGACCAGGGCGGGGGAGTACGGGCAGATCGGCGGTGTCCCCTGCGAGGTGGTGACGGGGCGGGCGCCGATCCTGGACGAGCTCATCTTGGTCGACACGCCGGACATCGACTCGACGTCGACCGCCCACCGGGCGACAGCAGAGACCATGATCGACAATGCCGACGTGGTGGTCTACGTCAACTCTGCTCTTCGTTATGCCGATCTCGTTCCCTGGGAGGTGTTGCGCCGGGCACACTCGAGGGGCGTCCCGGTGATACATGTCATGAACAGAATCAGGGGCACGAGCACCGGAGTGCTCACCGACTACACATCCCGGCTCGAGTCAGAGGGACTCGGGTCGAAAGTGGTCGCCGTCCAGGAACACCACGTCGCCCGAGGGGGGCAAACGATCCCGGCGGCGGCGGTCCAGGGGCTGCGGGACAGGCTGGTGGCGGTCATCGACGCCCGTCGCGCCGGGGCTGCCGATGTGGTGCGATCGGTGCTCGACAGCGCGCTCGAGCAGGCGCGTCTCGTTGTCGTCGAGGCGGCCGAGATCCTCGCGTCGTGGGACGAGGCACAGGTCGACGCCGGAGAGTTGCTCGCTGTCGACATCGCCCGGATCGGTGACCGTCGCGAATCGGGCTCGGGTGGGGGACTCGATCTGCGCCCCCTGACCGAGATGGTGACGAGACGTGCCCGGACCCGGCGTGCGATCCGCCGTCGTCTGCCCGAAGAATCAGAGGTCGTCCGGGCGTCGCTTCTCTTCGACGAGTCCCTGATCGCCGCGTTGGACGCAGACATGCGCCTCCAGCTGCATGCGGGAGACCTGGTCAGAGGGCAGGAGCGCAAAGACCTCCTCTCGGACACCCATCTGGCAGCCAGGACCGCGGTGACCGCCTGGCGGAACCAGATGGCCCGGCTGCCGGTGGCGGCCGAATCGTTGGACCCGTCATTGGTCTCGCTGCTGCTCCGACGTTCAGCCTTCGACGAGCCGGATGAGCGACTGGCCGAGGTGATCCGGATTCTGGCCCCGCCGGTCGACCTCCCGGCAGTCACCAGCCAGGTGAAGGAGAGCCTCATCAGTCATCTGGCCCCGGTTTACGCCGGCGTCGAGTACCGGGTGGCAACGCGGATGGCCCGTCTGGCCTCGTCCCGCCGGTCGATCGACCGGGTCAAGGCCTCGAGGTGGGCTGTGATCGCGAGGTCCTCCTTCGCCAATGCATGACGCGTTGGTTGGCCTCCTCGACAGGGTCGACACGGCTGTGGCGCAATCGGCGGGCGTGCTGGAGGAGTCCCAGGTCGAGGCGGTGGCCGGTCTGGCCCGGGACATCAGGTTGCGGTTGTCCTACCCCGAGTCGGTCGTTGTGGTCGCCCTTGCCGGAGGCACCGGATCGGGCAAGTCCAGCCTGCTCAACGCGGTGGCCGGCGAGGAGGTCGCCCTAACCGGTGGTATGCGGCCCATCACGTCGGCGCCACTGGCTTTGGTCCCGGCGGCCCTAGCTCAGGCCATGGCCGGATATCTCGATGATCTGGGGATCATCGAGCGGGTCGAGCACGATGGGCCTCCCTGGCTGTGCCTCCTCGACCTTCCCGACAACGACAGCGTCGAGTTGGACCATCGCCACCAGGTCGATGCCCTCCTGCCCCGCGTGGATCTCGTCGTCTGGGTCACCGATCCTGAGAAGTATCGGGACGCCTCGCTCCACCATGGGTACATAAGAGCGCTCGCCCCCTATCAGTCCCAGTTCATCTTCGTCCTCAATCAGATCGACCGAATCGACCCCGCCGATGTGTTCGTGATCGATGAAGACCTCGTGGAGGCCCTGATCGAGGATGGCATCGTGGAACCAACGGTGATTCCGACCGCGGCCGACCCGGTGGCGGGGCCTCCGATCGGGATCGATCGACTGCTCGCTGCTCTGGAGCGGGCGCAGGAGCGGCGTCGGGCCGTCTATCGGAAGTCGTTGGCCGACCTTGTCGGGGCGGCCTCACAGTTGGTCGACGCGTCCGCCGGGGCGCGCGGCGTCGACTTCGAGACGAGATGGGCCCGGGAGGTGGGCCTGGCGGCCGACCTGGCCCGGGATGGGAAGGCGGCCGGTGGCGCCCACGACCTGGCGAGCTTCGTAACGCTGCTGGCCGGGGAATTGGGCGGAGAGATGGGCCGGCGCCTCCAGGAGTTGGCGGTGGAGACCCACGGCGCCTTCCTCAGATGCGTCAACGAGTCTGGTGATCCCGTCCGAGCCCCCGGGACTGGATCCGGTTCCTGGCTGGCGCGAGTCCGGAGCGCATGGCGACCCCCCGAGGCGCGCCCGGCCCCGGAGGCGGCACCGGACCTGGTCACGACGGTGGACGCCGAGATCGGCAACCCGATCCGGGAGCTGCTGATGCGGCGAGGACAGGCGCACGCCGCTATCGCCGACCTCTCCCTGGCCCTCGGTGACCTGGAGCGAAGGACCGTCTAACTAGCCTCATCGGATGGAACAGGCAGCTCCGAACGCGTGGCTGGTGACGGCCATCGTGGTCGGGGTCAGCCTTGTTCTCTACGCGATCCTGATCGGTGTCGGGGCGAGATTCGTGGAGCGGCTCGCCTCCAACTCGGCCGAATCCAGGTCGCGGGTCGCCACCCTGTGGGTGATGGTGCGGCGGGTGATCCTGATCGTGATCATCGTCATCGCCTTGCTCATGATCGTCGATATCTGGGGTCTGAACATGGCGCCTTTTCTCGCCGTGGGCGCCGCCGTCGCCGCTGCACTCGGCTTCGGCGCCCAGAACCTGGTCAGAGACCTGATCGCCGGTTTCTTCATCCTCGCCGAGGACCAGTACCGCATCGGGGACACGGTGACCATCGCCGCCACCAACGGCAAGGTGGAGGACATCCAGTTCCGGGTGACAGTGCTGCGCGACCTCGAGGGGAACGTCCATTACGTGCCCAACGGCCAGATCATCGTCACGTCCAACTTCACCAGCCTCTATGCCCAACCGGTGGTCGACCTCCGCGTCGGCTACAAGGCGGACGTCGACCAGGCGATGGACGTCATGCTCGACGAGTTGATGAGGTTTGCGGCCGATCCTGACTGGTCGGAGTCGATAACCAAGGAACCCGAGATGCTCGGGATCCAGGAGCTGGTCGGTTCGGGCGTCCTGATCCGCGCCCGGATCACGACCATCGCCGACCAGCGCTGGTCGGTGCGACGAGAGGCCCTGCGGCGGCTGAAGAACCGATTCGCTGCCGAGGAGATCGAGATCCTCTGAGTCAGGCGTCGGTGGACCGGGGCGGACCGGCGATCACGCGAAGTGATCCCGGCGCCCACTCGACATTGCCCCCATCGACCAGCCCCAGCGACTCCCCATCTGCCTGCGCGGCCACCGGCGGGTCGGCCACGATCGCCAGCGCCTTCAGGTGGGGGACAACCATCATCTCCGGAATGGAGCCGAGGTCACCGTGGCGCAGCAGTGTGGTGACGATGCGGGGGATGCGCCGCCGGCGGAGGCGGGAGATGGTGAGCAGCGTCATCGGGTCCGGGGTCTCGCGGCCCACCCGGAGAGGGATCGCCCCAAAGTAGGTGTAGATCTCGCGGAATTGGACCAGGGCGGCCGTGACGAGCTGCTCGTCATGGTCCCATCGCACCGTGACGTGTGGCTTGCGGCGGGGAAAGTCCCTGAGGGCAACCCCCAGGGCGGTGCGGGCGTAGTGGATTGACCCGAACCGGTACTTCCGATACGGGTCCTTGTCGGCCTCGAGGACAACGGCCGCGTCGAGACCGAACCCACCCGAGAAAACGGCGTGATGGATGGTCTCGACCGATCCTCGGGTCAGGGTCATCCGGGCCGTGCCCAGCGCGACTGGTGCCTGGTCGCCTTCGACGAGGAGACGGGCGGCCTTGGCCGGTTTGGTCGGGATTGCCAGGAGGCGGGCGATCACGTTGGTCGTGCCGGCCGGGATGATGCCAAGGGCGGCGTCGCTGTCGACCAGGCCCTGGGCGACATGATGGACGATTCCGTCACCCCCCATCGCGACCACCACGTCGACGCCCTGGTCAACTGCCTGTGCAGCCCTAATCCCGGCATCGGCGGCGCTCTCGGGCCATGCGCTCTCCACGTCTGCCGCCTTGCCCAGGATCGACATCACCGCCCGATGGGCTCCTCCGGTGAACTGCGACGCCGACGGGTTGGCTACGACCACGATCCGGACCATGAGGGGACGAGCCTACCGCCGAGGGATTCCGGTTACGTTTTGGCGCGGAGTTATGACCCCATAGGGTCATAACTCCGCGCCAAAAGCGGTAGGCGGTACCCTCCCGCACCGTGACTGACTCGGAGGCGAAGTTCTCGCTGATTGCGGGCGAAGGTGACGGGGCCATCCTGGGCATGGCTGCCGGGGACACGGCCGGGGGTCTCTGGGAGCTCGGCTACTCGGCCATCACCGAGCAGGCAACGATCATCGCCTACCTGCTCATCGAGCACGGAGGGCTCGAGGCCGAGTCGGTGGTCAGGGAATTGCGCGAGTTGGACGGCTCCGGCGAGGAGGAGCCGGTCTATCGGGTCGAGAGCCCAGAGTTCAGGGCTTGGCTCGACCGGGCAGCCGCCGGCAGACCGGTCCCCGAGGAGAGCGCCTCGATCGATGGCGCGGCTCGCTCCGTGCCGGTTGGCGTCGCCATGCGCCGCCAACCCGGGCGTCTCGTCGAGGAGACCCTGGCGTTGGGCAGGTTGTTTCATGCCGAGCCATCTTCGATCCTGGCCGGTGTGGTCGCTGCCGGGGCTGTGGCCGCCGCAAGTTTCGGCCAGTCCGGGCGTGATCTGGTCACCGGGGTCGTCGAGATCGTCGAACGAGCGGCCGAAGAGTTGGGCCCGTTCGCAGCCGGTGACACGCCACCACTTGCCGATCTGGTCGCGGGGCTGCGCTCGTTGCCCGGGATGGTTGGGGTGATCGAGGGCGATCAAGCCCTGGCCATGGTCTCTGAGGCGGGGGGCCCGCCGTCCTGGGATCTGGTCAAGGCCGGGCTGCTCCTATCGGCCCCGGTATTCGAACGCTCTCATGTGCCGGTGGAGCAGGCCGCCAGAATCGGCGGGAGCCCCCTGGCCGCGATGGTGGGGGGGATCGTCGGCGCCCGGGTCGGGATCAGGGCCTGGCCATGGCCCTTCGCCAACGACACCTGGTTCGCCGAGATCGGGAGGAGGCTGGTCCGGGGGCCCGCCGAGGTGCGAGATCTGCCCATCCCCTATGCAGTCGAGCAACACCTCATATCAGGGGAGCGTCAGGGGCTCTATTGAGGATCGGCAGGTCGGCGGCGGGCCATGCTCGCTCCGAATCGTCGACCCGGCGCAAGGTCCACCACCCGAGGGCGATGAAGCCGATCAGGGCGCCCATGGCCACCCGCCGCCCCAGACCGAGGACGTCGACGATGATGGCCCAGGTCACAGGCCCGAGGATCGTTGCAAATCGGCCGACGGTGGCATAGAGGCCATAGAACTCACCGAGATGGCGGGGAGGGGAGACCCGGGTCATCACCACCCGGTCCGCGGTCCAAGTCGCCCCCAGGGCCAAACCTCCCAATGGCCCGATGACCCAGGCCAGATCTGTCTGACCGGTCACCGCGGCGGCGACCCCGGCGCCAATCGCCACCATCCACAACACCAGCACCGCGCGCAGGATCCTGAGCGGCCCGACCCGCTCTACCAGTCGGCCGGCCCCGAGGGCGCCCAGGATGGCGAAGGCTATGGCCACGCCGAGCAAGGTCATCATGAACTGCCGGTCGAGCCCGAGCTCCTGGATCACGAATATGGTCAGGAATCCGCCGATGAGCGTGTTGATGGCGTCGGTGTAGAAGAACCTCCCCACCAGAAACCTGACCACATCGTCGTAGGTCGAGGCGAGTCGCCAGGATGCAACCAACCGGCTCACCATCTCACCCAGACCGGGGAGTGGGGCGTCGTCGTGCCCTTCCCGTTCCTCGATGAAGAAAAAGGCAGGGAGGGCGAGAATCAGGAAGCCGAGAGCCAGAACCCTGAAGGTCGCCCCGTAGGACCAACCGAGGACATCGAGCGTGACGAAGCCGAGACCGAGCCCGATGAAGGATCCGAAGTAGCCCACCCCGACTCCGAGACCCGAGACCCGGCCCCGGTTGGCCGGGGTACTGACGTCGACCAGCAGGGCGTCGTAGACCACCGAGCCGACATTGAACGCGACAAGCGCCAGCCCGAGCATGACCAGTGAGAGAGGGATCGGACCGGCGGCCAGGGAGGCGGTGGCAACCACGGCCACCAGCGTGGTGACCACCAGGGTGGGCACCCGGGTTCCTCTCACGTCGCTCCGGGCGCCGGCCCAGGGGGCGAGGAAGATCACGATGACGCCGGCTCCGGCCTCGACAACGGCCAGGGCACTGTCTGGCTGCCCGACCGAGGTCAGCCAATCGGGGAAGTAGAGGCCGATGACGCCGAGGGCGAAGATGGTGTTGGCCAGGTCGTAGATCACCCACGACCAGACGGACAACCGGCCCGGGGCCACCCCGCGACCGGTCATCTCAGAAGGTGACGGCTACGGAGATCAGCTCTTCGCGCCCGAGGAGGCCGGCCGCGGCCTGCAGGGCTCTGGAAGACTCGGAGAGCGGGAACTGATGGGACACCAGATCGTCGATGCGGGGGTCGGTTTCGATCTGACGGGATGCCCACTGGTACCCGACCGTGGTGGCTCCCATCGCCCCGCGGACGGTCAGCTGTTTGGCCACCAGGACGTCGCTGATGAAGTGAAACGCACGATTGCCCTTGGTCGAGGCCAGGATCACCCGGCCGCCGCTCCGCACCAGGTCGAGAGCCGTGAACAGCGCTTCGGGGTCGTCGGAGGTCACATCGACGACGATGTCGGGCCTGCGCCCGATTGCTTCGGCAATGGCGCCCCCAACATCCTCGCGTTCGGAGTCGATGGCCAGGTCCGCTCCCAGACGCTTGGCCAGCTCGAGCCGGTCCCGATCGTGGGACAATCCGGTGACTCCCACCCAACCCGCGCCGGCTGCCTTGGCTGCGATCAGGCAGGCCAGGCCCCGGGGTCCGGGGCCGAGAATGAGCACGTTCTCGCCGCTCTGCAGTGCGGGCAACTCCACTGCCCAGGTATGACCGGCGGCGAGAGGATGGACGAAAGTGCCCACCTCTGCCGGCACATCGTCGGTGAGGGGATGAAGACGGGCAGCCGGGTCGATGTAGAGGAGCTCGGCAAGACCGCCCCAGAGCCCCGGTGGCTCCATCGAGGGTATGAAGCCGTAGGAGTTGGAGGGGCGTCGCCGGGCACAGGTGGCCAGGTTCAGCTTGCACCGGTGGCACTCACCGCAATGGATCCGGGGCTCGACCACCACCCGGGTGCCCACCGGAAAGGGGATCGAAGGGGCGCCGCGGGCGATCCTTCCCACCACCTCGTGACCGGGGATCAGCGGGTACACGACGTCACTGGCCTCGCCCTTCCACACCTGGACGTCGGCACCGGAGATGCCGGTTGCCTCGACGGCCAGCCAGCCACCGGCCAAGTCGGGATTTGCAGGCAACTCGGTCAGAGAGAAGTGTCGAGGTTCGACGAGCATCATGGCCCGCGCGGTCGTACCTTCCATCGCCGGCGAGTGTAAACCCGGTTCAGCCGACCAGTTTCATCCAGCCAGCAAACGGTGGATCCGCTCCATGCCCCGCTCTATGTCGGGCTCCGAAGTGGCGTAGGACAGACGGAGATATCCGGAGGTCCCGAACGACTCCCCGGGCACCAGGGCCACGCCGGCTTCTTCGAGAATGACCGTGGCGAGCTCGGACGTGGAGCCCCACCGCTCATGCAGGGCATCGGTGACGTCGGGAAAGACATAGAAAGCGCCTTGCGGCTCGACACACCTGATCCCGGGGATGTCGCTGACCAGCGAGTACATGAGTTTGCGCCGGCTGTCGAACGCCTCGCGCATCTCCTCGACGTTGTCCTGCGGTCCGAGCAGGGCAGCCAGAGCTGCATGTTGCGCGACGTTGTCAACGTTGCCGGTGGCGTGAGACTGATGGGCGTTGGCCGCGTCGACGATGTCGGACGGTCCCACCATCCAACCCACGCGCCATCCTGTCATCGAGTAGCTCTTGGCAACACCGTTGACCAGCACCCAATTCTCGAAGCGCGGCGTCACCGCGGCGATCGACGGGGCGACGTCGGTGAAATAGGTGAGACGCTGGTAGATCTCGTCGGCCAGCACCCAGATGTCGTTGGCCATCGCCCATTCCCCGATAGCCCGGGCCTCCTCGGCGGTGTAGACCGCGCCGGTCGGGTTCGACGGGGAGACGAAGACCAGCAATCGGGTACGGTCGGTCCGCGCCCGCTCGAGGCTCTCCACGGTCACCTTGAACTCGTCTTCGATGCGGCTGGGCACCGAGACCGTTATGCCACCGGCCAGATCGATACCGGCGGGATATGTGACCCAGTGAGGGGAAGGGAGGAGCACTTCGTCTCCAGGGTCGATCAGGGCGGCGAACGCCTGGTACACAGCCTGCTTGGCCCCGTTGGTGATCATCACCTCCGACCAGTCGACCTCGACACCCGAATAGCGGGCGACGTCTTCGGCGACGGCTTCGCGCAGAGGACGGAGCCCGGCCGAGGCGGTGTACTTGTGATTCTCGGGGTCGTGGCAGGCGCGGGCTGCGGCCGCGACAACGTGCTCAGGTGTGGCGAAGTCGGGCTCCCCGGCGCCGAAGGAAACGACGTCGATGCCGTCGGCACGCAATTCGCGCGCCCTGGCGCTGATGCCGAGGGTCGCCGATGGTGGGATGTGGCTGAGGCGGTCGGAGGCGCGTTTCATGGTTCAGGGGGAGTCCTCGGGTTGGGGCGTCGCCCCGGTGGGTCAGCCCTCCATCTTGTCCTTTGCCTCGTCGACCACGCCCTCCACCGCGTCGGCGGCGTTGCCTGCCGCGTCCTTGGCGGCGTCCCCGGCGTCTGAGGCTTTGTCGGCGACTGCGTCGGCGGCGTCAGCTGCCTTGTCCTTGGCGGCGTCGGCGGTGTCTGAGGCCTTGTCTTTGTACTCGTCAACCTTGTCGCCGGCCTTGTCCATGGTGTCCTCGGCGAAGTCCTTCGTCTTCTCGACGTAGGGCTCGGCCTTCTCCATCACATCGGCGCCTTGCTCCTTGGCCTTCCCGGCCAGGTCGGAGCTTTCCTCCTTGGCCGTCCCGAACCATCCCCGGAGGGTGTCCATGAGTCCCATCTCTATCCCTTCTCGAGCTGGCTGCGAATGGTAGGTGACATGGCGGCGACGATGTTGCGACTGCGTCTAGGGGCCCATCCCGGGGTCATCGGACCAGAGCGGTTTGGGTGGGATCGCCATCGGCCACCCAAACCACGACGTCATTGGCACCGGGATGGAGGAGATCCGGGGGGATCATCACTTCGAACCTGGCCGACTGCCCCTCGGGCTCGAAGACCCTGGTCACCGCTCTCACCACACCGTCCACGCTCACCATGAGGATCTCCTGCCCGGTCGCGGCCCGTTCGAGGAAGACCGACCCGGACAAGAACACGGGGAGCAGATCCGGCTCAGGGGGCACTGCGTTCAGGAGGAGTTGTTGGAGCACGGTCACCGTCGTGGCTTCACGGTCTTCTGCGGAGCTCGCCTCCGCCACCGATCTTCCCAGCCAGTCCTGCCATCCCGGCGGGCTGAGCAGCCACGGATCGCCACCGGGGAACCATGTCTCCTTGCCCGCGGCGGCGGCCAGCTTCTCATCGCCCTCGACGTCGAAGCGGACCGGCCCGTCACGCCCCACCATCACCGAGTCGGTGCGAAGCAAGCGGGCGGGGTCGAGGAGCGACAGCCCTTCCATGGCCCAGGGCACAGTGGTTCCAGTGACATCGGCAATGGTCGGGAGCAGGTCAACGGTCTCGGCCCTCACATCGTCGATGGTCCCCGGCTCCACTCCGGCCTGGCCCTCCGGGTACTTGACGAACATAGGGACCGCGGCGATGGTGCCCACCGTGTCCTCGGCGATCAGCCTCTGATTCTCCACTCCGGGCCCGATCGTGATCCCGTGGTCGGCGACGACCAGGAGCAAGACATCGTCATAGACCCCCTCCGCGCGGAGACGGTCGACAACCGACCCGACGATGGTGTCGGCGTATTGAGACTGGAGGATGTGCCGCTGATAACCCTGCGCCACCAGCCAATCGTCTTCGTTCCAGCCCATCCCCTCGCCGCCCGGTGAGTTCCCTGCCCCGGTCCGGTGCCCGTCCGCAGTCACCTCCCACGGATGATGGGGGTAGAGGAAGTGGGCGAAGCGCAGGGCCGGGTTGGGACCATCGAAGTCGAATGTCTCGAGCAGGCGGTCGACCTCCAGCCGGCGGTCGTCATCGACATTGGCGAGGAAGCGGTCGATGATGTCGAACTCCGATCGCTCACCCGTGGCGAAATTGCCCCACGTCTGGTCGATCGGGGGCAGGTTCGCCGAGACGACGCGTGGTGTGGACAGGTGCCCGTAGACCACCGACAGATCGACCGTGAGACCACCCCAGCGCCTCCCGAAGGGCTCGATTCGCCGGCTCGAATTCGTGCAGGCGAAGTCGGGGCAGAGGTTGGTCACGGTCTCCACGGCCGCGATGTCATAGGCATCGGAGTAGAGCGTGAACAGGTTGAGCGGGTGGTCCGACGAGATCGGGATGCTCCCCGGATCGGCTCCGACCCCGGTGACCATGGTGGGCAGGGCTTCCTCGGTCTGCTGGCGCACCCCCACCGCATTGCGGTACCAGACGCCGTCGGCGGCCAACTCGGCGAATCGGGGGAACTGGTCCGCGAGGAGCTCGCCCCGTGAGTCGATCAGGGTCGCCACCGGGAACTCGTCGAACACCAGCATCACCACCGGCACCGGGTTGGCGATCTCACCGGCCTCGGGCAGGTCCCCGGTGCGGGCAAATGCGAAGTCGCCGGCCGGCGTCATGAACAGGAACCAGGCGGCGAAGGCCGGAATCGCCCAAGCCGCATACAAGGTCCCGCTCTGAAGGATCGGGTAGCGGAGGAAGGCAATGGCGAAGAGAGCCCCGGCGATGATGGCCACCGCTGCGAAGAGGGCCGGTGGCGTGTCGCTGCTGAAGAGCGCAACCCAGGCCGTGGCCACTAAGAGAGCGAACAGAGCCCCGATGACCGCGGCGTGGGCGATGCCCGCGGTGCGGGGGCCCACCCAGCGCAGGGCGAGAACGGGCAAGGAGAGCAGAGCGGGGAGTAACAGGAGCAGGATCGGGAAGAGGATCACGTCCCACGCCGTGAATCCGCGGGCGATGAAGAACTCGGCGTTGCGCCCCAGCAGATCGAGCAGGGGCTGGCCGATTGCGAAGGCGCCGACAACACCCAGGGAGACTGGCACCGTCCGCCAGGGGGAGGAACCCAGGCGCTCGGATTTCATCGCGGTTCGAGCGCGAAAAGAACCCTGGTGCCCGAAATGAGCCGTTGCTCATCGGACGTCACGAACATTTCGTCGAGGAGGGAGCGGAACTCTTGTTCCTCCCCACCGCCGTGCAACTCGTGCGGCAGCTTGTTGCCGATCAGCTTGGCCACCATCTCGTCGGCGGGTGAGACGAATTCGAGAATCACCGGACAGTCCAAGCCAGCCAGCCAGCGCAGCACTTCACGGGGCGGGATGCTGGCCCCGTAGATGAGATGATGGATGACCCCGTACGCGATCGCCAGGTCAGGGTGGGCCCGGTCGATCAGCGATGATCTTTCTACACCCGCCCAGCCTTGTGCGGGGGAGAGGTTGGCGAGGTCGCCGACCACAACCGCCACCCCGGTCCCGGCACTTTGCCGGTAGAGGGCGTCGAGCACCGGCTCGTGGCCGTCGACGGCGATGGCGAGGGCGCCTGTCTCGGCCGCGACCTGCGAAAAGTGCCCGTCGTTGGCCCCGAGGTCGATCACCCGAGCCGGAGCGTATTTCTGCAAGGCCGAGGTCAGGAACCCGGCCTTTGCCGACCGGTCGCGAGTGACATGGCTGCACTCGACGTATGTCGACCATCCGTCCTCGACATTCTCCCAGTTCAGGGATTGGATCAGCGCGCGGAGCTTCCGCACATTGGCCAGGATCAGGTCGGCGGTGAAGCCGGCTTCGCTCAAGTCCTTGCGAACGGCCCGATCCGCCATCCGGCTCTCCATTCGGGCCTGAAGACGGACATGAAGCAGGGCGCTGGTGTTGAAGCGCTTCCGGAACGGGAGGAGCCGCGCCATCTGGGCCGGGGTCAAGCCCTCCAAGTCGCCCCGAAGCCAAGGCTGAAACGGGACACCCACCCACGCCCGCATCAGGAGGGGGAACAGGAACTGCCGGGTGAACTGGCGATAGCCGATCCACGGCTCTCCGGCCCGGTAGGGCTCGAACGAGCCGATGTCGATGAACATGGGCCGCCCGTCGACGAATTGGATGTTGTAGGGCGTTGCGTCCTTGATGGTGAGACCGGCCGCCAGCGCCTTCTCCAGGAGGTCGAGTTGGAGCAGGGCCGCATCCTTGAGCATCGAGAACGTCCACTCGTAGGGGTAGCTGATGAAGGGGAGTCGGGGATGCTCCAGCGCGGCTGCGCTGGGATCGGGGGCGTCGGCAAGCTCGACCGCGGCGATGACCTGGCCATCCGCCACCGCCGTGCGGAAGAACTCGCTGTCGGATAGAGCGCGCCATCCTTCGAGCCCGCGCTCATCGAGGAGACGTATGACTTTGTCGCCGTCGAGGACGACGTGGGAGGCCGGGTCGCGGAAAGACCCGGGATCGGGCGTGCTCATATGGACGGTGTCAGGACTCGGCCGGCTGCGCCGTGTCTTCTACCGGCTCCTCATTTCCCCCGTCGGGCCCGGGCTTGGTGGCACCGCGACCCAGCTTGCTGCGCCAGGCCTTGTAGGCGACACCGATCCCCGCCAAGCCTCCAACCACGGCCTGCAGGATCAGACTGCCGGTACCGGGATCCAAATATCCAAAGATCATTGTTCAACTCCTCCGAGGTGGCGCCGGACCGCGGCGCCGGCGCCCATTGTTATCCAACTCGGCAGGCAAGCAAACCAATTGGA
>Ga0299907_10001215_pt1 | contig 14496 bp, 13 predicted proteins | sample RVTome_16_FD_198680 | JGI IMG/M metagenome (GOLD analysis project Ga0299907, IMG submission 198680) | Soil microbial communities from uranium-contaminated site in the Upper Colorado River Basin, Wyoming, United States - RVT152D67 (version 2) ... | reverse complement strand
CGAACACCCGCCGTCGTCTTCATGTCATTCTTCCGGTTCGTTGGTTGTCACGCGCCGCCTGACCGGGCCATTGTCCCAGTCCTGCACACTCGAGATGTTCGGCATGCCCCAGTCCTCGCCGTTCCACCCCTGGAAGCCCTCCATGCGGAAGGTCCACAGACCGGTGGTCATGTCGCTCACGACGATGAGCCCATCGGCGTTCCGCACGTCCACCCCGAACGTCCCGTTGAACACGGGATAGCGGTCGGTGTTCGGCGGCCCGAGATACGTGTCGTAGTGCCCCACGGTGATGGGGTTCTCCGGGTCCATCATGTCGAACACCACGAGACCGTCCAGATACCCGGACACGAACACGTACGGCCACCGCACCTCGTGGTTGTGGACCAGGTTCTTCCAGTTCGCCGTCCACAGCGCGATCGGGCTCCCGATCGCGCCCACCTCGCCCGAGAGCCCCGGGCGGAGATCGAAGATGCGGAGCGGCGCCCCCTGGTACTCCGTCTCGGCGACGGCGAAATCGCCGTCCGGCGTGGGCGTGAACGTGTGGCCCCCGCGCACGCCCGGGACGCCCACGATCTGCGTGAGCAGGGCCGGGTTCTGGAGGTCGGAAACGTCGTACACGTAGTACCCGCCGGTGCCGCCACCGTAGAAGCGGTCCGTCCCCGTGGCCGGGTGGTAGCCGAGATAGAAGTCGTGGTAGCCGCGCCGCTGCGACTCGCCCTCGCCCTGGTCCGGGACCGGGATCTCCGCCACGCGCGCGCTCCCGTCGCCCTCCACGAGCGCGCCGAGGTCGTATACGGCCGCGAACGGGCCGGAGACCGTGGCGACCAGGTACACGTTCATGTTCGAGTGCTTGTAGACGAAGATGTTGTGGAACCCGCCCGGGAGCTCGGGCTCGCGAATGCGCGCGACCTCGCGGACCTTGGAGGCGTCGGGGAGATCCGTCACGTCCAGGATCACCGCGCCGAGGTCGGTGTCGGGCCCGCCGCTCCCGAACTGGAGCGACTGGACGACGTAGTAACGGTCCTCCCACTTGAAGTGCTTGACGTCCATCCCGCCGGTGCGCTGGTGGAGGTCCTGGTCCTCGACCCGCCACCGATAGATCACCTCGGGGCGCTCCGGGTCGGCGATCGAGACGATGTCGAGACCCTTGGGCCCGTAGTCGCCGTAGACCATGCGCGACACGTACGCGTAGGGCCGATCGAGCTCCTGCTCGACATCCATGTCGGCGACCGAGAGCCGCGGACCGAGGGGCACGTGCCCGAGCACTTCCATGTTCCCGCTGCCGCGCTCCACGACCTCGACCTGGGCGGCGGCGCCGGAGGCGGCGAGCGACAGGCCCACCACGGCGACGGCGAGAGCGGATTTCGTGTCGAGCTTCATGCTGCCTCCGTTCAGTCTCGGGCGATCAGCCGCCCCCGGCGGGGTCGACACCGAACACCATGCTCATCCCGGCCTCGAGGTGCTCCGCGATGTGGCAGTGGAGCATCCAGTTCCCCGGGTTCGAAGCTTCCAACAGTATATCGAACGTGGATCCGACCGGAACGACCACCGTGTCCTTCCAGGCGAGGTTGTCGTTCGGCACGCCGTCGCGCGATACGACCAGGAAGCGCTGGCCGTGGATGTGGATGGGATGCTGCATCGGGTGGAACGAGCGCCGCCGGTTGTGGATGCGGATCTTCACCACATCGCCCTCGGCGAACCGCCACTCGATGTCGCGGTTCTCGCGCCCCGTGCGGACGTCGCGCAGCACCCACTCGAGGTTCCTCGAGGTCGAGAGGTAGTTCATCATCGGCATGGCGTCGTTCCACTCGACCGGCGGGAAGTAGAGCGTGTCGAGCGCCATCACGGCCACCATCGCGCTCGGCAGGTCGCCGACGCGCATCGTCAGCTCGAGCTCGTGGTCGGGCGGACGGCCGAAAGCGGGCCGGTAGCGGTCGATGTCAGAGATCACGTCGGCGTTCTCCCGCAGCGTCTCGAAGGCCGGACCGTGGTCGGTCTCGACGGGCTCGTCGAGCACCGTGACGAGCCCGAGCGTGTCCACCACCGGATAGAACTCGGCCCGGAAGTGGTCGATCGCCTGGATGGAGTTCGTGAGCGCGACCGTGCCGGGCTCGTCGAAGCGGACGTCGACCAGATAGCGCTGCGCCGGCGCGAGGACGACGTGCTCGACCCGGCGCTCGCGCTCGAACTTGCTCACGTCGGCCCCCACGAGCTTCGCGCGCGCGCCGTCGAGGACGAGGTTGAACGTCCGCGTGCTCGCGACGTTCGTGAGGTACAGCCGGCGGACCTCGCCGCGGCGGACGGTCGCCTCCCAGCGCGGCTCGCCGTTCACCAGCATCCGGTTTCCGAACCGGCCCATGAGCGCCTGTACCGCGCCCTCGCGCCCGTACGGAAAGAGCCCCGCGTCGTCGATCAGGAGGTCGTCGAGGATGAGGAAGTCCTCGCCGTTCACCGGCCCGAGGTAGTCGGGCTCGGGCGAGTCCACGAGCATGTTGCCGTACAGCCCCATGTCCTGCTGGATGTCCTCGCGGTGATGGGGGTGGTACCAGTAGAGGCCCGCGTCGCGGAAGTGGACGCGGTACACGAACGACTCGCCCGGCTCGACCGGGTCCTGCGTCACGCCGGGGACCCCGTCGAACCGGTTGTCGAGCCGCACGCCGTGCCAGTGGACGGATGTCGGGAGGTCGATCGAGTTCGTGAACAGGACGACGATCTCGGCGCCCTGCGGCACGCGGATGAGCGGGCCCGGATACTGCCCGTTGAAGCCGTACATCACGAACGTGCGGCTTCCGATGGTGCGCCGCACGAAGCTCGCCTCGAGCCGAAGCGTGTCTCCGGCCGCCATCTCGACGATTTCGCGGAACACGGCCTCCGGGACGCTCGCCGGGTCGAGACCCGCTCCGGGCAGGAACGGCACGACCGCGGGGACCGAGCCCATGAGGCTGGGGAGCATCATCGGCATCGGGCGGCCCTGGGGCGGCATGCGCCACGCCACGGAGCCGCTGTCGGGCATCGGGTGGTGCCCCGCGTGCTCCTGCGCCCCCGCGGGCGCTGCGGACGGAGCCGCGCTCCACAGGATCGCGAGCAGGGCGGACCTCGTCCGCGCTCCGCCCCGTCCTAGTAGAAGTCCTGGCAGGCGACCCCCTCGAAGGGCCCGTGCCCGGCCATCGTGTGCATGCGGCCGGATGGGGAGAGACCCGTGAGCAGGATGGGGCCGGCCCAGCGGTCGCCGTCGGGAGCGGTCTCTTCGCTCACGAACACGAGAAACTTGTTCCACGCGATCACGCCCTCGATCCGGCTCTCGGATCCGAGCGCGCCGATCCGCGCGACCTGGTCCAGCTCGGGCGTCACCGCCCACACGACGTAGCTCGCGCCCGGGAGGCGGCGGAGCCGCTCGATCTCGAGACGTACCTCGAACCGGTGCCGCCCCTCGGTGTCCACCGAGATGCCGTAGGCCGACTCGGCGGGCGTGAGGGTCATGTGCCCCCGGCCACCCGGCGCGCTCTGTGTGGGCTGGAGCCGGACGACTTCGGGAGCCGCCGCGCACACCCCGGCCGGCCGGGGTCCGGGCGCCGACCGAGGCGAGCCGACCGCGATCCCGCGTGGCGAGACGGGCGCCGCGGGCGGCGCCGCGCCGAGCGAGACGGCCGTCATGAGACCGGCGAGGGCCCCGATCGCGCGTCGTTTCGGCGTGTGGCTCGACATGGGGCTCAAGCTCGATCCGGGCGCGGGGCCTCGCAAGCGGTCACGGGTGGCCGGACCCGATGGGCGTGCCGGACCGCTCTTCCCCGGACTCGTCCACGACGATCTCCCGCCCGCGCGGACGCGGCTCCGCACGGTCCGCGCCCCCGGGCGACGACCTCCAGAAGATGCCGATCCCCGGCCCGCCCATGAATCCGGCGGCCCCCGTCTCGAGCTGCCGGGTGAAGCGCCCGCGGAGCTTCGCGATCATGCGGCGGCGAACCGGGCGCACGAGGAGCGCGAATCCCGCGAGGTCGGTGAGCACGCCCGGCGTGACGAGGAGCGCGCCGGCGAGCAGGATGAGCATCCCGTGCACGAGCTCTTCGCCCGGCACCCGCCCGGCCGCCATCTCGCGCCCGACGGCGAGCCAGCTGCGGAGCCCCTCGCGGCGCGCGAGCCACGCCCCGGCCGCCCCCGTGACCAGCACCAGGCCGAGCGTGGGTCCGAGCCCGATGAGCCCGCCGATCCGGATGAGGAGGGCGAGCTCGACGAGGGGGACGAGCGTGAAGAGGAGGAACAGCCTGAGGAGCATCGAACCGACCGCCCTCTTCCTAGAATCCCATCATGGCGCGGATCTTCGGATCGATGCGCTCCGGCGTCCAGAACGGCTTCCACACCAGGTTGACGGTCGCCTCCTCGACGCCGTCCACCGACTCCGCCGCGTTCTTCGCCCCCGACAGGATCTGTCCGCCGGCGGGACACCCCGGGCTGGTCAGCGTCATCGTCACGCGGACGGCGCCTTCCTCGACCTCGATGTCGTACACGAGCCCGAGATCGACGATGTTGATCCCCAGCTCGGGATCGTTGACCGAGCGCAGCGCCTGCCGGATGCGCTCGGCGGCCTCGTCGCCCGCGCCGGTCTCGCCGCTCCCGGCCGCCCCGGCGCTCCCGGCCGTCTCGCCGCCCGCGCCGGCCTCGGCGCTCGCGGCTTCGCTCGCCGCGCTTCCATGCGGCCCGCCGGCGTCGGCCGGCCCGGTCGTGTCGTTGTCGCTCATGAGGTTCCCTTTATCAGCATGTCGGCGGACTGGTCCGGGGCGATGCGCTCGAGCAGGGCGTCCAGGTGGAGCCGCTCGCGCACGAGCGCCCGGCACTCGTCCATGGCATCGTTCGCGTTGATGAGGATCGTGCCCGTCAGCCGGTCTCCGCTCACGCAATATACGACGGACCGGCCCGACCCGAGCTCGCCCGACACGATGGTGCGCTCCGCGTCGCGCGTGCGCCCGAACACGTTGATGCTCAGATCGAAGACGTGCGTGAAGAAGTACGAGAGGTGATCGAACGGCTCCCGCCGGCCGGCCATGTTCCGGCCGGCGGCCTTGCCCTGCGCCCGTGCGTGGTCCCAGTGGTCGGTGCGCACCAGCCCGCCGAACACCGGGTCGGGATAGCGCGCCACATCCCCGGCCGCGTACACGTGACCGGCCGTCGTCTCGCAGTACGAGTCCACGATGATGCCGTCCTGGACGGCGAGCCCCGCCTCGCGGGCGATCTGCTCGTTCGGCTGGATGCCCACCCCCACGACGACGAGGTCGGCTGGGACCTCGTCCCCATCGGCGAGGACCACGCGCTCCACCCGCTCGCCGCCGTCGAGCGCCGCGACTTCCCGCTCGAGCAGGAAGCGGACGCCGCGCTCCTCGAAATAGCGCTTCAGGAAGCGCGAGACCGGAGGCGGGAACACCGTGCACCAGACGCGGTCCGCCACGTCGATGACCACCGGATCCACATCCAGCTTCCGGAGCGTGGCGGCGAGCTCCATGCCGACGAACCCCGCGCCGACGAGCGCCACCTGGTGCGCGCCCGGGGCTTCGCTCCGGATCTTCTCGGAATCCTCCACGGTGCGCAGGGTCTGGATGCCCTTCATCCCGAGACCCTGGATCGGGAGCGTCCGGGCTCGCCCACCGGTCGCGAGCAGGATCCGGGATCCCTCGAGGCTCTCGCCGGACTCCGTGGTGACGACGAGACGCTCGGGATCGAGCCGGTCCGCGCGCGTCCTCGTGAACAGTGTCACGCCGCGCTGGTCCTCGAACCACCCCGACGGCTTCACGTACAGGAGGTCGCGCGGAGCCTCCGGGGTCTGGAGGTACTCCTTCGAGAGCGGCGGGCGATGGTACGGCGGCTCGGATTCGTCCGTCAGGACCGCGATCGAGCCGTCCTCATCGACTTCGCGTATCCCGTCCACCGCCGCGGAGGCGGCCAGGCCGCCCCCCACGATCACGTACTCGAATCCCTGCATGACTGGACCGATCCATCCCCGGGGAGGCTGCTTGATCCGGCTCCCGTCGGAGCCCGGCGGCCTCTCACCTGTCGATCACCTCGCGCGCCGGCGCTCGACGACGCGATCGAGATACCGGGTCGCCGTGGCCTCGTCGAAATCAGGATACCCCCGACCCGGCGCGTGGAGCCCGATGGAGTCGCGTCACGGCACCGGCGGCGGATCGGCGGCGGACTGGTCGTGCACGATCTTCCACGCGCCCTCGACCCGCATGACGACCAGGGTGAACGGCCCCGTCGACGTGATCGAGTCCCCCCGGGTGAGCACGTAGCGGGCGGTCGCGATCCCGAACCGCGGATCGAGCTCGCGGGCCGCGAGGTCGGTGAAGGAGAGGCTGTCCCGCTCCGCTCCCGGCGCGAAGTGCGATTCGTAGCGGCCGTGGATCGCGTCGAAGCCCGTGACGAGCCCGGGGGCGCCGATGTACGTGGTCTCCGGCGAGCGCTCGTACGCGGCCATGAAGCCGTCCAGGTCGCCGCGGTTCCACGCCTCCGACTGGGCCGCGAGGATGTCCTGGATCTGGGCGAGGAACTCCGGATCCTCATCGCCCGGATCCGCGCCCGGCGTGGCGGGCTCGATCGTGCAGCCGCCGACCGCGGTGGCGATCATCGCGCCGCACAGAAGAACGACCCGCTTCATGGCGCCTCCTCCGTCAGACCTTCGTGAAACGCCTCGACGGCCGCCTCGAGCGCGCGCTCGAGGGCCGGGGTGGAGCCCTCGAACGGGTGCCCCGTCCCGAACGTGTGTCCGGCCCCTTCGATCCGCACGAGCCGGCCGCCCGCTCCGGACGCGGCCGCGAGGGCCTCGGCGTCCGTCAGCGGCACCGACTCGTCGTCCTCGCCGTGCACGATCGCCCACGGGATCGAGAGCGCGGCGGCGGCGGAGAGCACGTCGAGCCGCGTCCCGTTCGCGCGCAGGTCGTCGAGCACGGGACGCTCGAGCGGCATGTCCTGTCCCGTGCGCGCGTTGTGGATGACGACGGGAAGACCCGATTCCCAGCGCTCGGCGTAGGCCCCGTAGCGCTCGGCCGACGCGATCGACGCCCACGTCGCGAGCGCGCGCACCTGGCGGCGGACCGACGCCTTGAGGATGCAGGTGGCGCCCCCGCGGCTATGTCCGAGAAGGCCGAAGCGCGTCGCGGGCGGGAGCTCGAGCTCGCCCAGGCGGCCCGCGGCGAGCCCGTCGAGGATGATCTCGAGGTCGAGGAGCTCCTTCGTGAAAGTGTTGCGGGCAAAGGCGGGGAGGTCGTCGAAGGCGTCCGCGCTCTCGCGCACGCCCGAGCCCTCGAAGTTGAACGAGACGACGAGTGTGCCGACGGCGTCGGCCAGCCGCTCGGAGACGTGTGGGAAGAAGCCCCAGTCCTTGAAGCCCTTGAAGCCGTGGCACACGACGATCGCGGCGTTCGCGGCCGGGCGTTCGGGGATCCACGCGTCCCCGCGCAGGTCGGCGCCGGGGACCCGGATGCCGAAGGGCGCGCGCTCGACCGTCATGGCGCGCGCGCCCATCCGCCCGCCGCTCGCGCGCGCGCCCCTCACGCCTCCTCCGTCCTCCGCCGTTGCGGCAGCCACGTGTCGTCGCCGATCCCGGCGTGCGCGTTCGCGAACCGGGCGAGCGTGAACAGCAGGTCGGAGAGGCGGTTCATGTAGGGGAGGACGATCTCGCCCAGCGCCGGCCGCGTCGCGGCGAGCTCGACGATCGCGCGCTCCGCCCGCCGGCAGACCGTGCGCGCCACGTGGAGCTGAGCCCCCGTGGCCGCCCCGCCGGGGAGCACGAACGCGTCGAGGGCCGGGAGCTCCTCGTCCATCTCGTCGATCCACGACTCGAGCGCGCCCGTGCGGCGCTCATCGAGAGCCGGGATGGTCCCCTTCGCGACCGCGCGCCCCGGGTCCACGGCGGCCAGGTGGGCGCCGACGGCGAACAGATCCTCCTGGACGCGGCGCAGCCGTTCGTGGTCCAGACAGGCGTGCGACCGGTTGAGCGCGAGGGCCAGCCCGATCGCCGAGTTGAGCTCGTCCACGGCCCCGTAGGCCGCCACGCGCGGATCGTTCTTGGGCACCCGGACGCCGCCGAGCAGCACGGTCTCCCCCGCATCCCCTCCGCGCGTGTAGATCTTCATCGCGTTCCGTTCGTGCTCGGGCCTCGCGGCCGGATGGCGGCCTCCGGATAGGGTGTCGGTCGGTCGAGGACTCCTGCGGCGGCCGTCCCGGCCGACGGCACGGGACGTGCAAACCTCGGACGTGCGAACCTTAGAGGCCGCGCCGGGGTCCAGCAAGGAACCGGTCCGGGGATCGGGCGGCGCAGCGAACCGGCGCGCCGCGCCGCGGAACGGCGGCTCCGGCGAGGAACAGAAGCGTGCCGGAGGCGTACTCCACAGGGCCGAAACCCGGGGCCCGATTCGGTTGACAGATTCCGGCGCCTTTGGTATTCTGGCGGTCGCGTTGCGGGGTGGAGCAGTCTGGTAGCTCGTCGGGCTCATAACCCGAAGGTCGCGGGTTCGAATCCCGCCCCCGCTATTCTCACGCCTCGTCTCGCTCAGGCCGCGGGTCGAGGCGTTTTGACTCCCGGCGTCGGGCGACGCCGCCGGGGGACGATCCGGGGTAGCTCAGAGGCCAGAGCGGGTGGCTGTTAACCACTAGGTCGTGGGTTCGAATCCCACCCCCGGAGCTTTTCGCTGGCAGCGCCGGTCCGCGATCCGCCTGGAGGCGGCCGGTCCGATCGTGTCGTCAGCCGGGCTGGGTAGCTCAGTCGGTAGAGCACCGCGCTGAAAACGCGGGTGTCGGCGGTTCGAATCCGTCCCCAGCCATGTGGTACCGACATCGGGCCGGGCGTCGCGGGACGGGTGCCCGGGTGGTCGGAGGGGCGTAGCTCAACTGGCAGAGCACCGGTCTCCAAAACCGGCGGTTGGGGGTTCGAGTCCCTCCGCCCCTGTGGTCGAGGCGGAGGTGCGCCGGCTCGCGTAGCTCAGTGGTAGAGCGCATCCTTGGTAAGGATGAGGTCGCGGGTTCAATCCCCGCCGCGAGCTTGAAGGGCCGGCTCGAGGGTCGGCGAAGAGTGGAAGGTCTGCGCCCGTAGCTCAGTCCGGACAGAGCACCGGCCTTCTAAGCCGGGGGTCGCAGGTTCGAGTCCTGCCGGGCGCGTGAAGGAAGCCCGGGCCGTCAAGGGTCGGGACCGGGACGGGACTCGGACGAGGGTTCGCCCCCATCGTCCAACGGCAAGGACACCACTCTTTCAAGGTGGAGATAGGGGTTCGATTCCCCTTGGGGGCATGGTGCCGCGGTCCCGGTCTTGCACCGGAGGCGACGCCGAACCCGGTTCCACGCGGACCGGACAGCACGGGGCCGTAGCTCAGCTGGGAGAGCGCTGCAATGGCATTGCAGAGGTCAGGGGTTCGACTCCCCTCGGCTCCACTCGGTCGCTCGCACGCGCGCGGGCGATCATCGTTCCTGCGGACGGCGCCATGAAGCGTGGCGCCCGACGCGGAACGCGCGCCGCTAGCTCAATTGGCAGAGCAACTGACTCTTAATCAGTAGGTTCGGGGTTCGATTCCCTGGCGGCGCATGGGTTTTCCGGCCGGCGAAGTTCCCGACAGGTCTCGCATCGGAGTACCGGATCCACGCGCCCCGACGGCCGGCTCGAGCGCCTCGTGCGGGTGCCCGGTTAGATCTCACCCTGTCGGACGCCGAGATTCAGGCGGAGTACGACGACGACGTCCCCGATCCTTCCGACTTGAGCGACATCACGCGGGAGATCATGGACGAGCAGCCGGGCCGTACGCATCGGCCGGCGTACCGCGCCACGCCTTGGGCGAATGGCTGGGTCCGGTCAGCCTTCCTCCCCGCTTCGAGGTGTTTCGGATCGTTCGGCGCTGAGGATGTCGCCGGATCCGCCGGCACTGACTTTGCATCACAAAGTACTTGACATGACCAGCGAACGCGGCGAGATTCGGAGACCATGACACGACCCTCCCCCGCCGGACCGGCATCGGAGCCGATCTCCCTCAGCCATCGGGCGATGGAGGATCTCGGCTTCATCCGTCGCACCATGGAGAACGGCAACGCCTTCACCGCGGTGCCGGGGTGGGGCGGGATCGGGATGGGGGTGACGGCGCTGGTGGCCGCGGCGGTGGCCGCCGGTCGGGCGACCCCCGAAGGCTGGCTCGGCGTGTGGGCCGTCGAAGCGGTCGTCGCCGCGGCGATCGGTGCGTGGGCGATCGAGCGGAAGGCCCGGCTGGTCGGTCTGCCCGTGCTCACGGGAGCCGGTCGCAAGGTCCTGCTCGGATTCGCGCCTCCGGCGCTGGCGGGGGTCGCCCTCACCCTGGCGCTCTGGCAGGCCGGCGCGACCGCGCTGATCCCGGGCGCGTGGCTCCTGCTGTACGGGGCCGCGGTGGCCGCCGCGGGCATCTTCTCCGTCCGTGTGGTCCCGATCATGGGTGCGTGTTTCATGGCCCTCGGAGCCATCGCCCTCCTCTCGCCGCCCGCCGCCGCCGACGCGCTCATGGCCGTGGGCTTCGGCGGACTCCACATCCTGTTCGGCGGGATCATCTCCAGGAGTCATGGTGGCTGAGCCGGCCCGGTCACGGGACGAGGGGAGCTCGCGAGAGCCGGCACGAGGAGAGACCGTGCGGGGCGCCGCCGAGCTCGAAGCGACGAATCCGGTGGAGCTCGACCAGGTGATCCACGGGCGGGTGCGCCTCGGCATCGTGAGCGCGCTGGCGGTGGAGAAGTCGCTGAGCTTCAACGAGCTCAAGGCGCGACTGGAGACGTCCGACGGCAACCTCAGCGTGCACGCGCGCCGCCTCGAGGAGGCCGGCTACCTCGAGGTCACCAAGTCGTTCGAGCGCCGGATGCCCCGCACGGATTACCGGCTCACGGCCGCCGGACGGAAGGCGCTCGAGCGGTACCTGGACCACATGGAGGCGTTGATCGAACGGGTACGAGAGTAACAGGCAAGCGGGCCATAGGTCTTTTTTTGTCGGAGTTGACTTTATGATTTCAAGTACTTTGTCATCAGCCGTCGCACGGCGCGCCGAAGAGCCGGGATGTCCCGACCAGGCGATCGCGACGACGGGCGCGGAGCCCCGTCGGCGGGACTTCCACGTGGCCATCATCATGGACGGCAACGGCCGCTGGGCGCGGGGGCTCGATCGTCCGAGACGTGCGGGCCACGTGGCGGGGGCGGACGCGGTTCGTCGCACGGTCGAGGCCGCCCCCGGTCTGGGGATCACGACGCTGACGCTGTACGCGTTCTCGGCCGACAACTGGCGACGGCCCCGCCCGGAGGTCGACCACCTCATGTGGCTGTTCGAGAACCATCTTCGCTCGGAGTGCGTCCGCTGTGTGGTGAACGGGGTGCGGCTGAGCGTGATCGGGCGGCGGGACCGCCTGTCGGCGGGGCTCGGGGACGCCATCGACGTCGTCGAGTCGCACACACGAGGGGGGATCCGTCTCCACCTGCGGATCGCCATCGACTACTCGGCGCGGGACGCCCTGGTGGCCGCCGCCGCGTCGCTCCGGGAGAGCGCCACTCTCTCCCGCGAGCTGTTCGGAGCCGCCCTGGCGCGGGCCGTGAACGCTCCCCCGGGCACCCCCGATGTCGATCTGCTGATCCGCACCGGTGGGGAGCGGCGCCTGAGCGACTTCCTGCTCTGGGAATCCGCCTACGCCGAGCTCGTCTTCACCGACCGGCCGTGGCCCGACTTCACGGCCGACGACCTCGAGTCCGCCGTCCGCGAGTTCGCCGCCCGGGAACGCCGCTTCGGCGGTCTCGGCCCTCGGCAGGACGCACCCGACCTCGACGGGCTCGTGGACCACGACGCCCACCGCTCGAGCACAGAAGGGACGACCGCACCATGAGCGAACGTGCGATACCGGTGACCACCATTCTCGCGGCGGGCGTGGGGCTGGGCTTCGCCGCAGACTTCCTCCTTCGTGCGCCGGGGGAGCCGGGGCTCAACCTGGCCCTCCTGTTCGCCGGCCTCGCCGCCTCGCTGGTGATCGTGTCCGTGCACGGAGGCACTCGCTTCAGCCCGGAGGCATCGGTCCTGATGGCCGTCGGCGTGCTCTCGGCTGCCGGTCTGTTGTGGCGGGGCTCGGAGCTCCTCCGTTTTCTCGCGTTCGTGGCGGCGTCGTCGGCGTTCGCCCTCCTCGCTCTCCACGCGGGACGCGCGTGGGTACGCCGGGCGCGGGTGGGCGATCTGTTCGAGGCCGTCGTCGCCTCCGGGGCGTGGGCCGCCCTCGGCTCGCTCCGTCTCTTCCGGCGGGAGGATTGGGAGGTCCTCGCTTCGGGGGAATCGCGCGACACGGCGCGGAACGTCGCTCGCTCGGCGCTGGCGGGCGTCCTGCTGGCCGGCCTGCCGCTGCTCGTCTTCGGCGCGTTGTTCGTGTCCGCCGACCGCGTGTTCGCCGGGATGCTCGAGGACTTCGTGAGGATCGACCTCCAGGAGTTCGCCTCCCACCTGACGGTGGGCGCGATCCTCTCGTGGCTCGCCTGCGGCTACCTGGCCGGCTTCGCGTCCGGCACGCGGCTGGACCGCCTCCGCGAGATCGCCCCGTCCCGTCCCTCGCTCGGGACCGCAGAGGTGGCCACCGCGCTGGGGCTGGTGGACGTCCTCTTTCTGGGGTTCGTGCTGGTGCAGTTCCGCTATCTGTTCGGCGGCGCCGGGTGGGTCGAGGTCACGCCGGGGGTGACGTATGCGGCCTACGCCCGCGAGGGCTTCTTCCAGCTGGTGGTGGCCACCGCGCTGGGGCTCCCGTGGCTCCTGTCGGCCGACGGGCTGCTGGGCGAGCGGAAGACCTCCGGCCGGTGGGTCTTCCGCGCCCTCGCCGGAGTCCAGCTCGTGCTTCTCCTGGCCATCGTGGCCTCGGCCGTCCGGCGCATGCGGGTGTATCTCGATGCATACGGCCTCACCGAGGACCGCTTCGTGGCCATGGCGGTGCTCGTGTGGCTGACGCTCCTGGTCCTCTGGTTCGGAGCCACGGTGCTCCGGGGTCGGCGCTCCCGCTTCGCCTTCGGCGCGTTGGCGAGCGCCTACGGGCTGGTGGCGGTGCTCCACGTGGCCAACCCCGCCGCGGTCGCCGCGCGGAGCCACCTCGATCGGGCCGGCGAGCCCGTGTCCACCGCCGCCGGTCCCGCGTCCGCGGCGTCGGCTCCGGAGGCCGGCCTGGACGCGAGCTACCTCGCGTACCTCGGGAGCGACGCGGTGCCGATCGTCGTGGAGCGGCTCGACGAGCTGGGCGACGCGGACCGCTGCCTCGTGGCCCGTCGACTCCTCTCGCGGTGGGGGCCCGAACGGGAGTGGGACTGGCGGAGCTGGAACTCCGCGGACCGGCGGGCGCGGCACGTGGTGGGGGCCGAGGTGGGCCGGCTGCGGATGATGGCCGGTGTCGGCGAGACGTGCGAGATGAGGTCAGGGGCAGGCGCTGCGGGTGCCTACGAGCGAGCCCTTCCGGGCGCCGTCCCTTTCAAGATACCGAACGCCGTCAACGGGCCATGAACGGTGCGGTCCGCAATCGAGAGCTGCGACGTGGACTCGGACGGGAACACGGCCGGGTGAGGCGCCTTCGACAGCACATCGGGTCGCTCCAGCCGGGTGTGTCTCGCGACGTTCTTCCCGCACTGATGGGGGTTGGCAAACCGTCAGATGAGGTGAGAGGAGACTCGAAACAGCGGTCACCGGCTATCGCCCTCCCCCTCCATCGAATCCATCGACCAGCGGACCCGTTCGGCCAGGAAGTCTGTGAAGGGCTTGATGTCACTCTCGACGCTGGCGGTCTCGAGCGTCGACAGGTATTCGTCGCGGTCGTCGACGCGGATGACCGTCCACGGATACCCGGCGGAGGCCAGCATCACGTTCATGAGAAAACGCGCGATGCGCCCGTTTCCGTCCGGGAAGGGGTGGAGATACCCGAACATCCAGTGGCCGAGAACCGCGCGCGCCGATGGGTCCGGCTCGTTCTCGAGGAGATCGAACAACGCCGGCATCGCGTCGCGGAGCCCTTCCGCCCGGGGTGGTACGTGACGTGAGCCTCTCAGGTAGACCGGGTCGGTCCGGTATCCCGCCAGGGAGGCCGCCGGGAGGATGCCCGCGGCTACGAGCGGCTGGAAGAGCTCACGATACCAGGCCCGGTGCGCCTCGCGGGTGACGGTACCCGGGTCGGCTCCCCCCAGCACCGCGGCAACCGAGCGCTTCACCCGCTGAAACGCCTGCCAGTACCCACGGGCCGCGAGGGCATCGCGCTGCTCCCGGTCCTGCGCCCGATTCTCCGGATCCCAGTCCCCCGCTCGTACCTGCTCCACCAGGTCGGGGGTGACGGAGTAGCCCTCGATGGAGAGGGAGTGATACGCGTCGCTCCGGTAGATGTCATCCACGAACTCCAGATAGGCCCCGGGGTCGGCAGGTCTTCCCGGGGGCGGTGGGAACCGATCGATCGGGTGCTCGCGCATGCCCTCCCACAGGACCGTGATGCGAGAGACGATTGGTCCTGGTCTCG
>Ga0299907_10001214_pt1 | contig 14500 bp, 12 predicted proteins | sample RVTome_16_FD_198680 | JGI IMG/M metagenome (GOLD analysis project Ga0299907, IMG submission 198680) | Soil microbial communities from uranium-contaminated site in the Upper Colorado River Basin, Wyoming, United States - RVT152D67 (version 2) ... | reverse complement strand
CCGGCGCCAGCCAGTCGTGCAGATCGGGCAGAGAGGCGGCCCGCTCGGTCGCATCGCCGAGATCCAGCCAGTACGGGCGGCCATAGCCGTCGAGGAAGATCGCCCGGCCCAGCTCCGGGCCCGGGCCAAACGCCGCGCCCAGGCGCAGCCCGGTGCCGTTCAGCGGCAGCGCCTCGCCCCCGACGGAGGAGCCAAGCGGCACGGCGAGCGAGCCTTGCGGGCTCAGGGCGGCATCGAGGTCGACCAGACCGCGGCCATATTCGGGATCGGTCCCGGGATCTCCCAGATCGCCGGCAGTGTCGAGCAGCAGCTCGACCACCTGGGCGCCGCTCAGGAACGGCGCGGCCTGGAGGACGACCGCCGCGGCGCCGGCAACATGTGGCGCGGCTGCCGAGGTGCCGCTGAACAGCGTCGGGCCGCCGCCGAGCGCCGGCGCGAGAATGCCGACCCCCGGCGCGACCAGATAGTGCTCCTGCGCGCTGCCGGCCCGGTTGCTGCTGGTCGCCAACTGACGGTTGGCGTCGACCGAGCCGACCGCGATTGCCAGGCCCTCGGCCTGGGCGTCGGCGGCGAAGCGTGCCGGAAAGGTGGGCTCTGAGGCGCCCTCGTTCCCGGCTGCGAACACCAGAATCCTGCCGGCATCTGCCGCGCGTTCCAGGGCAGCCTCCAGCGTCGGGTCCAGCACCGACGCGCCACCGAGGCTGTAGTTGATCACCCCGGCGCCGTGGGTGACGGCGTGGTCGGTGGCATCGGCCACGTCCGCCGGCGCGAAGGCGCAGCCCCCGTTCCCGCATGAGTTGGGGGCATCGGCGCGCACGACCAGGAGCCGCGACTCGTACGCCACGCCGTGCGTGAGCGCGCCGTTGCGACGCGCGCCGATCACTCCGGCAACCGCCGTACCGTGACCGTTCTCGTCATCGAAAGTCGGGCCGTCGGTCACGATGTCGATGCTGTCGGGATGGATCGCGCCGGCGAACTCCGGATGATCGACATCGATCCCGCTGTCGATCACCGCCACCGTGACACCCTGTCCGGTCGCGCCCCCGGCGTAGGCGGAGGAGGCATGGATCGCGCCGAGCCCATAGTTGGCGCGGTACTCCTCGGTCTCGAACGCGCCCGGCGGTAGCGAGCCGACCGACCCGGAGCCGCCACCGCCGCAGGCGCCGATGCCGCCGAGGCAAAGAATCGCGAGCAGCACGCGTCCGGCTCGGCGCCGTCGCATCAGTTGCCGCGCGCCGCGCACAGTCCACCGTCCGAGATCGTGACGCTGCGTGTCCATCAGCAGGTTTCTACCATTCAGCTAATCAGTTGGGGACCTACTATCCTACTAGGCGAGATCAGTTAATGCTTTCCTAAGACCCGAGCGTGCGTGTCGGCTGGAGGCGCTGCGTCGAGCGGAAAAGCCCGATACAATCGGGGCGGCTCGGCTCGCGTCGCGCGCCGCTCAGCAACTTGGGACCGACGGATGAGCGATCTTTCGACGCCGGACCTCGCGAGACGGCGGGCTTCACCGCCGACCAGCTACGAGGCACTGCGGAGCAGCATCGCCGGACGGTATCCCGACCTCAGCCGGCGGCTGCAGCAGGTCGCTGAGTACGCGCTCGCCCACCCGGACGACATGGCCCTCGAGACGATCGCGGTGATCGCCGATCGCGCGGGCGTGCCGCCGTCCAGCCTGATCCGGTTTGCTAAGGCGTTGGACTTCGAGGGCTTCAGCGACATGCAACGCTTGTTCCGGGCGCGGCTCGTGGACCGGACGCCGAGCTACGGCGAGCGGATCCGGAGCCTGCGCGCGCGCCACGAGGGCGCCGACCGGCCCGTCCCGTCTCTGGTGCTGGACGATTTCGTCGGCGCCAGCATCGAGGCGCTCGAGCGGCTCCGCCGGGAGCTGCCGCCCGAACGGCTCGAGCTTGCGATCCGGATCCTGGCGCGGGCCGAGGGGATCTACGTGGCGGCGCAGCGCCGGTCCTTTCCGGTCGCCGCCTATCTCAGCTACCTTCTGAGCCAGATCGAGCGGCGCTCCCACCTGCTCGACAGCATCGGCGGCATGCTCGAGCAGCAGGCGCGTGCGATCGGCGAGGGCGACGCGCTGATCGCGGTGAGCTTCCGCAGCTACGCGCCGGAGATCCTGGCCCTGGTCGAGCGCTGCGCCGAGCGCGACGTGCCCGCGATCGTCATCACGGACGGCCCCCTCAGCCCTCTGATCCAGTTCGCCACCGTGAGCTTCGAGGTGATCGAGGCGGAGGTCGAGACCTTCCGCTCGCTCAGCGCCTCGATGTGCCTGGCGCTCGTTCTGGTGGTCGCCCTCGGCCACCGCCTCGAGACTACCGGGAGCGAGCACCGCGCCAAGTGAGCCGGGCGCCGCGCCGGAATTCCGGTCGTCCGACAAGTTTTTTCGGCCCGGCATGGAATTCGGCGCCGCCGGCTACGTCATTACCCAGACTCTGCTCGCCTCGCCGATCTCACTCCAGCGAGGCGAACACGGGACAGGCCCGAATTCAGGGGAGGACAGAAAATGAGAACCTTGTCGGCAACCGCGCTGTTGGCGACAGCAATGCTCATGCTCGCGGTGGGCGCTCAGGCGCAGCCGTTCACGCCAACCGACGTCTCGCAGCCACTGCGTGGCGGCCACGAGAACCCGCCGGTCGTCTCCGACGGCTTCGGTCGGTTCTTCGCTAATGTCATCGAGTCCGCCCAGGGCGTCCAGGAGATCCAATACCAGCTACGCTACGACGTCGCCGACGGGCCCAGCGACGTTCAGCAGGCCCATATCCACATCGCCAACCCGGGAGTCAACGGAGGAATCGTCGCCTTTTTGTGTTCGAACCTGGATGCGCTGGCGGACAACGATTGCCCGGCATCGCCGGGGGTCGTGGACGACGTGATCCTACCCGAAGACGTGCTGGCGGTAGCGGAAGGGGACCCCGCGGTGACCATCATCGAGGCCGGGGACATCGATGGCCTCGCCAAGCTGATGCTGGACGGCGCGACCTACGCGAACGTTCACACGATTGATCATCCGACCGGCGAGGTTCGGGGCCAGATCAATCCTCGCACGAGATGACCACGGCTTCGGTCCAGGAAGTCCGCCGGAAGCGCTGCCCGTCGGATAGCCCTGCTCGACCACTCGTCTGATTCGGACGGCGCGCCGCCGACGCGACGCCCTTTTCATGTGCCATGCTCGTTCGGATCGGATCCGGCCCGGGTTGGCGATCGGCCCGGCTCCGCTAAGATCGGCACGCTTCAAAGCGGCCGAACGAGGAGATCCGGACATGCGCATCGCGGTCATGGGAAGTGGCGGGGTCGGCGGCTATTTCGGCGGCCGGCTCGCGGCCAGCGGGCAGGAGGTCACCTTCGTCGCCCGCGGCGTCCATCTCGATGGCATCCGCCAACGGGGTCTCGCGATCACGAGCGCCCTCGGCGATGCCACGATCCGACCGGCGAAGGCCACGGACGATCCCGCGCGGATCGGCCCGGTCGATCTCGTGATCTTTGCCGTAAAGCTGTACGACTCGGAGCGCGCTGCCGGCGCGATCCGGCCACTCGTCGGACCCGGGACCGGCGTGGTCACGCTCCAAAACGGCGTCGATAGCACGGACGTCCTCGCTCGTGTCCACGGGGCCGAGCACGTCATCGGCGGGGTCGCGAACATCGCGGCGGTGATCACCGAGCCGGGGGTCATCCGCCACACCGGCACCATGGCGCGCGTTGTGTTCGGCGAGCTCGATGGCCGAAGGTCGGATCGCGTCGCGGCGCTCGCCGAAGCGTTGCGCGCGGCTGGCGTGGACCACCGGCTGAGCGACGACATCCAGCGCGACATCTGGGACAAGATGGTCCTTCTCTCGGCGTTCAGCGGTCTCACGGCGCTGATGCGCCTGCCGATCGGGCCGATCCGGGAGGAGCCCGAGACACGCGCGATGTACCGCGAGGGGCTTGCCGAAGCGCTAGCCGTGGCTCGCGCCAAGGGGATCTCCCTGCCGGACGACCTCACCGAGCAGAAGCTCGCCCAGACGGATGCCCTGCCCTATCAGATGAAATCCTCGATGCTCGAGGATCTCGAGCGCGGGCGCCGGCTGGAGCTGCCCTGGCTGTCGGGCGCCATCGTACGCATGGGCCAGGAACTCGGGATCGCCACGCCGATCCACGGCTTCGTCACGACCGCGCTCAAGCTGCACGTCACCGGCGCTGGCTGAGCGAAAAGGGAACAGGCCGAAGGTTTTTCGATCGGGTATTTGACGTTCGGCCTCAGCCCGCGCGCTGCTTCCTGACCGCCTCGAAGTCCTGCTGGATCGAATGCGAGGTGCGCTCCAGGAACCTGCCGGATTCGCTGAGACTCTTCACGCCGAGCACGAGCAGCCAGATGCCGACGGCGAGCGCGGCGCCGCCGACGATCAGGTAGCCGAGCCAGAGCGCCAGCGCCTCGGGCATGAACTCGCCGACAAGCTCCGAGAGCCCCATCAGAACGATGATCAGGGCGACGAACGAAACCACGATGGCGGCGACCAGCAGGCCGAGGCCCATGGCGAGCTGCCGGATGCGCTCCCCGGTCTCGGCGCGGGCAAGCGCGAACTCCTGCTGGATCATGCGCGCGGTGTCTCGCTGCAGGTCTGTCAACAGGGCCGCCAGCGATCGATCCTGCCTGTCGGCGTCCATCCTTGCCTTCTCCTCGCATCTGCCCGCCAGTGGCGTCTTTCATCGTGCCATCGGCGAACGCATGGCCGCGCAGAGACGTTCCCACGAGCGTTCCTACGGGCGGAAGGCGCGCTGCACCACGTCGAGGTCTGGCAGGTGCCCGAGCGGGCCGAGCGCGGTCAAGGTCGGTCGACCCGCGGCGAGCAGCCGCCGCCCGACCCGCCGGAGCGCCGCCTCGTCGACCGCGTCAATCTTCGCGATCATCTCCTCGGGCGGGATCCGCCGGCCGAAGATCAGGAGCTGGCGCGCCAGCTCCTCGCTCTGCGCCGAGCAGCTCTCGAGCGCCATCAGGAGGCTCGCCTTGAGCTGCGCCCGGGCGCGCACCAGCTCCTCCTCGCCTGGCGCCTCGATCAGCTTGAGGAGCTCTTCGCAGACCACCGGCACCAGCGCCGCGGTCTCCTGCTCGCCGGTGCCGGCATAGATCCCGAGGACGCCTGCGTCCCGGTAGCAGGACGCGAACGAGAACACGGAATAGGCGAGCCCCCGCTTCTCCCGGATCTCCTGGAACAGGCGCGAGGACATGCCGCCGCCGAGCGCGGTCGAGAGCACCTGGAGGGCATAAAAGTCGTCGTCCAGATAGGAGAACGCCGGCAGGCCTAGCATGACGTGCGCCTGCTCGAGGTCGCGCACGTCCCGCAACTCGCCGCCTTCGTAATGGGCCTGGTCGACCTGTGGGTGAGCCGGCTCCGGCAGCTCGCGAAACAGGCGCTGCGCGAGCTCCACGAGACGCCCGTGCTCGACCTTGCCGGCGGCCGCCAGCACCATGCGCCTCGGCCCGTAATTCTGCGCCATGTAGTCGAGCAGCGAGGTCCGCGGCATGGCCGAGACGATCTCCGCTGGCCCGAGGATCGAGCGGCCGAGCGCCTGGCCGGGGAAAGCCGTTTCCTGGAACAGGTCGAACACCAGATCGTCGGGCGTGTCCTGGACCTGGCCGATCTCCTGCAGGACTACGCCCCGCTCGCGCGCCAACTCCTCCTCGTCGAAGGTCGAGTGCTGCAGGATGTCGGCGAGCAGGTCGACCGCGAGCTCGAGGTCGTCCGCAAGAATGCGCGCATAGTAGGCGGTGTGCTCGCGCGAGGTGTACGCGTTCAAATGCCCGCCGACGTTCTCGATCGCCTCGGCGATCTCCTTCGCGTTGCGCCGGACGGTGCCCTTGAACGCCATGTGCTCGAGCATGTGGGCGACGCCGTTGGCCTCGGGAGCTTCGTAGCGCGCACCGACGTCGACCCAGACGCCGACGCTCGCGGTCTGCAACCCCGGCATGGTCTCGGTCGCGACGCGAAGGCCGCTCTCGAGGGTGGTGATCTCCGTGGTTTCGCTCATGCGGGTTCCGTGACCAGGTTCTCGATGTGGGCCTGTACCTCGGCGAGGTCGCTCGGCAGGACGGTGAAGCGCTCGGGTCGCTGGAGCAGGTCGGCGAGCCGCGGCGGCAGGGTCGGCGCCAGACCCGTCGCCCGGCGTACCGCGTCGGGAAACTTGGCCGGGTGCGCGGTCGCCAGCACGACCAGGGGCATCGCCGGGTCGACCCGGGAGGCGCGCCCAGCATGGACGCCGACCGCGGTGTGCGGGTCGATCAGCTCGCCGGTAGTGCGAAGCAGCTCGGCCATGGTGACCGCGGTCTCCTCCTCGTCGACCCGCGCCGCATCGAACAGCTCGCACGCCCGGCCCAGCGCGTCGGCCGGCACCGCGAAGCTCCTGCGTTCGGCGAGCTGCGCCATGAGCCGCGCCACCTCGGGCCCATTGCGCTCCAGGAGGTCGAACAGGAGGCGCTCGAAGTTGCTCGCAACCTGAATGTCCATGCTCGGGCTCATGGTCGCTTCGACCGGGCCGAGGCCATAGCGGCCGGTCGCGAAAAAGCGCGAGAGGATGTCGTTGCGGTTGGTGGCGACGATCAGCTGGCCGATGGTCAGGCCCATGCGCTTTGCCACATAGCCCGCATAGACGTCGCCGAAGTTGCCGCTCGGCACGGCGAAGCTCACCCGCCGCCAGGGCGCGCCCAGCGCCAGCGCCGAGGTGACGTAGTACACCGACTGGGCAACCACCCGCGCCCAGTTGATCGAGTTGATCGCCGCGAGATTGAGCCGTTCCCGGAACACCGGATCGTTGAACATCGCCTTGACGAGCGCCTGGCAGTCGTCGAACGAACCCTCGATCGCGACGTTGTGGACGTTCGCCGCCTCGACGGTCGTCATCTGACGACGCTGCACCTCGGAGATGCGATCCCTGGGGTGCAGGATCACGACGCTCATGCGCTCGCGCCCGGCGCAGGCCGCGATCGCCGCCGAGCCGGTATCGCCCGAGGTCGCGCCGACGACGGTGATCGACTGCCGGCGACGGGCGAGGGCATGCTCGAACAGGAAGCCGAGCAGCTGGAGCGCTATGTCCTTGAAGGCGAGCGTCGGCCCGTGAAAGAGCTCGAGCAGCCAGTCGTTCGGCCCGATCTGACGCAGCGGTGCGACGGCCGTGTGGTCGAAGGCGCCGTAAGCCTGCTCGATCAGGCGCCGGAGGTCGGCCTCGCTCAGCGCATCGCCGACGAACGGCGCGAGGACGCGCGCGGCGACCTGCTGGTATGATGCGCCGCGCAGCTCTTCGAGGTCCTCGCGCTCGAGGCGCGGCCAGCTCTCGGGCACGTACAGCCCGCCATCGGCGGCGAGCCCGGCGAGCAGCACCTCCTCGAAGCCGGCGGGCGGCACGCCGCCGCGCGTGCTGACGTAGCGGATGGTCATGACTCCTCGGGTAACGATGTGGCGCCTGGGTAGAGCAACCCTGCACGTCGGGCAAGTGGCCGATCGACCCGCCCGGACCGCACCCCGCGAGGGTCAGGCCAGGTAGCGCGCCTCCAGGTGCGCGAGGAACGGCTGCAGCTCGAGCGGGCGGCCGGTCGCCCGGGTCAGGAGTTCCCGGACATCATAGCGCGAGCCCTGCTCGTGGACGTTGGCGCGCAGCCAGGCAAGAAGGCGCGAAAAGTCTCCCTTCGCGATCTGCGAAGGTAGCTCCGGCTCGGCCTCGAGCATTGCGGCACGGAGCTGCGCCGCCATGATCGCGCCAAGCGTGTAGCAGGGAAAATAGCCGATCGCGCCCGACGGCCAGTGGATGTCCTGGAGCACGCCCCGGCGTTCGTCCGGCGGCTCGACGCCGAGCAGCTCGCGCATGCCCTCGTTCCACGCACCCGGCAGATCCCCGACGGTGAGATCGCCGGTCAGCAATGCCTTCTCCAGCCGGTAGCGAAGCACGATGTGGAGGGGATAGGTGACCTCGTCGGCATCGACCCGGATCAGGCTCCGCTCGACCCGGATCGCCTGCCGGTAGAGGTTGTCCGCAGAGAATGCAGCGCCGTCGACGCCGAAGGTCTCCGAAAGCGATGGCGCCAAGTACTGGAGAAACTCGCGCGAGCGACAGACCTGCATCTCGACCATGAGCGACTGGCTCTCGTGCACGCCGAACGAGCGCGGCTTGCCGACCGGCTGGTGGCGCCAGTCCCTCGGCAGGCCGGCATTGTAGAGGGCGTGCCCGGTCTCGTGGACGATCGCGAGCAGTCCCGAGAAGGCGTCGTCCTCGTCGTAGCGCGTGGTCATGCGGATGTCGTCCGGCACGCCGCCGCAGAACGGGTGCAGGCTCTCGTCCAGGCGACCGCGCTCGAAATCGAAGCCGAGCGCGCTCATCAGCCGTTCGCCGAGCAGCTTCTGACCGGCCGCGGGAAAGTGGCCATCGAGCGGCAAAGGCTCCGTCTGGCGTTCCAGCACCCTCTCGAGAACCTCCGGCAGGAAGGCGGCCAGCGGCTCGAACAGAGCGTCGATGTCGGCGGTGGTCGTGCCCGGCTCGTAGCCGTCGAGCAGCGCATCGTGGGGCGAGCTCCCGAACGCCTCGGCCTTGGCGCTCGCCTCTTCGCGGGTCAGGCGCACGACCTCCTCGAGGCCAGGGCGCAGCATCGCGAAATCGGAGCGCTTTCTCGCCTCGCGCCAGGTCATCTCGGCCGTGGTCGTGGCGCGGACCAGGGCTGTGACCAGGTCGGCCGGCACCGCCGTGGCGTGCAGATGGCTGCGCCGCATCTCGCACAGATTAGCCGCCTGCCAGGGGTCGAGCTCGCCGCTCGGCTGCTCGGCCCGGTCCAGAAGCTCGCCGGTCTCCGGGCTGGTCAACAGCCCGTGCACGGTCTCGCGCAGCGTCGCCATCTGCTCGGCGCGCACCCCGTTGCCGCCCGGCGGCATCATCACCTGATGATCCCATTGCAGGACCGAGAGCGCGCCGCGCAGGTGCGAGATGCGGGCGAAGCTCGCCTCAAGCGCGCGATAGGCTTCGGGCATGGAGCGTTTCCGCGTCGGGGGCCGGCGCGACCGCGCGCCACATGAGGAGCGAGATGATACCAAAAATGAGCACCCCCAACGCCTGATGCGCGACCGCGGTGGCGATCGGCACCCGCCACAGGACCACGAGGCCGCCGAGCGCGATCTCAGCCAGCGCCAGCGCCAGCACCACCGCCGAAAGCCTCCGCAGCGCCGGCTGGCTGCGGCACGCCAGATGGAGCACCAGCGCTGCGATGCCGACGCCTGCCGCCAGGAGGCGATGGGTAAAGTTGAGCCGTACGCCCGGATCGGAGAGATCGGGGATCAGCGCGCCGTCGCACAGAGGCCAAGTCGAGCAGGCGAGCGAGGCGCCGCTCTTGGTGGTCATCGCCGCGCTCGCCATGGCGCCGAGCGCCAGGAGCCAGAGCAGCGCGCTCAGCGCCCGCACGGCTCCGGATGCACCAATCACGGTCCCGGTGGTGCGAGAAAAAATCAACCAGAGAACGCTGAACAGCAGCAGCGCCGTCGACAGATGCAGCGCGACCGACCAGGGGCTGTTCTGGTCGAGCACCGTGAGCCCGCCGAGCCCGGCCTGGACGGCGAGGAGGAGGATCAGCGCGCCGGCGTGGAGCGGCATGCGCGGGGTCTGGTCGCGGACGCGCCAAGCGAACCAGCCGATGAGGAGGATCAGCGGACCCAGCACGACGCCGACCAGGAGGCGGTGCATCCACTCCAGCATCACCTGGAAGTAGCTGTAGCCGGCGTTCGCCGGGATCTCGTCCGGCAGCGGCACCCAGTGGCCGTAGCAGGTCGGCCAGTCGGGACAGGCCAAGCCCGAGGCCGTCGCCCGCACCCAGGCGCCGAGCACGATCACCCCATAGGTCAACGCGAGCGCGACGCCCGTCGTCCAGCGTAGCGCCCTCATCGTCGCTCCTCGTCCCGCTGCATGCCGAACGCCAGATACATCGCCACCAGCACGGCCGCCAAGCCGTACCAAGTGAGCGCGTACTGCAGATGGTTGTTGGGCAGCTCGACCCTGGTCCGTCCGCCGATCGGCAGGTCGCCGACATTGGCGCTCGCGTCCGCTTCGACCACCACCGGCACCAGCTCGAGGCCGAGCGCCTCCTCGAGCGCCGGCAGATCGTACCGGAACCAGAGTCGAGCCCGCGGCTGGTTGTCGGGGGTGAACCAGCTGGCATCGCCATCGGCGCGGAAGCGGGCGATGCCGGTCACCTCGACCGGGCCGCCGATCTGGCTCTCGCGGCGCGCCGCCGGATGCGCCTTGTCGGCCGGCACCCAGCCGCGGTCGATCAGAACGGCAGCGCCGTCCGCTCGAACCAAGGGGGTCAGGACGTGGTGCCCGAGCTGGCCGTCGTTCGCGGACGCTCCGAACAGCTGCTCGAGGTCGTGCCGGAACGCGCCGCTCACCTGGACGCGGCGAAACTCCCAGCTACGCCAGTCCTCTGCGCGTAAGGGAAGCGGCTCCGGAGGCGCGGCGAGGCGGGCCTGGCGCTGAGCGATCAGGCCCTCCTTCCACTGCAGGCGCTCGACCTGCCAGGTGCCGAGACCGAGCAACGCGATGAGCCCGACCAAGACGGCCAGGGTCGGCCAGAGCCCCGGGCGAAAACGAGATACGGCGGGCAGGGCCATGCGTAAACCTGGGAGGTCCTCTCAGCTCACGACGTGCCCCCAAGATGTAGGCAGTCGGCGAGGCAGGGGTAGGCGGTATCGGCGAACGCATGGTCGCAGAGACGGCGTCCCGTCGGAACTTCCCGTGTCACGGCCCTGGCTCGCGACGCGCCGATGCGGTTAGATCCGCCGCGCCATGACCGATCCGCCAACCTTCGGCAGTCTGCCCCGACGGTTCACCCGCTACGTGCGGGTCGCGACCGTGCTCGGCCGGTTCACCTCCCGGCTCGCATCCGGCCACTATCTCGGGGTCGGCGGCGACCAGACGGCCCTGGCACGCGAGCTCAGCCAGGCCCTGGGACAGCTGCGCGGGCCGATCGTCAAGGTCGCGCAGCTGCTGGCGACCGTGCCGGGCGCCCTGCCGGCCGAGTACGTGGCCGAGCTCGCCATGTTGCAGTCGCAGGCGCCACCCATGGGCCGATCGTTCGTCAATCGGCGGATGGCGACCGAGCTCGGTCCCGGCTGGCAGAAAAAGTTCGAGGAATTCGAGAGCGCGGCGGCCGCTGCGGCATCCCTCGGCCAGGTGCACCGCGCGCTCGGGCTGGATGGCGGGGCGCTCGCCTGCAAGCTGCAATATCCCGACATGGACAGCGCGGTCGAGGCCGACCTCGCCGGGCTCGAAGTCATGCTTCGCATTCTGCGACAGTACCTTCGGGCATTGAAGCTGGGCCAGGTCCGCGCCGAGCTCGAAGCCCGGCTGCGCGAGGAGCTGGACTACGAGCAGGAAGCGCGGCACATGGCGCTCTATGGGCACATGCTGGCCGGTCAGCCCGGCATCCACGTGCCCGAGCCGGTCCCGGAGCTGAGCACCCGGCGCCTCTTGACCATGACCTGGCTCGAGGGCGAGCCGATCCTCGGCTGCACGGGCTGGCCCGAGGAGCGGCGCGCCGAGCTCGCGATGACCATGTTCCGCGCCTGGTACGTGCCCTTCTTCGAGTATGGCGTGATCCACGGCGACCCGCATCTCGGCAACTACACGATCCGGCCCGATGGCTCGCTCAACCTCATGGATTTCGGCTGCCTGCGGGTCTTTCCGCCGGCCCTGGTCCAGGCCGTCATCGACCTCTACCAAGCGGTGCGCACCGGCGACGAGGATCTCGCGGCACGGGCTTACCGCACCTGGCGGTTCGAGCATCTGAGCCGGGAGGTGATGGATGCGCTCAACGTCTGGGCGCGCTTCATCTTCGAGCCGGTGCTCGAGGACAAAAGCCAGACGCTCGGCACCCTGACTGAGGATATCCACGGGCGCCAGATCGCCGAGCGGGTGATCGCCGAGCTGCATCAGGCGGGCGGGGTCGACGTGCCGCGCGAGTTCGTGATCATGGACCGAGCTGCCATAGGCCTTTCCGCGGTCTTTCTCAGACTCCAGGCGAAGGTCAACTGGCACCGGCTGTTCGAGGAGCTGATCAAGGGCTTCGACCTAGAGGCGCTCGAGCGGCGTCAGAGGGACACCCTCGCGCGCTACGGCGTCCCGCTGCCGACCTGAGCCGACATGCGGCCTCCTGCCCCGGTCACGGCGAGGCAGCGTCTCGCCTTCGGCTCCCGCCATCGATACGCTACTCGCAGATCGAGCTAAGCCCGGACCGGCGTACCGGCACGGCACAACGAAGCGGGCAATTGCGGCGCTCAGCCGAGGATGCGATCGAGCCGGTCGAGGTCGTTGATCACCCGCCAGCTGCCGCCGCCCGCCTCGACCTTGTGTTGCCAGTCCTCGAGCCGGGTCATGTACTCGCGCGGATCGACGTTGTCGGTCCTGAGCTTGGTGACGTTGATCGCCACCACCTCGAAGCCGTCCATGCTGAACGGGATGTCGCGGACGTAGCCCTCCTGGAGGTCCTCCTTGAGATCCGAGAAGATCAGGATGGTCTTGCGGCCGGGATTCTTCTCGGTCAGGTACTCGATCGCCTGCAGCACGCCGCCCGAGATGTCGGTGAACGACGCCGGCTTGACGTTCCTGACGAAGCCGTCGATCGTGTCGCGGAACTTGCGCTTCTGCTGGTTGGCGGTGCTCGGCCGCTCGTCGAAGGTGATCCGGGCGACGATGTCCTTCTCACTGAAGCTGCCGGTGTCCACCCGGGCGACCGCGAACGAGTCGCCGGGGTCGACCCTGGCCAGGATGGCGTTGATCAGGGCCTGGGCCTTGTCGAGTTCCTGGGTGTAGGTGCCCGAGGTGTCCATCAGAAGATAGACGCCGCGGCTGGTCGGCGCGGCCTCGCCCGAGCAGCCGGCGAGCGCCAGCGCGAGGGTGGCGAAAGCGACGGGGCGCCAGCGGATCATGACAGCGACTCCTTGATTCGTGGGGGCACCTTGCGTGCATCCGGGAGCGGACCGGGTGCGGCGGCGCGGGCCTTCAGTTGCTGCTCGACCCAGAGCGGCAGGAAGATGACGACGTCGTAAAGGTCGATCAGGAATCGACCGAGATAGCGGCAGCCGCTGCCGGCGAAGCGCAGCGCAGCGGCGAGGCCGCGCAGGGCGCCGGCGAGCGCCGCGCCGACCACGGTGCGCAGGGCGTGCACGAAGCTCTCGAGCGGGATCGCGACGAAGGTCAGCGCGAACGGCAGGATGAAGCCCATGCCCATCTGGGCCGCGGTGGTGATCCAGACAAACTGATTGTCGAAGGGCAGGCCGCGCTCGCCGCGCAGCAGCGCGCTGGTCGCCAGCTCATCCTGGAGCAGGATCTCGCGCATGTAGGCGAGGCCGGCTTCGACGGTGGCGAGCGAGGTCAGAAGGCCGAGCGTGATCCAGATCATGATCACGCGCCATTTGTCGGGCAGCGCGCCGATCACCGGGAACAGGCGGGTGATGCGCAAAGATTCCATGAGAAACAGGCCCATGGAGATCTCGACCAGGATGATCACCAGCGCCGCGATGTCGGCGACCCGCCAGGCACCGATGAAGTTGTTGCCGCCGACCATCTCGGCCATCGGCCGGGCGATCAGGTGGAAGTTGATCACCGCGCCGCCGACAGCGATGCACAGGACCAGGAGCGCGACGAAGAACTGGACGAAGGACGAGGAGGTGAGCATGCGCTCGGCGCGGTCGGTCTTCTGCAGGATCTCTTCGTAGTCGGCGATGTGCCGGTCGACGATCTGGGTGCGCTCGATCAGCCGGGTGACCTTGCCCTCGACTTGGCCGAGCAGCTGCAGGGCGCGGCGCCAGCTGGGCATCATGCGCTTGAGATGCTCGTGGCGTGTCCGGGTCGCAGCCCTGAAGTCGACGCGCGCCTGATCCTGCGCCTTGAGCATCGAGGCGTGCACCGCCTCGAGGATCTTGCCGACCATGGGGTCGTGCTGCGGCACCTGGATCTCGGCGACCGCCTTGACCGCCTGGACCCAGCTGGTCGGGGCCGGTGGCACTTCCCTGGACTGCTCGTGGTCTTCCTCGAGGCGCGTGGCCTGCTCGGCGATGCGGCGTTGCAGGGTCGGGCACTCGCCGAGGTCGCGCCGCACCGCCGCATCGATGCGCTCGAACTCGCGCTCGATGATCCGTTCCTTGGCTTCCCGCCCGGCGGCCATGAGGACCTCGCGATTGCGGGCCCGCAGCCGCTCCTCGGCCAGAAGGAGCGAGCGCGCCGCCAGCCGCAGCGCGTAGTGCAAGGCGCGGGCGAGCGACAGGATCGCCCGCTGCGCCGGGGATCGTGCGAAGTACATCGCGACGGCCAGTGCGATGAACCACAAGACCCAGGCAAGCGGGGAGCTCAGCACGTACAGATCGTCGGCAGGCATCGAGGCCTCGCTTCGCTGGTGGGCGCGTCCCGGGAGCGCGGACAGGCTCCGGCGAATTTTGCGAAGGAGGAGTATCAGAACTCTTAACGCGCCCGTCCCGTAGGCTGGGAA
>Ga0299907_10001212_pt1 | contig 14506 bp, 13 predicted proteins | sample RVTome_16_FD_198680 | JGI IMG/M metagenome (GOLD analysis project Ga0299907, IMG submission 198680) | Soil microbial communities from uranium-contaminated site in the Upper Colorado River Basin, Wyoming, United States - RVT152D67 (version 2) ... | reverse complement strand
CCGATGTGATCTGGATCGAGACCCTCTCCTCGATCGAGGAGCTCGCCGCTGCGGTCGATGCCGCGGCGACGTGCGGGCTTCCCATCGTGTCCACGATGAGCTTTGACACCCACGGGAAGACGATGATGGGTCTCCCTCCGTCACGACTCGCCGAGTGGTGGCAGTTGAGCGAACTCGCACCGACGGCAGTTGGAGCGAACTGTGGGATCGGTCCGGCGGATGTGGTTCTGGCGGTCGACGAACTGCGTGTTGCCGATCCTGAGGTCACCATCGTGGCCAAAGCCAACTGCGGAGTTCCCCAAATGATCGACGGGACGTTGTGGTACCCGACCTCGTCTGAAGACATGTACACCTACGCCGAACTCGCTCTCGACGCCGGGGCCCGTATCGTTGGTGCCTGCTGTGGATCCATTCCTGCGCACATTGCACAGATCCGGACCGTCGTTGACAGCCACGAGGCCGGGCCGGACATCGACCGTTCCGAGGTTGTCACGCGGCTGGGTGGTCAGACCCGACCGGACGGCGCCGGCCGAGGACGTGAGCGGAGGTCACGCCGCCGCAGCGCCTGACATCCGCAGGTGATGCGGATGATTGCTGACACGGTGTCGGTGGCCGATCTCTCCGCCGATCCGCATCCGATCCTCCATCGGCTGCGCAGTGAGGCCCCCGTCTCATGGATCTCCGCCTTGCATGCCTGGCTGGTCACTGGTCACGAGCTGGCCATCCAGGTGATGCTCGATGCCGTGACCTTTACCGTGGACGACCCCCGGTTCTCGACACAGCAGGTGATCGGCCCGAGCATGCTGTCCCTCGATGGTCCCGAGCATCGGCGTCACCGGGACCCCTTCGGCGGGCCCTTTCGAGCCGTCAAGGTGCGCGAGCTACAGGACTACGCCGACCGGACGGCCAGCCGTCTGGTATCGGATCTGGCGGTCGGCGGCTCCGGTGACCTGCGGGCAGAGGTTGCCGGCCCCCTGGCCGTAGAGGTCATGACAAAGGTCCTCGACCTCCACGATGTCGAGGTCGCGGATGTCCTGACGTGGTATCGCCAAATCGTGGACGCGGTGCACGTCGTGACTGAGGGAGGACAGGTGCCGGAGTCGGGCCATGAAGCCTTTGCTGCGCTCAAGACGGCGGTGACGCGTACCTCGTCCGCAAGCTCTCTGCTCAAATCGGTGGGCAAAACCGGGACACTGACGATCGATGAGATCGCATCCAACGTCGCCGTCCTGCTCTTCGGCGGCATCGTCACCTCGGAGAGCAGTTCGGCCATTGCGTTTCGATTTTTGTTGGATGATGCGAGCCTGATCAGTGCCCTCCGGGACGATCGCTCGCTGATACGCCCGTTCGTCGAGGAGACTTTCCGGCTCGAACCCTCGGCGGCGGCGGTTGACCGCTATGCCACCGCGGACGTTGAACTCGGTGGGAAAGAGATCTCGGCCGGAGATTTGGTAAGGGTTTCGCTCAGTGCGGCCAACCGGGATCCGGCGGTCTTCGCCGACCCTGACGGCTTCGACATGGACCGCGACTTTGGCCGGAGTGTCACCTTCGCCAGAGGCCCGCATTCCTGTCTCGGGATCCATCTGGCACGTTTGGAGGCCGTAGCAGCTGTCACTGCGTTGGTCGGCGAGCCCGGTGCAATTGCTCGCCATCTCGATCCGATCACCGGGCTCGTCTTCAGGGCGCCCGACAAGGTCGTCGCGAACTGGCCTGGAGACGGCAGCTCGCTCAGGTAGAATCTCTCAACGAATCGAGCCAGGTGGGAGTGTGCCAACAACGGTCACGTTGGGACCAAACGATGTTGTTTCGGGACGGCCATTCACAGCCGTGGAGATGACTGGAAGGGATTTGGGGATCCTCCATGGGATTCTTGCGGATGTGAGGGCCGTCGTCGTCGAAGTCGAGGAGGGCGCGCGCCACCACGTGCCCTTTCAGAAACTCGTGTGGAAGGTTGGCGGTCTTACTCACCGGCTGTTACTCACTGACATCGGTCGGGTCCGGTCCCATCCCGGGTTGTGCGTGGTGGGCTTCTTCGGAGACAAGCGTCCCGACAAGGACGGACGGCTTTTGGACGAGGCCAACACCGAGATCGTTGCCGAGTTCCACAAGTACCCGGGGATCCTCGCCTATGCGTCGTTGGAATTGCCCAACGACCACTGGGCCAACATGGTCCTCCACGACGACCCGGTGGATGTGCAGTTCTGGCGCACCTCTGAGATGCATGCGTGGGCCGTGGAAACGCTCTCTCCTCTGCACTACTTCAACGTCCGCATCCACAACGGGATACTCACTTCCGGCATTTTCGAAAGTCCCCGGATCGTGATCCGTAAGACGAAGTACTTCGACTACACGACGACGGGGGATATGTGGCGGGCAGAGCGAACGCTGTGAACCTGGCCTTTGCCCAGGCCGGGACGGAGGACTGGGCGGAGATCTGGGAGATCTTCCGCAGGATCGTGGCCACCGGTGACACCTACCCTTTTCCGCCGGATATCTCGGAACACGACGCGTTCCTGGCCTGGATGCGCCTCGACGATCCCTGTGAGGCGACCTTCGTAGCTCGTATCGACGACGAAGTGGTCGCCACCGCCTACCTGAAGCCAAATGGGCCGGGTCTGAACGACCACATCGCCAATGCGGGTTGGATGGTGTCGCCGGACCATCAAGGTCGGGGAATCGGTAGACCGTTGGCCGAGTGGGTCCTCGGTCAGGCTCGTGACCGCGGTTACCACGGGATGCAGTTCAATTCCGTGGTCGCGACCAACACGGGGGCCATCGCCCTCTGGGAGTCACTCGGCTTCGAGATAGTGGGAACGGTGCCCGATGCCTTTCGACACGCTTCGGAGGGGCTCACCCCGGTCCACATCATGTACCAGCAGCTATAGGTCTCGCGATGAAAGTCGTCGAAGTCGAGACCTTTGTCGTGGCCAACCCACCCCCCTCCTTGGGGGGGCGCTACTTCATCTTCCTCAAGCTGTCCACCGACGACGGTGTGGTTGGTTACGGCGAGGCTTACGCGGGTACCTTCCATCCCGACGTGGTCGTGGCGATGATGCGTGACGTTGCCGACCGTCACCTGGTGGGACACGATCCGTCCGACATCGAACGCTTCTGGCGCAGCGCCTACAGCCGGGGCTTCTCTCAACGGCCCGACGTAAGTCTGCAGGGAGTTATGAGTGCCCTGGAGATGGCCTGCTGGGACATCGTCGGCAAGACGGCGGGCCAGCCCGTGTATCGGTTACTGGGTGGTCAGGTCCATGAGCGATTGCGGACTTACACCTATCTCTACCCGGAGCCGGGTGACACGGCCGATGTCTACCGCGATCCCGACTTGGCGGCGGAACGTGCCGCCGAGTACTTGGCCCAGGGCTTCACCGCCGTGAAGTTCGACCCGGCGGGTCCCTATACGGTGATGGGTGGACACCAGCCGTCGCAGTCACGGATGGAGCTGTCCGTTGAATTCGTGAGGACGATTCGGGAGGCAGTCGGTTCGAGGGCAGACATCCTCTTCGGCACCCACGGCCAGTTCACCGCATCCGGAGCGATCCGTCTTGCCTCCCGTCTCGAGCCCTACGACCCCCTCTGGTTCGAGGAGCCGGTGCCCCCCGATGACCTCACCGGGATTGGTCGGGTGGCGGCAGCGACGAGCATTCCCATCGCCACCGGAGAGCGGCTCGCCACCAAGTCGGAGTTTGCGCGTGTGTTGGAGGCGGGTGTCGGCATCCTCCAGCCCAATCTCGGTCGGGCCGGCGGCCTGTTGGAAGGGAAGAAGATCGCCGCCTTGGCCGAGGCCCACAACGCACAGATCGCACCCCACCTCTACTGCGGGCCAATCGTCGGTGCCGCCAATGCCCAGCTCGCCACGTGCTCACCCAACTTCCTCATCCTCGAAGGCATCCTCGATTGGGGTGGTTTCCACGCCGAGCTGTTGAAGAACCCGCTGAGCTGGGAGGACGGTTACCTGATCCCACCGACGACGCCCGGTCTGGGAGTGGAACTGAACGAGGAAGTCGCCCGAGCCCACCCCTACACCGATGACGGGTTGCACCTGGACATGACCGAACAGCCCTTCGGGGTGGAAGACTGATCTGTTGAGTGTGCACGGGCACGCGCTGACCGCGCCTCGTGGCCCACTCGACTTGGTGCCTCCAGCCATCGTGCAACCGGGCGCGCTGAGCGCGCCTCCTTGCACGGTCGATCAAGGGGGTTGAACTCGTGCTCGCAGCGACAACCTGATGCCTACCAACCGCCGACAAGCGAACTGGAGCGTTTGCTCTATCCGGTTCTCGACGATCCGAGGCTCCCTCCCAACACACGGCAAATACCGCTCGCGTATCAGCAGGTCGATGCCACCGTCGATGCCTACATTCATGCTTGGGGTCTCATCGTGGAAGGCGACGGCCGTCGCTGGCACACCCGACGAGCGGATATGGCACGGGATCGGCTTCGCGACAACGAGGCCGTGGCACATGGTTACGTGGTGCTCCGGTTCCTCTATGAGGAGCTGCGCGACAACCCCGTGCAGGTCATCGATACGATCCTCCGCACCGGGCGGACGAGGCGAGCTTCCTAACGAGTGAGCACGCAAGCGCGCTCAGCGCGCATCCCTGCACACTCACCCAGTTCCATCAGAACCCTCACACCCACGGAGAGTGGGTGGTGCCGGAACCGTAGGCGGTGCCGTTGGCGAAACGGTCGAAGCGGAAGGCGCCGAGACCGTCGACCGGCTGGGAGCCGGCGAGGTCTCTTGCCACCAGCTTGCCGATGCCGGTCATCTTGAAGCCGTGGTTGGAGTCGGCGATCATGTACACATTGGGGAGGACCCAGTCGATGACGGGGATATTGTCCGGGGTGAACGCCCCGATCCCACCGTTGCGCCGCTCCTTGAAGCCCGGCCGGATGCCTTCGAATCGGTTCATGAACATACCCATGGCCGCAGTGAAATAGTCGGCGAAATCGGGGTCCGCCTGGTACTCGTCGTTGGCGTGGCCATAGGGCTCCACCGAAGCGATCGGCCCGATCTTCTTGGGTAAGCCGCCCCCCTGGATGCCGGGGCGCTCCATGCGCTCAGTCCCGTTTTTCCAGTAGACGTAGACGTTGTCGTCGAGTTCTTTGCCGGTCACAGGGTCGACGAGCGGGGTGTTCATCAGCTCAATGTGGAGCACCGGTGGATTGAGGTTGTCAGCCGTGTAGTACGGACCATCGAAGTAAACCTCGCCCTCCTCGAGACGCCAATAGGTCCACATGTCCTTGTCCTCGACGAACGACCCGTCCTGATAGCCGACGTCCAACGTCATCGGCTTGCCCAGCATTTGCCAATGGTGAGGGATCCAGGCTCCCATGCAAAGGATGACGACCTCGGCTGTGATGGTCCCTGCCGTGGTCTCCACCGCTCGAACCTGTCCACCTTGGACGTCGTAGCCGGTGACCTCGACTCCTGAGACGATGTTCACCTCATGTCGTCGGCACAACTCGGCAAGACCCGCGACAGCCTGGGATGTCCCCGCGTATCCGGACAGTTTCTCGTGAATGGCGACGTCGATGGAGTGGTGTTTGAAGTCGGGCCACACGCTGCTCAGAAAGTCACGCGCCTCCTGACCTACATAGAGGTCCGAGCTGTATCCCACGGCGTTTTGGCTCTTGTGGATCTTCTCGTATTCGGAGATCTGATTCTCCTCACCACACGAGATGTACCCGACCTGTTGGAAGCCGAGCAGCACCGGGTCATAGTTCCACACGTCAACCGACTCCCTGATGAGGGCGTGGAGGGGTTCGGTCATGTAGAAGTTGCGTACACAGCCACAGGCGATCCCCGTGGCCCCCGCCCCAGGCTGCGTCTTGTCGAGTAGAACGATGTCGGCGCCGATGCCCAGCTCCATGGCGAGATGCCACGCCGTGCTCATCCCATGGACGCCGGCTCCGACGATCAGATAGCTTGTTGATTCCGGGAGCTGTGTCATTGCGTCCGACATTACAGGCCCGCCAACCCAGGGCGTAGGGTGGCGCCATGTCCGTCCCCTTCCTCCTGCCGTGCCTGCTGGCCGACCCGAAACCGACGTCCGGCACAACCGTGCTGGCCAATGCACGGCTCTTCGATGGCAGCGGGTCGCCGGTCCGGGAGGGAGTGTCCGTGACCATCACCGAGGGACGCGTCACCTCGATCTCAGACGGGCCCGTCGACTCTCCGGAGGACAGTCGGACCATCGACCTCGCCGGACGATTCCTGATGCCGGGGCTCATCGATTGTCACAGTCATCTCACCATCGGCACAGCACCCGACCTACAGGAAGGAGAGGAGGTGCTTCGTCCCGGTGTCGTCGGCCACGTCGTGGGCGCCAACCTGCGCGACGCACTGCGCATGGGAATCACGACCATCAGGGAGGTCGGCGCCCACCACGACACAGTGTTCGAGGTGAGACAGGCCGTGCGTCACGGGGCATTCCGCGCCCCACGTCTCCTGATCTCGGGACGTCTCGTTTCGGCCACCTCGCCACAGGCACGCCATTTCCCCGACATGTACCGGGAGGCCGACGGACCGGACGAGATGCGTAAGGCGGCGCGGGAACAGATCCGAGCTGGTGCCGACTTCGTCAAGGTCATGACTACCGGAGCGCGGTCGGTGGAATGGGAAAACCCCGGCCCGGCTCAGATGACCAGGGAGGAGGTGGCGGCCGTCGTCGACGAGGTACACCGTCTCGGATATCGGGTCGCCGCCCATTGCGAGGGATTGGACGGCACCCGGCTGGCTATCGAAGAAGGTGTCGACACGATCGAGCATGGGTTCTACCTTCATCAGGAACCGGCGCTGTTGGAGCAGCTAGCCGCACGGCGAGGGGTTCTCGTGCCGACCCTCACCTTCCTCCACGACGTCGCCGATCGAAAGGCCGGGGACTGGACCCCGCACCTGGTGGAAAGGGGCGCTTACAACGTGGAGGAGGCTCACCGGACTCTTGCCGCGGCCATCGACGCCGGTGTTCCCATCGCAATGGGTTATGACAGTGTTCCCGAACGTATGGCAGCCTCGGAGCTCGGACTCATGGTCGATGCAGGTATGAGCACGACGCAGGCCCTGATGGCTGCGACATCGACAGCCGCCTACGCTCTCGGCCTCGAAGAGCTGATCGGAACCATCGAGCCGGGGAAGCTGGCCGACCTGTTGGTGGTCGACGGCGATCCCCTGGAGGAGATCGCCGTCCTTGTCGACCGTGACCGGATTCATCTTGTATTCCAATCCGGTGATCCAGTGGTCGGGGAGGCCCTCGATTTGAAGCTATGACCGTCTCGGTCAGGTAGCTTGTGGTCTGTGCGCACGCGGCGTGCCGTTGCCGGAAGTCTGGTCTTCTTTCTTTTCGCTCCCGCCGTCGTCGCCGGCGTGATCCCCTGGTGGCTTACCAAATGGGGGATCCAGCCGACCACCACATCGGTTCGCATCGTTGGAATCGTGCTGATAGTCATCGGGGTCTCCTCCCTCGTCTACTCGTTCGCCCGTTTTGTTGTCGAGGGCCTGGGGACACCGGCCCCGGTCGCACCCACGGAGCATCTGGTTGTCGGTGGTCTCTACCGATACGTTCGAAACCCAATGTATGTGGCCGTGCTGGCGACCATCCTGGGACAGGCACTCCTCTTCGGCCAGCTTGTTCTCTTGGTGTACGCGCTCATCGCCGGGACCGCAATGGTTGCGTTCTCCCGCTGGTACGAGGAGCCGGCCCTGTTGCGCCGTTTCGGCGAGTCGTATGTGGAATATCGGCGAACCGTTCCCGGATGGTTGCCCCGTCTGCCGCCCCGGGTCGACGGTCGCTGACACCTAACTCTTTGCCTGCTCCTGACGTTCCATCCATGCCCGGTAGCCGCCGATCAGGTCGGTGGCGGCGTCGACCCCGACATCCATGAGCGCCGATGCCGCCAGACTCGACTGGTACCCGTCGTTGCAGAACAGGATCACCTGTTGGCCCGGTTCGACATCGACCGTCTTGTAGTCACTCGACGGCGCCACCCTCCACTCCAGCACCCCGCGGTCGATGACCATCGCCCCGGGGATCCCACCCTCGTTCGCCCGATTGCCCTCCGGACGTATGTCGACGAGCAATGCACCGGCGAGGAGAGCCGCCTCCAAGTCTTCTGGAGCCACCCGATTCAGCCGGGAGCGCGCCGCCTCCAGGTACTCATCGATGGTCGCCATGCACGCAGAGTAGGAACGGTCACCACCTGAACGTGCTCAGCCGCGTTATTTCACAGAAACACCACCAGGGATAGTGTCCGCCCGGTGAAAGCCGCGGTGATGAGAGAGGTCGGCATGCCGCTGACCATCGACGACGTGCAAGTCGCCGAGCCCACGCCCTATGAGGTGCTCGTCGACGTAGCCGCCGCAGGTCTCTGCCACAGCGATCTGAGGTTCCTCGAAGGGTCGTTCCGACACCCTCTACCCACCGTTCTCGGCCATGAGGTAGCCGGCGTGGTCAGTGCAGTTGGAGAATCGGTTATCGAGACTGCCCCCGGTGATCACGTGGTGGCGTCGATCTCGGTCTTCTGTGGCCGCTGCGTCTTTTGTGTCCGGGGAAAGACACATCTCTGCGTGGACAAGATGGCCACGAGGCGAAGCCCGGATCAACCTTCCCGTCTGAAAACCAAGAGCGAGCCCATCGCCCAATTCCTCGACCTGTCTGGTTTCGCCGAGCAAATGCTGGTACACGAGAGCGCGGTGGTGAGAATTGACGATGACGTTCCTTTTGACCACGCCGCCGTTCTCGGATGTGGAGTCGCCACCGGGCTCGGCGTCGTCTTCAACACCGCCAGGATTCAGCCGGATCAGAGTGTGGCGGTGATCGGTTGTGGGGGTGTTGGGCTCAGCGCCATACAAGCGGGGAGGATCGCCGGGGCGAGGCCGATCATCGCCATCGACCCGGTACCCGCCAAATTGGAGCTGGCCCGATCCCTCGGAGCAACTGACGGTCTGGCAGGGGGAGACCCGGACCTGGTCCCCAAGGTTGTGGCTCTCACCGACGGTCTCGGCGTGGACCACGTAATCGAGGCTGTGGGCCGGGTTGAAACCATCGAGGCCGGGTTTTCGATGACCCGACGTGGCGGCACCACAACCGTCGTCGGGTTGGTTCCGGAAGGCTCCCGCGTCTCGATCCCCACCGACGAGCTCTTCTACGAGCGACGACTCCAGGGCTCGGTCATGGGCTCCAACGACTTCAAGGTCGATGTTCCCCGCTATATCGAGATGTACCGAGACGGTCGTCTGAGTTTGGGTGAGATGATCTCCGAGCGGATTCGTCTCGACCAGATCAACGAGGGCTTCGCCTCGATGGCTACTGGGGAGAATCCCAGGATCCTGATCGAGTTCGGGTGAGTAGGTACTCTCGGAGACAAGGAACACGAAAGGAGGTGAAAGTGTGAAGCGCGACTACTCACGGCTAACCAGACCGCTGGTCCGCAAGAGCGGTGAGCTGACCCCGGTGGGGTGGGATGAGGCCATGATCACGGCGGCGGAAGGCCTCAGCCGATATGGAGGGGAGTCGTTTGGGTTCTTCAGCTGCTCGAAGGCCACCAACGAGGTCAACTACATCGCCCAAAAATGGGCACGGATGGTGATGGCCTCCAACAACATCGACAGCTGCAACCGCACTTGACACGCTCCCTCCGTCGCCGGTCTGGCGGCAGTGTTCGGAGCGGGCGGTGGCACCAGCTCGTACCAGGAGATCGAGGAGACCGATCTCATCGTGATGTGGGGCTCGAACGCCCGTGAGGCGCACCCCATCTTCTTCCACCACGTCCTCAAGGGGGTTCGCAACGGGGCGCGCATGTTCGCCGTGGATCCTCGTCGTACCTCGACCGCGGCCTGGGCCGACGTGTGGCTCGGGATCGACGTCGGCTCCGACATCGCTCTTGCCAATGCGGTGGCCCGCGAGATCATCCATCAGGGCCTCCACGACACCGAATTCATCGAGAACGCCACCGAGGCGTTCGACGAGTACGCCGCTTGTGTCGACGAGTACACCCTGGAGCGTGGCGAGCAGATCACAGGGGTCCCGGCCTCTGCCATCCAGCAACTCGCCCACGAGTACGGAAGTGCGGAGACAGCGCAAATCTGTTGGACCCTGGGCATCACCGAGCACCACAACGCCACCGACAACGTCCTCGCCCTCATCAACCTCGCCCTGCTCACGGGGCACGTGGGCCGCTATGGCTCCGGTCTCGTCCCCGTGCGAGGCCAGAACAACGTTCAAGGCGGGGGTGACATGGGGGCCCTGCCCAACAAGCTCACCGGCTTCCAGGACGTCGAGAACCCCGATTTGCGTGGCAAGTTCGAGGCGGTCTGGGCCTCAGAGATCCCGGCCCAGGCGGGCAAGCACATCAGCCTCATGCACGAGGCCATGGACGATGGCACCCTCAGATGCCTCTACGTCCTCGGCGAGAACCCGCTCCAGTCCGAGGCAGACGCCAAGGAGATGAAGCGTCGTCTCGAGAGCCTCGAGTTCATGGTGGTCCAGGACATCTTCCTGACCGCCACGGCAGAGCTCGCTGACGTGGTGTTCCCGGCGGCGGGGTGGGGAGAGGCGGAGGGCACATTCACCTCCAGCGAGCGCCGAGTGCAGCGGGTGCGAAAGGCCATCGAACCACCCGGTGAGGCAAAGGACGACATCGAGATCCTGAGCGAGCTGGCCCGGGCCATGGGCCACGATTGGGAGACTCCCACCGCCGAAGAGGCGTGGGACGAGGTGCGTGGGCTGTCCCCGCTCCACGGAGGGATGTCCTACGATCGGTTGGAGGCGATGGGCGGGATCCAGTGGCCCTGTCCCGACGAGAGCTCCGAAGGTGAGCTGTTCCTCCACGCCCGGCTATGGGAACGTCCCGTATCAACCCGCAGGGCCCCATTCCACGCCGTCGAATACGCCGCACCGGTCGACGAGCTGACCGACGAGTTCCCGACCCGGCTCACCACCGGTCGCCGCCTCGACTCCTTCAACACCGGGGTGCAGAGCGGCCGATACTCGTCACCCCGTCGTATCGCCGGGGTGCTCGACCTGTCGCCGGAAGACGGTGAGTCCCTCGGTGTCTCGGAGGGCGATCAGGTCAAGGTGACCTCGCGTAGGGGGAGCCTGGAGGCGCCGGTCCGCTTCGATCGGTCACTACGCCCCGGTCTCGCCTTCATGTCTGTGCACTTCCCCGACGTGACGGACGTCAATGTGCTCACAGTCGACGCCTGGGACCCCAAGTCGGGCACAGCGGAGTTCAAGGCGACCGCGATCCGGGTTGAGCCGATCGGCGCCGTTACCACCTGATGGACCTTCGTCTCATGCTCGACCGGCCCACGGACGCCGAGCGCGCCGCGGTCGACGCCCTGCTCGGCCCCGCCTTTGGCGTCAATGGGAGGGTGGTCTACGGCGGTCATTCCGCTCGGGCGCAGCGTCATCTCCTGCTCCCCGCATTACACGCCGTCCAGGACGCCGCCGGGGCCGTGAGCAAGGGTGCCCTCTCGTATATCTGTGATCGGCTCACGATCCCACCCGCAGAGGCGTACGGTGTTGCCACCTTCTATGCGTTGTTCGACGTCGACGGTCCCGGTGGGTCGACCGTCCACGTCTGCGACGACATCGTATGTTCTCAATACGGTGCGGAGGATCTCTGCGCCGCCCTCGACGAGTCGGGGACCGGATACGAACGGAGTCCCTGTCTCGGTCAATGCGACCGGGCGCCGGCGGCCATGTTCCACCAACCCGGTGCCGGGTATGGCAACGCAGCACCGGTAACGCCGGATTCGGTGGCTACTCCGAAGTTCGACGAGTTGGCACCCGGTCAAATTCATCAGGACGCGTCCGAACTCACGCTGCTGCGCCGGATAGGCGTGGTCGATCCCACATCGCTCGACTCCTATGTCTCGGCCGGCGGTTTCGAGACTCTGGCCAAGGTCAAGACGATGGGTGCCGAGGCGGTGATCGCCGAGTTGAAACTGTCCAACCTGAAAGGACGGGGCGGCGCCGCCTTCCCGATTGGAATCAAATGGGAGGGCGTCCATGGTGCCGCCGGCGACGAGAAGTACGTCATCGCCAATGGCGACGAGTCCGAGCCGGGGACTTTCAAGGACCGCCTCGTCATGGAGGGAGATCCTTTCGCCGTCGTGGAGTCGATGGCCGTCTATGGCTTCGTCACCGGGGCCAGCAAAGGCTTCGTCTACGTCCGGGGGGAGTATCCCTTGGCCGAGAGACGGCTGATCGTTGCCATCGATCAGAGTCGGGAGGCGGGTCATCTGCAAGGTTTCACTCTCGAGGTGCGGCGGGGTGCCGGTGCTTACATCTGCGGCGAGGAGACGGCCCTCTTCGCTTCTATCGAGGGTCACCGCGGTGAGCCACGACAAAAGCCTCCGTTCCCGACCGAGTCCGGGGTCTTCGGTAAGCCCACCGGGATCAACAACATCGAAACCCTGCTTGCTGCACTCCACGTCATCGAAGTGGGCGGAGATGCTTTCGCCGCGATCGGCACCGAGCAGTCAACCGGTCCCAAACTGTTCTGTGTCTCCGGTGCAGTAGCGAGACCTGGCGTCTACGAGGTTGCCTTCGGCGCCACGTTGTCTGAGTTGCTCGACCTGGCAGGTGGCATGCGTGGAGATCGTGGACTCGGTGCGGTTCTAATGGGTGGCGCCGCCGGCGTGTTCGCCGACTCCTCGGCCCTGGACGTCCCCCTCACCTTCGAGGACACGAGGGCTGCTGGGACCACCCTGGGATCAGGCTCGATCATCATCTTCGATGACCAGACGGACTTTGGTCCGGTGTTGCGTCGTATCGCTCAGTTCTTCAGGGACGAGTCATGTGGGCAATGCGTCCCCTGCCGCATCGGAACAGTGCGTCAGGAGGAGGCGCTGGCTCGTCTCAGCGCTGGCCAGCCCCTCGACTCGGCGGGCGAGGAGAGGAAGCGTCTGGATGACCTCGCGGTCGTGATGACCGACGCATCCATATGCGGTCTCGGTCAAACCGCTTCGACAGCAGTGCAGTCGGCGATGAGACTTGGATTGACCGGGGTACCGGCATGACGATGACCGCTAGGACCACCGTAACCGCCACCGTGAACGGTATTGAGGTGACTGTCCCCGCCGGTGGCACCATTCTCGAGGCGTGCCGGGAGATGGGCACCGATCTCCCCACGATGTGTTTTGGCCCCACCCTCACCCCGGCCAACGCCTGCCGGGTGTGCATGGTGGAGTTGGAGGGATCGCGGGTCCTGGTTCCGTCGTGCAGTCGTGTCCTGGAAGACGGAATGGTGATCAACACAGGCACCGCAAGGGCCGAGAACAGTCGCAAGTTGGTGATGGAACTTTTGGGAAGTGCCAGTGAGCTGGACCGGGCGTCCGACGATGTCTCTCGTTGGATGGAGTCACACCGAGCCGATCCCACGCGATTCGGCTCACCCGCTGACGCCGTGGCGCGGGAAACGCCAACACCTGGACACCATAAACCACCCTCCCTCGACGAGGCGGCCACCGTGGCAGAGCCGGCCAAGGTCGAGGACGACCTATACGTCCGTGACTACAGCCGATGCATCCTCTGTTACAAGTGCGTCGACGCCTGCGGCGATCAGCATCAGAACACCTTCGCCATCTCCGTCGCAGGTCGCGGGTTCGACGCACACATCTCCACCGAGTTTGATGTGGCCCTGCCCGGGTCTGCTTGCGTCTATTGCGGAAACTGCATTGCGGTCTGCCCAACCGGAGCCCTCGAGGGCAAGATCGCCTGGGATATGAAGGAGGCCGGCACCTGGGATGAGTCGAAACAGGAGGTCACCCGAACGGTATGCTCTTACTGCGGGGTCGGCTGCAACCTCGACGTCCACACCCAGGACGGCCGCATCGTCGATGTCACCTCACCGCTCGACCACGAAGTCACCCTGGGCAATCTCTGCATCAAGGGACGGTTTGGGTGGATGTATGTGTATTCGGGGGCCGACGCGCCGTCTGAGGCAGGCGGGGGGTTGGAGGGGGGTCGTCCCCCCTCATGAGATGCTGCATCAAGGGACGGTTCGGGTGGATGTATGTGTACGGCGACCGCGATGTGTAGGGCTAGTCGGGGTTGCTATAGCAAGAGGTCGTGGTTTCCGAGACCTGATGCTATAGCAACGCCTTGGATGGCCCATGAGTGAGGCGGTGGCGCGTCGGCGGGTGGTCAGGGTCACGGACGATGTCACGACTTTCAATGACGATCTCGTGGTCGAAGAGCCGCTTGAGATCCGCCTCAACGGCACGTCCTTGGCGGTGGTGATGAGGACACCCGGTCACGACGCCGATCTTGCTCTTGGATTCGCCATCACCGAGGGCATCGTGACCAAACCCGACGCCATCACCGATGTCGTCGACCTCGGCGAAGGTCGGTGGAACCTGGTCACGGCCGACGGGATCGCTATCGACCCGGCCCAGTTCCAACGCAACTTCTACAGCACCAGCTCATGTGGCGTTTGTGGCAAAGCTTCGATCGAAGCGATCCGCATCACCGGAGCGAAACCACCACCCGGTCCG
>Ga0299907_10001211_pt1 | contig 14511 bp, 15 predicted proteins | sample RVTome_16_FD_198680 | JGI IMG/M metagenome (GOLD analysis project Ga0299907, IMG submission 198680) | Soil microbial communities from uranium-contaminated site in the Upper Colorado River Basin, Wyoming, United States - RVT152D67 (version 2) ... | reverse complement strand
TCGACCCGGCTGGCGGGGTAGGCCGGCTTCTCGGCCGACGCGGCCGGCGAGGCCAGCACTGTCACAAGGAGAAAAAGGGGGGCGAGTCGTCGCATGGCCTGTAGATCCTGTCAGGCGCCGCCTCTGCGTCGCTGAGAATATTTCTGGGAACCGGAGTGCTGCCGCCGCCGTCCCATCGGGCATGACGAACAAGGTCGCCCTCAGCCTTATCGCCGCCGCTGCTGTCCTGACGTCCTGTGCCGGTCCCTCATCCACCGAGCGGTCCGCTACTCCCCGGAACACCGGAGGTGGCGCGACCCCCACCACGTCGGCCCCGGCCCCGGTGGATCCGGGCGGCCGGTGGCTCGGCGGGGATGGCGACAAGGTGTGGGACGGCGGGGGCGCCGCCGGCGGGGCGACCGAGGGCTTCGCGGCCGGCGACACCGCGGCGTCCGTCCCCGCCAGCGCCAAAGCGGCCGCCGGTGCGCCGGCGAGGACGACGAGCCCGACCTTGGACGATGTCGTGCGGCCCCCGACCCGGCAAAGCGGCCCCGGTCTGCGGGCGGGCAGCGTCGACGACAACGCCGCCTTCGCCGATTACCTGAAGTACCGCGACGAGTTCCGCCGCCTCGGCATCACCGTCCACGACATCGACGTGTCCGTCCGCCACGTGGTCACGGTGGTCGACGAGGCCGGCCAGCCCCTCCTCGGCGCCGTCGTCAGCGAACGAGGCCAGGAGGTCAGGACCGGCCCCGACGGCCGGGCGCTCCTCTTCGGCAACATCGGCGGGTTCAACGTCCGCTGGGGCGACAAGGCGGTGACGGTCGACTTCGCCCAGGACAGCGGCCGGGAGCACCGTGTCAGCCTCCCCGTCCGCCGCCCCGAGGGCCGGGCAAAGCTCGACGTGCTGTTCCTCATCGACACCACCGGCTCGATGGGCGACGAGATCGACCGGCTGAAGGACAGCGTCCGGTCGGTGGCCGAGCGGATCTCCGGACTGCCGGGCGATAGCGACCTCCGCCTCGGCATGACCGTCTACCGGGACCGGGGCGACCTCTTCGTCACCCGCACCTTCGACTTCACCGGGAGCGTCGACGTGTTCAAGGCGGCGCTGGCCGAGGTGCGGGCCAACGGCGGCGGCGACACGCCGGAGGACCTCAACGCCGGCCTGCACCAGGCGGTGACAAGCCCGTCGTGGCGGGGCGACGACGCGGTGAAGCTCGTCTTCCTGATCGCCGACGCCCCGCCGCACCTCGACTACCAGGACGGACCCGACTACGCCGACGACGTCAGGGCCGCCGCCCGGCGCGGCATCAAGATCATGCCGATCGCCTCCTCCGGGCTCGACGACCAGGGCGAATACGTCTTCCGGCAGCTGGCCCAGATCACCATGGCCCGCTTCACGTTCCTGACCTACGGCGCCGACGGCGCCTCTCCCGGTGACGAAACCGACCACCACGTCTCCGACTACGCCGTCCTCGCCCTCGACGACCTGGTCGTGCGGCTGGTGTCCGACGAACTGCGCCCCGTTTCCAGCGGCGGCCAGTAAGGCAACCTCGTCTCATTGCAAAATCGGTCTTAAATGGGAGGGATCGGACAAGCGGGCCGAGAACCGACCCCCCATGCGACGACACCCAGGACTCGGCCACCCAGGGTTTTCCAAACCGGCGCAGCGGCGCCCTGTCCGCCAACGGCGGGAGCGCCTCCGGATTCTCGTCGTCGATGGCGATGACGACCGCCGTGACCTCACCTGCGTCTCGGTCAGCGTGCTCGGCCACCGGGCGGAGGAAGCGTGGGACACCCGGGGTGCGCTCGTCGCCCTGGCCACCGAGGCCTTCGACGTCGTCCTTCTCGACGACCAGCTTCCGGGTTTCGACGTCCTCGAGGTCACCGAGTTTCTGCTGGCCGCCACCCGGCGGGCCCAGAAGCGCCCCGCCATGGTCGTCGTCTCGGCCGACCTCAGTTTGTGCCGCCGGGTGGCCCTGTTCCGGGTCGGCGTCGTCGAGGTCGTGACCCGCCCGCTGAGCCTGGCGCCGCTCTACGGGCTCCTGACCCGCATCGACCGTGCCCTGTCCGCGTGACGGCCTGGCAACCTCTGCCTGTTTCGCCGCCGACGAGACCGGGTACGGCGCGAACTTTGTCCTTTCGCGCCCCTGAGAGAGGAGCACTGCATGTTGCAAGTCACGAGCCAGGCCGCAGCGACCCTCATCCGCGCCCGGGAGAAGGAAGGCCTTCCCGAGAACTTCGGCGTGCGGATCTTCGCTGCGCCCGACCCGAGCACGAACTCGCACCAGACCCAGAGCACGGTGTACGGGTTCGGCTTCGTGGATGCCCCCAAGGAGGGTGATGCCGTCGGGCAGACCGACGGAACCCCCTTCTACGTTGCGCCCGAGGTGGCGGACTCGCTCGACGACGTCGTCCTCGACGTGGCCGAGTCCGGCAACCTCGTCCTGACCCGCACCCCCGACGACGGCACCGTCTGACGCGCCGTTAGTGGGCCACGGCCTCAGGCGCCAGCGTCACCCAGTGGTGGGGTAACGGCGCTGGCGCCTGGGCCGCCGTGTGCTTGCGGAACACCAGCACCCAGTCGATCAGGATGATGCCGCCCCGGCCCCGGCGAGGGAACTTCATGTAGTGGCGCCGGATCCGGTAGCCGAAGGCCCGTTCCAGGCTCAGCCCGGCGGCTGCCGCCAGGCTGACGAGGGCGTCGTGGAGCGGAACCACGTCGACCAGCGTCTGGCTGTTGCCGACGACGAAGGCGTAACGGGCGTCCGGCTTGAGGCAGCGGGCCATCTCGGAGAAATGGCGCTCCATCAAGGCGAAGTACGTCGCTGCCGCCGCCCGCCGGGTCGGGGGCATCACGTCGAGGGGGACGCGGCCCTCGAGGCCGGCGGGGAGGCCGATCGGCTCGGCCGGGTTCTTGGCGCCGATGGGCCGACGGCGCATGGCGTTGAAGGCCCGCCGGTCGGGGATGCCCAGCAACGGCCCGAGCCAGAAGTACTCCAGCATCATGTTGTACGGGTAGTCGACGGAGTCGAGATAGGGCGGTGACGTCACCGCCAGGTCGACGCTGGCCGGGGTCAGTCCGAGCCGGGTGGCGTCGGCGTCCTCAGGGATCAAGGCGACCGATTCGCTGTGCCGCTTGCGGTTGAGGTCGGCCAAACCGGCCGCCGCCCGCCGCAGGAACCGCCAGAACACCTCGGCCACCGCCGGCGACTGCTTGCGCAGTGTGCCCGACACGTAGGTCTTCTGCGACTGGTCGTCGGCGTTCGACACCCACCGCAGCGTCGAACTGAACACCACGAGCAGGAAGGACCGCTCGTCGTCGTCGCAGTCGAGCCCGAGGATCGTGTCGCGCAGCGACTGCACCCATCCCCACTGCTCGGCGCTGAACCAGTGGTCGAAGTTGGCGATGTCGGGCATGGGCGGCTGCAGCGTTGCCGCTGGGGTCCGCCACCGGGCGGCGAGCTCAGCGGCCAGGGCGGCGACCCGCTCGTCGTCGAGGGGCGTCACCTTGGCCCGGGCGATGAACCGCGCCAGCGGGTCGACGTCGACTCCGATCGTCGTTCCGCCCCGGAGCAGGCCTTCCACGAGGGTCGTCCCCGAACCCATGAACGGATCGACGACGATGCTCGTGCGCGATCCGAAGGTGTCGAGCGCCCAGGCCGGCACCGGCGGGAAGAACTTGGCGGCGAAGCGGTGCAGGCCATGGGTGAAGGGCGTCGTGGTACCGGAGAGGCTGAGGGCGAAGAGCTGGCCGTGCTCGATGTCGGCTAGCGGGGGGAACACATCGACCTCGACGAACCGCAGCGTGTCGACGCCCTCGGGCCGCCGGGTCATGACAGCACCACGATGCTCTCCCGCATCAGCCCCTCCCGGCTCCGCAGCTCGTTGCGCTGCTGTGGCGCCACGGTGAGGTGGCGGACGGGCACGACGGCGGCCTCACGGAATCCGGCGTCCCGGCCGAGGCGGGCGACGATCTGGTCGGTGGGAATGATCACTCCGCCGTAGGCCGAGTTGCCCACCACGACACAGCACTGCCCGCCCGGCACGAGCACGTGCCGGCAGCGGCGCAGGATCGTGGCCATGTCGGAGAAGTAGCCCCGGATGAGAGCCGGCACCCGCATCCGCACCGCGTACGACGCCGGGTCGATCCGCTCGATCAGGGCTTCGATCTCGGGGAGGTCGACGACGGCGCCGTCGAGGGCGGCGCCGAGATGCGAGCGGAGCGACCGCTTCCGCAGCACGCCGATCGCGTCGTAGGAGTCGACGAAGCCGCCGAACCACAGCTCCACCTTCTGCGACTCGAAGTAGTCGAACCGGTTGACATAGGGAGGAGAGAACAGCACCGAGTCGAACGACCCGTCGCCGAGCTGCGCCGTCTCCTCGAGGGCGTCGCCGTCGATGACCCGTTGCCCACTCCAATTGCCCCGCTGCCAGGCCGGCACGTCGGCCAGCATCTCGGTCAGCTTGGCCCGGAAGGCGGCCAGCACGAACGCCTCCTGATCGACGCCGAACCGCTCGAGCTGCCACTGCCCGTCCGGCCGGGCGACGTACCCGTCCTTGCGGCGCTTGCGGTTGCGGTACTTGATGCCGTTGCCTTCCTTGAAGTAGCTGCCGACGTCCTCGAGGATCGCCAGCCAGGCCAGGAGCAGGAAGCTGCGCAGCCCGGCGCTGGTGGCCCGCCGTTCGATCAGCGTACGGAGCCGCATGACGGCGTCGAGGATGCGCGGTTCGAACACTTTCGACGCGATCCGCAACGACGGGGTCGGCCACGGCTCCACGCCGGCGACCGCCGCATCGAAGCCACCCAGGAAGGCGGTGGCGGCAACGACGTCGGAGTCGCCGAGCGGCGACAGCTTGACCCGGCTGACGAAGACGGCCAGCGGGTTGACGTCGATCCCGACCGCCGTCCGGCCCTGCTGGGCGGCTCCGACCATGATCGATCCCGACCCGCAGAACGGGTCGAGGATCCGGTGTCCGAGCCCCAGCTCGGTGATCAACGCCGGGGAGAACCCCTCCCGGTAGCGGAACCACCGGTGGATCGGCTGGGTGGCCGCCCCGGCCCAGTGCACGAGACCGGCCAGCTCGGGACGGGCCGGCGCCACCTGATCGCCAGCGACGCGCTCGAGCACACCGGTCATCGCTGCGACCCTACTGTCAGGGCGAGCCTCTCAGCGGGCTTTCGGGCGCGGCGCGGTACCCTGTGCCGTCACATCTCTCGGTTGGGGCCTACTGGGGAGGACGAGAATGAACAGGTGGCGTTACTCATTCGTTGGGGGAGCATTGGTCGGCGGGGCCGGCGTGGCCGCGCTGCTGCTGGGACTGCCCGGCGTGCAGGCCGAAGGCGCGGCGGAAGTGGTACCCGTCCACGCCGTCGACTACGCCTTCAAGGGCGTGCCCGGCACGCTTCCGGCCGGTGAGACCCGCTTCTCGTTCACCAACGACAGCAAGGCCGAGGGCCACGAGATGTCGCTCTTCCGGATCGACGACGGGGTGAAGGAGTCGTTCGACCAGATCCTCGCCGAAGACGAGGCCATGCAGAACCAGGACCAGAGCCAGCAAGGGAGTCAACAGGGTGGCCGGCAGGGCGGCCAGAATCCGCCCGCCGAACAGGCCCCTCCGCCCCCCAAGATGACCTTCTTCGCCGGCACCGGCTCCGCACCGGGCGCCTCAGCGAAGATGGATCTGATCGGTAATCTGCCCGCCGGCAAGTACGGGATCGTCTGCTTCCTCCCCGTCGCCAACGACCAGGCCGGCACCCCGCACTACAAGAAGGGCATGAAGGCCGAGTTCACCGTGCGGTAGCGAGGTGCTCGGTGAACCAGGCGGCGCAGCGGGCCACGGCGGGGTCCACGAAGCGGTCGACGTCGTAGAGGTCGATGTGGTTCGTCGTGTCGAGCCACAGGATGTCCTTGGGGCCGGCCGCCCGGTCGAACATTGCTTGGGCGCCTTCGGGCGAGCAGTAGGCGTCGGTGCGGCCATGCACGACCAGCAGTGGCGTCGGACCGATGAAGTCGGCGCCGCCGGCCAGGTCGGTGGTGATCAGCTCCCGCACTGACAGGGCGGTCAGCCGGTTGACCCACCCGGGGCTCGCCGAGCGGGCCGTGCCGTAGTACTCGTACGGCTCGTCGCCGCCCATCACCGCCGGGCCTCCGTCAGCGGCCACGGCGGCGAGGTACTCGACTTCCCCGGTGTCGAACTGGCGTTGTGCCACTGCGGCGAAGTTGGCCAGCAGCGCCCGGTAGCCGTCGGGGCCCATGCCGGCCCGCATGGCCGCCGGGTCGTTGTACCCGCCGGCGACGCAGGCCACCGCCCGTACCCGGGGGTCGAAGGCGGCGAACCGCAGGGCGTACCCGCCGCCGAGGCAGACGCCGCAGGCGCCGAGCCGGTCGCCGTCGACCTCGGGCCGGGCCGCCAGCCACGACAACGCGTCGCGCAGATCGGCCAGCTTCCCGCCCGGATTCTCGTGCTGGCGGGGTTCGCCACCGCTTTCGCCGAAGTGGCGGTGGTCGATGGCCAGCGTGACGAAACCGGCTTCGGCCAGCCGGTCGGCGTAGGTACCGACCACCTGTTCCTTGACGCCCGACAGCGGGCCGGTGAACACCAGGCCCGGTCGCGGCCCGCCGGCACCCACCGGCACCCGCAGGTGCCCGGCGAGGTCGACGCCCTCGCTCCTGAACGTCACCGGTTGCGGCTCCACCCGGACGTCGCTCACCGGCACCACCCCCTCTCAGGTCAGCGCGGCCCGCAGGGTAGCGGCGGTGGAGGCATCGGCGGGGAAGAACGACTCGATCGACAGCTCGGCCAGCGTGATGTCGACGGCCGTGCCGAAGGTGGCGACCGTGGAGAAGAAGGCCAGCTCGCCGATCGGCGACTTCAGCCGCAGGGTGACCATGAGCCGGCTGGCCCCGTCGCCGTGGGGCACGCCAACAGCCCGCCCTGCGGGCTGTTGCCGGGGGAGGTACGCACCCCCGCTGTGCTCCCGCTCAGTCACGCCGGGGAAGGCCCGCAGCTCGTCGTAGAGCGCGGTCAGTCCGGGATCGCCGGTGGCGGTCACCTCCCGGGCCAGGCGCGACAGGAGGTGACCGCTCCACTCCTCGAAGTTGGCGATGCGGGGCGCCAGGCCGTCGGGATGCAGGGAAACACGCAGCACGTTCACCGGTGGGGCGACCAGCGACTCGGGCAGCCCGTCGATCAACAGCGCCACCGCCCGGTTGGCCAGCACCAGGTTCCACTGCCGGTCGACGACCAGCGCCGGATTGGGCTCCTGGCTCGCCAGCAACTGCCGCAGGGTCTCCCGCACGGTCGCCATGTCGTCGCCCATGAGCGGCGTCTCCTGGTAGACGGGGGCGTAGCCGGCTGCCACCAGCAACGTGTTGCGCTCCCGGAGGGGCACGTCGAGCTCCTCGGCCAGGTGCAGCACCATCTCCCGGCTCGGCCGGGCCCGGCCCGTCTCCAGAAAGCTCAGGTGCCGGGTGGAGATGGCCGCCCGGGCCGACACGTCGAGCTGGCTCAGCCGCCGGCGCTGGCGCCAGTCGCGCAGCAGCGGGCCGACGGTCGGGGTGGCGGTACCTGCAGCGGTGGCCATGCCACCGAAGCTAACGCTCGCGGCGCGGCCCGGCGATTACTCGCCAGGTAATGGTTGAGGGCGGCCCTGGACGGTCCGCACCCTGTTCACCAGGTTCTGCATACGCAGCTCGGCTTCGAGCACGCGTTCCATGGCCTGACCGACGAGGGCACTGGCGGAGGCCGCCTCCTCACTGGCCTGGCGCAGTTCGTCCCGCACGCCGGGCTCGAGGATCGGATCACGGCTCAGCTCTGCCAGCGGTCTGCTCAGCGCCGCCACCGCCCGTCGCAGCTCCAGGTGGACCACGACCTCTCGGGCCAGGGCGCCGAGAGCCCGGGTCTGGGTCGGCGACAGGTAGCCGGGCACCTGGTCGACCACGCACAGCGTGCCGAGCGGCATGCCCTCGGGGCTGACGAGTGGAGCGCCGGCGTAGAACCGGATGTGAGGCTCGTTGTGGACCAGGGGGTTGGTGGCGAAGCGGGGGTCATCGTGGGCGTCGGGAACGACGAAGATCTCGTCGGGCTTGAGGATGGCGTGGGCGCAGAAAGCGTGGTCGCGGGGGGTCTCCTCCATGTCCGTTCCGACCTTGGCCTTGAACCACTGGCGACCCTCGTCGACGAGGCTGACGAGAGCGATCGGCGCACCGCAGATGTAAGACGCGAGAAAGACGATGTCGTCGAAGTCGGCGTCGGGGAGCGTGTCGAGGACCCCATAGTCCCGCAAGACAGCCATACGGGCCGCCTCGTCGTGGTACAGGGGAGCGGGAACGGCACCATCCGTCCGCTGGTCCACGCGGGGGATCCTAGAACCGGTCCGGGTCTCGCCGCCATGGCCCGAAACCCGCAGCTGTATGCGGCCCATCAGCATTGCGTTGACGGGTCAAGTCCCGGATCTGAGGGGCCGGCGCAGCTGCTCGTGCAGTTCCCCTCGGGCGGCGTCGTCCATGACCTGCTCCAGGAACAGGGCCCGCATGGCGGCAGACAGAGTGGCGGCTTCGCGAGCGGGGTCGCGGGGGCGGCCCAGGCGGTGAAGGGCGAAGCCGTCAAAAAGGGCCACGAAGGCCTCGGCCGCCGCCTGCGGGTCGCGGGCGCCCAGGGCGGCCAGCACGGCGGCGACCAGTTCCTCGAATGCTGCCAGGGCGTCGGCCACCGCCGGTTGGAGCGCCGGGTTGCGCCCCGCCTCCAGGTACATCTGGTACTGGGCCACGAGGGTGGGTGTCGGGGCAGCGACCAGCACCTCGGCCATGCGCTCGGCGATCTGGGTGACACTGGCGCCGGTGGCGCTCAGCGCCGCCTCGGCCAGGCCCTGCAGTTCAGCCACCCGTTCCGCCACGTGGAGCTTGAGGGCCTCCTCGATGAGCTCGTTGACCGACCGGAAGTAGTAGGTGGTCGAGGCCAGCGGCACGCCGGCCCGCTCGGCCACCGCCCGGTGGGTCACCGACTTGACGCCGGTCTCCCCCAGCAGCTCGATGGCCGCCCGCAAAAGAGCCTGCCGACGCTGCCGGCTGCGGTCCTGACGCGGCTGCGCGCCCGGCGTGACATTTGCGCCTTTCATTCTTGACACTCCTGGCCAGGAACTTGTACAAATGTACCAGATTCCAGATACCGGGGGTATTTCAATGCACGGACGACTCGGCTTCCGAGACCTGGCCGCCACCGGATTGGCTCTTCTCCTCCTTGGCGCCGGCGTGACCGTCGGGATCGGCGGCGCCTCCGCCGGCCCGTCCGTTCTCGGCTGGGGTGGCTCGAGCGCCGGCCTGGCCGAGCCGAACGACGACCCCTTCTACCGCCCGCCGGCCGGCTTCGAGTCGGCCGCCCCCGGCGCGGTGCTGGCCAGCCGCCCCGTCGCGGTGACCGGTCTCGGCCTGCCGGTGCCGGCCGATTCTCGGCAGTTCCTGGTGCGTTCCAGCGACGCCAAGGACGCCCCGACCGCCGTGGTCGGCACCCTGATGGTCCCGAAAGCGCCCTATCCCGCCGGCACCCGCCCGCTCGTCTCCTACCAGCCCGCCACCGACAGCCTGGGCGACCAGTGCAACCCGTCCTACAAGCTCCGGGCCGGCACCGAGTACGAGCTGCCCTTGATGATGCAGGCCCTCCAGAACGGCTGGGCCCTGGTGGTCACCGATTACCAGGGGCCCCAGAACGCCTTCGGCGCCGGCCGGATGGCCGGCCACGCCGTGCTCGACGGGATCCGGGCCGCCGAGGCCCTGCCAGGCACCGGCCTGGCGGGGACCGCCACGCCCGTCGGCCTGTGGGGCTACTCCGGTGGCGGGCTGGCCACCAGCTGGGCCGCCCAGCTCCATCCCGGCTACGCCCCCGAGCTCAACATCGCCGGCGTCGCCTCCGGCGGGACCCCGGCGGACTTCGAGGCGGCCGTCCGGCAGATCGACGGCAGCATGGCCTCGGGCCTGGTGCTGCTGGCCTCGACCGGCCTCACCCGGGCCTACCCCGAGATGCTCACGCTCCTCAACGACGCCGGCCGGGACATGATCCGGCGCATCGGCGACATGTGCGTGGGCGAGGCGGTCAGTGCCTTCCCCTTCCGTCACCTCAACGAGTTCACGAACGTGAAGGAACCGCTGGCCGAGCCGGTGGCCATTGCGGTGCTGGAGACCAACCACCTCGGCCGCCTCACGCCACGGGCCCCGGTCTTCCTGTACCACTCGGTCTGGGACGAGCTGATCCCGTTCTCCAGCGCCCAGGCGCTGCAGGCCGACTGGTGCCGCACCGGCGGGCACGTCACCCTCTACGCCGACGTCCTCAGCGAGCACTCCAGCCTGGCCGTCAGCGGCGCCCCGCTGGCCGTCAACTACCTGGCCTCCCGCTTCGCGGGCGTCGACGTCCCGGCCACTTGTCCGTAAGCTTGTCGCCGTCCAGTTCGGAGGTGAGGGAGACGGCGCGTGCAGCGATCCATCCGATGGGCGATGGGTCCGGTGGTTCTGGCCCTCGTGGGGTCGGTTCCGCCCGCTGAGGCCACCGGGACGGCGGTCTGCACGATCAGCGGGACGATCACCTTCTCCCACTCCGAACTCACCTCCACCGACGGCTCCTGGGCCATCGGCCCCGCCCTGATCAACTGCCAGGGCCCGTACAACGGCTACGAACGCATCACCGGCCCTGGCGGGTTCGCCGGTACCGGCACCTATACCGCCTTCCCCCCCGGCAGCGGCACCTGCCTGCACAGCGTCGGTGAGGGGACGGTGGAGTACGGCTTCCCGACGACGGCCTACGACATCCGCCTCGTCGAACCGCACAGCTACACCCTGGCGGGAGCGGGGGCATTCACCACGCCGAGTCTGAAGGGCACGTTCGAGGTTGCTCCGCCGTACGACGGCGACTGCGTGACGAAGCCGGTGACGAGGGCCCTGTTCGTGGCGCAGGCCTCGCTCCTCCGCTTCTATCCACCCGACCCGGACCGGTACAAGCCGGAGAAGCCGAGGCCGAACTGACCCCAGCCGACGAGGTGCGGGACGGCGTCTCGCTGACGAACCTCGATCAGCCGCTCTTCGACGGCGCCGGGGCGACCAAGCGGGACCTCGTCGACTATCTCGACGCCGTCGGGGAACGGATCATTCCGGTGCTGCGAGACCGTCCCCTGTCGGTGATCCGGGTGCACCGCGGCCAGACGCCGTTCATGCAGAAGAACGTCCCGAAGTACACGCCGTCGTGGGTGGCGACCGTGCCGATGTGGGCCGAGGCCTCGCAGCGCCAGGTTTCGTATGCGCTCTGCAACGACCGGCGCACGCTGCTGTGGTTCGCCAACCAGCGGGCGGTCGAGTACCACCCGGCCCTCTTTCGCCTCCGGGGGACACCCCCGAACCCCCGGGGCGTCGACCGGTGGGACGGGCCCACCCACCTCGTGCTCGACCTCGACCCGCCGGCCGGCGACGACGGGTTCCACCTGGCGGTACGGGCGGCCCACGCCGTCCGCCGGGTGCTGAGCGACGCCGGCCTGGACGGGGCGGTCAAGACCAGCGGCGCCAAGGGCGTCCACGTGTTCGTGCCGCTCGACGGGCAGGCGTCGACGGAGGAGGTGGCCGCCGCCGGCCGGGCCCTGGCCGCCCGCACGGAGCGCCTCGACCCCGCCCTGACCACCACCGCCTTCATCCGGGAGGACCGGGGCGGCAAGGTGTTCCTCGACTCCACCCGGGCCGGCGGGGCGACGGTGGTGGCCGCCTACAGCCCCCGGGCCCGGCCCGGCCTTCCGGTGTCGTTCCCCGTCCCGTGGGACGCGCTCGACGCCGTGGCCCCGGCCGACTTCACCGTCCACACCGCGGGCAGGACCATCGCCGAGGGTGATCCCTGGGCCGCGCTCATGCCCAGGGCGCAACGCCTCCCGGCCGACCTGATCGAGGAAGGACGCGCCATCCCGGGTGCCCGCGTGCAGGCCATGCACGAGGGCAAGCGGCGGGCCCGGGCGCGCGCTCAGGCGCCGCGCGACCCCCAGAATGGTGGGTCATGAATGATGTCAACGTGTACGAGGCCGGCGGGGGAACGGCCTTCTTCGAGCGGATCGTCGGTGACTTCTACGAGGGCGTGGCCGGCGACGAGGTCCTCGCCCCGCTGTACCCCCAGGCTCCCGACTTCAGCGGCGCCCGCCGCCGCCTCACGCTGTTCCTCATCCAGTACTGGGGCGGGCCGGGCACCTACAGCGCCGAGCGCGGCCATCCCCGGTTGCGGATGCGGCACTTCCCGTTCCCCGTCGGGCCCCGCCAGCGCGAACGGTGGCTGTTCCACATGACCAGGGCCGTCGAAGCAAACACGCCCGAGGGCGAGGTCCGCGACGCCCTGCTGCGCTACTTCGACATGGCCTCCGAGCAGATGCTGAACACCCCCGGCGACTGATCGCCTCTGATCACGTCCCGATCCTGCCGCCGCCCTCCTTGCGGATGACCACGGTGGCTGACCGGGGCCGGCCGGCGGGATCGAAGTCGGGCCAGTTGCTGACCGCCCGGGGATTGGCCGGCGTCGGGGCGCCGACGGCCGCTGTCGCCTCACCGGGGTGCTGGATGTTGAGGAACATCGTCTCCTGGTCGGGCGTGAGCGTGACACCGGTGATCTCGCACCCCCGCGGCCCGACGAGGAAGCGGCGGATGTCACCCGTGGCCGGGTCGGCCGCCAGCAGGGCGTTGTTGCCGATGCGGTCATAGCCTTTGTCGGCCCGCAGCAACGCCGAATTGGAGACGTCGGTGGCGATCCACAACCGCCCGTCGGGATCGACCACGAGGCCGTCGGGCGAGCCGAAGATGTCGGCGGCGTCCAGCTTGACCGCCGGGTCGTAGAGCGGGTCGCCGGCCAGCAGGAAGATGTCCCAGGCGAACGTCTCGCTCCCCTGGTCGCCCTGCGCCTCCCGCAGCCGGACGATGTGCCCGTAGGGGTTGGGCTTGCGGGGGTTGACCGGAGTCGGGCCGCTGCTGCCATTGGTGAGGGTCACGAACACCTCGCCGCTCTTCGGGTGGACGGCTACCCATTCGGGCCGGTCGAGCTTGGTGGCCCCGACGGCGTCAGCCGCCTGCCGGGTCCGCAGCAGCACGTCCGCCTGGTCGGCCCATCCATTGGACGTTGTCAGAACGCCCTGGCCGTGGACGAGTGCCAGCCACGCGCCCTGCCCGTCCTCTCCGAAGCGGGCGACGTGGAGGACGCCGTGGTCGAGCGGTGACCGGCCCTGGGCGAGATGCTCCCGCCACCGCCCGGTGCCGACGAACTTGTAGAGGTATTCGCCGTCGGAGTCGTCGCCGGTGTACACGACGATCCGACCGTCCTGTCCTTCCACCGTGGCGGCGTTCTCGTGCTTGACGCGGCCAAGCGCGGTCCGCTTGACCGGGGTGGACGCGGGGTCGGTCGGGTCGATCTCGACCACCCAGCCGAAACGGTTGGGCTCGTTGCGGTTCTTCGCCAGGTCGAAACGGGGGTCGGCGGTGTGCCAGCCGTAGCCGCCGCCGGCGGCGCTCAGGCCGTAGCGCCGTTCGGTCTTCGTCAGGGTGATCATCGATGCCGTGCCGAAGTAGCCGTCCCAGTTCTCCTCGCAGGTCAGGTACGTGCCCCACGGGGTGCGTCCGTTGGCGCAGTTGTTGAGCGTGCCCATGGGCTCGTTGTTGGAGGCCAGCGCCGGATGATCCTTTGGGACGGGGCCGGAGAAGGTCATCGGTGTGGCGCCGGTGATCCGCCGGTTGAGCGGGGAGTCGACGGCCCGCCAAGCCCCGTCGATCATCGCCAGCGCCACGACCGAGACGCCATGGGCCGCCAGTCCCTTGTTCACCTTCTCGGGCGTCATCGGCGTGGGTCCGTCGGGGAAGAGCAGCGCCTGGTCGGCGGACTCGTGGTTCAGGACCAACAGGCCGCTGCGGCTCCCGGCCGGCCCGGGGGCCGACGGGAAGAAGTGCACGCCGTCATGGTTCATCCCGACCTGCTGGGCCTGCTCGTCGGCGCTGTTGGCGGCGTCCTTCTTCCAGGCCGGCCCGGAGGACAGCAGCGGTGTGCCCCAGGGGATGAGGACCTGGGCGGTGTATCCGTTGGCCACGACGAGGCCGTCGGCCGAGTTCGGCGCCACGGCCTCGAACCCGAGGAGCGATCCGCTCTCGCCGGCAGACGTGCCGGGCGGAGAAGAGTCGAGGAGCCGCCTGGCGGGTCCGCCAAGGAATCCGAAGGCGGCGGCCGCGGCGAGCCCGCCGCCGAGAAGCGTCCGCCGGGAGATGCGGGCCGTTGCGATCTCCTGCAGGGACAGGTTCCCGGGGGACTCTTCGGTCACGGTCAAACGATAAGGGGATCAGCCGTTCGGACCGGGGTCGCGCAGGGTGACGGTGAGCGTGTCGAGGGTCCGCACCAGACTTCGGATCGACTCCTCCGCCCGGGGACGCGCCGTCACGTCGACGTCGGGCAGGAACCGGTGGAGCCGGTTGGCGATCTCGGCGGCCTCGCCGATATGCAAGGCCAGGACTCCCTTGAGTTCCTCGTTGTGCTCCC
>Ga0299907_10001210_pt1 | contig 14511 bp, 17 predicted proteins | sample RVTome_16_FD_198680 | JGI IMG/M metagenome (GOLD analysis project Ga0299907, IMG submission 198680) | Soil microbial communities from uranium-contaminated site in the Upper Colorado River Basin, Wyoming, United States - RVT152D67 (version 2) ... | reverse complement strand
CGCTTCTAAATCCCTTTCGAGGTCGCAGTTTTGCCTTGACTGATACCCAATAGCTGGTCACACTTCATCACGTAGCGCCTAGTCACGCGCTGCAATCCCCTCCCCTCACCAAAGCAAAGAAGGAGTTCCCCCATGATCAAGAAGGTCGCCTTCGCCGGCCTCCTCGCGGCCGCTGTCGCCCTGGGCAACATCGGGGCCACCAGCATGGCCGCCAACAGCAACACCGGAGTCAGCGTGATCCAGCTGTGCAACACCGCCGTCCTCGCCGACATCCTTGGCGCCGGTCAGAACGACCAGAGCGGCAGCCAGGGCGACTGCGGTGGAGAGACGGCCAACTCCAACACCGGGCTCAACGTGCTGCAGAGCTGCAACCTCGTGGCTCCGCTGAACATTCTCGGCCTGGGCCAGAGCACCCAGACCTACGACCAGGGCGACTGCACCGGGTCCGACGAGTCCGGCGCGGCCAACAGCAGCACCGGGGTGAACGTCGCCCAGCTGTGCAACACGGCCATCCTGGCCGACATCCTCGGCGCCGGCCAGAACGACCAGGACAGCAGCCAGGGCTCGTGCGCCGGCGGCAACGACAGCACCGGCGTGAACGTGCTGCAGTCGGCGGCTCTCGGCGTCGTGCTCGACGTCCTCGGCCTGGGCCAGAACACGCAGTCGATCAGCACCCCCTGAACCACGCATTGATGTAGCAACATCTTCTGTTCCTGTACTGAACCGGCCCCGCTCTGGTCTTCGGACCAGGGCGGGGCTTTTTCTCTCGCTTTCCCGGCTATTGCAAGTGGCCCACAAGGCCCTCGTCTTAGCCCAAGAGTCGCGGTCCGGCATCGACTCGGCCTACCGGCACATAGGCCCCAGTACGCACAGCCCGGGACGTTTGGACGCATCTTCTCCAGTGGCAGATAGCGCCTGATTTACATTGAATGATCCGAAACGGACATTGTGCAGTTCTGCACCAAAACGGTCCAAATTCTGTGTCAATAGCCCGGGCATCAGTTTTGTGCTTTTCCTCTTGACTACGGGTGTTCGAGCCCGCATACTCCCAACCACGTTGAGTGGGCAAACCTGCCACTCTACGCAGTCCCACCCATACCTAGGAGTGCCACTTCCGATGCCTCGAACCTCCCTGCAGAAATTCATCCTGATCGGGCTCGCCGGCGCCCTCTCCCTCACCGCAGCCAGCGCTCAGGCCGTGCGCAACCCGCCGCCTCCTCCGCCGCCGCCGCCGGTGGTCACCAACCCGCCGCCGGAGGAGGAGCCGCCGGCCGCCGTGGCCGACGGCAACGACTGTGACAGCAACACGAACTCGGGGTTGAGCCTCGTTCAGCTCTGCGGTACCTCCATCCCCCTGAACATCCTCAACCTGGGCAGCACCCTGCAGATCATCGGCGGATCGGGCGATGACGGCGATTCCGACGACGACGGCTGCTCCAACTCCAACACGGGGACGAGCGTGCTCCAGTCGTGCAACCTCGCCGTCCTCGGCAACATCCTGAACCTCGGTGAGAGCGCTCAGATCGTCGGCGGTTCCAGCGACGACGGCGACGACGACTGCTCGAACACCAACTCCGGGACGAGCCTGATCCAGCTGTGCAACACCAGCATTCTCGGCAACATCCTGAACCTCGGGGAGAGCTCGCAGTTCGCTGCTACTCCCTGAGCGAACCTCGAGTGGGACCTCCACTCAACCGATTTCCTTGGTGAGGGAAACGTTTCGTCCCGGCCCCGGTGGCCGGGACGAAACGCGTCCAATGCCATCGAGTGACCCACCGTGTTCAAAAAGCCGCGTCGACGCCGAGAATGGACTAAATGGTGCCCCAGGCAAAGTACAGGCCGCTGAGCTCGTGGCGCTCGACGACCAAACCGGGAACGTGCGCGGCCAGGTGGCTCCACGGCGTCTCGAAGCCCTCGTACGTCGTGACGTAGGGTCCGGTGCAATACCAGATGAGCAGGTTCATCCCCGGCGCCCACCACGGCGCCCACATGGGGCCGACGGCCGCCACCCGCCCTCCCGGACGGAGGTGGGCCACGACGCTCTCCACCGCCGCCGGGAGGCGCAGGACGTCGTGGGTGAAGCAGAACAGGGCGGCATCGGCCCGGGCGGGAAGCTCGACGTCCTCGATCGAGCCGAGGATCAGGTCGACATTGCTCCAGCCGGCGTCTCTCACCCGGGCCTGGGCCTGTTCGAGCATGTCGACGCTCTGCTCGACGCCGAGCACGCGACCGCTTCCGCCCACCGCCTTCCGCAACCGGGCGAAGCACAGCCCGGTCCCGCAGCCCACATCGATGACCAGCTCCCCCGGCTGGAGATCGAGGAGCTCGACGGCTCGGGCCCGGTCGCCCTCGGCCCAGTCGGTGTCCTCGTCGTAGGCGGCGGCGTGGGCGGCGTAGAGATCGAAGGCGGCATCCCGGTCGGGGAGCTGCATGTCCCGGCGTCCCTCGTCCGAACCCATCGGCCTCCATGCACTCCCAAATGCAAACAAACGTTTACGCTGGTCAGCGAGATGGCAAATCCAACCAGTGAGGCCTGTGAAGCGTAAGCATATGCCCGTGCTGGACGAGGCCGCACCGAGATTGTGGCCCGGGGCGGCCGTCGAGCCTCCCCATACCGTCCCGGCCACGCGCCTGGCCACGGCCAACCTGCGCCTCGCCGACGGGCACCGCGTCGGGGTGGCGGTCGGGGGCCGGGGCATCCCCCTGGTCGTGGCCCACGGGTTCTCCCTGGCCGGGATGGTCTACGTCCAGTCGCTCTCCCGGCTCGCCTCCATGGGCTTCAAGGTCATCGCCGTCGACCTCGCCGGCCATGGCGCCTCCGGCGGCCTCGGCGAAGGGGCTTACGCCCTCGACGAGTACCGCCGCTTTCTGGGCCGGGTCCTCGATGAGCTCGGGGTGGAGCGCGCCGTCCTGGCCGGGCACTCCCTGGGGGGGCGTCTGGTGGCCGAGCTCGGTGCAGCCGAGCCCGAACGCGCCATCGCCCTGCTCCTCATCGATTCCGCCACCGGCCGGGCGTGGGACGACCTGGCCGCCTTCTCGGGCTGGTCGCCGCCCGTCCTCGGTCTGGTGGGAGCCACCCTGGTGGCCGACACGATCGGGACGCTGTTCCTCTCCGGGAACCAGGGGGCCAAGCTCCAGGCCCTGGCCCTGCCCCAGACGATGACCAACGTCCTGGCCCCCTGGCGGCTGATGGCGCCGGCCTGCTCGGTGCTCCTGGCCCCGGCCAGCGGGCCGACCCTGCGCCGGCTGCGGGCGGCCCATGTGCCAGTGATCGTCCTCCACGGCGACCAGGACCCCGTGGTGCCCATGGCCGCCGCCGAGGACACGGCTGCCCGCACCGCCGGAGAGCTGGTGGTGGTGCACGACGCCGGCCACTCCTGGCTCCTTCAGGACCCCGAGACGGTGCGGGCCATCGCCAGCGACCTGCTCTCCGATGGGCTCGGCCAGGCCTGCGCCGACGCGCTGGCCGCGGCCGGGCTGGCGCCCGACACGGTCAGCCTGGCCGAGCTGGAGCGGGCCTTCTACCGCCGCGGGGCGCTCGTCCACCGGCTGACCCCCCGCCCGGGGCGGTACGAGATGCACGCCGCTCAGCTCCCGCGTTACCGCTGGACCAGGGTCCCGGCCCCCGTCCGTGATCGGGGCCAGGTGGCCTGATCGCGCTCAGATGGCGCAGAGAAGGCGCAGCTGGTCGGCCACGGTCTTGGCCTCGCGGTCGCCGAGCACGAGCTGGTAGTGGTTGGTGTCGGGCACCACCACGTCGGCCAGATGGGGCAACGCCGTCTTGGCCTCCGCCACCGCCGCTTCGGGCAGCAGGGGGTTGGGCTCGTCGAGGAGCCCCCGGGGGGCGCGCACCACCACCGTGGGACAGGCCAGGGCCAGGAAGGCGCGGCGCACTGCGGCGACGTCGAGGAGATCGGCGCCGTCGGCCCGCACGGCCGCCTCCGAGACCCGGGAGCGCATTTCCCCGGGTGCTCCGGCCAGGTCGTAGTCGACATAGGCCTCGGCGTCCGCGCTCCACATTCCCGGGCCGGCGAAGGCCGGGTGGGACCGCCAGAACTCCCGATAGGCATCGGGACTCTCGAAGGTCATCCGCAGGCGGGCCAGCGCGGGGCCGAGCACCATCTCCAGCACCGTGTCGGGGTCCATGTCGGCGGGGACGGGCAGCACCAGGCCTCCGTCCACCAGCGCGACGGCGGCCACCCGGGCGGGATGGGCGGCGGCCAGGCGGGCGGCCAGGAAGGCCCCCATGGAATGACCGGCGAGAACGACCGACGTGGCGCCCACATGATCGAGGACCGCCACCAGGTCCTCGATGTGAGCCGTCAGGCCGTACGGACCGGGAAGATCACCGCTGGCGCCGCGGCCTCTCAGGTCGGGGGCCAGGAAGGTGACATCGTCACCGAGGTGGCGGGCCACGGGGGCCCACGCCCGGTGGGACCCGGTGATCCCGTGAACCGCCAGCACCACCGGCACTCCTCCGGCCCGCCCGGACAGCCCGACGGCGAGGGTGCCACCGGTGACGGGGATGTCGAAGACGGTGTGGAAGGGCTGGTCCATGACGGACCAGCCTAAAGCGATGGGGAATTAACCGCGACGGCGCTCGATGGCGCAGCGGCGCACCGCGGCGGAGCGGGCCGGGGTGGACAGCTCCAGGTTCTCGACGGCGAGGTCGGCTACCACCTCGGCGCCCAGCTCGGTGCGCAGCGTCTCGTCCCGCAGGGTCTGAAGAAAGGTCGTTCGCATACCGCAGATGTCGGCGGATCCTTCTGCCGACTTGAGCGCCTTTTAAGGTTCCCCAGGTTCTGCCAGAAGATGCCGGCCAAGCGCCCGGAAAGCCCGGCCCCGGTGGGACAGGTCGTGCTTCTCCCCCGCCGTCATCTCGGCGAAGCTGCGCCCGTCGCCCTCGACGGGCACGAAGACGGGGTCGTAGCCGAAACCGCCGTCGCCCCGGGGGCGGGTGGCGATGCGGCCCTCCACCGTTCCGGTGGCCACCACCTCGGCGCCGTCCGGGAAGCGGGCCAGCGCCACCGTCTCGAAGCGGGCCGTGCGCCGGTCGTCAGGAATCCCCTCCAGGGCCACGAGAAGCTTGGCCACATTGTCCTCGTACGTGGCGGACGGCCCGGCGTAGCGGGACGACCGCACTCCGGGGGCGCCGTCGAGGGCGTCGACGGCCAGACCGGTGTCGTCGGCCACCGCCGGCAGGCCGGTGGCGTCCACCAGGGCGACGGCCTTGAGCCGGGCGTTGTCCAGCAGGGTGTCGCCCGTCTCGTCCACCTCGGGCACACCCGCCGGGCGGGGGACGAGCTCGAGACCGGCGGGCGCCAGGATGGCCTCCATCTCCGCCACCTTGTCGGGATTGGCGCTGGCCAGCACGAAGCGGGCGGGAGTGTTCCGGCCGCTCACTTCACCCGGGGGGGCGGCGGGGTGGACAGGATGGTGGCCTGGGCCTCGAGGATCCCGCCGATGCCGTGCTCGGCCAGGGACAGCAGGTGGTCCAGCTCCGCCTTGGAGAAGGCGGCGCCTTCGGCCGTGCCCTGCACCTCCACGAATCGCCCCCCTTCGGTCATGACCACGTTCATGTCCACCTCGGCCCGCACGTCCTCCACGTAGGCCAGGTCGAGGAGGGCGACGGCATCCACGATTCCCACCGACACGGCCGCCACCGCCTCCTTCAGCGGATGGGCGGGAATCCGCTTGGTCGCCACCAGCCGCGAGCAGGCGTCGTGGAGGGCCACGTAGGCCCCGGTGATGGCGGCGGTGCGGGTGCCCCCGTCCGCCTGGAGGACGTCGCAGTCCACGGTGATCTGGGTCTCGCCCAGGACGGGCAGGTCGGTGACGGCCCGTAGTGAACGGCCGATGAGGCGCTGGATCTCCTGGGTGCGGCCCGACAGCTTGCCCCGGGCCGCTTCCCGGTCGGTGCGCTCGCTGGTGGAGCCGGGGAGCATGGAGTACTCGGCCGTCACCCATCCGCGGCCCTTGCCCCGCAGCCAGGGCGGCACCCGCTCCTCGGCCGAGGCGGTGCACAGCACCTTGGTCCGGCCCATCTCCACCAGGACCGAGCCGGCCGCGAAGACCGTGTAGTCGCGGTGGAAGACGAGGGGCCGCAGGTCCTCGGGACTCCGGCCGTCAACGCGGGCCGGGGCGGGGGTGATCCCCTGATGTCCCCGGGTGGGGGGTGTCCCCGGATGTACAGCCATGGATTCAGACCCCCAATCGCTGGTGGGGGGAGGCCAGGATGACCTCCTGACCGAAGGCCTCCGAGCCTTCCACGGCGGAGGCGGCCGGGTCGAGGCCGGGCCAGATGTGGGTCAGGACGAGGCGTTTGGCGCCGGCGCTCCGGGCCGCCTCGCCCGCCTGGCGGGCGGACAGGTGGCTGAATCCGCCTTCGCCGTCCCGCTGAAACGTCGCCTCGGAGAGGACGAGGTCGGCCCCGGGGGCAAAGGCCTCCACCGACCAGCCGGGACCGGTGTCGGCGGTGTACACCAGCCGGTGCCCGTCGGCCGTCACCTCCACCGCCAGGGTGGGCGGCGGGTGGTCGGTACGGGAGAAGCGCAGACCCGCCTCGCCGATGGTGACCTCGTCGCCACCGGCCAGCCCCGTCCAGGCGAAGGTGTCGCCCCAGTCGCCGTTCACCAGCGTCCCGAGGTGCTGCTCGACGCCCTCGGGGGCGTAGACGGGAAGCCCTCGGCGTTCGAGGCCGTAGGCCAGCATGACGTGGAGGCTGTACAGATCGACGCAGTGGTCAGGGTGCTGGTGGGTGATGACCACCGCGGTGAGGTCCTCCACCGCCAGGTGACGCTGGAGATTGGCGAAGCTGCCGTTGCCGCAGTCGAGCCAGATGGCCGCCCCGCCGGCCCGCAGCAGGTAGCCGCTGCACGCCCCGCCGGCCGGTGCGACATACGAGCCACAGGCCCCGAGCACGATCAGTTCCATGTTTCTGGCTCTTCGCCTGGCGGCTCATCGCTATGTGGACGGGGGCCCCTGCCCCGTCCACCGGCCGGCTCCGCCGGCCATTGCCAAGCCTCCACCGTAGCGACCTCGGGGCCGAGAAAGCGGGCACCCAGGCGGGCGAAGGTGCCGGGATCGCCGCTGGTGAGGAACGTGCGCGCCGGCGGTTCCGGCGAGGGCAGGCGACGGGCGCCGATGGCGTCGAGCACGGACCGCACCTCGAAGGCGGTCTCCTCCCCCGAGGAGACCAGCACCACGTCGCGGCCCATCACCTCGGAGATGGTGCGGGCCAGCAGCGGGTAGTGGGTGCAGCCCAGCACCAGGGTGTCGACCCCGGCGGCCCGAACCGGGGCCAGGAGACGTTCGGCCAGCACGAAGACCTGGTCGGAGTCGACGTCGCCGGCCTCGACGAACTCCACGAAACCGGGGCAGGCCGCACAGGCCAGCGAGAGGCCGGGGGAGATGCTGGCCGCGGCCCGCTGGTAGGCGCCCGAGGCGATGGTGCCCACCGTGCCGATCACCCCCACCCGGCCGGTGCGGGTGGCGGCGGCCGCGGCCCGCAGACCGGGCTCGATGACCCCCGAGAGCGGGACGTCGTAGGTGGCCCGCAGTTCGGGCAGGGCGGCGGCGGCCGCCGAGTTGCAACCCACCACCACCAGCTTGACGTGCTGGGCCACCAGCAGGCCGGTGATCTCGTGGGAGTACTTGATCAGCTCGTCCCTCGGCTTGGGCCCGTACGGGAAGCGCCCGGTGTCACCGAAGTAGATCAGGTGCTCGTCGGGGAGCAGGTCGAGCAGTGCCCGCACAACGGTCAGGCCACCCAGCCCGCTGTCGAAGACCCCGATGGGCCGCCCATCCACCTCTTTCAGCCGGTTGAGCCGGTGCCCGCCGCCCGACGCAGGCGGTCGGCCACCGCCGTCCCCACCCCCGTCTCCGGAGGAGGAACGGCCAGGAGCACCTCGAGGCCGCGTCGGTCGGCCTCCCGGAGCCGCTGGTACAGGCACTGGGCGTAGGCCACGGCGCTGCCGGTGGGAGGCAGCGCCTCCACCCCGCGGGGCAGGCCCATCATCCGCCCCGGGGCCAGGATCCCGACCCGTATGCCCAAGGCCACGAGCTCCTGTGCCCGGGTGGCGATCGCCTCGGCGGGCAGGACCTCGACCCGGGCGGAAGGGGCGTAATGGGAGGACAGCATTCCCGGGGCGCGCACCGACCCGTCGAGGATCACATCGAGTTTGTACCCCAGAACCGCCTCCAACGACTCCTCCGGCACTCCACCGGGACGCAGCAGCCGGGGATGGGCGCCGGAACAGTCGACGATGGTGGACTCCACGCCCACGGGGCAGGGCCCGCCGTCGAGGATCAGGTCGACGGCCCCGCCGAGGTCGGCCCGGACATGGTCCGCCCGGGTGGGGCTCACCCGTCCGAAGCGGTTGGCCGAGGGGGCCGCCACGCCGCCGCCGAAGGCGCCGATCAGCTCCAGGGCCAGAGACTGGGCCGGCACCCGCAGACCCACGGTGGGCAGGCCGCCGGTGACGGCGTCGGAGACGAGATCGGACCGGGGCAGGACCAGGGTGAGCGGGCCGGGCCAGAAGGCCTCGGCCAGGGCGGCGGCGAAGTCGGGCACCTCGGCGGCCCACTCCTTGGCCGCGGCGGGCTCGGCCAGGTGGACGATGACCGGGTGTCCCCGGGGGCGGCCCTTGGCCGTGAAGACGCGGCCCACCGCGTCGGGGTTGGCCGCGTCGGCGCCGAGCCCGTAGACCGTCTCGGTGGGAAAGGCGACCAGACCGCCGCCGCGCAGGATGTCGACCGCGGCGGCGATGTCGCCCGTGGAGACCATCAGGGGATTCTAGAAGTAGATGAGATGGCGGGCCCGTTCGACGACCACGTCGAGGTCCTCGGTCCACGCCCCGGTGGAGAGGTACTTCCAGCCCCCGTCGGGCAGCATGACCACCATCGTGCCCGTCTCCATGGTCTCGGCCGTCTTGAGCGCCCCGGCCAGCACCGCCCCCGACGACAGGCCGGCGAAGATGCCGCACTCCTCCACCAGGCGCCGGGCGCAGACGATCGACTCCCGGGGGCGGATGATGAGCCGGCGGTCGAGCATGTCGGGGTCGAAGATGGGCGGGATGTAGCCCTCCTCCATGGAGCGCAGCCCCTGGAACAGCTCCCCGGCCGGGGGTTCGACGGCCACGATCTGGACCGCCGGGTTGCGTTCCTTCAGGTAGCGGCCCACCCCCATCAGGGTGCCGGTGGTGCCCAGGCCGGCCACGAAGACGTCGACCTCGGGGCAGTCAGCCCAGATCTCGGGCCCGGTGCCCCGGTAGTGGGCGTCGGGGTTGGCCGGGTTCCCGTACTGGTAAAGGAGGACGGTGCCGCCCTCCTTGTCGATCTCCTGGGCCACCCGGATGGCGCCGTTGGAGCCTTCCTCGGCCGGCGAGGCGATCACCTCGGCGCCGAAGATCTCGAGCAGCTGGCGCCGCTCGGGGGACACGTTCTCGGGCAGGACCACCCGCAGGCGGTAGCCCTTCACCCGGCACACCAGGGCCAGACCGATCCCGGTGTTGCCCGACGACGGCTCCAGGACGGTGTCGCCGGGGTGCAGCAGCCCGTCCCGCTCGGCCGCTTCCACCATGGCCAGGGCGATCCGGTCCTTCACCGACCCGCCCGGGTTCTGCCCCTCCAGCTTGGCCCACAGGCGGACCCCCGGATGGGGGGACAGCTGCTGGATCGAGACCAGAGGGGTGCCGCCGATGAGGTCGAGGATGCTGTCGACGCGCATGGCGGCCGGAGCCGGGGGTTCCGGCTCAGCCGCCGGCGACGGCGGGGATGATGGAGACGACGTCACTCTCGTTGAGCGGCGTGTCCAGGCGCTCCAGGTACCGGATGTCGTCGTCGTTGCGGTAGACGTTCACGAAGCGGTGCAGGTCCCCCGCCTCGGTGATCAGCTGGCCCTTGAGCGAGGGGAACTGCTCCATCAGGCCGTCGAAGATCTCCCCCACCGTGGTGCCGTCCGCCTTCACGGAGGAGACTCCGCCCACATGGGGACGCAGGATGGTCGGCATTCGGATTTCCACGGTCATCTCGTCAAACCTCCGGGCGCAGGGTCCAGAACTTAATTCTGACACAGTTGGTCAACTTTCGAGAACGGCGGCGACCTCCGCGATGTTCCCGTTCTGGATACGAAATGCGCGGAGCACCGGATCTCCGTCCTTCAGGCTGACGATCAGGTAGAGCCAGGACGGGTCCACGGCCTGCCGTACGTCCGTGGGCGACGGCCACGCCTCGGTGTGGGTGTGGGAGTGGTACACCCCCACGATCTCGAGTCCCCTGGCCTCGGCGTCCCGCATGGCCCGGAGCAGGTCCTTGGGGTCGACGGTGTAGGTGCGGGCCGAGGCGTCGGCGTTGGCACAGGGGTAGACCGCCTCCACCCGGCCGTCGGGAACCGTGGTGCCGTGCACCAGCCGGCCGGCCAGCATTCCGCAGGCCTCGTCGGGCAGCCCGTCGTAGCAGTGGCCGAGGATGGTGAGGTAGTCGCCCTCGGTCAGCCGCAGCGTGGGCTCGGTGAACATCGGCTCAGCCGTCAGCGACCCGGGCCTCCTGGATCGCCCGCCAGACCCGCTCGGGGGTGGCGGGCATGTCGACGTGGCGCACCCCGAGGTGGGCCAGGGCGTCGACGACGGCGCTCTGCACCGCCGGCGTGGAGCCGATGGTGCCCGATTCGCCGATCCCTTTGGCCCCCAGGGGGTTGTGGGGGCTCGGCGTCTCGGTGTGGGCCGTCTCGAAGCTGGGCAGCTCGGCGGCGGAGGGGAAGAGGTAGTCGGCCAGGGTGGAGGTGAGCGGCATCCCCTCGGCGTCGTAGGAGAACTCCTCGAACAGGGCCTGGGCGATCCCCTGGGCCAGGCCGCCGTGGACCTGGCCGGTGACCAGGAGGGGGTTGAGGATCCGCCCGCAGTCGTCCACCGCCACCATCCGCTGCAGCGAGACCGACCCGGTGTCGGTGTCGACCTCGACCACGGCCACGTGGGCCCCGAACGGATAGGTGTTGCTGTGCTGGCCCCAGCGTTCGGCGGCGGCCAGGGGTTCCTCGCCCGCCTGGGCCAGCTCGGCCCAGGACAGGGCCTGGGCCGGGGACCCGGCCACGCCCACGCGCCCGTCGTCGGTGAGGACGATGTCGTCCGGGGCGGCCTCGAGGAGCTCGGCCGCCCGGGCCCTGGCCTGTTCCAGGACCACCTCGGCCGAGCGCAGGATCGAGCTGCCACCGAACTGCAGGGAACGGGACCCGAAGGTTCCGCCGCTGTCGGCCACGGTGCCGGTGTCGGAATGGACCACCTTGACCGCCTCCATGGGCACGCCCAGGGTGGCTGAGACGATCTGGGCGAAGGCGGTCTCGTGGCCCTGGCCGTGGGGGACGGTGCCGGTGACGGCGGTAACCGAGCCGTCCATGTGGACCTCCACCGAGGCGAATTCAGGGGTCGGGATCGCCCCCGTCACCTCCACATAGGTGCTGACCCCGATGCCCAGCGCCAGCGGGTCGCCCGCCGCCCGGCGCTTGGCCTGCTCGGCCCGGAGCTCCTCGTAGCCGGCCAGCCGCAGCACCATGTCGAGGGCGGCGCCGTAGTCGCCGGAGTCGTAGCTGGCGCCGCTGGCCGTGGTGTGGGGGAAAGCATCGGGGGGGATCAGGTTGCGCCGGCGCACCTCGGCCGGGTCCAACCCGAGCTCGCGGGCCACCAGGTCCATGGCCCGCTCCAGGAAGGCGGTGGCCTCGGGGCGCCCCGCGCCCCGGTAGGCCCCGACAGGGGTGGTGTTGGTGGTCACCGCCGTGGCCTTGTAGTCGAGTTTGGGAATGCGATAGACACCACAGGCCATCTGGTGGGTGAACATCGGGAGGATGGCGCCGATGATCGGATAGGCGCCGCTGTCGGCGGTGACCTCGACCCGCAGGCCGACCACCGTGCCGTCGGCGCGTACGCCCATCTCGACGTCGTGGACGTGGCCTCGGCCATGGGTCATGGCGGTCATCGACTCCGACCGGGTCTCGACCCAGCGCACGGCCCGGCCCAGGCGTCGGGCCAGAGCGGCCACGACGAGGTGCTCGGGCGCCATCCCGATCTTGGCCCCGAACCCGCCGCCGACCGCCGGGCACACCACCCGCACCCGGTCGGCGGGCAGGCCGAGGGCACGGGCCAGCGGGTCCCGGACGCCCACCGGATGCTGGTTGGAGACCCACAGGGTCAGCCCCGGCGTCCCGTCGGTGTCGTCAGGGACGGCGGCGGCCCCGTTGACCTCCAGGGGAACAGGGGCCAGTCGCTGGTTGAGGAACCGCCCGCTGATCACGTGGTCGGCCCCGTCGAAGACGTCGGGGTGCCGCCCGAAGTCGAGGACGACGGCCACGTTGCTGCCGTGGTCGGGGAAGAGCACGGGGCTGTCCTCGCCCGCCGCCCGGGTGGGATCGACGATGACGGGAAGCAGGTCGTAGTCCACGATCACCTCGCCGGCGGCGTCGACCGCCGCGCTGCGGGTCTCGGCCACCACCACCGCCACCGCGTCGCCCACGAAGCGCACGGTGTCGACGGCCAGGGGTGGGCGGCTCATGGCCGCGGGGATCATGGACATGGGCGCGATGGGCTCGAGGTCGAGGTCGGCGGCGGTGAAGACGCCGACCACGCCGGGCATGGCCGCCGCCTCCTCCGTGTCGACACCCTCCAGACGGGCGTGGGCCGCGGTGGAGCGCACGAACACGGCGTGCAGGGCGCCCGGCAGGTCGAGATCATCGACGTAGCGGGCGTCACCGAGGAGGATCTTCGGGTCCTCGGTGCGCAGGACGGGATGGCCGAGAATGGAGCCGGGCATAGCCGGCGAGGTTACCGGGGCCGGTAGCGTGGCGCTGCGCCTCTGGCTCTTCGCCTGGCGGCTCATCGCAGCGTCGGCGGGGGCCCCTGCCCCACCTCCCGACGCCACTAGCGTGGCGTCATGCCGAAAAAGGCTGGTGAACGGGTCGCCATCAGCAACCGCCGCGCCCGGCACGAGTACCACATCCTCGACACCTACGAGGCCGGCATCGTGCTGGTGGGCTCGGAAGTGAAGTCCATCCGGGACGGCCGGGCCAACCTGTCCGATGCCTACGCCCGCCTCGAGGGGGGCGAGGTGTGGCTGCACGCCATGCACGTCTCGCCCTACCCCTTCGCCCGGCAGCAGCACGACCCCACCCGGCGGCGCAAGCTGCTGCTCCACCGGGGGGAGATCGACCGGTTGGTGGGCAAGCTGACCGAGTCGGGGCTGACGCTGGTGCCCCTCAAGCTCTACTTCAACGACGGGCTGGCCAAGGTGGAGATCGCCGTGGCCCGGGGCAAGCGCCAGTGGGACAAGCGCCAGGCCATGGCCGAGCGCGACGCCAACCGGGAGACCGAGCGGGTCCTCAAGGACCGCCGCCAGCGCCGCGGCTAGCGGGTGCGGGTTTCGGGCGCCGGTGCCGGCAGTCGCACCCCGCCGGTAGACTGTGCATGCCATACCAACAAGGGGGTGCTTTGGTTTCGATTCTGAGGATCAAGGCAGGTGAAGCGAGCCGAGGGACCCCGGGGTCCTCGTAAAAAATCCGGGACAAAAAACAAATCAGGACGACAACAACGTCCTCGTTGCTGCCTAGTCAAAACTAGGACCAGCAACCGTCCACTCCGGTCCAGTTGCTCGGCCGGTTCATGGGCGTCATCCAGAGCGACTTACCGCCGAGGTCTGCCTGGGCCCTGGGCGGGACAACTTTCCGGGCTGGAGCGGCGGCTGAGGGCCGGTGATCGGCCGTCGCTCGAGATCCACTCGCCGGCTGCGCTCGGAGAAGCCCTGTCGAGAACTCGGAAGACGCGGGTTCGACTCCCGCCACCTCCACTAGCTTTCTGAAGCAAATGCGCAGGTCAGGACGGGCGGGAGCGTCTTCGCCCTCCCCTGCGTGACACAGATTTGACACAAGAAATCCGCCTCCGGGCGGGTTTCTTGCTGTGTAGCGCCTTGCCGCCGGCCACTCAGCGCAGCCGACGGGCGGCGATGAACGACAGGGACTCGTTGACGGCCTTGAGGTCGAAGCGTTCGGGGTCGTAGCCCTCCCCGGCCCAGGTCCGCATGTGCACGTGCTCTTCGTGCTGCGGATCGGCGAGCACCGCGAGCAACTCCTCGAACCCCGGCGGCCCGCCACAGTCCTCCGGCGGGCAGGCCTTCGCCCCAGCCACGGCACACCGGGTACAACTTGCCGGTCTGCTGCGGGAGCAGCGCCTCGACGTCGATGTCGTGGTCCCACGAGTCCCCGAAGTCGTATTGGTAGGCGAAGCTGACCCCCACCGGAGCCACCGTGGCCAACCGCGCCCGCCGCTCATCCTTCGGCGGCTCGCCCCAGTCCTCTCCGTCGTCAATCCCGTAGCGCACGCCGTTGATCTCGAACTCGTGGAGGTGGTAGTCCTGCCACCCCATCGCCCGCTGGATTACGTCGTGCAGACGCGCCAGCGTCGTCGTGCTCGGCACCTGAAGGCGGCGCCAGACCTCCGTGTCCCTGAGGACGATCTTCAGCTGATGGACGGT
>Ga0299907_10001207_pt1 | contig 14530 bp, 10 predicted proteins | sample RVTome_16_FD_198680 | JGI IMG/M metagenome (GOLD analysis project Ga0299907, IMG submission 198680) | Soil microbial communities from uranium-contaminated site in the Upper Colorado River Basin, Wyoming, United States - RVT152D67 (version 2) ... | reverse complement strand
GCCGAGGGCGCGGCGATGCAGGGCGGCCCAGAGCGCCGGGAATCCCGGGTCCCAGCGCTCCACGGCTCGCAGGGCGAGGGGGCAGAGCGCCCGGGCCGAGGTCAGGGCCCAGGCGATGCCCTCGCCCGTGAAGGGCTCGACATAGCCCGCCGCGTCTCCGAGCACGAACAGGCGCTCGGCGCCGAGGCGCTCCGGTCGGGAGGTCAGACCCGGGGTGCCGCGCCAGGGGCCGGCAGCGAGCCCCGCGGGCACCGGCCAGCCGACCACGGCGATGACCCCCGTGGCAGCCCGCGCGGGTCCGCCGAGGTGCCGGAGGGCCCTTGGGTCGAAGGCCGCGGCCACATCCAACCGGCCGTCCTCGAGGCGCACGAGCCCCACATACCCAGCGCGGCCGCACGCCATGTGGATACAACCTGCGCGGTAGAACCCCGGCGCTTCGTCCACGATCAGCCCGGCGCCGATCCGCGAGGCAGGCGCGGTCATGGTCGGGGCGCGCGGCAGGAATCCCGCGCCCAGGCCGTCCGCGGCGAGCACCAGCCGGGCACGAGCGCTTTCCGTGTCGCCGCCGTGGTGCAAGGCTACGGGCCTGAAGCTGCCGGTCGGTCCCCCCAATGTCGTCGTCCGCAACACCCCCAGTCGCGCGCGTGTCCTGGGCAGGAACTCGGCGCCGGCCTGCACCGCCGCCCGCACCAGGAGGGCATCGAAGCGCTCGCGCCCGAGCGCCGCGCCGCCGGGCAGGGTGAGCGCGACCTCCGCGCCCGCGGCCGCGAGTCGAAAGCCATCGAGCACCACCCCGCCGGCCTCCTCGACCAGAGCGCCGAGACCGACCGCCTCGAGCGCCGACAACACCCGGCCGTTCAGGCACGAGCCGCACACCTTGTAACGGGGAAAGCTCGACTTATCGACCAAGAGGACCGAGCATCCGGCGCGCGCCAGCTCGCGTGCGGCGCAGGCCCCCGCCGGGCCGGCCCCGACGGCGATCACGTCCCAGGCACGCCGCGCGGCCTCGGCGAGGCCCAAGGTCGGCGCGATGGGCAGGGAGGCCGGTGTCGCCGAGTTGCCGGGATCGGCCATGAGGCGCGCCAAAAATATAGATAAAGAGGCTATTCAAGCCAGCGGTCGATCAAGGCCGTCATCTCGGGGCCCGCGAGCGGTGGTTCCGGAGCGTCGAACCACCGCATCGACTGCGCCGCAATGCGCTCGGCGATGCGCGCGCCACTGCAGAGCCCGTGCGCGTCGTAGCACTGGTCCGGGCACTTGGCGAGCACGTTGAGCGCGGCCCCGAGCACCTGCTCGCGGACCGAAGCCAGGTGCGTCGCGGACGGCGTCCCCGCCACCGCGACCGCACCGGCGGGCGCCTTGACGGTGCGCAGGATGAAATCCATGAGGGTCACGAAGGACTCCGGCAGGAGGAGGCCGCGGCCGCTCGCCCAGCGGTACAGATCGGCCGGCTCGACGCACCAGTGCTCGGGCCCCGCGCCGTCGTCGATGACCCGCGGCCCGCGCCCCCCCATCACCGCGGCATGCACGGCCGCCCACACCCGGTCCTGGACCTCGGTCGAGCCCGGGGCCTCACCGCCCCCGGCCCAGACGATCGGATCGATGCCGAGGAGCAAGGGGACGGCCTCATCCCGCAACCGCCACACGGGCCGCCTGAGCCACCGCTCGTAGAGGAGCTGTTGATGGAAAGGGCCCGCCCCTCCGACCGCGGCCGGACCGGCCCAGGACGAGGCGACATCGGCCAGGAGCCCCGCAAGCTGCGATGGATCGGCGCTGGGCATAGGCGCGGAATGGTACGCCCGAAGCGATCGGGTGGAAATATCGCCCGGCCTTTCCTCGGTCAGCGACGCCTTCGCCGTCTTGCAGTCCGTGCGGCCTGCCAGACCGGCGCCTCGGCGGACTCGCGACGGGCCCTGGTCAGACATGCGGGCTAGCGTGGGCGTTCGGGGGACCGCGGGCGTACTTGGGACTGCCCCCGCCCCGAGCCCCATCATTTACCCCCTTCGGCAGAGCCCCTATAATTGTTCGATCTGCGAAAATGGTTCGATTCACGTTAATGGTTCGATCCGCGCCCTTGCCCCTCTCTGAACCCATGCGTCTCGCCGGCGAAGCCCTGACATTCGACGATGTCCTCCTGGTCCCGGCCTATTCCGAGGTCCTACCGCGGGACGTGAGCCTGGCGACGCGGCTCACGCGCGACATCGATCTCCGCATCCCCATCCTCTCGGCGGCCATGGACACGGTGACCGAGGGCCGCCTGGCCATCGCGCTCGCGCAACAGGGGGGCCTCGGGGTGATGCACAAGAACCTCGGCCCTGAGCGGCAGGCCGCCGAGGTGCGGATGGTCAAGAAATACGAGAGCGGGGTGGTCAAGGACCCGATCACGGTGACACAAGAGACCAGCGTCGGCGAGGTGCTGGCCCTGACCCGTGCCCACAACATCTCCGGCGTCCCGGTCGTCGATGGTGAGCGCCTCACGGGGATCGTGACGAGCCGCGATCTGCGTTTCGAGACCCGTCACGACAACCCGGTGAAGAGCATCATGACACCTAGGGACAAGCTCGTCACCGTGACTGAGGGGACAGGGCGCGATGAGGTCGTGGCGCTCCTCCACCGGCACCGTATCGAGAAGGTCCTGGTGGTGAACGAGCGCTTCCAGCTCCGAGGCTTGATCACCGTCAAGGACATCCAGAAGGCGCAGCAATTCCCCAATGCCTGCAAGGACGCCCGCGAGCGCCTGCGGGTCGGGGCCGCGGTCGGTACCGGACCCGGCACTGGCGAGCGCGTGGAGGCGCTGGTCAAGGCCCAGGCGGACGTGATCGTCGTAGACACCGCCCATGGCCATTCGCGTGGGGTCCTGGACACGGTCCGGTGGATCAAGCGCCATTACCCCGAGGTCCAGGTGATCGGCGGGAATATCGCGACCAGTGAAGCGGCCAAGGCCCTGGTCGAGGCAGGGGTGGACGCCGTCAAGGTCGGGATCGGTCCGGGCTCGATCTGCACCACCCGCATCGTGACCGGGATCGGCGTGCCGCAGGTGACGGCCGTCTCTGAGATCGCCGCCGCGCTCGTGGGTAGCGGCGTCTCGGTGATCTCGGACGGTGGGATCCGCTATTCCGGTGACATCGCCAAGGCCATCGCCGCGGGGGCACATGCGGTCATGATCGGCTCGCTGTTCGCCGGGACCGAGGAGGCCCCCGGCGAGGTCGAGCTGTACCAGGGACGCTCGTACAAGTCCTATCGCGGTATGGGCTCGCTCGGCGCCATGCAACAGCAGCACGGCTCCGCCGACCGCTACTTCCAGGAGAGCGACGAGATCCAGAAGCTGGTGCCGGAAGGCATCGAGGGGCGCGTGCCGTACAAGGGCAGCCTCTCGGCCATCATCAACCAACTGCTCGGCGGGGTGCGCGCGGCCATGGGGTATACGGGTTGCGCCACGCTCGAAGACCTGCGCACCAAGGCGCGCTTCGTGCGCGTGACCTACGCCGGGATGCGCGAGAGCCACGTGCACGACGTCGCGATCACCAAGGAGGCGCCGAATTATCGCGCCGACTGACGCGGTTCACAGCATGGGCGCGGACCGCGGCTCGGGCACCGGCGACGCCCACCGGGACCGGATCCTGATCCTCGACTTCGGCTCCCAGTACACCCAACTCATCGCCCGCCGCATCCGCGAGGCGGGTGTCTATTGCGAGATCCACCCCTACGATTGCGCGCAGGAGGTCCTTTCGGCCTTCGCCCCGCGTGGCATCGTGCTCTCGGGGGGGCCCGAGTCCGTAGCCCTCGCCCCGCAGATCGCGGCGCCCGCGCGGGTGTTCGATCTGGGCGTCCCGGTGCTCGGGATTTGCTATGGAATGCAGACCATGGCCCAGCAGCTCGGTGCTCGGGTCGAGTCGTCGCGGGCGCGCGAGTTCGGCTACGCACAAGTGCGTGCCCATGGGCATTCAGCCTTGCTCCGCGACATCGAGGACCACCGGAGCCCCGAGGGTCATGGCCTCCTCGATGTGTGGATGAGCCACGGCGATCGGGTCGAGTCCCTGCCGCCGGGGTTCCGGGTCATCGCTGCATCAAAGTCCTCGCCCATCGCCGGCATGGCCGACGAGGCCCGCCGGCTCTACGGCCTGCAGTTCCACCCCGAGGTGACGCACACGCGCCAGGGCAGCCGCATCCTCGAGCGCTTCGTCCACGAGATCTGCGGCGCGGGGTCGAGCTGGGACACGGAGGCCATCATCGCCGAGGCCGTCGCGCGGATCCGCGCCGAGGTCGGCCGCGAGCGCGTGCTGCTCGGGCTCTCAGGTGGCGTGGACTCGGCGGTGGCCGCGGCCCTCCTGCATCGGGCCATCGGCGAGCAACTCACCTGCGTCTTCGTGGACAACGGGCTCTTGAGGCTCGGCGAGGGCGACGAGGTGATGGCGGCCTTCGCCGGGCACCTTCGTGTGTCCGTCATCGAGGTCGATGCCGGGGAGCGCTTCTTCGCGGCACTACGCGGGATCGAGGACCCCGAGGAGAAGCGCAAGCGCATCGGATCGGTGTTCATCGAGGTCTTCGAAGAGGAGGCGTTGAAACTACGCGACGTGCATTGGTTGGCGCAAGGCACGATCTACCCCGATGTCATCGAATCGGCCGCGGCCAGGACCGGCAAGGCGCAGGTGATCAAATCCCACCACAACGTGGGCGGCCTGCCCGAGCTCATGCGTCTTCGGCTCATCGAGCCCCTGCGCGAGCTCTTCAAGGACGAGGTCCGCAAGCTCGGTATGGAGCTGGGCCTGCCCTATGATCTCGTGTACCGCCATCCGTTTCCCGGTCCGGGGCTCGGTGTGCGCGTGCTCGGCGAGGTGCGGCCTGAGTATGTGGAGACGCTGCGCCGGGCCGACTCGATCTACATCGAGGAATTGCGCGCTGCCGGATTGTATGAGCGCGTGAGCCAGGCCTTCGCCGTGTTCCTACCGGTGCGCTCGGTCGGGGTCACCGGCGACGCCCGCCACTATGCCCACGTGATAGCCCTTCGCGCCGTCGAGACCGTGGATTTCATGACGGCCCACGCGGCCGCATTACCGCACGAGCTCCTGGACCGCGTGGCGCGCCGCATCGTCAACGAGGTGCCCGGCGTCTCGCGGGTCGTCTACGACATCACGGGGAAACCCCCGGCCACCATCGAGTGGGAGTGAGGAGCCGATCGCTCCCGCGTATTGGCCTGGAAGCGGACCCCTTTACCCTTTCGTTTTTTCATCATTAACGTTGCCTACAACGCCAGCGGTTGCGATAAAACGCAGAGCGTCCTCGACAGCCATATCTATTTCTACTACATTCTCCCGTGACATAATGACCGTGTTTCCACCCATCTGATAACTGAATGGAAGAAATACGGCAATCTGGTTATCGCCGATAAAAGTATATGAGCGCTCTTCAGAATCCGAAACCGTAATAAAGCCTAGCTGTTGACGATTGCCAGGGGGTACATTAACCAAAACCACTTGTTTAAATTTCCCTTTCTGTTCGTGGCCGAAAAGAGAAGTAAAATCGCGTATTGCTGTATATATGGTTTTAACAACGGGGGTCTTCATCATAAGTTGTTCAACGTTATTGAACCGTCTGCGGAAAGCCTGAGACTCCAGAAAGGTTCCGACAAAAAACACTACGGCAAGCCCTAACACGAACCCCAAACCTGTTACGTACCAACTGTCGGGGAAGAAGAACTTGAAGATATTTCCCAGCGCCAATTCTGCGGTGCCGGCAAGCCAGAAGAACAAATAAAGGGTAAGTGTAATGGGGATAATCGCCATCAACCCTTTGAGAAAGGTCCTACTGATCGGCTTCATTTTTAATTTCCAATTATTGTGATTCATAAGCTTATAATCCAAAATAAAGAGTTATGTGAGAGTAGGAATTTGGAAAGCCCTTTTTCTTCAGGAGTGAAGTTCCGACTGGATCGGTAGGCTGTCCGTGTCCGGTATCGAACCGGAATCGGTGAATTATCGGTCTTTTGGGCGCCTACGTTCGCCAGTAAGCATAGGTAGTTCAATGCTGTTTTGCAACAGGCACTGTTGGGTCGGACGGGCCGGCCGGTGATCCGGGGTCCCGCGCGGGGGCGGTACGAGCCCGTTTTGGGCCGATCCCGGCCGAGTTCTGGGTGGCTGTCGGGGCTTCAGGGGTCACGGACCGGCGTGGGCCGGATGCCCGGAGGCGAGCACACCGGTGCCGGTCTAGTGACATTAGACGTCAGGAAGGTTCGAGTGGGATGGCGCCTACCCGGGCCGGAAGCCGCCGATCATCCGGTAACGAAGGTGTAGCAGAGCCCGAGCCCCGCGCAGGCGCAGATGACCTCGAGGACGTCGCGCTGGAATCTTACCAGGGCCACGAAGGCGGTCACTGAAACCACGGCCGCGAACCACTGGAACCCGCCCGCGAAGGGCGCGGCATCGGTGCCGGCCGGCCACAGCACGTGCCAGACGAAGAATACCGCCAGGTTGACGATGACTCCCACCACCGCGGCGGTGATGCCGGTGAGGGGCGCGGTGAACTTGAGGTCGCCGTGGGTCGCCTCGACCAGTGGCGCGCCGCAGAGGATGAACAGGAACGATGGCAGGAAGGTGAAAAAGGTGGCCACACCGGCCCCCGCGATACCCGCGAGCAGCGGCAGATCGGGGCCGAAGACTTCCTGGGTCGAGGCGCCGACGAAGCCCACGAAGGCCACTACCATGATGAGCGGGCCGGGCGTGGTCTCGCCGAGCGCCAGGCCGTCGATCATCTGGCTGCCGGTGAGCCAGCCGTAGTGCTCCACCGCGCCCTGGTAGACATAGGGCAGCACCGCGTAGGCGCCGCCGAACGTGACGAGCGCCGCCTTGGTAAAGAACGCGGCCATATCCCGCAGGGTACCGGCCGGTACGAGGAACATGGCCACGCCCCACAGGGCCAGGAACCACCCAATCAGGGCCGCGAGGCGCGCCGGTCGGAATTTGGCGTGCGGGGACGGGGGGAGATCGTCATCGATGAGGGCCGGGCCGTAGGCCTGGTCCGATGCCCCCTGTCCCCCGCCCAGGCTGAACTTGTCCGGAGCCAGGCGGCCGCCCGTGTAGCCCAGGATGCCCGCCGCCAGCACGATATAAGGAAAGGGCACGCCCAAGGCGAAGATGGCGAGGAACGAGGCCGCCGCGAGGCTCCACAGGACCGGGTTCCCGAGCGTGCGCGAGCCGATGCGCCAGGCGGCGTAGAGGACCACGGCCACGACCGCCGGCTTGATGCCCGAGAACACCCCTCGCACCCACACGACATCGCCGAACGTGACGTAGATATAGGTCAGAAGGATGAGCAACACGAGCGAGGGCAGGACGAACAGCGTCCCCGCCACGATGCCGCCCCAGGTCCGATGTAATAACCAGCCAATGTAGATGGCGAGCTGCTGCGCCTCGGGGCCGGGCAGTAACATGCAGTAGTTCAGGGCGTGCAGGAAACGGTGTTCGGAGATCCAGCGCCGCCGCTCCACCAGCTCCTGGTGCATGATGGCGATCTGGCCCGCCGGCCCGCCGAAGCTGATGCAGCCGAGCTTCAGCCAGTACTGGAAGGTCTCCCAGAAGCTCGGGTGGGCCGGACGAAAAGGCGCATCGTTCATGCTGTCCGCAACTCCTCCAGGAAGGACATATCGCACCTGCCTCGGCGAGCCGGGCGTCATCGTCGCGGACCCGCGAATTCATGCCGGGCACCACCTCCTGGCCCTACAAGCCGGTGAAATCCCACGCCCTGTGCGTTACACTGTATTCTCATCGCGTCTTGGCACACAAGGGCTTGATTCGACACAGATAGTGCCACCAAGAATGGGCTTTCAGCTCCGCCGGGCCATCCGGGCCAGCGAAGCGAGGATCGCGTATTGACGAATACTGTACCGGAAACCCCCGAATCGCGAGAGGCGGTCCGCTATGCCCGCGAGGTGCTCGACACCTTGTTCGGGCTTCTGTGCGCTGTCGTGCGGCGCCGGCAGCCGGAGATCGAACCCGTCTTGCGGGGCGAGGCGCCGATCCCGGCGGCGCGCGAGGACCTCTTGCTCCGTTGCCTCCAGGCCTTCGGGATCTGGTTCCAGCTCATCGCCCTGGCCGAGCAGAACGCGACCATGCGGCGCTTGCGTCACACCGAGGCCGAGCGCGGTCCGGAGGAGGTCCCGGGCACCTTCGCCCATGTGCTTTGGGAGGCGGCGCGGGCGGGTGTTCCGGCCGAGGCGATCCAGGCGCTGTTGCGAGACGCCCGCATCCGACCGGTCCTGACCGCGCACCCCACCGAGGCCAAGCGCGTCACGGTCCTCGAGATCCACCGGCGCATCTATCTGCGCCTGGTGGAGCTGGAGACGCCGCGCTGGACACCCAGGGAACGCCGCGCGCGTATCGATGCCCTGCGCAACGAGATCGAGCTTTTGTGGCTGACTGGGGAGCTCAGGCTCGAAAAACCCACCGTCGCGCAGGAGGTCGCCTGGGGGCTCCACTTCTTCGAGGAGGCCCTGTTCGCACAGGTCCCGGAGGTCATGGCCAAGCTCGAAACCGCGCTCGAGTCCCACTATCCCGGTCACGCCTTCCGCCTCCCGCCGTTGTTGCAGTTCGGGTCCTGGATCGGCGGCGATCGGGACGGCAATCCCTTCGTGACCAATGCGGTGACTCTCGACACGGTCCTCAGGAACCGCGCGGCCAGCCTCAAGCGGTACCGGGCCCGCGTGCTCGATGTGGCCCGCTCCCTCAGCATCGCGGAGCACGCGATCACGGTGCCGGCGTCCTTCGCGGTGAGCCTGGCCGGGCAACTGGCGGATCTCCCCGACGGCGAGGCGATCGCCCGCCGCAACCCCGGCGAGGTGTTTCGACAGTTCGCGTTCTCGATGCTGGAAAAGCTCGAAGCCGCGCTTGGGAACCCACCCGAGCCCTGGGCTTATCGCAGCGCCGATGCCCTCGCCGATGACTTGAAGACCCTGGAGCAAGGGTTGGCCGACGCCGATTGCGGGGCGCTCGGGCGCGCGCTCGTGCGTCCCGTGCGCCGTGAGGTCGAGGCGTTCCGTTTCCGCACCGTGCGGCTGGACCTGCGTGAGAACACCACGGTCATCAATCGCACTCTGGAGGCGCTCCATCGAGCTTCGCTGCCACCATCGACGGCCGTGGGCTCCACCCTGTCGCGCCAATGGCTGCAAACGGAGTTGGCGCGGCCCCTGCCCGCACTGCCGGAGCTCCAGGGACTGGACGCCGAGGCGGAATCGACGCTCGCGACCTTTCGTCTCGCGGCGGAGATGCGTGCGGGTGTGGACCGCGACACCTTCGGTGGCTTCATCCTGAGCATGACCCGGTCGGTCGCGGACGTGCTCGGGGTCTATGTGCTCGCGAAGTACGGCGGCCTGTTCGTCGATGCCCAGGGGGTCGAGGCCTGCGCCTTGCCGGTCGTGCCGCTCTTCGAGACCATTGAGGACCTGCGGCGCGCCCCCGGGATCATGCGCGAGCTCCTGGCGACGGCGGTCGTGCGGCGCTCGGTGCGCGAGCAGGGCGGGGTGCAGGAGGTCATGATCGGCTATTCCGATTCCAACAAGGACGGCGGGTTCTTCACCTCCAACTGGGAGCTGCAGCTCTGCCAGGCGCGGCTCACGCGGGTGGGGGAGGAGGCCGGGCTCCCGATCGCCTTCTTCCACGGCCGCGGCGGATCGGTGAGCCGCGGCGGCGTCCCGACCGGGCGGGCGATCGCGGCCCAACCCGCAGGCTCGGTGGGGGGGCGCTGCCGGATCACCGAGCAGGGGGAGGTAGTGTCGGCCAAGTACTTGAACCGCGGGACCGCGCGCTATCACCTGGAGCTGTTCGCGTCCAGCGTCCTCGAACACTCGCTCAAGTCCACCACCGAGGCGGCGCTCGCGCCGGACCCGGAGGTGGACGAGGCCATGGAGGCCCTCTCCGGCGCCGCCTATGCGGCCTATCGGCGCCTCGCCGACCATCCGGGGCTGGTCGAGTACTACCAGGCCGCGAGCCCGGTCGAGGAGCTCGCCCTGCTGAACATCGGTTCGCGACCGGCCCGGCGCTTCGGCGCCAAGTCGCTGGCCGATCTGCGCGCCATCCCCTGGGTCTTCGCCTGGACCCAGAACCGCCACATGGTACCGGGCTGGTATGGCGTGGGCAGCGGGATCGCGCGCTTCATCGAGGTCCGGGGCGAGGCCGGCGATCAGTTGCTGAAACGCCTGTTCGAGCGCTCGCGGCTCTTCCGGCTCATCATCGACGAGGTCGAGAAGTGCCTGGCGCAAGTGGACCTCGCCATCGCGCGCGAGTACGCCGCGCTGGTGCCGAGCGCGAGCGTACGCGACGAGGTCTACGGTATGGTGGAGGAGGAATACCGGCGCACGGTCGAGCGGGTGCTCGGTTTGAGCGGCGCGACGGAGCTCTGCACGCGCTTCCCGAGGTTCCAGCGCCGCCTCGCGCGGCGCCTGACCATCATCAACCAGGTCGGTCGGGAGCAGGTGCGGTTGATCCGGCGCTTCCGCGAGGCACCGGCGGAGGCCCGGCAGCGCGGGCTCGTCCCTTTGCTGCTCTCGATCAACTGCATCGCCGCGGGCCTGGGATGGACCGGCTAGCCCCGAGGCGATGTGCCAGGCACTCTGATCGAGGATTTTGGATGCCTCAGGGACGCTATCCGGTGCCGATACTGTCGCTGGAACTGTTGTTTTGCTATCCTATATTTGTAAGAATCAAGTTCTGGTTGTAGTATTGGTGTAGTATAGTACATCGTCTTATGTCGTAAAGAGGAGACACACATGGCGCGCAACAAATGGCTAGTGACCTTCGGCCTGCTCGCGGTAGTGATGGCAGGCCCGGCGGTCGGTGCGGAGCACGAGGAGTTCCTGGACAACCGGTTCTATCTGGTGCCGTTCGGGACCTTCATCGTACCCGATGGTGATCGCGATGTATCCGAGGGCTGGGGCGGGGGGCTCGCGATCGGTAAGATCATCAACCGGTATCTGAACCTCGAGCTGAAGGGGGTCTATGACAACTTCCAGAGCGACGGGCCCGGCGGCAGCGGCGACGTCGATGAGTATGGCGGGGGCTTGGATGCCCTGGTGTTCCCGTGGCGCGGCCAGCTATCGCCCTATGGGGTCGTCAGCGCCATGGGCCTGAACACCGACAGCGATCGGCGCGGGGCCGAGTTGCACTTCACCGCTGAAGCCGGCGGCGGACTTCAGTACGAGCTCGACGACCACGGCACATCGCTTCGGACCGATGTGCGTTATCGCTACAATGCCGACAGCGAGACTGCCCCCGCCAATCAGTTGCACGAGATGGTCGTGAACCTGGGGATCTATGTCCCCCTGGGTCCGAAACCGCAACCGGTCGTCGCGGAGGCGGCGCCGGTGGACGATTGCTCGACCCGGGACTCGGACGGCGACGGCGTGGATGACTGCCTGGATAAATGCCCGGGCACGCTCACGGGGGCCAAGGTCGACGACACCGGCTGCTTGATCAAAATCGAGCTGCACGGGGTCAACTTCGAGTACGACTCGGCCGAGCTGACCGCGACGGCGAAGTCGATCCTGGACGGTGTGGCCGATCAACTGGTCGCATTTCCTGATGAGAAGAAGGACATCGAGGTCCAGGGACATGCCAGCAGCGAAGGCTCGAGTCAGTACAACATGGCCCTGTCCGAACGGCGCTCACAGTCGGTGGCCGACTACCTGAAGCAACGCGGCGTGACCAATACCCTGTACGCGAAGGGGTATGGCGAGGACTATCCGATAGCGGACAACAGCACCGAGGAAGGCCGCCAAAAGAACCGGCGTGTCGAGTTGATCTGGATGGGTGAGTGAGTCTCGGCGGCCGGGGACCAACCGGACGGTCCCCGGCCCACTCACCTGCTACCCGTCACGGAACCCGCTCGCCAGAGCGGGTTCTTTTCTTCTGAGGGCAGGATCCGTGAGGCATATCATGAGCTATCGTGTTCACTTCTGGGTCGCCATCGTGGTCGCTGCCGTCGTGCTGCAGCCGGTACAGGCGGCAGACCTGCGCGGGTATCTGCACATCGTCGGATCGCATTCGATCCGGCCGTTTGCCGATGCCGTCGCGGACAAGGTCGCCAAGTCCAAGAAGGTGAAACGGCCCTGGGTGGAGTCGACCGGGAGCCGCGGCGGGATCAAGTTGTTCTGCGAGGGTACGGGCGCGGATGCCCCGGACATCGTCAATGCGTCGCGTCGTATGGAACGGCGCGAATTCGACTTCTGCCGCTCGACCGGCGTCAAAAACCTCGTCGAGGTCAAGATTGGCTATGGTGCGGTCACCTTGGCGCGCCTGAAAAAACAGGAGCCGCTACGGCTCACGCGCAAGGCCCTGTACCTGGCCCTCGCCAAGGAGATACCGGATCCGGCCTGCGCGGGCTGCGAGACATTCGTGCGCAATCCATTCAAGACCTGGAAGGAGGTCGATCCGGTCCTGCCCGATGTCGAGATCGAGGTGCTCGGGCCGCCCGAGGGCTCCCCAACCCGTGAAGTCTTCTCCGAGCTGGTGATGGAAGGCGGGTGCGTTGGTTTTCCGGCGGCCGCCGCCATGAAGGACCGCAACGCCGCCCGGTTCGACAAGCTCTGTCGTACGATCCGCGAGGATGGCGCCTATGTGCGGGAGAACCCGGACAAGCTGGCGGACAAGCTATCGGCCCGCCCCGGGGCCATCGCGATCATGGCTTACAACCAGTTCTCCACTCATTCCAAGACGCTCGACGCGGTGTCGATCGAGGGGGTCGCCCCGAGTGCCGACAGCGTCACGTCGCAGCAATACCCCGTCAGCCGGACGCTTTACTTCTACGTCAAGGGCGACCGCGTCGAGAAGGTGCCCGGTCTGGCCCAATATATCGCCGAGTTCACCCACGATCGGGCCTGGGGCGACAAGGGCTATCTCGTGGCCAAGGGCCTGATCCCCATGCCGGCTGCGGAACGCAAGGTCATGGCCGGCGCCGCCAAAGCCTTGAAGCGCGTCTCCATGTGAGCCGGCCTGGCCGCCAGCGCCTCAGGTACCAATGATTTGCCAGGCATGAACGCGCTGTGGCATCCTCTGCGCCGGAGGTGAAAAGACCATGGCCATGACCGCACAAGACCTCGTCCAGGAGGCCAGGAAACACATCCGCGAGATCGATCCGGACACCGCCGAAGAACACCTCGGCGAGCTGCGGACGGTGGTGATCGACGTACGCGAGCCCGCGGAGCTCGAGGCAGGCCGTCTGCCCGGGGCCATCCACATCCCGCGCGGCCTCCTGGAGTTCCGCATCGGGAGCTGCCGCGAGCTGGCGGACCCATCGGTCCCCGTGCTCGTCTACTGCCGGAGCGGGGCGCGTTCGGCGCTGGCGGCGGAGACCCTGCAACGGATGGGATACTCGAACGTCAGCAACATCGCCGGCGGCTTCGAGGCCTGGGTGGGTACTGGGAAGCCATTAGACGAATAGGGTGCGCGGGCAGGGCGTGCAGTAGCAACGCGCGGACGGCGGTGCGGTCGCGGTCTTTCGACCGGTGATGGCAACGTGCCGGCACTAGCGCCCGATCAAGCGCATCGTCACCCGGATCCGCCGCATCGACAACGGGAGCGTCTCCGGACACGCCGGATCTCGAAGGGGACAGACCCATGGTGTCGTACACCCCCTCATGACGCCTGATAGACCCCTCACGCGCTTGCCCGATGCCTCTTGGAGAACCGCCGGCACCGGTGGTGCCTTCGATCTCCTCCCCGCGGACGAAGCCCCCGGCGCCGCCGAACGACGCCGCAACGACCTGAATCATTGTCGGCACGCCCGGAATCATCGTCGCCCCAGAGCTGATCAATGCCCGCGGGGATGGATACGTCGCCGGCACGCGCCGAATTGAAAGTATCGACCGGGGGAAAGATGGATCACCGCGGGGGAACGAAGTATCGCCGCGATGGAACGAAGGATCATCGCGTGGGTACGAAGCCCGGCGCGAAGAAACAAAGTATCCGCGCGGGGGAATGAAGATGCCGACCGTTGGATCGACATCCACACGTCTGGTAACGTCGTTGGCGGGGATGCGGACGACGTCTCCGCCGAGCGATCGGCCATCGGTGTGCGCAGGCGCTCAAGCGGGAGTCGCTGTCGGGTGGATAAGCCGCGCCGTCTGCCCCGTAACCCAACGAATGCACGCAGGAGGAACGTCCAACGCAAATCTCATGCGTGCCCTTCCGGCAGGCGGGTTACGTGATACAACCGCTAACCCGCCTTACGGGCTATACTTAGCCCGTGGCCACGCTACGCAGATTCCGAATATAGGGCAATAGTACAATTCTGCCTAGCACACTACTTTCGGACTCTGCCTAACCAACTGTTAGGCAAAGGATAAGTGAACAAGCCCCCGCAAGGAGGGATGCAACAATGGCAGTACCCCCGCAACATGTGATGCGTTTTTACGGCAATACTGACTATGCCATACAGTCCATTGGATTTAGAGAGATCACTTTTCTGCATCGAGACAAACTCAATGACCCTTTTGACCCGCATTTCTTTTTCACGACAGATTTCACCAACAGCTATACGGCCCTTA
>Ga0299907_10001206_pt1 | contig 14532 bp, 14 predicted proteins | sample RVTome_16_FD_198680 | JGI IMG/M metagenome (GOLD analysis project Ga0299907, IMG submission 198680) | Soil microbial communities from uranium-contaminated site in the Upper Colorado River Basin, Wyoming, United States - RVT152D67 (version 2) ... | reverse complement strand
CGACGCTCATCCCGACGCGCGGCGCATCGCCCTCGTCACGTGGGGTGAGCTGGAGTCGACGCGCGAGCCGATCCTGCGCGCCGCGGCGCGCGGCCAGGTCGAGGCGGTGGTGGCCAAGCCCTGGCGCGACGCCCACGAATCGTTCTACCGCGCCATCAGCAAGTACCTCGACGAGTGGGACCGCGGCCACCGGCCTCAGTTCCAGGCGATCCGCATCGTCGGTGACCGCTGGGACGCCGCCGCCGGTGCGCTGCGCGACTCGCTGTACCGCAGCGGCGTACCGTTCGGCTTCTACGAGCGCGAGTCCGAAGAGGGGCGCGCGCTGCTCGAGCAGGTCGGCGTGGAGGGCCCGTTCCCGGTCGCGATCACCCACGACGGGCGGGCACTGGCCCAGCCGACTGCGCACCAGATCGCCGCTGCCCTCGGCGTCAACACCGACCCGGTCGGCAAGAGCTTCGATCTGACCATCGTAGGCTCGGGCCCGGCGGGCATGGCCGCCGCCGTCTACGGCGCGTCGGAAGGGCTGTCAGTGCTCGTCGTCGAGCACGAGGCGCTGGGTGGGCAGGCAAGCACCAGCTCGATGATCCGCAACTACCTCGGCTTCCCGCGTGGCCTGTCGGGTGCCGAGCTGACCACGCGCGGCTACCGCCAGGCCTGGTACTTCGGCACGCGCTTCCTGATCGGCCGCCTGGCAACCGACCTGCGCGCCGAGGGCGAGGATCGGGTCGTCGTGCTCGATGACGGCTCGCAGGTGCGCAGTCACGGCGTGATCCTCGCGACGGGCGTGTCGTACCGCCGGCTGAAGGTCGACCGGCTCGATGAGTACGTCGGCCGGGGTGTGTTCTACGGCGCGCCGGTGACCGAGGCGCCGGGCATGCTCGGCGAGCACGTCGTAGTGGTCGGTGGCGGAAACTCGTCGGCCCAGATGGCGCTCTACCTCTGCCGCTGGGCGGGGCTGGTGACGCTCGTCACCCGCGGTGAGGCACTCGACGAGATGTCGGCCTACCTGGTCGACGAGATCGAGTCGCGGCCCAACATCGAGGTCCGTCTCAACACCGTCGTCGCCGGCATGACCGGCGAGCGTCGCCTGCAAGCAGTGCGGCTGCACGACCGGGCGGCCGACAGCCACGAAGAGCTACTCGTGGCTGGCCTGTTCATCATGATCGGCGCCGAGCCGCGCACCGCCTGGCTGCCGCCGGCGGTCGAGCGCGACGAGCGCGGCTACATCGCCACCGGCGACGACGTCAGCCGCCCGCTCGAGGACGGCCGGCCGCGCCGCCAGGGGCTCGAGACGAGCATGTCCGGCGTCTACGCCGTGGGCGACGTCAGGCTCGGCTCGCTCAAGCGCATCGCCGCCGCCGTCGGCGAGGGCGCATCGGTCATCCGCATGTGTCACGACTACTTCGCCGCTCTGCGCTCGGCAGCTCCCGACTCGCGACGATGAGCGACCACGAGCAGCGCGATCGGCTCACCAGCTTCGTCGTCGCTGCGCGCCACCTCGCGTACGAGCTCGGCCATCCGCTCGACCAGTGCGTCGATCATGGCCGGGGGCAGGCGCACGCCCAGCCGCGACATCGTCAGTAAGGCCTCGGGGCCGACCTCGGCCAGCTCCGAGCGCACCGCGTCGATGATGGCCAGGTCGACTGCACTGTCGGGGCCGAGGTTGAGTGTCAGCGACTTGCGCGTGCTGCGGTAGGGCAGCTCGCGCGCCTGGCGCCGCCCGCGACGTTCCGGCTCGCGAACCAGGAACCCCTCGCGTAGCAGCGTGCGGACGTGGTACAGCATGGTCGCCGGCTGCTCGCCCAGCCGTTCAGCCAGCTCCCGGTTGGTGAGCGCCTGATCCAGGCACAGCCGGATGATGCGCAGCCGCAGCGGATGAGCCAAGGCGCGCGCTTCCGCTCGCGTCGCCGGGCGCTTCTCCTTGAAGTGCGTCATCGCGACCCTATCAAATCACACTGGTTGACAATTCTCAACCACTGACCGAGACTCCGGCGGCGACCGTGCCCTGGACAGCGGTCGACGACGGGAGAATCGGAATGCTGGGAATGCCGGCCAATTACTGGCGCCTCTGGGGATCTTCGGCCGCTTCCAACCTGGCCGACGGCATCTTCTTCATCGCGCTGCCCCTGCTCGCGGTCAGGCTGACCGACTCACCGCTGCTCATCGCCGGCCTGGCCATCGTCTCGCGCCTCCCGTGGCTCTTCTTCGTGCTCATCGCGGGCGCGCTGGCCGACCGACTCGATCGGCGCCGAACGATGCGCAATGTCCAGCTCTTCCGCGTCGCCGTGTTGGGCGTGCTGGCCGGCCTGGCCCTGTTCGACGGGCTGTCGCTGCCGGTGCTCTACGTCGCCGCGCTCGTGCTCGGCATCGGCGAGACGCTGTTCGACACCGCCGCGCAGTCGATCCTGCCGTCGATCGTGGCCAAGGACCAGCTCGCGACGGCGAACGGCCGCCTCTACGGCATCGAGCTGGTCATGAACCAATTCGTCGGGCCGCCGCTGGGCGGCCTGCTGATCGCACTGTCGGTGCCGATCGCGCTTGGCGGCAGCCTCGTCGGCTACGTGCTGGCGGCACTCGGGTTGACGCTGATAGCGGGCAGCTTCAAGCCGGTCCGCGAGGGCCCCCCGACACGCCTCACGGCGGACATCGCCGAGGGCTTGCGCTACCTGCTTGGTCACCGCGTCCTGCGCACGCTGGCGCTGATGGTCGGCGTGATGAACCTGGCCTTCACCGCCACCGGCGCAATCTTCGTCCTGTACGCAGTGACGCCCGGGCCGATGGGCCTGAGCGAGCCCGAGTTCGGCCTCTTCCTGACGACGTTTGCCGCGGGCAGCGTCGCCGGCTCCCTGGCCGCCGGCCGGCTGGAAGCTCGAGTGGGGCGCATCCGGTTGCTCTTCGCTTCGGTGATCGTTGCAGCGGTCAGTGCGGTCGTGCCGGCCTTCACGCCGAGCGTCTGGCCGATCGGGGCCGCTTTCCTGCTCTCGGGCCTTTTCGTCGTGGTCTGGAACGTGATCACGGTGTCGCTGCGCCAGCGGATCATCCCCGACCGTCTGCTCGGACGGGTGAACTCGGCCTACCGCCTGCTGGCCTGGGGGACGCAACCGCTGGGCGCCCTTTTGGGCGGCGTGATCGCCGAAGTGTTCGGATTGCCGGCGGTATTCATCGCCGCCGGCGTGTTGGTACTGCTGCTGCTGCTCGCCAGGACGGTGATCACCGAAGAGGCATTGGTCGCCGCCGAGGCGGAGGCGACACCCGGCCCGGCCCCGTCAGACGGCGGCTGAGCCGACCGCCCCGACAGCCCGGCGCGCGAAACCGCCGGACCTGATCAACGACTGCGGCGCAGCCTCTCGGCCATTCCCCTGCCCGCTCCGGGCAGGCCGGCTGCCGCCTCACGCAGGCGCGCGCCTGCCTCGCCGCCGATCTCGACGGCACGGTTCATTGCCGGCGCCTGGCGCAGGTTGTCAATGGTCTGTGCGCCCACCTCCAGCGCACGCGAGCCGGCCGCGGCGGCCTCCGCGGCAAGCCGTCGGGCGCCCTTGACGCCGGTGCGAACCATCCATGCGATCGTCGCCTTGAGCGTGGCCACGTCCGCGTCGAGGTCGGCCTCGCTGAGCCCGACCGAGCCCAGGCGGGCGGCGCGCAGTTCCGGCTTCAGGCCCTCAAGGGCGACGCGGATGGCGGCCAGCGCGACGAGCAGGTCGTCGACCTGGCCGGCAAGCGGGATGATGCCCGGCACGAGGTCGATCGGCGAGATGACGTACGCCGCCCCGGCCAGCACGGCCAGCCGGCGCGCCTTCGAGATGCGTGGATCACGCGCCAGGGCCCACGCCAGGCGGGCGTAGGCGGGCAGCCGGCGCACCAGCCGGCCGAAATCCTCGCGCGGGAAGCCCTGCTCACCGGTTGGAGACGTCATGGAGCCAGACTACGCCCGAGCCATTTCCCGGCGCACAAACCGGCTCGGTCGGCCGTTGCACGCGCCGTTCAGGCGCGGACGCTGACCACCTCCACCGGCGCCTGCTTGCCCTTAAGCACCAGCTGCCGCCGAGCCAGGCCCGAGTCGAGTCCTGCCGCCTGGGCGGCCACGACCGACACCAGCACCTCGCCGGCCGTGGCTTCCGCCGCCAGCCGGGCGGTCGTGTTGACTGCGTCGCCGACGGCCGTCAGCTCGATATGCGACTCGTCGCCGACGGCACCGAACCATGCCGTTCCGGTATGTACGCCGGCGCCAACGGGCACCCACGGCCCGGCTGGGTCGGCGTGGCCAGTCGCACGCAGGAGCGCCCGTGCCGCGTCGATTGCCCGGGCGACGTGGCGCTCGCCGCTCATCGCCGGGTAGAACATCGCCATCAGCTCGTCGCCAACGAACTTGTCGATCGCGCCGTCGTGGTCGAAAACCGTCCTGCTGGCGACGCGGTAGAAGCGGTTGAGCAGGTCGTGGAACTCTGTCGGGGACATGCGCTCGGCCAGCGCTGTGGAGCCGCGGATGTCGGCGAAGAGCATCGTGCCCGGCACCTCGGCGCCGCCGCGGAAGCGAATCAGGGCGCCGGCGCACGTGGTGCACACGTTGGGATTGGCCTGCGACGGTCGTTTCCCGATCAGGCGCATGGCCGAGCCGCCGACGCCGCTGAACGGGGCCGTGCACAGGCGGCAGCGAGGATCGCTGGGCAGCAGCGTGTACAGGCGGCGCGTCAGGCGCCGCGTCGGCTCGCCGTGGGTCAGGTACTCGCGCCAGAACTCCTCGCCTCGGCCGCCGGCTGGCTCCCTCCCTTCTCCGACCATCAGCCCCTCAGCGTGGCCAAAAAGCGCAGGACGGGCGCGGAGGCGGCGAAGCCGTCGGCCAGGACGTCGGGCAGTGCCGGCGAAAGCACCTCCTCGTCGGCGAGGCGACGGCCGAAGACGACGTCCTTCCAGCGGAACATGTCGGCCAGCGGGTGGTCGACCGGGTAGCCCGGCGGCACGCGCTTGAGCTCCTCGTGGCTGCGCACGCCGCCGAAGCAGGCGACGAAGCCCGGCTCCTCGAGCGCATCGCGCACTCGTTCGGGGTCGTCGCGGACGGTGGCTCGGAAGGCCTCGACCAGGGGCCGGTGGGGCATCCACATGCCGCCACCGACGTACATCTCGCCGGGCTGGAAGTTGAAGTAGCCGCCGTTGCCGTGGGCGCCCTCGTCAACTGGGCCAGCCGCCGCTGCCTCGATCCACGGGAAGGACGCGGCCACATGGGTCTTATAAGGGTCCTTGTTGCGCGAGAAGCGCGTGTCGCGGTAGATGCGGAACGGCGACCGCTTCGGGTCAGCGCGCAGCGGAATTGCGCGTCCCTCGAAGCGCTCGGCCAGCGCGACGCACAGCTGCTCCATCGGCTCCTTGAGCAGGCGCTCGTAGGCGGCCTTGCGTGGCTGGAACCAGGCGCGCGTGTTGTTCTCGGTCAGCTCGACGAGGAACTGGATCGCGTCACGGCTGAAGCCACTGAAGGTGGTCGGGCCCGCCTTCATTTCGTCAACACCAGCTCGTCGTGCGGCAGCCGCGCCTGCCCGGAGGCCGACTTGGGTGCCGCCCCTTCGGCCGACGCAAGGCCGACTGCCATGACCGTGCGCACGAAGCGGTCGGCGGGCAGGGCGAGCAGCTCCGCTGCGCGCTGGCGGACATCCGAGCGCACCCAGCAGATGCCCGCCCCGAGACCGAGCATCCCAGCCGCGACAAGGATGCGCTCGGCGACCCGCCCCTCGTCGTAGGCGTAGGTGGCCGTGCGCGTCTCGTCCTGCGGCATGACGATCGCGATTGCCGCACTCGCCAGGTGGAGGGCGCGCGTCTGGGGATGGCCCAACTCGCCGAGCGCCCGGATCAGGTCGACGTCGCGGGTGACGAGGAAGAGCCACGGTTGGCTGTTGCGGCTGCTGCCGGTCCAGCGGGCGACCTCGGTCAAGGCGCGCAGGTCCGCCTCGTCGACGGGCTCGTCCGTGAAGTGGCGGCACTGGCGTGTCCGCAGCAGCGGGCGCACTCGTTCGAGCCGACCGTTCATCGGCTCACATTAGCGCGCGCCCAGGCGAGGTGCCCGGTAGCCTCAGTCGGCGACGACGGCCGTCTGGCCGGCGAACGAACAGATGATCATGCCCGGCGGGTTGCCGCTGGTCAGGCCACCCGGCCCGGGCATCTGGGTCAGAACGGGCTTGCCGCCGACCATCATCTTCTTCGACGCCCAGGGTATCGGGTCCATCGTGACGACCAGGCATGGCGCGGTGCCGGCGGGGGTAGGCACCTGGGCGCAGCCGGCAATCGGCGAGCCCATCAGGTCGCCAACGCAGATCGCGGGGGCGCCGCCGACCTGTACCGTCACCTGCTTGGGAATGACCGTCACCTTGCCGCCGTGGATGCACATGATCACAGCGTTGATGTTCAGGACAGGAAACGGCATGGATCGAGTGTCCGACTTCGCCGCCGCGGAACGCAATGTTCGATCGGGCAGATCTGCGCCGCCCGGGTCCTGGATCCCTCCGCCGACTGACGCGCTGCAACGGTGCTTAGAGGCACCGTGCTCGCCAGCGCCGGTCGCCGTCAGCGGCGATGCCCGACAGTCCAGCCATGGCGGTCCGCGTCCCGGCCCAGGCTGGGCAACCCAGCAATGCCTTCGGCGCACCATGGCGGAGCATGCCGCGCCGGCTGCGCCTGGCGCTGCTGACCGCCCATCGCGTCGCGTCGGGGTTCATCCGCCACGACGGCCTGTCGTGGGCGGCGGCGATCGCCTTCTGGCTGGTGCTGTCACTGCCGCCACTGCTGATCGCGTTGACGACGATAAGCACATCGCTGCTCGGTGCCGAGACGGCGCGCGACCTGGTCGCCGACCAGGTCGCTGCCCATCTGCCGACGGGCAGCGGGCTGATCGAGCAGATCGTGGACGCCGAGCTGCCGCTGTTCGGGACGGCGAGCCTGGGATCGCTCGCCTTCCTGCTCTTCAGCGGCAGCCGTGTGTTCGGCGCGCTGGCACGGGCGATCAACGTGATGTGGCATCACGTCGAGAGTGACGGCCTGCTGCGCAGGCTGGTCATACGCGTCGTTCTGCTCCTCTTCGTCGGAGGGCTGGTCATCGCCAGTGCCCTTCTCCAGCTCGGGCTGCTCGGTGCGGCGGACGATATTGGTCCGCTGGCCGACATAGTCGCTCGCCTCGTCCTGCCGACGGCGCTCGTGGTCGCCGGACTCACGCTGACCTACCGCCTGATCCCGGCCGACGGCCCGACGTGGGCGACGGCGCTGACCGGAGCGCTGGTCGCGACGGCCTTGCTGCGCCTCGCCCAGGCCGGCTTCGCTTTCCTGCTGGCGACCGTGCTCGAGTTCGATCAGGCCTACGGCCCGCTGGCCGGTGTCGCGGTGCTGATGATCTGGGCGGTCGCCGCCTGCGCGGTCGTGCTGATCGGGGCGGAAGTGGTGGCCACACTCGACCGGCATCGCCTTCGCCACCTGCCCGTGCCAGCGTCCGAGACGGGCGAGCCGTCGGAGCAGTAGTCAGCTGCTCGCGGGAACCGCCGTGGCCGCGCGTCGTCAGCCAGAGCATGGCGCATCTGGCGCCGGTCGGCCCGTGCATTCGTTTCGGGGCTCCACCGTGCCACCGCGGCGGGGACCAAATGGCCGTTCGCGAGACTGCCTAAAACCTACTAACCTGCGCAGAGCCGCCGGTGCCCTATGGGGCCGGGGCTCGTAGGGGGATGGCGCATGCTCGCGCACCGTCACATCGATCGGGGAGCGGTCCTGCTGTTGGCCGGCGTCATGGCGACCGGCTGCCTGGGCGCAGCGCAGGAACCGTCGGGCGGGACGACCAGCACGCCACCGACGGCCCGCGCGGTGGCCGCCCTTCAAGCCGTCCCGCCTGCGTCCCCGACGCTGACCACCACCGCGCCCACACCGGTTGCGAATCTGGCGCCGACGACCGCGCCGACGACCGATCCGGGCATCGGTGGCGCGCCGGCCGGCGGACCGCTCGCTCCCGTGTCCACGCCCCGCCCCGGACCGTCACCCCGCCCAACTGCCGTACCTCAACCCTCGCCGGCGCCGACACCTGCGCCGGTCGTGGCGCTGGATCCGCCACCGGGGCCGGGCAAGTTCCGCATGGACCTCTACAGCCGGGGCGACCACGTCCGGCAGGTGACGACGTCGATGTGCGTGCCGGCCTCGATGCAGATGATGATCAACATGATGGAGGGCGGACCGCCCGATCGGACGCGCGAAACCCAGCGTGAGCTGTACCAGCAGGCGCGCAGCTTTTCGCCGTGGCTGACGGCGGAGCGTGGCGGCGCATCGGCGCGCGGCTGGGCCGCGGTCCTGACGCAGATGGGGTATGGCAACTTCCAGCTGCTGACGCTGTCCACGATGGATGAGGCACTGCGTAGTGCGGCGCGGCAGATGCGCCTGACCGGCAAGCCCGTCGGCCTGCTCGTCTGGTCGGGCCGCCACGCGTGGGTCATGTCCGGCTTCCGGGCCACTGCCGATCCCGCCTGGAGGAACGAGTTCGAGGTCAGCGCCGTGTGGCTCGAGGACCCCTGGTATGGCCGCACCGACCGGAAATGGGGTGCCGGGCTCCAGCCGCACACGCTGATGAGCACCGACGACCTACGCGCCAGTTTCGTCAGCTGGCGCAGCCGTCACTGGCAGGGCATCAGTCCGAGCGAGTCACGCTTCGTGATCGTCGCCCCGCTCAGCTGACGCGGACCTCTGCTGCGCGGCGCAAGGCCGATGCGGCCGTAGCGCAGGTGGCGCCCAGGCCATGAATCACTTGGCCATCGGCCGAGCATCTCTGAGACATGGCGTTGATGGCGATGACCGAGCCTGAGCAGGCCGCCCGGACTGTGCAACTCGCCGTTGCCGGTGACGAGTACGCCTTCGCGCGCATCGTCGCCGCCTACCACGACGACCTGTGCCGGGTTGCCTTCGTCGTCTGCCGTGACACAGACATGGCCCAGGAAGCGGTGCAGGAAGCCTGGTCGATCTGCTGGCGTCAGCTGCCCCGGCTGCGCGACCCGGCCAGCCTGCGCGGCTGGTTGGTGGCCATCGCGGCCAACCAGGCGCGACAGGTCGTGCGGCGCACTCGCCGGCGCAGCGTCCGCGAACTCGAGCTTGGCGGCCGGCACGGCAGCGCGGTGGACGATCCGGCCGGTCGAGCCGGCGACATGGACCTGCGCAACGCCCTCGGCCGGCTCTCGGCCGAGGATCGCTCCCTGCTTGCCCTGCGCTACGTGGCCGGCGTCGATGCGACCGAACTGAGCCGGCTGACCGGCCTGTCCCCCTCCGGCACGCGCGCCCGCCTGGCCCGCCTGCTGACGACGCTGCGTCAGGAGTTGAACGATGCCTGATCAGGATTTCGAATCCCGTCTGGAACGCCGCCTGCGCGACTACTCCGAGCATGGCCGACGGCCATTCGATGCGGTCGAGATCGCTCGTGCCGCGCGTGTGCGGGCCGGCGCTGGGCAGGGCGGGCGACCGCGCAACCCGTTGACGACGATCGGCCGGTGGGTGCTGGTGGGCGCCCTGCTGGCCACGGGGCTCGTTGCCGTCGCCTTCGCCGGCGGCCTGCTGCCGCCCGACACTGCGGTCATCCCGACGCCGACACCGATGACGACGGGCAGCCCCGGACCGGCAGTCACGCCGAGCGCTGAGCTCACGCCCCTGCCCACCGGCCTGCCCAGCCCGAGCTTGTCGCCGAGCACGACCGAGCGCCCGACTACGGCGCCGAGCACGCCCACACCGGCCCCCACCGGCACCGTCACACCGTCAGCGTCGCCGTCGGCGACGCCCACGGCGCCGGCGCTTGGCGCGTGGCGCGAGATAGCCGACTTCCCTTTCGGCGACGCCACCCACTTGACCTCGATCACGGCCGGCGGCCCGGGCTACGTCGCTGTCGGCTGGGCCTCCGACGGCGCCGGCGGGACCATCGGCGCGCGCGCCTGGACATCGGTCGACGGCCAGAGTTGGACGGCCGCCTCGTCGCCCAGCTTCGCCGGCGCGCGCCTGCGCCACGTCGTTCGGCTGTGCGATGGCAATCTGTTCGCCCTCGGTCCAATCCCGAACGACGACCCCGACTTTCCCGAGCTTGGCCAGGATCGGGTGTGGCGCTCGACCGACGGTGCCGATTGGGAGCTGCTGCCGCAGCCGCCGGAGTTTGCCGGCGCAGTCGTCGAGGACGCCATCGCCGCTGGCTGCATCCTGTATGCCGGCGGCCACCGCCAGGGCGAGGGAAGGGTCGATGCCGCGGTGTGGACGTCGCTCGACGGCATTGAGTGGCACGCAGCAACCCAGCCGCCCGACCTGCACGACGTAACCCTCCTGGCGCCGATCAGCCCCGGCGGCGGCACGGTCGTTGCCGTCGGCAATGCGCGCGGCGAATCGGCCCCCTTCCGCACCTTCTGGCACTCGATCGAGCTGGACGAGCCGTGGGTGCCCGCCGCCGCATCGGGATTGGACGACCCGCTCGTGAACGTGGTCGACGTCGCGGGCCAGCTCGACGGCTTCATCGCCGTGGGCTGGCGGGGCAACCTGGCCGATACGCGCGCCTTCTCGATCGGCTCGGGCGACGGTACCGAGTGGACAGACATCAGCGCCACCGAGTTCGTGATGCAGGTCATGAACCGCGTCATAGCCGTGAGCGGCGGCTTCGTCGCCCTCGGTGCGGCGGTCGAAGTGCAGACGCAGCCCTGCGCGCCGGCCGACTGCGTGTCGGTGGAGCCGATCGAGCCACGGGCGTGGCGCCATACGTTCGGCGGGGGCTGGCAGCCAATTGCCGACCCACCGTTCTTCGTCGACGAGTACAGCGCCATCGCCGTCGGCGCCAACGGCGTGGTCGTCAGCAACTACAGTTTTGACGGTGGCGTCTGGTTGGCACCACTGGGCGAGGAGTAAAAGCGCAATGAACCCGACGAGATCCTCGATCGCCGCCACCGTCGCCGTGGCGCTGCTGGCCGTCGGCTGCGCTGGCGCGCCCGTGCAGCCGACCGGCTCGCCGTCGGCGTCATCGACGGCGTCGGTGAGCCCGACAACAAGCGTCGCGCCGACCGGCGCGATCCCGACCCCGAGCGCGACGGCGTCGCCCTCACCCACCCTTTCGCCCACCGTCGCGCCGACGGCCAGCCCGACTGCGCCATCGCCGACTCCCACGGCCAGCGCGTCGCCCAGCCCCAGCCCGCAGGCCGGCTGGCAGCTGATCGCCGACTTCCCCGCCCAGAATGCGACGTCGGTCGATGCCATCCGTGCCGTCGGCGGCGGCTTCGTGGCCATCGGCAGCGTCTTCGACGATACGGCGGCATGCTTCAACGACGCCCGCCACGGGCGGGTCTGGACGTCGGCCGACGGCCGAGCGTGGACGCCGGCGCCCGACGACACCTTCGCCCAGGCCGAGCTGCAACTGCTGGTTGAGCACGGTGGAGCGCTGCTGGTCATCGGCGTCGTCGGCTCCGCCGATCCGGGCAGCAGCTGCAACCCGCCGGCCGAGCCGGGCTTCGCGACCTGGCGCTCGACCGACGACGGCGCCAGCTGGCAGCGCCTGGGTCGGGCCAGTGGGCTCGACGGCGCACGGCTGACCGACGTCGCGGTCAGCGACATCGGCCTCGTCGCCGTTGGCGCCGCTGCGCCGGGCGAAGCCAACCATGCCGGCGTATGGATCTCCAGCGACGGCCTGGCCTGGCAGCCGGCCGAGTCCGCGCCAGCGAGCGAGAGCCGGCTCAACACAATCGCGGCGCGGGACAACCGCGTCGTCGCCTTCGCCGACTGCTGCGACGATCCGCTGGCGTGGATCTCGCGCGACGGTGGTCGCAACTGGTTCGAGGCATCGGTGACCATTCCGCTGGTCGGTCCGGACGACATCGCCTACCCACCGACGGTCGGCGACATCGCCGTCGTTGGAAACGGATTCGTCGCCGTCGGCTATGCCTGCTGCCTGGACCCCACGCCCGATCAGGTGCCCATCGTGCTGACCTCGGCCGATGGCGAGGACTGGTCGGGGGCATGGCTGGCGGTAGAGCACGAGGAGGTCTCGACCGCGCTGACCGTCCTGCCCGATGCCCGCCTGGTCGCCGTCGGCAACGGCACGTACGAGACCGGCACGCGCCCGCCGAGCGATCGGAGCCGCTTCGGCGGCCGATCGTGGATCTCGGCTGACGGGACTGCCTGGCGCGCCGGACCACGCTTCATGGAGCTCAACCAAGGCCTGGTCTCAGCGGTCGCCGCCGGCCCGAGCGGCGTCGTGGTGGCCGGCGCAGCGGCCGGCCCCGGCGGCCCGCGCGTCTGGTTCGCGCCACTCGGCACCTTCGACTGAGGCTGGGTACACTGGGCGCGGTTCGCATGCGCAATCTCGCGGCAGTCCTGCTGTCTGTCATTCTGGTCGGGGGTTGTTCGGCGCTGGCCGAGTCGGCGCCGTCGGCACCCCCCGCGCCGACAGCCGCGGCGATCGCCTCGCCGACGCCCACCGCCAGCCCGGCACAGACCGCCACGGTGGCACCGGCCGCGACGCCCGGCGCAACGCCCTCTGCGGCGCCGAGCACAGGCCCCACGCCCGTCGCTACGCCCACGCCCACACCCGGCCCGACACTGCCGCCGCGCGAGGCGTATCAGGTCAACCTCTACCGCAAGGGCGCCTTCGTCTCGCAGCTGACCGACTACTTCTGCCTGCCGGCGGCGATGCAGACGATGATCAACATCATGACCGACGGTCCGATGGACACGACCTTCGAAACCCAGGACCGGCTGCACACGCTGGCCCGCACGTTCCTGATCGAACCCTACTCGGGCAAGAAGGGTGCCCAGCCCGAAGGCTGGGCCGAAGGGCTCAACGCGGAGGGCTACGGGCCGTTCACTGTGGCCGTCCGCCCGACACGGCCAGAGGCGATACGCCTGGCCGCCTACCAGCTGCGCGCGACGGGCAAGCCGGTCGGGCTACTCGCCTGGCGCGGTGCCCATGCGTGGGTGATGTCCGGCTTCAAGGCCGATGCCGACCCACTGTTGTTCGACGACTTCAACGTGACCCATGTCTGGATCGAGGACGTGTGGTACCCGCGCGTCAGCTCGATCTGGGGCGAGTCGACGCCGCCCGACACCCTCTACGCGGTCGAGGACCTGCGCGTCGACTTCCTGCGCTACAACCGGCCGCGGCATGACTATCCCGACAAGGACGGCCAGTTCGTGATGATCGTGCCGCTGCTGCCGGAGCAGACCGGCGTCTAGCCGCCGGCGCCGATTCAGCCGTGGCGGTTGCGGTCGAACGCGACGCGGGCGACCTTGACCGCGATGTTGCCGCCCGGAACGATCAGCCCGACCGTGTCGGCGCCGATGTCGAACCAGGCGTCCTTGTTGCCCATCATGCCCTTGAGCTGGGGCAGCAACGCGTTGGCCTGGCGCACCTGGCCACTGACGCCGTCGATCTCGACCACGCCGGTCTTGTCGCGCGGCGTCCAGCGGTACTCGAAGGCCCACACCGGCCGGTAGAGCAGGTCAACCGCATCGAGGCCGACCGACTCCTCGATGATCCGGTCGGCCTGGACCGGCTTCATCACCTCGCTCAGCAGGCTGCGTACGACGAACGAGGCGCGCTGTTCGGGGGGCACGACGATCGTGTCGCCCTGGGCCAGCTCGCTCGGCTGCGCCACCTCTGATCGAGGACCGCCGACGACACTGGCTCCGTCGGCCACCGGGGCGCCGGTGCGCCCGTCGACGAAGACCTCGCGCGAGATGTCCTCGACGCAGTGCTCGACCACGGACAGGCCGAAGGTGTTGTTCGGCGCGGCGCGCTGGATCGGGTAGTTCGTGTTGCCGACGGTCACTTCGTAGACCTCGGGCGCGCTCGTCGGCACGCTGTAGTTGCGCGTTCGCTGGTAGACGTAGCGGGCGTGGCCGGCAACGTGCCAGAAGGGCTCCAGCCGGCGCTGCGAAGCGACAAGCACGACATCCTCGGTCTTCGGCCGCTGCAGCAGGCCGCCCAGGCCGCCGCTGAAGGCCTGCGTGCGCCGGTCGGCCGCGCGCTGGCGTATCTCATCGAAGGTCAGTCGCTCTTCGAGCACGAAGAGCCGTTCGTCGGCCAGCGTGATGTCCATTCCCGAGACTCCCCTGCGAGGCGTGCGCGGGTCACATCATCGCGCGCCGCGCAAGTGGCGCTTGCGCGACCGCGCCGATGGGTGCAGACTCCGGCGGTCACCGTCGGCCGTCCGCGCCGGCCAGTCCGCCGCAGTGAAAGGAGGCGCCTCGTGAACGTCGAGTCGACTGCCCTTTCCCGCCGGCCGGAGGAAGTCGAAGCCTAAGCGGCTCCGCGCGCTCCGCTCGCCGGGAAGGTCCATCCCACCCCCGCGAGTTGGAGTGCCTTCCTTGACCCTGTCCACGACGGGCCAGCGGCCTGTGCCATCCTGGCTGATCACGCATTCATATACCGACCGCGACGCCGGCGTGCTCAAGTCGGGCAAGGAGGCGGAGGTCTTCCTCGTCGAGCGCAGCTCTGAGGAGGGCTCGTGCCTACTCGCCCACAAGCGCTACCGACCGCGCTATCCGGGCAAGGGTGAGCTGCGCGAGGTC